>Ga0265293_10000327_pt1 | contig 115578 bp, 112 predicted proteins | sample Munlanlewell138R_FD_192505 | JGI IMG/M metagenome (GOLD analysis project Ga0265293, IMG submission 192505) | Leachate microbial communities from a municipal landfill in Southern Ontario, Canada - Leachate well 138R | ecosystem: Engineered > Solid waste > Landfill > Unclassified | place... | reverse complement strand
CTGCCAAGGCGGATGAAGCAGCCCTTTTCCGACATGCCGTATTTGCGCAGGTAATAGGGCTTTTCCGTGCCGCTGGCGAGAATGATCTTGATGATCGGCTTGCCGTCGCGCTGTTCCAGGATCACGTCGAACAACCCCAGGGCGGAGGGCTGGATGTTGTTCTTTATCCGGTCTTTGATGACCAGTTGCTGGGCATCGGCATTGTTGACCCCGATGGTCTGGCCATTCTTGTCGATGCCGATATAGACGATGCCGCCATCGTGGTAGTTGAGGAAGGCGATGATTTCCTTCTCCAGCCCGTCGCTGAGTTCCCGCTTGTATTCGATGCGATTGGATTCCGTCATGCGCTGTTTTCTTTCTTGCTCGAATCCTCATCGGCACCACCCGCTCGCACCCACTCATCCACCTCGGATAACTGGAATTTCCACAGTCGCCCCACCTTATGGGCGGGCAGGCCTTTGCTCTCCCGCCAGCGGTAGACCGTGTCTTTCACTATGCCCAGGTGCTGGGCAACTTGCTCAGCGGTAACCCAGGGTTCGGTTGTCATGGCATTGGTACCCAGTGTAATAAAATAAACTCGTCCTTAATCGTCAGGAATCTATCAGACTCCTGGGGATAATGTCACGGCAATTGTTGGAGAGGTATAAATGGCCAGGCTCAAGGGAATGGCTTGTAAGGGACAACGGCCCTACCCGGAAAAGGCAAAAGGTCGGCATCACTCCGCTCCCGGATTGACGACCAGATTGCTGGCCGGGACCAGTCCATCGATGAAATCCGCCCAGGCCTGCAACATTTCCCGCCGCTGCTCGGCGTATTCCGCCCGGTTGTAGACGCCGCGCACACCGCCAATGGTATGGTTCAGGGCTTTCTCCACCACATCCGACGGCCAGCCCTGCTCATGCAGTAGGGTGGAGGCGGTGCGGCGCAGGTCGTGGATGGTGAAGGCGGGGATGTCCTGGTCTTGCAGGGACACTTTCAGGGCTGTGTTCAGGGCGTTGTTGGAGAAGGGCTTGGTCAGGGTGCCACGACCGGGCATGACCCAGTCACTGGTGCTGGCCATGGTCTTAAGTTCCCGGAACAGCATCGCCGCCTGGGTGGACAGGTAGACGATGTGGGGTTTGCCGGTCTTGGAGTTTTCCACCGGGATATGCCATTCGCGCTGGTCCAGGTGCACGTCCTTCCACTGGGCCAGTATCAGTTCGGATTTGCGCACCAGGGTCATGAGGATCAACTGGAAGGCGATCTTGAACTGGCGGCGGATATTGGATTTGTGCACGGCACTCAGGAAGCGTTGGATCTCGTCTGGGGTCAGCGCACGGTCGCGGGCGGTGGCGCGGTAGACGTGCCGCATGGGCAGGGCCGTGACCGGGTTGGCCTGGATCAGGCCGCAGGTCAAGGCGTAGTCGAGCATGCGCTTGAGCAGGCCGCGTATCTGGCCGGCGGCGGCGTCGAAGCCCTGGTCCTTCTTGCGCCAGATGACGCTGCGCACATCTTCCGCGGTGATGTCCTTGATGGGTTTGTTGCCTATATAAGGGAGGATGTCCTTTTCCAAGTAGCGGCGGGGCATGGTGTTGTCCTTGCGATCCCGCGACTGGATGTCCTTGAAGAAGCGTTCGGCGAACTCAGCGACCGTGGTGTCTTCCAACGCTGCCACCTTGGCCAACTGCTTCTTCTTCGCTGGAGACTCACCCAATGCCACCTGCTGGGCGGCTTCGTCCCGTTTCATGCGGGCGTTCTTCAGGGTCAGCGCCGGGTATTTGCCCAGGGTCAGCTTTTCGTACTTGCCGTTCAGCCTGTAGCGGTAACGCCAGACGACGCCTCCGGTCGGGAATACTTCCACGTACAGGCCACGGTCATCGGTGACTATATAGGTCTTGTCCCTGGGCTTGAGCGCCTTGAGGGCAGTGTCGGTCAGAGCCATTACATCCTCCGTATGTCCAAGTACGGAATATAAAGAAAATCTCTGGCTACTTGGACCCAAACTTGGACATATAAGTGAATGGCTCTGACTGTACCACCAGAACATTGAAAAGACAAAAAATACTTTATTTATAATAGTTTTTATACGTTCAACAGACTTCCCTGGACGTCCATGGAACCTGATTTATTTGCCGATGCAAAAACTGGAAAAAATCCGCCCCAGCAAATCATCGGGAGTGAATTCACCGGTAATTTCCCCCAGTGCTTGCTGGGCGTATCTCAGATCCTCCGCCAACAGCTCTCCGGCGCGATATTCCCGGAGCTGCTCCTGCCCCTGACGCAGGCGAGCCATGGTTTTATTGAGAATGTCCAGGTGCCGCCGCCGCGCCATAAAATTGCCTTCGCCGGTATTGTCGTAGCCCATGCAATTTTTGAGATGATTTTTTAATTGAGCCAGACCCAGGCCGGTTTTTGCCGAAATACACAGGGTTGCTATGTCATTGCTGCTTGATGGGGGCGACGTCGCCACCCGGTCAATTTTATTGAAAACCAGGGTGAGATTGTCACGGTCGGGAAAGCGCTGAAAAAATTCCGGCCACAGTTCACGGACATGAATGTCAGTCCCTTCTGTGGCGTCCACCACAAAGAGAATGCGGTCGGCCTTGTCAATCTCCAGCCAGGCGCGGCGAATGCCTTCCTGCTCCACCGGATCGTCACTTTCCCGAAGTCCGGCGGTGTCGACAAAATGCAGGGGCATACCATCGATGTGGACAGACTGGCGCAGGACATCCCTGGTGGTTCCGGGAATGTCGGTGACAATGGCCGATTCCGTTTCGGAAAGGGCGTTCAACAGGCTGGATTTTCCCGCATTGGGCTTGCCGGCAATGACCACTGTCATGCCTTCACTGAGAAGAACCCCCTGCTTGGCGCCATTGAGGATTTCCTGCAGTTGCTGGATAAGCGCTTCGAGCCGGGTTGCTACGTGACCGTCGCCAAGAAAATCAATTTCTTCATCGGGAAAATCAATGGCGGCTTCAATATAAATGCGCAGGTGAATCAGCTCTTCCACCAGACTGTGGATTCGCCCGGAAAACTCACCCTGAAGCGAGCGCAGGGCGCTGCGCGCAGCCTGGCGGGAGCTGGCATCAATAAGATCGGCAATGGCCTCCGCCTGGGTCAGGTCGATCTTGTCGTTAAGAAAAGCCCGCTGGCTAAACTCGCCGGGGTTGGCAAGCCGCGCACCTAGTTCAATAACCCGCTGCAACAGGGCGTCCATAACCACAGGGCCGCCGTGCCCTTGAAGCTCAATAATATCCTCACCGGTAAAAGAGTGGGGCGCAGGAAAATAAAGGATTAAGCCCTGGTCGATGATGTCGCCATCGCCATCCCAAAAATGGGTGTAAACCGCTTTGCGCGGTTCAATCAGGCGGCCGTGGAGGTTTTCGAGAAAAGCCGCGAGAGCCGGACCGGAAACCCTGATAATTCCGACGCCACCCCGACCCGGCGGGGTGGCGACGGCAGCAATAATATCGCCACTGGAGCTGACGGCCACGGTAAACTTTCCCCGCTTAGCCCTTGGCCTCAATCTGCTTGGTAATCGCCCATTGCTGGGCAATGGACAACAGGGAGTTGACTGTCCAGTAAAGCACCAGACCGGCGGGGAAAAAGGCAAACATAAAGGAAAACGCCACCGGCATGATTTTCATGATTTTTGCCTGGGTGGGATCCGGCGGTTCAGGCTGCAACAATGTGGTGATATACATGCAGATACCGTTGAGAACCGGAAGTACAAAATAGGGATCCTTGATGGAAAGATCCGTAATCCACAAAACCCAGGGGGCGTGGCGCAGTTCAACACTTTCAAACAGCACCCAGTAAAGGGCAATAAAAACCGGCATCTGGACAAGAATGGGCAAACAGCCTCCCATGGGATTGACCTTCTCCTTTTTATAGAAGGCCATCATTTCCTGGGACAGTTTCTGGCGGTCATCGCCGTAGAGATCCTTCAGTCTCGCCATTTCCGGTTGCAATTTGCGCATCTTTGCCATGGATCTGTAGCTGGTGGCAGAGAGCTTGAAAAAGGCCAGCTTGATCAGTACCGTCAGAAGAATGATTGACCAACCCCAATTGCCGACAAAACTGTGAATCAGGGTCATCAGGTAAAAAATGGGTTTGGCGACCCACCACAGCCATCCGTAGTCGACGGTCAAATCCAGGTAGGGAGATATTTTTTCAAGGCGATACTGGTCTTTGGGGCCAACGTAAAAACTGGATGACAGGGCACCAGTATCGCCAGGGGCGACCTCGATAGCGGGGGAGACAAACCCGAGGGTATAGAGATCCTTTGAGCCGAGCTTTTTCAGGGTAAAACGGTTTTCCAGGCTCTGATCCGGCACCCAGGCACTGATAAAGTAATGCTGCACCATTGCCACCCAGCCGCCGGTTTTTTCTGCCGAGAAAGGCTTTTCCTCAAGATCCGAGAAGGAGAGTTTTTTGTAATTTTCATCGACGGTGGTTATAGCGGCGCCCAGGTAGGGCTTCATGCCGAGACCATCGCCGATAGGGGGTTGATAGGTATCCCGCTGAATCTGGCCAAAGAGACCGGCGCTCCAGCTCTCTGTACCGCCATTGTCGATCAGGTAATTGACATCGAGGAGATAGTCGCCACGGCGCATGACAATTTGTTTGGTAATGTCCACGTCACCCTGGCGGTAAACCAGGTCAACCCTTAACTCGTTCTCACCCTTGGCAAGATCAAAACGCTCTGCCGCCGCCTTGAATTTGGGGCGCCCTTCGTTGGTGTCGGTGCCGTTTTTACCGATCAGGCCACTTTGCGCTATATAAGTTTGCCCGCTGGTATGGTTGAGAATAACAATGGCTTTATCGGGGTCATCCTGTGATTGCGGGTATTCAAGCAACTCTGTGCGGACAATATCGCCACCATAGGTATCGATGGTAATTTTTAAGGTATCTGTGCTCAGTGTGATTAGACGGCTGTCGGCGGGTGCTGTTTCCTGCTGTTGAATCTGTGCCTGAGTCCCTGGAATGACCCCCGCTGCCGACGACTCGGCATCTTCGGCAAAACTGACTTCGGGCACCACAATCTGATCGCTGGAGGATACAGATTCAACCGGCATATGTTCCGCCTTAAAGTCATTCCAGCGGATAAAGAGAACAGCTATCACTGCAATAATGGCACTAATAAGCAAGTTGCGTTGCCAATCCATAATTCTATTTCTCTATTCTCAACGGGTGATTTTAGGAGGTACGGGATCACAACCTCCGCTGTGAAACGGGTGACACTTGCTCAAGCGCCGCAGGGTAAGCCAGCTGCCCTTGAAAACCCCATGGCTTTCGATCGCCTCTTGCGCATAGGCAGAGCAATTGGGATAAAAACGGCAATTGATCCCCAAAAAAGGACTGATCAAATACCCATAGGCTCTGATCAGAAGCAGTAACAGCCTCTTCACTGGTTGGTTCCCAGGGTTTTTGCAAGCTTGAGCCATGCATCTTCCATCAGACTGGTCTGAAAAGCAGGCTGCAGGGTATCAAAACCTTTACGTGCGAGAAAGATAATATCGAGGGAATCTAGCGGGTGAAGGGTTTTTCTAAACGTTTCGCGAACAACGCGCTTGGTCCGATTGCGGCGGGTCGCAAGGCGAATATTTTTTTTGGATACCACCAGGCCGAGCCTGGCCTGGCCTGACTCGTTCTTTCTGGCGAGAACCAGGTAGTGTCTGTGGGAAACCCTGTAGGCAGCTTTATCAAAGACAAAAGCATAATCGGCAGACGTGAGAAGGCGCCTGCTTTTATCAAATGTTGCTACGGGCATTGGATTGCCCCACAGTCATTACTGGTCTCTTAGGCTGCGAGACGCTTGCGGCCTTTGGCACGGCGGCGGTTAAGAACCTGGCGACCTTTGGCAGTAGCCATACGGGCGCGGAAACCGTGGGTGCGCTTGCGCTTTTGTACACTGGGTTGAAATGTTCTTTTCATGGCTAAAATTCCGTATAGAAAAATGACTCTGTAACGTCACCCTGTTGAAGGGGCGGGGATTCTAATCAAAAAACCAACCATTGGCAATAAAAGCTTTGATACACAAGCACCCCCACCATCACCACAACTTACCCACAACAATACCCACAGACAGAGTGAAAAATGAATAACTCTGTGAATAATACGGGTAAAAGCTCTGAGAAAAATGGAATAAAATCAACGATTAATTGCCGTTTATCAGGCTCTGTGGATAACCAGCCATTCCCTCCACAGCTTTAAGCTCTCCAATCCAGCGCCAACTCCATGCCTATACCCAGCATAAAAATCGATTTTTTATTAATATTTTCAATTAATTAATGCTGTTATCCACAGAAAGTGGCGCGCTATATATAACAACATCATTAAAAAATACTTTCTATATACATAAACACTATTAATAAAAGAATATAAAAACACAAAAAAGCGATTGCTTAAAATTTCGACAATTTGCCCTATAATGTGCGGCCAACCCAGGGTTCAGGTTCATGAAATATCCAGAAACATTTGATGTTATTGTCATAGGTGGCGGCCACGCGGGCACCGAGGCCTGCCTTGCGGCCGCGCGCATGGGCTGCAAAACCCTGCTCTTGACCCACAATATCGAGACCCTGGGACAAATGTCCTGCAACCCAGCCATAGGCGGTATTGGCAAAAGCCATCTGGTGAAGGAAATTGACGCCCTCGGCGGCGCAATGGCCAAAGCCACGGATCGCGGCGGTATTCAGTTTCGTATCCTCAATGCCCGCAAGGGGCCTGCTGTGCGAGCGACCCGTGCCCAGGCCGACCGTATTCTCTACAAGGCGGCAATTCGGGAGATCCTTGAAAACCAGGCCAATCTGAGTATCTTTCAGCAGGCGGTGGATGATCTGATCCTTGAAGGTGCGCGGGTGGTGGGTGCGGTCACGCAAATGGGCGTCCGCTTTTACGCGCCAGCTGTGGTGTTGACGGCGGGCACCTTTCTCGGTGGCAAAATTCACATCGGCCTTGAAAATCACGCGGGCGGTCGCGCCGGGGATCCGCCGTCCATCACCCTGTCCCAGCGCCTGCGGGAGTTGCCCCTGCGGGTCGACCGCCTCAAAACCGGAACCCCGCCCCGCATCGACGCCCGTTCTGTGGATTTTTCCGGCCTCGCCGAACAGTGGGGTGATACGCCGATTCCGGTGATGTCCTACACGGGATCGGCGCAGGAGCATCCCCGGCAAACCTGTTGCTGGATTACCCACACCAATGAAAAAACCCACGATATCATTCGCGGTGGCATGGACAGATCGCCCATGTATACCGGAGTTATCGAAGGTATAGGTCCCCGCTACTGTCCGTCCATTGAGGACAAGGTGGTGCGCTTTGCCGACAAGGACAACCACCAGATTTTTATTGAGCCAGAAGGCCTGCAAACCCACGAACTTTACCCCAATGGCATCTCCACATCGCTGCCCTTTGATGTCCAGATAAACCTGGTGCGCTCCATCAAAGGCTTTGAAAATGCACATATTTCCCGGCCTGGCTATGCCATCGAGTACGATTTTTTCAACCCCCAGGATCTCAAATACTCCCTGGAAACCAAACACATTCAGGGGCTGTTTTTTGCCGGCCAGATCAACGGCACCACCGGTTACGAAGAGGCGGCGGCTCAGGGTTTGCTGGCGGGGCTTAATGCCGGGCTGCAGGTGCAGGGGCGCGAACCCTGGTGCCCGCGCCGGGACGAGGCCTATATCGGTGTGCTGGTTGATGATCTGATCACCATGGGCACCCACGAACCCTACCGAATGTTCACCAGTCGCGCCGAGTACAGATTGCTGCTGCGGGAAGACAATGCGGATCTGCGCCTCACTGAAAAAGGCCGCGAACTGGGTGTGGTGGACGATCATCGCTGGGCGCTGTTCAGCGCCAAGCGGGAAGCCATAGGAACGGAAAGACAGCGCTTAAAAACCACCTGGATACAACCTGCTTCCAAGGCTGCCGAGGCATTGAATGCCATCAGCGTCAACCCCTTGCTGCGGGAATACAATCTCTTTGAGTTGCTCAAGCGCCCGGAACTGAACTACAACCTGTTGGCCAACCTCAAGGGCGAGGCCGTCACTGATCAGCAGGTGGCGGAACAGATTGAAATCGAAGCCAAATATGCCGGTTATATCGAGCGCCAGCAGGACGAGATTGAACGCCTGCGCAACAACGAAAACACGCCGATCCCCGCCGATTTCAATTACCATCAGGTCAAAGGTCTGTCCAACGAAGTGCGCCAGAAACTTGCCAATGCCAGGCCGGAAACCCTGGCCAGAGCCTCCCGCATTCAGGGCATTACTCCGGCGGCGATTTCTTTACTGTTGATTTACTTGAAGAAAAAATCAGCATCCAGACCAGCTTCAGAAAAGATTGCCTAACCCCTGTGGCCGCCATCACTGCGCAAGATGTGCTGCGTCGCGGGCTGGATGAGCTTGGTCTCGAGCTTTCTGATGTTCAGGTCGGGCAATTACTCCGATATCTGGAGTTATTGCAACAGTGGAACAAAGCATACAATCTCACCGCCATCACGGATCCGCTGGACATGGTTCGCCTCCATTTGCTCGACAGTCTGGCGATTCTTCCCTTTCTCAGGGGGCGTCGTTTTATCGATGTGGGCACGGGGCCTGGCCTTCCCGGCATTCCCCTGGCTATCGCCATGCCCGACCGGCACTTCACCCTGCTCGACAGCAACGGCAAACGGGTGCGGTTTCTCTTTCAGGTGAAAGTGGCTCTGGGGCTTGCCAATGTCACCGAGATTCACTCGCGAGTGGAAGCGTTCAAACCGGAGCAGGGTTTTGACGGCATTATCAGCCGAGCCTTTACGTCCCTGGCGGAAATGGTGACCAAGACCGAGCATTTCCTCGCCGCCGATGGTGTTTTCTTTGCCATGAAGGGGCGTTTTCCCGAGAAAGAGTTGAGCGAACTGCCAAAACCCTATAATGTCTTCACCTCCCACAGGCTGGAGGTTCCCGGTGTCGACGGGGAACGCCATTTGCTGGAAATTGTCCTTTAACCAACGGGAACGCCATTTTGACTCGCATATACACCATCGCCAACCAGAAGGGCGGAGTGGGGAAGACCACCACCAGTGTTAATCTGGCGGCGTCCCTGGCCACTTATGGCAAGCGGGTATTGCTGGTGGATATGGATCCCCAGGGCAATGCCACCATGGGTTCCGGTGTTGACAAGAACAGCCTTGAAGCATCGGTGTACGATGTCATTGTTGGCAAAGCCAGTCCCGAGCAGGCCATTCGCCGCAATGACGAAGCCCAAATGGACATTCTTCCCGCCAATCGCGATCTCACGGCGGCGGAGGTGGAGTTGCTGCAACTCGCCGGCAAGGAAAATCGCCTTCGTCACGGTCTCATCAGGGTTTCCGCTAATTATGATTACATCATTATCGATTGCCCGCCGTCCCTGAGCATGCTCACCATTAACGCCCTCGCCGCCTGTCAGGGGGTTATCATTCCGGTTCAGTGCGAATACTACGCCCTTGAAGGCCTCAGCGACCTGGTGGGCACGATCAAGCGTATCGCCAAAGTGATCAATCCGTCCCTGCAGGTGAGCGGCATTCTGCGAACCATGTACGATCCCCGCAGTTCCCTGACCAACGAAGTGTCATCCCAACTTCACCAGTTTTTTGGCGACCGCGTGTATCGCACCACCATTCCCCGCAATGTGCGCTTGGCGGAAGCGCCCAGTTATGGCAAACCCGCCAATATTTACGATCGCAGCTCCCGGGGGGCTATTGCCTACCTGGGCTTGGCGGGGGAAATTATCAGGCGCAACAAAGAAAAAGCCGGGTGATCACCCCGCCTGGCAGCGAAAAAAGGAAGCAATGATGTCTGGGAAACGCAAAGGTCTTGGTCGTGGTCTGGATGCCCTTTTGGGTACATCCATGCTGGATACCCCTGCATCTGCTGATACCCTTGGCGATAGCTCCCATGGGTTGGCCGCAGGCAGTGACGATGGCGCTTTAAAAAACATCGCCATCGAATTTTTGCAACGGGGAAAATATCAGCCGCGCCGGGACATGCACCCGGAAGCACTGGAAGAACTGGCGGATTCCATTCGCACCCAGGGCATTATGCAGCCCATTGTTGTTCGCCCTATAGGCGGGGAGCGCTACGAAATTATTGCCGGCGAACGCCGCTGGCGGGCAGCCCAAATGGCGGGACTCGACGAGGTTCCGGCGTTGATTCGCCAGGTTGGCGACGAGGCGGCCATCGCCATGGCGCTGATCGAAAATATTCAGCGGGAAGACCTCAATCCCATCGAGGAGGCTGCAGCTCTGAGCCGCCTGCAAAAAGAATTTGAATTAACCCAGCAGGAAGTGGCTCAGGCGGTTGGCAAATCCAGGGCGACAGTCGCCAACCTCATGCGCCTGCTGGCTCTGGAAAGCCATGTGCGCACCATGCTTGAACGCGGCGATATTGAAATGGGGCACGCCAGAGCCCTGTTGGCGCTGGGCGGCCAGAAACAGATTGAGGCGGCGAAAATCGTTGTTGGCAAGGGTATGACCGTGCGTCAAACAGAGGCGCTGGTGAAGAAATTGCTCAGCGAGCCAACGGCTGGAGCCAAATCGACACAAATCATGGATGCAGACCTGGTGAGGCTTCAGGACAGAGTGGCCGAGACTGTCGGTCTGCCGGTCAACATGAGCCACAGCGCTTCCGGCAAAGGCAAGGTCACTTTCTCCTACAGTAAGCTGGAGGAGTTGGAAGGCTTGCTTGAACGTTTGCATGTCAGTGTTAACGACCATTAATCTGGATCTGGAGCTGTGAACCATAAAATTTAAAGTGGATGAAATTTCGGAACCTGTTGAATAAGCAGGGGGAAAAATTTATAATTGCCGCCGCTTGACGGTCAGGTGGCCGCCGGGCGGCCAAACAGCGGGTTTAGATTGGGGTTCAGTTAAACCATGGGCACAATCGCAAAACCGCCAATATACAAGGTCACCCTTGCGCAGTTATTGATAGCCGTAATTACCAGTGCGCTGTTTGCCCTGGTAGATCTGGTCAAAGGTTACTCATTTTTGATTGGATGCCTGATACAGATTGGAGGCAGCGCCTATTTTGCCAGGCTCGCTTTTCGATACCGGGGAGCCAGGCAGGTAAGAACAATGGTGCAGGCGATGTACCTTGGCGAATCAGGAAAAATCCTGCTCTCTGCCGTTATCTTCGCAGCCGTTTTTATTCTTGTTAAGCCGTTGAGTGCGGTTTTGGTGTTTGCGGGCTACATTGCCATGGCCATTGTCCATGCTGTGCTCGCCGTAAACCTGATCAAACACAAAATGTCACATTTTAGTAATAGGCCTTAAAGAGAGATACAGACCTATGGCAGGCGCAACACAGACGACAACGGAATACATTCAGCACCACCTTCAGAACCTGGTCTATGGCAAGCATCCCGATGGCAGTTGGGGATTCGCCCATTCCATTGAAGAAGCTCAACAAATGGGATTCTGGGCAATCCATGTCGACTCCATGCTCTGGTCAATCGGCCTTGGCGCCATCTTCTGTTTTTTGTTTCGCAGGGTCGCCGCCAAGGCTTCCACTGGTGTGCCTTCCGGTCTGCAAAGTTTTGTTGAAATGATTGTCGAGTTTGTCGATAACGTGGTCAAAGACGCTTTCCACGGTAAAAATAAACTCGTAGCCCCCCTCGCCCTAACGATTTTTGTTTGGGTCTTCCTGATGAACCTGATGGATCTGATTCCGGTCGATCTCATACCCTATTTGGCGCAGCTGTTCGGCCAGCATTTCCTCGGCATGGATCCGCACCACGTCTACTTCAAGATCGTCCCCTCTACCGATGTCAACGTTACCATGGGCATGGCGCTGTCGGTATTTATGCTGATGATCTACTACTCATTCAAAATCAAGGGTACTGGCTTTATCAAGGAGCTGACCCTGCATCCCTTTAACCACTGGGCATTTATTCCAGTGAACCTTTTCATGGAAGTGGTTGGTCTGCTCGCCAAACCCTTTTCGCTGGGTTTGCGACTGTTTGGCAACATGTATGCCGGTGAAATGATTTTCATTCTTATCGCAACCATGTACAGTGCCGGTCTGATTCTGGGTATCTTCGGCGGCTTCCTGCAAATGGGCTGGGCCATTTTCCACATCCTGATCATCACCCTGCAGGCGTTTATCTTCATGGTGCTGACCGTGGTATACCTGAGCATGGCTCACGAAGATCACTGATTTTTTTACTTTTAACCTTAAATACCTCAAAAACTAGGAGACACACATGGAACTCGTCATTATCGCTGCTGCCATCATGCTCGGTCTGGGCGCATTGGGCGCTGCTGTTGGTATGGGCTTGCTGGGCGGCAAACTCATTGAAGGCACTGCTCGTCAACCGGAACTTGGCCCCATGCTGCAAGGTAAAATGTTCCTTCTCGCCGGTCTGATCGACGCTGTGCCCATCATCGGTGTTGGTATTGCCATGTACCTGATCTTCGTTGTTGCTCCCAGTGTTGGCGCCTAAGCGATATACGCATTGCTAATTAACCGAAACAATAAACGTGAGGTTTAAGGCGTGAATATCAATTTAACGCTGTTCGGCCAAATGGTTACATTTGCCTTCTTTGTGTTGTTCTGCATGAAGTTGGTCTGGCCGGCAATCACTAACGCGATGGAAACTCGTGCCAACAAGATCGCCGACGGCCTCGATGCCGCCGACCGCGCCATGCGGGATCTTGAACTGGCGCAGAACAAAGCGTCAGAACAAATGAAAGAAGCAAAGAAAGAAGCTGCGGCACTGATTGAGCAAGCCAACAAGCGCGCCAGCCAGATCGTCGAGGAAGCCAAAGACCAGGCGCGCGCCGAAGGCGATCGTCTCAAGGCGGCGGCTCGAGCCGAAATTGAGCAGGACATTAACCGCGCCCGCGAAGAACTCCGCGGTCAGGTTGCTGTTCTCGCCCTCGCGGGTGCAGAGAAAGTTCTCGGTGCTTCAATCGATGCTAACGCCAACCGTGAGCTGGTCGATAAACTGGCAGCACAGCTCTAACGAGGTTTGATATGGCGGAATTGAGTACTCTGGCTCGGCCCTACGCCAAAGCGGTTTTTGAATACGCACAAGCGAGTGGCAATCTTGAGCAGTGGTCTGCTGTCCTGGCTGTCCTCAGTGCAGTGGTTTCGGAAGCGACCATGCAAAAACTGCTCGGCAGCCCGGAATTGACGACTCAGCAGCAGGCGGCGACATTATCCGATGTCTGCGCCGAGTCTCTGGACGACAAAGGCCGGAATCTGGTGCAACTTCTCGCCGAAAATCGGCGCCTGCAGTTGTTGCCGTTTATCCGCGAACAGTTTGATGCACTGAAACTGCAGCGCCAGCAGTCCGTTGATGTGGAATTGATCTCCGCACAGCCTCTGGATCAGGGACAGCAAGACAAGTTGGCGCAGGCGTTGGCCAGGAAGCTCGAGCGCAGCATTAACATCACCACGTCTGTCGACGAATCCCTGTTGGGCGGCGTGTTGATCAGAGCAGGCGACACCGTCATCGACGGCAGTATTCGCGGCCGTCTGACCAAACTGGCTGAAGCATTAAATGCCTAGTATTACACTAGTTTCAAGAACCTAGTTTCAAGATCACGGGGATCGAGGAATCGACCATGCAGCAATTGAATCCATCTGAAATCAGCGAAATTATCAAGCAGCGCATCGAGCGCCTTGATATTTCAACCGAAGCCCAAAACGAGGGCACCATTGTTTCCGTCTCCGATGGTATCGTGCGTATTCACGGCCTCGGCGAGGTTATGTACGGTGAAATGATCGAATTTGACGGCGGCCTTTACGGCCTCGCCCTAAACCTTGAGCGCGATTCCGTCGGCGCCGTCGTTCTCGGTGACTACAAAGGTCTGGTCGAGGGCAAAAAAGCCCGTTGTACCGGACGAATCCTGGAAGTGCCCATCGGCCCGGAACTTGAAGGCCGCGTGGTGGATGCCCTCGGCAACCCCATCGACGGCAAGGGTCCCATCAACGCCAAGCTCACCGATGCCATTGAAAAAGTGGCTCCCGGCGTTATTGAGCGCAAGTCTGTTGACCAGCCTGTGCAGACCGGTCTCAAGGCCATCGATGCCATGGTTCCCGTGGGTCGCGGTCAGCGCGAACTGATCATCGGCGACCGTCAGATCGGTAAAACCGCCATTGCCATCGACACCATCATCAACCAGAAAAACACCGGCATCAAATGTGTTTATGTGGCTGTTGGTCAGAAGAGTTCAACGGTAGCCAACATCGTCCGTAAGCTCGAAGAGCACGGCGCCATGGGTCACACCGTTGTGGTTGCAGCGACCGCATCCGATCCCGCTGCCATGCAGTACCTGGCGCCCTACGCCGGTTGTACCATCGGTGAGTACTACCGCGACCGCGGCCAGGACGCGCTGATCATTTACGACGATCTCACCAAACAGGCCTGGGCTTACCGTCAGATCTCCCTGCTGCTCAAGCGTCCCCCCGGCCGCGAAGCCTACCCAGGTGATGTTTTCTATTTGCACTCCCGTCTGCTGGAGCGCGCCTCCCGCGTCAATGCCGACTATGTCGAAAAATTCACCAACGGTGAAGTGAAAGGCAAAACCGGTTCACTGACCGCGCTGCCCATCATTGAAACCCAGGCTGGCGACGTATCGGCGTTCGTTCCCACCAACGTTATCTCCATCACCGATGGCCAGATCTTCGTGGAATCGAACCTCTTCAACTCCGGTATTCGCCCCGCGATGAACGCCGGTCTGTCGGTATCCCGTGTCGGTGGTTCCGCGCAAACCAAGATCATCAAAAAGCTCGGCGGCGGTATCCGTCTCGCCCTGGCTCAGTACCGGGAACTGGCGGCCTTCTCCCAGTTCGCCTCCGACCTCGATGAGGCTACCCGCGCCCAGCTCGAGCACGGTGAGCGCGTCACCGAACTGATGAAGCAGGCACAGTATTCGCCCCAGAGCGTTGCCGAAATGGGCGTGGTGCTCTACGCGGCCAACGAAGGTTACCTGAAAGCCATCGAAGTCAAGAAGGTGGGTGATTTTGAAGCCGCTCTGCTCTCTTACATGAAAGCGGAGCACGGTGACCTGATGAACCAGGTCAACCAGACGGGCGACTGGAACGGCGACATTGAGGCCAGCTTCAAGGCGGCGCTCGATAAGTTTGTAGCCACCCAGACTTGGTAAGGATTAGTGCGCTGATCCCACTTACCGGAAATCGGAAGCGGACCAAAACGGAGTAGCCAAACAGCTTATGGCAGTCGGAAAAGAAATTAAAACCAAGATCACCAGTGTGAAAAGCACACAGAAGATCACCAGCGCGATGGAACTGGTTGCGGCGAGTAAAATGCGCCGCGCCCAGGATCGCATGTCCCTTGGCAAGCCCTACGCTCAGCGCATGCGAGCAGTTATCGGCCATATCGCCAACGCCCAGTCCGAGTACCGTCACCAGTATCTCGAAGAGCGGGAAGTGAAGCGGGTCGGTTTCATCATCGTGTCCACGGATCGCGGTCTCTGCGGCGGTTTGAACATCAACCTGTTCAAGGTTGTTGTCAAAGCCATGAAAGAGTGGCAGGGGAAAGGTGTTGGCATCGATCTCTGTGCGGTGGGCGCGAAAGCGGCAGCGTTTTTTGGCAGTCTCGGTGGCAATATTGTCGCCACCGTCAAGGATCTCGGTGATCAACCCTCCGCTGCGGATCTGATTGGCAGCGTTAAGGTTATGCTCGATGCCTACGACGACGGCAAGATTGACCGCCTCTATGTGGTTAACAATACCTTTGTCAACACCATGACCCAAAAGCCGGAAATTCAGCAATTGCTGCCCCTGCTTCCGGAAAAAAGCGAAAAACTGGGTCACCACTGGGATTATATCTACGAGCCCGACGCCCAGGATCTCCTCGACGGCCTGCTGACCCGCTATATCGAATCTCAGGTGTATCAGGGTGTCGTGGAAAACAACGCCTGTGAACAGGCCGCGCGCATGATTGCCATGAAGAACGCCACCGAGAACGCCGGTGAACTGATTGGCGAGTTGCAGCTTATCTACAACAAGGCGCGGCAGGCGGCGATTACCCAGGAGCTGTCCGAAATTGTCGGCGGCGCAGCAGCGGTTTAAGGCACATTGTTCAGTCGTGAATTTGGCCACCAAAGAATTTTGCAAGATTTTAAGAGGAAGCGGAAATGAGTAGCGGACGTATAGTTCAAATCATCGGTGCGGTGATCGACGTGGAATTTCCCCGCGATCAGGTACCCAGTGTTTATGACGCGTTGTTGGTTGATGAGAAAGATCTGACCCTGGAAGTTCAGCAACAGCTGGGTGATGGTGTCGTGCGCAGTATCGCCATGGGCGCCTCCGAAGGCCTCAGCCGTGGCCTTGCGGTTTCCAACACTGGCGCACCTATTTCAGTGCCCGTGGGCAAAGGCACCCTGGGACGCATCATGGACGTACTGGGCAAGCCCGTTGACGAGGCCGGCCCCATTGAGTGCGACCAGACAGCCCCTATTCACCGGGCGGCGCCCACCTACGCCGAGCAGTCCTCAGCGATTGAAATTCTCGAAACCGGTATCAAGGTTATCGACCTGATCATGCCTATCGCCAAGGGTGGCAAGGTGGGTCTCTTCGGTGGCGCCGGTGTGGGTAAAACCGTCACCCTGATGGAGCTGATCAATAACATCGCCGTACAGCAGCAGGGTCTGTCTGTATTTGCCGGTGTCGGTGAGCGTACCCGTGAAGGTAACGACTTCTACTACGAAATGAAGGAAGCGGGCGTTCTCGACAAAGTGGCCATGGTGTACGGCCAGATGAACGAACCCCCAGGCAACCGTCTCCGCGTCGCACTGTCCGGTTTGACCATGGCGGAATACTTCCGCGACGAAGGCCGTGACATTCTCATGTTCGTTGACAACATTTATCGTTATACCCTGGCGGGTACCGAAGTCTCTGCACTGCTGGGTCGTATGCCCTCTGCGGTGGGTTATCAGCCGACGCTGGCGGAAGAGATGGGCGTACTTCAGGAGCGCATCACCTCCACCAAGACCGGTTCCATCACCTCGTTCCAGGCCGTATACGTTCCTGCGGATGACTTGACCGACCCCTCGCCAGCCACCACCTTTGCCCACTTGGACGCGACCCTGGTTCTGTCGCGCTCCATCGCCGAGCTGGGTATTTACCCGGCGGTGGATCCACTGGACTCCACTTCCCGTCTCCTCGATCCCCTGGTGATCGGCAACGAGCACTACGACGTTGCCCGTGGCGTTCAGACGGTACTCCAGCGCTACAAGGAGCTGAAGGACATCATTGCCATTCTGGGTATGGACGAGCTCTCTGAAGAAGACAAACTGGTGGTCGCCCGCGCCCGTAAAATCCAGCGCTTCCTGTCCCAGCCCTTCTTTGTGGCGGAAGTGTTCACCGGCAGCCCCGGCAAGTACGTTTCTGTAAAAGAAACCATTTCCAGCTTTAAAGGTATTCTCAATGGTGATTACGATCACCTGCCCGAGCAGGCCTTTTACATGGTTGGCGGTATCGAAGAGGCTGTTGAGAAAGCCGCTAAGTAACAGCTGAAACGAGGTTAGGTTATGGCGATGACTGTTCACTGCGATATTGTTAGTGCGGAAGAATCCCTGTTTGCAGGGTTGGTGGAAATGGTTGTTGTTTCCGGTTCTCAGGGCGATCTGGGTGTGAATTATGGTCACGCCCCGCTGCTCACGGATCTGAAACCGGGTCCAGTGCGCATGATCAAGCAGAATGGTGAGGAAGAGATTTACTATCTTTCTGGTGGCTATATAGAAGTTCAGCCCCACGCGGTGTCCATTCTTGCGGATACAGCGCTGAGGGCGGATGATCTCGATGAAGCCTCTGCCCTGGAAGCGAAAAAACTGGCGGAGCAGCAAATGCACAACCAGAGCGGCGAGTTTAACTACTCCCGCGCCGCTTCCCAGCTCGCTGAAGCGGCGGCTCAGCTGCGCACCATCGAAGAAATTCGCCGCAAGGCCAAGAAATAAACCCGCTTCTCAGGGGAAAAGCTCTGCCTTAAAGGCAATGCAGAAAAAAGGCAGCTTCGGCTGCCTTTTTTTGTGAGCCGGATTAATGGCAAGGCACCAGTGAGCGGTGGCTATTAAAGCTTCGCCAAACGGCCTATTGGGCATAAAATGGCAAAAACAGAGGAGACATTCATGGCGATCGATGTGGTTATACTCGCGGCGGGCAAAGGTACGCGCATGAAATCCTCCCTGCCCAAGGTTCTCCATCCCCTCGCGGGAAAGCCCCTGCTGGGTCATGTCATCGACACCGCCAAAACCCTGCCGGATGCCAGTATCAGTGTGGTCATTGGTCACGGCAGTGAGCAAATTAGCCAAACCTTTGCCAATGACGACATTCAGTGGATCAGCCAGCACCAGCAGCTGGGGACGGGTCATGCGGTGCAACAGGCGGCGCCTTTTATCCACGACAAATCCGTGGTTTTGGTTTTATACGGTGATGTGCCCTTAATTGCCGCAACCACCCTCAGCCAGCTGGTTGAAAAAGTCTCTGATTCCTCTATGGCATTGCTTACCGTGACTATGGCTGACCCTACAGGCTATGGCCGCATCCTGCGGAACCAACAGGGCGCGGTGGTCGCCATCGTTGAGGAAAAGGATGCAACCCCGGAGCAGAAACTGATTCCGGAAGTGAATACCGGGGTCATGGCGCTGCAGGCGGAAAAATTAAAAACCTGGCTGCCCCAGCTGGAAAACAACAACGCCCAGGGGGAATACTATCTCACGGATTTGATCGCTATCGCCGCGCAAGCCGGGATACAGATTGCCAGCCTTCAACCTGCCAACAGTATGGAAACTCAGGGGGTCAACAACCGCAGTCAACTCCATCAACTGGAGCGTTATTGCCAATATCAACAGGCCGAAAAACTTATGGCGGCCGGTGTCACCATCGCCGATGCCAGCCGCTTTGATTGTCGCGGCAGCCTCCGTTGTGGTGCCGATTCCTTTATCGACATCAATGCGGTTTTTGAGGGCGATGTAGTGCTGGGTGCCAATGTCAGTATCGGCGCCAACTGCACCATCAAAGATGCGGTCATTGGTGACAACGTGGTCATCAAGGCCAATACGGTCATCGAGGGTCCGGTAACCCTGGAGGACAATGTCGACGTCGGTCCCTTTGCGCGGCTGCGGCCGGGAACCGTATTGCGCAAGGCCGCCCGCATCGGCAATTTTGTTGAAACCAAAAAAGCGGACATCGGCGCTGGCAGCAAGGTTAACCACCTCAGCTATATCGGCGATGCCACCATCGGCGACCATGCCAATATTGGCGCGGGCACCATCACCTGCAATTACGACGGCGTCAATAAATTTCAAACCCGGATTGGCGACGGCGCCTTTATCGGCTCCAACACGGCTCTGGTGGCGCCGGTCAGCGTGGGCAAAAATGCCACTGTGGGGGCTGGCTCCACCATTACTCGGGATGTGGCTGCGGACAACCTCGCGGTCGCCCGCGCTCGCCAGAAAAACCTCGACGGCTGGCAGCGGCCTCAGAAACTGAAAAAGGATTAGTCTATGTGTGGCATTGTGGGCGCAATAGCTCAGCGCAACGTCAATGAAATTCTGGTTGAAGGTCTGCGCAGGCTCGAATACCGCGGCTACGACTCCGCGGGCATCGCCGTTATCGACGCCGCCCGGCAACTGCAAATCCGCAAGACCGCCGGGAAGGTGGCGGCGCTGGAAACCTTGCTGGCGCAGCAACCCACCCAGAGTCATCTCGGCATTGCCCATACCCGTTGGGCAACCCACGGCGTTCCCAGCGAAGTGAATGCTCACCCACATCGGTCCGGCGGCATGGCCGTGGTTCACAACGGCATCATTGAAAACCATGCTCAATTGCGGCAGCGCCTGCAGGACAGCGGTTATACCTTTGTCTCCCAAACAGACACCGAAGTTATTGTTCACCTCCTCCATCAACTTTCCGCCGATGGCGGCAGCCTTGCCGACCGCGTAAGCAGAGTGGTCGCCCAGCTCGAGGGCGCCTACGCCCTTGCCGTTATCGATGCCGCCGAACCCGATGTTCTGGTCGGTGTGCGCCACGGCAGCCCCCTGGTGTTGGGTGTGGGTATCGAGGAAAACTTTTTGGCTTCCGACCAGATGGCGCTGCGCCAGGTGACAGACCGCTTCGTGTTTCTTGAAGAAGACGATCTTGTCGAAGTGCGCCGGGAAAATTTTGCCATCAGAGACAAGGCCGGCAGCCCGGTTAGCCGCCAAATATCCCGTCTCGAAGGCGGCAGCGGCGACAGCGACAGAGGCCACTACCGCCACTTTATGCTCAAGGAAATCTACGAGCAGCCGGCAGTGATCGCAGCGACTCTGCAGGGTCGCATCAGCGCCAGGCATCTGCTGGTGGAGTCCTTTGGCCAAGCCGCGAGCGCCCTTTTGGCGGAGGTGGAAAATATTCACCTGGTGGCCTGCGGCACCAGCTTCCATGCCGGGTTGGTGGCCAAATACTGGGTTGAAAGTCTGGCGCGGATTCCCTGCCATGTGGAGGTCGCCAGCGAATACCGTTACCGCGACGTGGTGGTGCCAAACAAAACACTGTTTGTCTCCATCTCCCAGTCCGGAGAAACCGCCGATACCCTGGCGGCGTTGCGGGATGGCAAACATGCCGGTTATCTGGGTTCCCTGACCGTGTGCAACGTCGCCAACAGCTCTCTGGTGCGAGAATCCGACCTGTCATTGATGACCCAGGCGGGGCCGGAAATCGGTGTGGCCTCCACCAAGGCGTTTACCACCCAACTGGTTGCCCTGCAAATGTTGGCTATTGCCCTTGCCAAAACCCGTGGCCTCAGTGAGGAACAGGAAAGCCAACTGGTTGAAGCCCTCCACCAACTGCCCGGCCTTGCGCAACAGGTGCTTGCGTTGGATACACAAATTGAAAACACTTTTGAATGCTTTGTCGAAAAACACCACGCCCTCTTTCTCGGCCGCGGCGCCCAGTATCCCATTGCTCTGGAGGGCGCCTTAAAGCTCAAAGAAATCTCCTATATCCATGCCGAAGCCTACCCAGCCGGTGAACTCAAGCACGGCCCGCTGGCGCTGGTGGACGATGACATGCCGGTGGTGGCAGTGGCGCCCAATAACGACCTGCTGGAAAAGCTCAAATCCAACCTCCACGAAGTTCAGGCGCGGGGCGGTAAGCTCTACGTCTTTGCCGACGCCAACGCCGGTTTTAAAAATGAAGTGGGTATAACAGTGATCAACCTGCCCCATGTCCCGAAAAGCCTGGAGCCGATTATTTACACCATCCCCCTGCAGTTGCTGGCCTACCATGTGGCTGTGCTCAAAGGCACCGACGTGGATCAGCCCCGTAACCTGGCGAAGTCGGTGACAGTGGAATAAAAGCCAGCAAATCTCTGCACTCTGCGCCCCAAAAACTTCACTGGGGTGCTGAAACAGAGAATCTAAAGCGGATGGCAGACAGGCTCTTCAGGGCTGGCGAATCCACAGCGAAACAGTTGCAGGTTCGCAGTGACCCGCTGTAGTGACAGCTTAGCGGCGAGCACCTCTTCTCGGTGGAAAATACCACCAGGCCGCCAGTACGAGCAAAGCGAAAACTGTATACACAACTGCGAATAACCAGAGTGGCGCCTCGAAGTACAAAACCCGCTGAACCCAGTACTCAACAAAACTGGCGCTGTACGAGGCCTCCCCTGCCTGCCGGCGCAGCCAGGACTCAAGAACCGTGAGCGGGCAGATTCTGCCGAGCCAGGCCTGCGCAACCACAATACCAATGGCCGCAGCATGGGCAAGGCGAAACCACAGGTTGTTGACCCAGCACCAGCGGCGAAGATTGCCGATAAGGATAATCGCCAAGCCGCCGACGACAAACAGGACAATGGCGAAGTGCACGAGAAGCACTGTATCGGCGAGGAGTTGATACCAAGGGCTGTCCATATTCCTGTCGTTTAACTCCGCAAGCAGGTGCGCGGCTTTATCCCGTCGGTGGCACTATCAACAATCTTCACGAGAACCCTGCCCGAGAAACCTGGATACCAACCACCCCAAAGTGGCTCCTGCTCCAGCGACGATCAAACCCAATATAAGAACAATGATTAAGGCCAGTGGCCAAAGGTTGTGACGGCTGGGTTCCATGATCCCTTCAACGACAACCCGTACCATCAATACAGCGGGGAATACAGCCCCAACATTAACTAACCCCTGCATGAAGCCGAAGCGGTTAGCCAACACCGCCGCTGCAACGAAGGCCACCAGGATCCCGATCCGGAAAAATGAATTGGGCACGGTGACATCGGTGTACGGAGTTGTCCAAGATGGAATGCCGGCAATGAAGAAGCACAATAGAAATGCGCCAATCTTCACTTTCTTCGGTGTCCACAGGTGGTTTGTTGCCATGGGAGGTTGTCTGGTAAACAATGTGGGTGTTAGGCATGAGCCAGTTTGAGACCGGCAATGCCCGCACAAATTAGCGCCAAACTCATTAGCTTGAGAGCACCAGCTGGCTCGCCAAGCAAAAATATACCCAAAACAGCCGTACCAATAGCGCCAATGCCGACCCATATTGCGTAGGCTGTACCGACCGGCAAGTTTTTCACCGCCAAGCCTAGCAAGACAAAACTGGCAACCAATGAAAAAACTGTTCCCAACGTAGGCTAGAGCTTGGTGAAGCCATTGGTGTACTTTAACCCAATTGCCGCCATGCCTGCGCAGGAAAGACGGCTCTCATTTAAGTCTCAGTGTCCTGGGTATGCTTCAAACTCCTTACTACTTCAGGTTTAAGGGCAACAGTTTCCGTTTATTCCGCACAAGAGTGCGCTCAGGCGGGAGTCTTGAAAAATCAATCAAGTCTAGATTCCCGCCCTTCGGGGCTTTGCCAGGTTGTGCAGAGATCCCTAACCCTCGGCTGACATGAAGTGAGTAGCACATAGTTTATTGCCTGCTGGATCGCGCAAATAAGCAAGATAGAGCTTCATGTCACCACTGGTGCGAATACCTGGAGGATCTTCACAGGTTGTTCCTCCATGTGCCACACCGGCGGCATGCCATGCATCAACCAATGCTGGACTACTGACGCTAAAACCAATGGTCATACCATTGCCATGGGTTGCTGGTTCACCATTGATCGGCTTGGTGATACCCAACAAACCCTGCGGGCTCATATAAAGGCAGCGGCCACTGTCATCGATAACGCCTTCTGGATAGTCCAAGACTGCCATAATGGCATCGTAGAAAGTTTTTGATTTTTCAATATCGTTTGAACCGATTATTACATGGCTAAACGTAGGGTATTCTCCTTTTTTCAGGTGTGTGTTCTACACGGCAGCATACACTTTCTATTGCCTGGCAGGGTAAGGTGACAGGTCTTAAATTGTGAACAACTTGGAATTCAAGATTCAAGACCCAGTACTTTGGATTCCACCGCCAGGATTCAAGTAAACCTGGCGGGAAACCCTTGTTCGGTTGCAAGTATTAGCGCACCTGATGCAGAAAATGCGGCAACTGCATTGGATTAAGTGCATTGTTGTTTTTAAAGGGCAATAACGGCCAGGTAGCTTAAGTGAAAAGCAGGTTGAGGATTTTTGAGTTATTTGGTGGTTGGCTCTAGCCTATTTTCATCAGTATTTTCACTGCTTGCGCCACTGCTATCAGGAGGGTAAAGCGCACTTGCCGTTGACGGCGGATTTTGATCAGGCACTCGATTTTCATCGCTTACTGTGGCTGCAGGCGGCAATTCTTTACCGAGGTGCTGGCTGATAACCCGCTCCAGGTAGAGGGCGCTTTTGGTGGCCTGATCCACTATGCGGTGGAGCGCACTCAACTGTTCCAACAGCAGCGCCATGCGCCTGGGAGTGAGTGCGCCGGTGGTGCCCGCGCGCAGTAACTGGCTTTTCAGTGATTGGTAATCGTGTTCAAAACCGTCGCGCAGGTGCTGGAGTTCGGCGGCGGTTGTGGCGGTGGTTTCCATATCCGTTCGCGAAAGCAGGCTGACGGCACTGCGCCACAGCTCGTTGCGCGCGGTTAACAATCCCGGATCATCAACAATTGCCTGGGCATGAAGGCGGGAAAACACCAGCGCGCTTTCACTCACCTCCACCAGGTAGTGGCTGACGCGCAGGGCGTCGGGCAGGAGGTTGGCAACCCGGGACTCCGCGGCGTAGCGCGCCATGCCACTGACAAATTCGCTGATATCGCCATTGAGTTTATCGAGGGTATTGCGCCCGGTGTTCATGTGCTCGCTGCTGCCATTTTCGGCGCTGATGGCTTCCTGGGCAAGATGGCGGGCGATTTGGCTCATGCGTTTTAATTCCAGAATCAGGGCGTCCAGAGCCAGCGCCGGGGCGGCAAGAATGTTTGAATCCAGGTATTTTGGCCGACTTTGGTCTTCCTCGATGGAGCGAAAGCGGCGCTCGAGAAATGCCACCATTCCGTTCAGTAGCGGCCAGGTAATGGCAATGCCGAGAAGTTTGGTCATGGTGTGGAAAATGGCGAGCAAAACCGCGATCTGGCTGGCAAAGCCAAATAAAGCGGCGATGCCCGACACCAGCCATAGCAGCGGCGCCAACAGGGTGAAGGCAACAATGGCGGTTATGATGTTAAAAATAACATGGGCACTGGCGGCGCGTTTTGCCGGTGCCGTTGCCCCTATCACGGCGAGAGCAGCGGTGGATGTGGTGCCGACATTGGCGCCAATGATCATGGCAGCGGCGGCGTTAAAGGGAATCAATCCCCCTGCGGCAGCCGTCAGTGTAACCGCCAGGGCGGCACTGGAAGATTGCATCAAAATGGTCATAAACAGGCCGATAAGGGTAAATATCAGCAAGCTAAAGCCGCCGCGATCAGCCCAGCCCTCAAGTTCGATGACATCGCCGATATTGGTAAAACTGTCCCTGAGAACATCAATGCCGAGGAAAAAAATGCCGAAGCCCACCAGAGCCTGACCCAGAGCCCCGCGCTGCAAGGAGCCGAAGGCAATCCAAAGCGCCATGCCGAGGCCAACGGCGGGCATGGCCATTGTTTGCAAATCCACATTAAAGCCGAGAAGAGCGACGATCCAGGATGTCAATGTGGTGCCGAGATTGCTGCCGAGAATGATGCCTATGGACTGGGAAAGGGTCAGTAGACCGGCATTGACAAAACCAATGGTGGCAAAAATAACCGCGCCGGATGATTGCACCATGGCGGTGATAAGAACTCCGGATGCCAGGCCGCGGCCAGGGCTGCGGGTTGCCGTGGTTAGAATGGCTCTGAGGGTATCGCCCGCGGCCACCTTGAGGCCATCCGTCATCAGGCGCATGCCCAGTAAAAAAAGGCCGATGCCGCCGATAAATGTCAAAATGCCTGTGGTGCTCAAGAAACAACCCCTGTTCCGAACCGCTGTCGATATTCCCTGTTAAGTATACGCCGGGGCAAAAGCCGGGGAATAGCGGGTGATGGCAAGTTTTTAAAGTATGTTCAGGCGCTTTCCTTTACTGGGCACCGCCAAGCCAGGCCGCCAAGCAGGAGGCAATGACGATAACCAGCAAAAACCAGCGCAGTATTTGTTGGTTGACGGAGATGGCGAAACCCACCGACAGCCTCACCCCGACAACGGTGGCGGCGGCAAGAATCAGTCCGGGAATCCACAGAACCTGGTCGCGAACCACAAACACCGCCAGGGCGACGGCGCTGAAAATGCCGGTGGCGGCCATTTTCAGGGCATTGGCGCGCACCAGGTCGTAGCGCAAAATTCCCGCCAGGGCAAAAATCAATACAAAGCCCACTCCCGCCTGAACAAAGCCGCCGTACAATCCCGCCACAAACAAGCCTATAAAACCCGCTGGCGACTCGCTTACTGACAGAGGCACAGTGCCTGGCGGTGGCGACACTGTAGTCGGATGTACTACCAGAACAACTGCCATGGCGACAAGGGTGACCAGCAGGACGGGTTCGAGAAGTGCTGGTGGCAAATAGGACGCTATCAATGCGCCCACCAGAGAGCCAGCTACCGTAGGTGCCAAAATGGGCACCAGGGCATTTTTGGCGAGCATGCCATAGCGGTTGAAGCCGCGCACTCCTTCAAGGGATTGCAGCAACACACCCACCCGGTTGGTAGCATTGGCAATATCGGCGGGCATTCCCAGCAACAGCAGTGCCGGTAACGTCAGCAGGGAACCGCCACCGGCGAGAGTGTTGATAAACCCAGAGAGCACCCCGGCGATGACCAGGAGGCTCAGGCTCAGCCATGTAAATTCGTATTCCATGTGGTTGCGCCGGTTAGCAGGGAGTCGGAAGATTAGAGAGCTGAGTAAAAAAAGCAAGGGCTTGCTGGTTAAAAGTTTTGCCGCTTTTGCCTGGCTTCATGGAGCGTTTGTGAATAGGTTGCCCTGTTCGCCGGATCAAGTGCGATGGCCTTGGTCGCCAGGGGAATGGCTTTGGCAAACTCCCCGGTGCTAATGTGGGTGGCGGCGAGGTTGTTGTAGCCAGGGGCGTAATCCGGGTAAAGCGCAACCACTTTTTTGAAAATGTCCGCCGCAGCGCCGAATTGGTTTTGGCCGTACAGATAATTGCCGTAAGCCATCAACAAATTTTTGGATGTCGGCCACTGCTGCAGGCCGGCGAGCCAGGCGTTTTGGGCTTCGGCGGCGGCAATAAACGTTGTCGCATCGGCCACAGCCAGAAAATAGGTGGTTTCATTTTCCGCCAGGGGCAGTGATCCCGGTTGCAGCGCGACCATGCCCCAGTAATGGCTGCGCGCCCAGGTGCGCTCAAACAGCGCCATTGAAATGGTGTAATACTGGGTCAAGCCGGAATTAAGAATGATCTTCTTCTTTTTAAGGTCGTAGCCGACAACGACGGCGTAGTGCCACTTTGGGTACCAACTGAGGCCGAGATTCTGCAATACCAGAACTGGCTGACCCCTGTCGACCCAGTTTAGCAGTGAAGACAGGCTGGGCTCTATGGGCAAGGCGAGCCGGCGATAGGAGCGATTGGCGGCAACCATCTCAACCTGAAAGGCGCCCTGGCGTTCGGGCACATACACCTTGTCAATTAGCTCCTGAGGGGTAACGGCGACGTCGGCATGGTTGAGAAGCATCGCCAGGGCGGCAGGGCCGCACTGGTATTGCTCCTGGGCATAAAAAGGCACACCACTGATAAGGCGATAGGAGTGTATGGAGGCTGGCGGTGAGGCTGTTAGTTGCCGGGTTTGCGGCGCGCTGGTGCATCCAGACAGGAGCAGCGCGGCGACAAAAGCAACGAGAAAACGGGCGCGGTTATTCACAGAGAACAGCCCGCCTTAGGTAAACGGCGGGCTGCCCAGGGGTCAGATGCGGGGGAAGATATCAATAATTCCGGTAACTTCGAGGAGAATTAAAATCAGCAGCACCATGGCCACAGTGCCGAGGCCGTCACCGCCAGCGGGCAGGCTGTTCAGCTGTCCCTGAATCTGCTGTATTTCAGCCTGGGTCAGGTTGTTAATGCGTTCCTGAACGGATGCCGGATCAACACCCAGTACCAGCAGTTGGTTTTTCACATCTTCCCTGAGCAACTGGGCGCTGAGCTGCTCCCGGTCAAGATGATGCTGGGCGCTGGCAGCCAGTTGTTCCGTCGTCATCAGCGCCGCCTGGGCGGGAATTTGCACCATGGCTATGGAAAAAACAAAAACCATAAAAGCAATGAAGGGTTTGGGAACAAAGATTCGATTACGCATGGTAGACATCCTTAATGATTGAACCTAACTAAAGAGTATAACCAATCAAAGCCAAATGGCCAGTTGAAAACAGGTATCAGTTCACAGTGTGGATACTTGCCAGCAATGGACGGCGGAAATGTCGACGTTGCAGGAGTAAAAGTGGGTATGTGCCCCAATTAAGCCCCTAAAAAGCTTGCCGGATTAATATCGCCCATTCAGCTTGAATTCAGTTAGCATTGCTATGCTGTTGGCTCAGTAAACAACATGAGGAATACTCGATGAAAGCCATTACTATCAGTCTTTTTGCCGTTGCCATCTGTGCCGCCATTCCTGCTCTGGCGGACGATGTCGGTCCCGACAAAGCCGTCGAACTTGTGGAACAGGGAGCCATCAAGCACTTTCGTGAGCTCAACAAAATTGCCCAGGATTTGCACCCAGGTGCAGACATTGTTGAGACGGAGCTGGAGAATCACTACGGCAAGTACATCTACAAACTGGAATTGCGCGATACCAACAACAGCGAATGGGATGTCCATATGGATGCCAAGAGCGGTGAAGTGGTAAAAAATCGCCAAGATAACGATGGTTAAAGCCAAAACCCCGGCGCTGCTGCTGGGGCTACTCTGTGCAGGCGCCAGCGCCGGTGACTTGAGTCACAACGAGGCGCTGGCGTTGCGTCGCAGTGGCGAGCTGATGCCCTTTGAGGCCATCGTCACTGCACTTTTTGACCGTTACCCCGAAGCCCGGATTCTGGAAGTGGAACTGGAAGCCGAGGGTGAGACCTATGTCTATGAACTTGAAATATTAACCACTGCCAATCAGGTGCGGGAGCTGGAGATTGACGCCCGCAGTGGCCGAATTCTTGAGGACGAAATCGAGGACTGATGCGGCTACTGGTGGTGGAAGACAATGTTGGCCTCGCTGATGAAATCAACGCCCGCCTGCGTCTGGAAGGCTATGCCTGTGACTGGTTGGTGGATGGCCGCGACGCCGCCAATGCGCTGGTTGCCGAAAATTATGACGCTGTTGTCCTCGACCTGGGTTTGCCGGGGAAGAGCGGGCTGGAAGTGTTGACGGAGTGGCGCCAGGCCGGTGTCAAACTGCCTGTGATGGTGTTGACGGCGAGAAATGCCTGGAGTGATCGCATCGCCGGTCTTGAAGCTGGGGCTGACGACTATCTCGGCAAACCCTTTCATCCCGATGAGCTGGTGTTGCGGCTGCGGGCGCTGATTCGTCGCAGTTATGGTGCTGACCCAGGGTCGACCCTGAAGGCTGGAGGTTTATTGCTGGATGAGTCCCGCCAGTCTGTGCGTCTGGGGGATAGCGAAATCAGCCTCACCGGGAGCGAGTTCAGCCTGCTGCGCTACCTGATGCTCAACCCCGGGCGCCTGTTGTCAAAATATCAAATTGCCGAACACCTCTACAGCCAGGATGCGGATCGCTCCGCCAATGTGATCGAGGTGCATATCAGTCACATCAGGGACAAACTGGGTCGTGACACCATCATCACGCGGCGTGGCCAGGGCTATATTTTCCGTGGTCTTCAGCCTTGAAAAACCCTTCGCGCCCCCAATCCCTGCGCCGCAACCTGGCGGTGGCCATTGCGATCGTGATCGTGGTGCTGGCCGTCATCGTCTCCACCGGCGCCTGGCTGCTGTTTGCCCAGTTTCAGAACAGAGTCGTCGCTGATGAGTTGCACAACAGTGTCGACCGGCTTCTCACGGCTATTCGCAGAAACGGCGACGATATTTTTCTCGACACCGAACGCCTGGATGCCAGCTATAAGCGCCCCTTCTCCGGGCACTATTTTGTTATCGAATTCGCTGGGCAGCGCTGGCGCTCGCGCTCCCTCTGGGATCTGGATCTGACCATTCCCGACGCCGCCGCCAGGGGTCACCTGTTCAAACTCGACGGCCCGGTGAAGCAGCACCTTGCCGGCGTCACCAGGCAGCATCGCCGCTTCGGCAATGACTTTGTGATTACCGCGGCGGCGGATTACCGTGGTTTGAGCACAGAAATTCACCGCGCCCTGGCGCTGCTGGCGATTCTCTGGGGGATTGCCCTGATCGCCACGGTGGCAGTATTAAACCACTGGTTTGGTCGGGCGCTGAAACCCGTTGAAACGGCGCGCCGCCAAGTGGCGGCCATTCAGTCCGGAGAGCGTCAGGCTGTGGATGAAACCGGTCCGGCAGAGCTGTTGCCTTTTATTCGTCAGGTCAACGTGCTGCTGGCGGAATCCCGCCGCGCGCTGCTGCGCTCCCGCAATGCCCTCGGCAACCTTGGTCATGCCCTGAAAACCCCGTTGGCGGTGCTTTCCACCCTGGTGGAGCGCAACGAAATTCGTCAACAACAAGAGCTGTATTCTGCCCTTCGCGAACAGATTGATCAGATTGGCAGACGCATTCATCGGGAATTGGGTCAGGCGCACACCACAGGCGGTTCCGGTTTGGTTGCCGAGCCTTTTCAGCCGCAAAGGGACGTTCCCCTATTAATTACAGCCTTGGAGCGAGCCCACAATCGACAGTTGGCCGTTGATTGCGATCTGCCCCTGGAACCCCTGCAATTAGAGCGGGCGGACATGCTTGAATTGCTCGGCAATATCATGGATAACGGCTTTAAGTGGGCGAAAAGCCGCATGAGTCTGACCATTGCCAGCAACAACAATCGCTGCCTGATTACCCTGGGAGACGACGGCACCGGCATTGTCGACGACGATAAGCGCCGCCTGGTGCTGGCGCGGGGTCAGCGGCTCGATGAAGCAGCTGCCGGTCAGGGCTTGGGGCTGGCTATCGTCGCCGACATTGTCGACGCCTATCAGGGCGCCCTGTCATTGGGGGCATCGCCACTCGGCGGGCTGGAAGTGCAGATCAGCCTTCCTGTGCCCTGACCAGTGGGCTGTCGAGCTCCTGGGGGCTTCTCCAATGCCGAGCAAAGTGCTATGGTTGGCCATGATTTTTTCGGCTATCTTCATAACACAGATTAATCGTCGCGCCCTGGGCTCGGGCACTGGCGCTGTCTTCCTTTTCTAAGGCGATTAGAGCGGTTCCGCTTTAATCGCCCGAAATCTGCCGAACAAAAACCTGCTTCCGCCACCTTTTGTACGTCCACTGATGTGCTGGTTATGGCGGTTTATTCCGTGATAGAAACCAAAGAAATGATGCCATGACCAAAAAAACCAGACCCAGCGCTATTACCTTGAAAGAGAGCGATTACAACAGGCTGATGACCCTGATTGAAAAAATAGATGATGCCAACAGCGAAGCTCTCGACGCTGAACTCGCGCGAGCAAAAGTTGTCAGCGACGCGCGCTTTCCCGATACCGTTGTCGCCATGGGTTCCACCCTGACCTTTGCAGACCTGGACAATGGCGATGAAACCCGTGTCACCCTGGTGTTTCCCCATGAAGCCGATGTCGCTGCCATGAAAATTTCCGTGCTCTCCCCGGTGGGCAGCGCCCTTATCGGCCTATCTAAAGGTGGGGTGATCGACTGGAAACTGCCAAATGGCAAAGTCAGGCGGTTGCAGGTTGTCAACATTGAAAATAATGGCGGCTAACAGCATTGCTGACCTCAGGGTTACAGGGGCGCCGATGTAATGTCCTGGTTATGGACTGCCCCACCTCTGGAACCCTCTACAAATGCAGTGCAAGCGCAGCGCGATAGTTGCTTTTTTGGCCCTGGTCACCAGCCTCTGTTGTCTGGCGGAAAACCCGGGTTTTGACGACGGCAAGGCGGCCTACGACCAGCACAATTATCCCCTCGCCTGGAACCTGTGGCGGCAGGCCGCTGAAGATCAGCATCCTGGTGATGCCAGGGTCTATTTCCATCTCGGTGTTCTCTACGATCAGGGGCTGGGTGTCGTCAAGGACGATACCGCTGCTTTCGCCTGGTATGAAAAGGCAGCTCTTCTCGGCCACAGTATTGCCAGCTTTAATCTTGGCAATGCCTACAAACATGGCCGCGGCGTCGGCAAAAATGAACAGCTGGCGAGCCACTGGTGGCAAAAGGCGGCGGATGCCGGGGTTGCCAATGCCCAGTTCAATCTGGCGATTCAGTATTATTCGGGGCTGGGGGTTGCCAGAAACAACGACAAAGCGGTGGCCTATTTCAATCTTGCGGAGCAAAACGGCCATGAAAGAGCCCGGCAATTAATCGCCAGCAACAAAATTCCCCGCCTTAAAGCAGAACCCCTGTCACCGCGGGGGCAACATCAGCCACAGAGTCTGGGTACAGACTCGACGCCGACGATTGCCGCTCAACAGGCGCCAGAACCGCTTAAACCATCGGCACAGCTGACTGCACCTCCCCGGAAGAGTCCGGGGCGAGAAGGGCCGTCATCCTGGCTGAATGAGCAGAACCCCCAGCATTTCAGTATTCAGTTGGCAGTGACCGAAAACGATCAGGGCATAGCCTCCTTTATCGCCAGGCACAACCTTGAAGGCCAGGTGGAAACTGCGGTTATCGTTCGCCAGGGCAAGCAATTTCACTATGTGCTGATGGGTGCTTTTGCCGATCGCGCCGCCGCCGTTGACCACATCCTGGCCATGCCGGTGACATTGCGCCAACTCAAACCCTGGCCGCGCCGGTTTGCCGAGTTGCAGGGGCTGGCGGATTCAGGGCAATGATCCTTGCGTCCCCTACCGAGGCGTTCAGCCCGCTCCTGTGAGGGTGCCAGCCTGGTATTGTTGTATGGCCAGGTCAATTTCATCTCTGGTGTTCATCACAAAAGGGCCGTATTGAACCACAGGTTCTTTTAACGGTTGTCCCGCCAGCAGCAACAGGGATGCCGGTTGCGAGCCGGGATTGCTGAAGGTGATGCTGTCGCCGCTGCCCAGTCTTGCCAAGGATTTGGTTTCCATTCTGAAGGCGCTGGTGCCCACACAGGGATTGCCGACAAAGGCATAGACGAGGGCGTTGAGATCGCTGTCCAGGTTCACCGTCAGGCTGGATTCGGGTTCAAGGCGAATATCTCCATAGATCACCCTGGTGTCGGCGATATTGAAATAGCCTTTCAATAGCTTGCCCGCGACGCTTATTTCACCGGCGATCAGTTTGATGCTGGCGTTGGCCAGCGGATAAAGCGGCAGTTCGGCAGCGGCAATGTCACTGTAGGATGCAGGCTTCATTTTTTTGCTGGCGGGCAGGTTGACCCACAGCTGGAAGCCCTGCATTAAACCCTGGGTTTGTTTTGGCATTTCGGAGTGAACAATACCCCGCCCCGCCGTCATCCACTGCACCCCCCCGTCGCTGAGCAGACCCACATTGCCGAGGTGATCCCGATGCTCCATTTTGCCGTGGAGCATATAGGTGACCGTCTCAAAACCGCGGTGTGGGTGGGGGGGAAAGCCGCCCTGGTAATCCAGGGGTTGATCGGAGCCGAACTCGTCGAGCAGTAAAAACGGGTCGAAACGCTCTGGGCCGTTGCCGCCAAAAACCCGCAGCAGGCGCACGCCGTCGCCGTCGGAAGCCGGTCTTGCGCGGAGGATTTCTACAACGTCACGGGAGTCCATGGTGTTTCCTTCTGTGCCAAAAACCCAACAAGTATGAACAATTCAACAAAAATAGCGAGCTGTTGCACTCCTCTAATTGGCAATCATCAGCACTATTGTTTTCAATAGGTGGCTTCCGCTGCCTGCCGTTGCCATTGATCTGGTAGAATCCCTGGCCATGGATGTGACAGCAATAATCGACCCTCTCAACAGCGCCCAGCGGGAAGCCGTAAGCCACACCGGCAATCATTTGCTGGTGCTGGCTGGCGCAGGCAGTGGCAAAACCCGTGTTCTGGTGCACCGCATCGCCTGGCTGGTGCAGGTGGAGCAGGTTTCCCCCCACAGCATTCTCGCGGTCACCTTTACCAATAAGGCCGCCCATGAAATGCGCGCCAGAATCCAGGACATGCTCGGCATTTCCCCCAGGGGCATGTGGGTGGGCACCTTTCACGGCCTTGCCCACCGCCTCCTCAAGGCGCACTGGCACGAGGCCGGGTTGCCGGAAAATTTCCAGATCCTCGATTCCGATGATCAGCTGCGCCTGGTGAAACGGATTTGCGCCAGTCTCGATATTGACGACGGTCGCTATCCCCCCAAGCAGGCGCAGTGGTTTATCAACGCCCAGAAGGATGAGGGGCTGCGGGCGCGGCATATAGAACCTGCCCGCGACCCTTTCAATACCACCATGCTGCGCATTTATGTCGCCTACGAAGAGGCCTGCCAGCGCGGTGGCATGGTGGATTTTGCCGAGTTGTTGCTGCGCGCCCACGAACTCTGGCTCAACAGCCCCCAGCTGCTCGCCCACTACCAGCAGCGTTTTGGCCATATTCTCGTGGACGAATTTCAGGATACCAACGCCATTCAGTACGCCTGGCTGCGCATGCTGGCGGGCACTGCCGGCATGGTCACTGCGGTGGGCGACGATGATCAGTCCATCTACGGCTGGCGGGGGGCGCGCATCGAGAATATTCAGAATTTTTCCAGCCATTTTCCGCTCACAAAAATTGTTCGCCTCGAACAGAATTACCGCTCCACCGGCACTATCCTCAACGCGGCCAATGCGGTGATCGCCCGCAACAGCGATCGCCTTGGCAAAAACCTGTGGACGGAAGAAGAGGATGGCGAAGCGATTTCCCTCTATGCCGGTTTCAATGAACACGACGAGGCGCGCTTTATTGCCGAACGTATTCAGTCCTGGGTTGGCAAAGGCAATTTGCGCAGCCATGCCGCCATTCTCTATCGCTCCAATGCCCAGTCGCGGGTGCTGGAAGAGGCGCTGTTGCGGGAACAGATTCCCTACCGTATTTACGGTGGCCAGAAATTCTACGACCGCCTCGAAATTCGCAATGCCCTCGCCTACCTGCGCCTGATCGTCAACCGCTTTGACGACGCCGCCTTTGAGCGCGTGGTGAATACACCCACCAGGGGTATTGGCGATAAAACCCTGGATGCGGTGCGCCAGCGCGCCCGCGAAAAGGGTATAGCCCTGTGGCAGGCAACCGCCGATGTCATCCCCGGTCTTCCCGGCAGGGCGGCAAATGCATTGCAGAGCTTTATCAATTTGATCGACCGTCTCGACGAGGACAGCCGCCAACTTCCCATTCACGAACAGGTTGACCATGTCATTCAGATGAGCGGTCTGCTGGATTTCCACGGCAAGGAAAAAGGCGAGCGCGGCGAAGCCCGGGTGGAAAACCTGCGGGAACTGGTCACCGCAACCCAGGGCTTTGACCCCGAAGACGCCGATGCGCCGCCCCTGCCCCAGTTTCTTGCCGAGGCGGCGCTGGATGCGGGCGAACAGCAGGCCGACAAGGATGAAGACGCCGTGCAGCTGATGACCCTGCATTCGGCCAAAGGGTTGGAATTTCCCCTGGTCTTTCTTGCCGGTATGGAAGAGAACCTCTTTCCCCACAAAATGTCGGTGGAAGAGCCCGGTCGTTTGGAAGAGGAGCGCCGCCTCTGCTATGTGGGCATTACCAGAGCCATGGAAAAGCTGTACCTGACCTATGCGGAAACCCGCCATCTCTATGGCTCGGAGTCATTTAATGCGCTATCCCGCTTTGTGCGCGATATTCCCAAACAGCTGATTGAAGAAGTGCGCCTGGGCGCCAGTATTTCCCGCCCCTTTGGCGCCGCCAATGCCAAAGCGGCCAGCTTTATTGCCCCCAATGAAGACAGCGGCTTTCACCTTGGCCAGCGGGTCATGCACAGTATTTTTGGCGAGGGCGTCGTGCTCAATTTTGAAGGCAGTGGTGCCCACGGGCGGGTGCAGGTGAATTTCGATGATGTTGGCGCCAAGTGGCTGGTGTTGCAGTATGCCAAGCTGCAACCGTTGTAAATATTTTGAGTGAAGGAGTATTTGTGGTGAGTAAATGGTTAATAGTGGTTGTCAGTGCTTTGTTGCTCGCCGCTTGCGGCGGTGACGACAAAGGTCAGATGGAAGATGGCGCCGTCGCCGCAAAAACCTACAAGTGGAAACTGGTCACTTCCTGGCCGAAAAATTATCCCGGTTTGGGCTCCGGTCCCGAGAACCTGGCGAAAATGGTCGACAAAATGAGTGCTGGCCGCCTCACAATCAAGGTGTACGGCGCGGGTGAATTGGTGCCCGCCCTGGAGGTGTTTGATGCCGTCTCCCAGGGTACAGCGGAAATGGGGCATGCGGGCGCCTATTACTGGAAAGGCAAAATTCCCGCTGCGCCTTTTTTCAGTTCAATTCCCTTTGGCCTCAATGCCCAGGAAATGAATGCCTGGCTTCACTATGGCGGTGGTCTTGAACTGTGGCGGGAGCTGTACGCACCGTTTAACCTCATCCCTTTTGCGGCGGGCAATTCCGGCGTGCAGATGGCCGGTTGGTTTAACAGGGAGCTCAATACGGTCGCAGACCTTAAAGGCCTGAAAATGCGCATTCCCGGTATTGGCGGCGACGTCATCAGCCGTGTTGGCGGCCAATCCATTACCATGTCCGGGGGCGAGCTTTACACCTCCTTGCAAACCAATGTCATCGACGCCACCGAGTGGGTCGGCCCCTATAACGACCTGGCGTTTGGTTTCCATCAGGTTGCCAAATATTACTATTATCCCGGTTGGCATGAACCCGGATCGACCCTGGAACTGATCGTCAACAAAACCGCCTATGAATCCCTTCCCGAGGATCTTCAGGCCATCGTCGAGGTTGCCGCCAGAGCGGTCAATCAGGATATGCTCGACGAGTACACCGCGCGCAACAACGGTGCCCTGATGGAGCTGGTGGACAAGCACGGAGTTGAGCTTCGCCCCATTCCCGACGACATTATCAGGGAGCTGCACCGGGTCACTGACGAAATACTTGCCGAAATGGCCGCTGCCGACCCATCCGTCGCCAAAGTGCTGGCGTCGCAAAAAGCCTTTCAGGAGGGGGTGATGAAATACCATCGCATTTCCGAGGAGGCCTTCTACGGGGCGCGCAGCAAATAACCCCCCAGGTTCTTACAGGTAGTTAAACATTCTCGCCAATGCCAGTTCGCCATCTGGATTGAGGTCGATACCCGCCAGGCTGAAATAGCGGCGGGTATTTTTTTCGCTGTAATGGCGCACCAGTTGCAGGTCGTTGGCTTTTTGGCCAGCGCAGTCTTGCAGCCGCTGTTCGAGCCGCTGCATCAACTGCCGTTCCGCGGCGAGTTCGGTATTTTTGAGTTGCTCATAAAGGTTGGGATCAATTTTTGGTTGTTCGCAGAGCCAGCGCCGCGCATTTCTCAGGGGCTTGATCAGGGCATTGGACCATGTTTTGCCGTCATCCAGGAGTGCCGCCATAACCCTGTCATCAAGGGCGCCGTGCTCCCTGCCCGCCCAGCAGCAGCACAGCAGTAACACCGCGTCGACGCCGGCCTGATCCTGCAGCCACAGACAACTTTCCTCGACCTGCTGGTGGCGGTAGAGCTGGCAGGCAAACGCCCAGAAACTGCTGCGGCTTTCCACTCGGGTGTCGGCCTAGCGCCGCCAGAACATGGGTGTAAAGAGTACCAGCACGGTAAAAATTTCCAGTCGACCGAGAATCATGGCAGCGGATAAAACCGATTTGGAGAAGCTGTTCATGGAGCTGAAATTGCTGGCAACTTCACCGAGTCCTGGTCCCATATTGTTGAGGGTTGCCGCAGTGGCAGACCAGGCAGTGACGTAGTCGGCGCCAGCCGCCAGCAACAGCAACACAATGGCGTAGTAGACAGCGAGATAAATACCAAAAAAAGCCCAGACCGCATCGGTCACCCTGGTGGGAATGGCCCAGTTGCCCATCTTCATGGTAAAGACACCGCTGGGGTGGACAAGGCGGGAAATTTCCCGTGTCACCTGTTTGCCCATAATGATCATGCGCCCCATTTTGACGCCACCGGTGGTGGAGCCGACGCAGCCGCCGACAAAGGACATCACCAACATAAAAAAGGGCAGAAAGCTCGGCCAGGCGGCAAAATTGTCTGTGGCAAAGCCTGTCGTGGTCATAATGGAAACCAGCTGGAAGGTGCCGTGCACCAGGCTCTGTCGGGCTTCGTGGTGCTCGGAAAAAAACAGATAACCACTGACGATCAGTGAGGTTACCAGCACAACCACTAAAAAAGCCTTGGCCTCCGGGTTGCGCCAGTAGTGAAATGCAGTGCCACGGATCCAGGCGTAATAGTGGAGACCGAAGCTGAGTGAGGCAACAATCATAAAAAAGATACAAACAGCGTTGATAAGGTCGCTGTTGAAATAGCCGATACTGGCGTCGTAATTGGCGAACCCCCCGGTGGCCACCGTGGAAAAACTGTGGGTAAGGGCATCAAAAAACGTCATTCCCGCGAGCCAGTAGGCCAGGGTGCAAAGGACATTCAAGAATAGATAGATGATAAACAGCGCTTTGGCGGTTTCGGCAATGCGCGGCGTCATCTTGCTTTCTTTTGAGGGGCCGACGTTTTCCGCCCGGTACAGCTGCATGCCGCCAATGCCGAGCAGCGGCATAATGGCCACGGCAATAACGACAATACCGATGCCGCCGAGAAAATGGAGTTGCTGGCGGTAGTAAATAATGGACTTCGGCATAGTGTCCAGACCCACCAGCACCGTAGCGCCGGTGGTGGTGATGGCGGATACGGACTCGAACAGGGCGTCGGAAAATGAAAGGTGCAGTTCGTCAACCAGCATCAGGGGAAGGGTTCCTGTCACACCCAATACCACCCAGAAAAGGGTGGTAATAATAAAACCGTCCCGGTTGCGCAGTTCGTTGGGAAGACGGCTAAAGGGCAGCCACATCAACATACCCAGGGAAAAGGTTAGGGCAAAGGCGAGAAAAAATGCTTGAGATGTGTGTTCTTCATAAATAACAGCCACCACAATGGGCGTCAGCAGCGTAATGCTGAAAACCATGAGAAACAGGCCGAGTATTTTCGATACCATCGAGGCATGCATGTGATAACTGCTCCAGTATCTGTCGGCTCAGAAAAAAGTCACGCCCACCTGAAAAAGGCGTTCGATATCCTTGACCCGCTTTTTTTCCACCACAAAGACAATGACATGGTCGCCGCTTTGAATCACAGTGTTGTGGTGGGCAATAACCACTTTGCCATCCCGCTCCAGCGCCGCCAGGGTGGCTCCCGGCGGCGATTTGATGTCGCCGATGGCGCGCCCCACCACTTTTGAGCTTTTGGCGTCGCCGTGAACAATGATTTCCATGGCTTCGGCAGCGCCCCGGCGCAGGGAGTGAACATTGACAGCGCCACTTTTGCGCACATGGGTTAGCAGCAGGCTGGTGGTGGCCTGTTGCGGGGAAATGGCAATATCGATAACGCCGCCCTGCATCAAATTGGCGTAAACCTGATTCTGAATCAGGGTCATCACCTTGCGGCAGCCGAGCCGTTTCGCCAGCAGCGACGCCATGATATTGACTTCATCGTCGTTGGTTACCGCGAGGAAGAGGTCGGTCTGGTCAATATTTTCTTCCAGCAGCAGTTCCTGGTCGGTGGCGGAGCCATTCAAAACAACGGTGTTTGACAGGTGATCCGCCAGGTATTCACAGCGGGATTTGGAAAACTCGATAATCTTGACGTTGTAATGTTTTTCCAGTGCCAGGGCGAGACGAAAACCGATATTGCCGCCACCGGCAATAATCAGGCGGCGGTAGGGATTCTCCAGCTGGCGCAACTCGCCCATGACCTTGCGAATATTTTTCTTGGCGGCGATAAAGAACACTTCGTCGCCGTCTTCAATCACCGTATCTCCTTCCGGGAAAATAGAACTGTTTTTGCGGTAAATAGCGGCGACGCGGCAATCCACATTGGGCATATGTTCCCGCAGGGAGCGCAGTTTGTTGCCCACTAGGGGTCCACCCTGCACTGCCCGCACCGCCACCAGTTGCATAATGCCGTTGGCAAAATCGAGAACCTGAAGGCAGCCGGGTTGTTCAACAAGGCGATGTATGTATTCGGTGACCACCTGCTCAGGGGTGATCACCACGTCAACAGGAATGTGCTCCGAGGTAAAAAGTTTGTCCCGCCAGCGGGGCTGGGCGTAGCTGTTGGCGCGAATACGGGCAATTTTGGTGGGGGTTTTATAGAGAGAGTAGGCAATCTGACAGGCGAGCATATTGATTTCGTCGCTGCTGGTGACAGCCACCAGCATGTCGGCATCTTCCGCCCCTGCCCGCAGCAACACATCCGGGTGACAGCCCATGCCTTGAATGGTGCGAATATCGAGGCGATCCTGAAGTGCTCCCAGACGTTCGCCGTCGGTGTCGATCACGGTGATGTCATTGGCTTCGCTGGCGAGATGTTCCGCCAGGGTGCCGCCAACCTGACCCGCGCCCACTATGACAATTTTCATGACTTTCTACCCCGGCATTTTTTCAAGTAGCCCATAGTAAAAACCATCGTGCCCGTCAATTTGAGGGAAAAACTGGGTGCCCCAGGGGGTCTTAACACCCCCGGTTGTGGTCAGGGGCAGCAGCCGACAATCCTGCTGCTGATTGCTGAAAGCCGCCAAGATCTCGTCGTTCTCCGCAGGAAACACCGAGCAGGTGGCGTAGAGCAGTTTGCCGCCGGGTTTCAGTGTCATCCACAATGCGGACAGCAGTTGCTGTTGCAAGTGCGCCAGCTTAACAATATCTCCGGGTTTGCGCAGTAGTTTGATGTCCGGGTGGCGGCGAATAACACCGCTGGCGGAACAGGGCGCATCCAGCAATATACGATCAAAGGGCTTGCCATTCCACCAGCTGCCAATAGCGGCGGCATCCGCTGTTTTGAGAGTGGCGCTGACGCCGAGGCGGTCGAAATTTTCCTGTACCCTCAGTAGGCGCTTCGAATCCACATCGAGCGCCACCAGCTCGGCCAGTTCCGCCTGGTGTTCAAGGATATGGCAACTTTTGCCGCCGGGTGCGCAGCAGGCATCAAGCACCAGCTGGCCACTGGCAAGATCGAGAAAGTCGGCGCACAGTTGTGCCGCCTCGTCCTGAACGCTGACCAGGCCGGCGGCGAACCCTGGCAGGCTGGTGACATCGCAGGGTTTTTGCAAATAAATGCCGTGACTGGCGAGGGGTGCCGGGCGCCCGTCAATCTGTTGTTCCTGAAGCAGCGCCAGATAGTCACTGCGGGAAATGCGGCGTTCGTTCACCCGCAGGGTCATGGGTGGGCGCTGATTGTTGGCGGCGATAATCGCTGCCGCCTGATGGGGCCAGGCTTTGTAGAGGGCTTCCACCAGCCAGCGGGGATGAGCGGTCTGGTAGCGAATATCGCTACTGCAGCAGCTGTCCACGGCCTCGGCTTCGCGGAGGTAGGTGCGCAACACGCCGTTGATCAGGCCTTTTGCCCAGGGCTTTTTCAGATTTTTTGTGGCGTTAACGGTTTCATTGACAGCGGCGTGGCTGGGGATGCGCATTTCCCGAATCTGATAAAGCCCTGACAACAGCAGCGCGCTGATATCCGCATCCTTGGTTTTTAGGGGTTTTTCGAGAAGTTGTTCGAGGATCACTTCAAGGGTTGAATAGTAGCGCATAGTGCCATAGCAAAGCTCCTGGAGAAGACCGGCGTCCTGGGGGGACACTTTTTCCAGGTAGTTGGGCAGCAAACTATTGAAAGAACTTTCGCCGCGCATGACACTGGCAAGTACCTGGGCGCAGGCGACGCGGACGTTCATTCGCGAGAGCCGCCCAGCTGTAGTCCTGCGCTGAATAATCTCGGGTTGCCGCGAATGATATCGCCGATAGCCATGGGTTTTTTGCCCGCCAGTTGTGCCTGGGTGATGATCAGCGAACCTTCGCCGCAGGCGACTTCGACGCCGTTGTCGTCACAGCCCATAAGGGTTCCCGGCGGCGCCGGCCTGGACTGCTCGGCAGCCCTGGCGCTCCAGATGCGCAGCGGCTGGCCACTGAGTTGGGTGAAGGTCACCGGAAAGGGGTTGAAAGCGCGCACCTTGCGTTCAATGGCCTGGGCGGCTAACGACCAGTCGATAGCCGCTTCCTGCTTGCTGATTTTATGGGCGTAGCAACTCTGGCTGTCGTCCTGCTTTTCCGCTTGCAGGCATCCCGAAGCAATATCCTCGAGGGTTTTCAGCAGTGCAGGGGCGCCCAGGGCGGCGAGTTTGTCGTGAAGGCTGCCGCCGGTTTCCCGAGGTTCTATAGGGCAATGCACTTTATTCAGCATGTCACCGGTATCCAGGCCAATATCCATCTGCATGATGGTAATGCCGGTTTCCCGATCCCCCGCTTCAATGGCGCGCTGGATGGGGGCGGCGCCGCGCCAGCGGGGCAGCAGCGAGGCGTGAACATTGATACAACCGTGTACCGGCGTGTCGAGTACCTGCTGAGGAATCAGCAGGCCGTAGGCGACGACAATAAAAAGATCGACATTGAGAGCGGCAAATTCCCGCTGCGCGTCCTCGGTGCGCAAGGTTTGCGGCTGCAACACGGGAATCCGGTATTTTTCCGCCAGGGTTTTGACCGGGCTGGCGGCAAGTTTTTTGCCGCGACCGGCGGGGCGATCCGGCTGGGTATAAACGGCGACGATCTGGTGGCCGCTTGTGTCGGCGCTGGCGAGGAGCGCCTGAAGATGAATGGCGGCAAAGTCCGGGGTTCCGGCAAAGGCGATCCGCAGACCCTGGTGGCCAGTAGTTTGGTGGGGCATGAGTCAGGCCTGTTGGCGATGGAGTTTTTCCAGCTTGGCTTTAATGCGCTGGCGCTTTAAGCCAGACAGGTAATCGACGAAGAGCTTGCCGTTCAAATGATCCAGCTCGTGCTGAATGCAGACAGCCAGCAGGCCGTCCGGTTCAAGCTCGAAAGGCTTGCCGTCGCGGTCGAGGGCGCGAACACGAATTTGGCTGGGTCGGGACACCTGCTCATAGAAACCTGGCACAGAGAGGCAGCCTTCCTGATAGTTTTGCTGTTCCTGGCCGAGGATGTCCACTTCCGGGTTGATAAACACCAATGGCCGGTCGTTATCTTCGGAAATATCCATCACTACGACTCTCTCGTGGACGTCCACCTGGGTGGCGGCCAGGCCGATGCCGGGGGCTGCGTACATGGTTTCAAACATATCGTCCACCAGCCTGCGAATGCGGTCGTCAACCTGGGACACTTTTTTCGCAATTGTGCGCAGCCTGGGGTCGGGAAATTCAAGAATTGTCAGTATAGCCATAGTCTTTGTGACGGATTTCTAGCAAAATGGGATAAACCACTGTTAACATTGGCTTGCAAAGGGATTTATCGCGTCGAATGTTGCGGGCGATTCTCTTTATATAACAGCCTCAGTCGAGCGATTATACATTATTGGGGAACAGCGGACAGGAAGAGTCACCATGAAAAAAATAGTCACCATCGTATTGGGTCTCTGGCTTTGGACGGCGCTTGCCATTGCCGCTGAAACTCCTTTTAAAGACGATGTGCCGCAACGGTATACGGTTAAGGAAGGGGACACCCTCTGGGGTATTTCTGCCATGTTTCTCAGCGATCCCTGGAAATGGCCTGAAGTCTGGTCGGCCAATCCGCAAATTGAAAATCCCCATTTGATTTATCCCGGCGACGTTATCGCCTTGGTTTATATCGATGGTGTTCCCCGCCTGGTACTGGAGCGCAATGGTTACAGTTCGCCCTCTGGCGCCACCTCGGCGGATGGCCGGACGGTCAGGTTGACGCCACAGATAAAAGCGGCTCCCCACGAAGAAGCTATAGCCGCCATTCCCCTTGAAATCGTCAACAATTTTCTGGCGCGAACCCGGGTGGTTCAGAGCGGAGAACTTGAAGTGGCTCCCTATGTGTTGGCGGGGCATGAGCGCCGCCTGGTTTCTGGCAAGGGCGATGATTTTTATGTTCGCGGCCTGCTTGAGCCGGGGGTGGACTTCTATGGTATCTACCGCAAAGGTGAGCCCTACGTCGATGACGAAACCAAGGAAGTGCTGGGTATCAAGGCCGAAGACATAGGCTCTGCGCAACTCAAGGCCACCAATGACGATGTCGCCACCTTTCTGGCCACCCGCAGTGAGCGGGAAATCCGCGTAGGTGACCGCCTTCTGGCGCACGAGGAACGCCGCCTCGACACCACCTTTTTCCCTGAAGCCCCGGAAAGCGAAATCACCGGTAAAATCATTGCCGTCGAAGGCGGTGTTACCCAGGTGGGCACCCTCAATGTGGTAGCGCTCAACCGCGGTGAGCGCGAAGGCTTGGCGGTGGGCAATGTGCTCGCCATTTATAAAGTGGGTGAGCTGATCACTGACAGAGTGACGGGTGAAAAAGTGGCTCTGCCATCAGAGCGCTCCGGCCTGTTGATGGTATTTCGCACCTTTGAAAAAATGAGCTTTGGTCTGGTGTTGACCGCAGACAGGCCACTGGCCGTGAAGGATGAAGTGCGTTCGCCCTGATGTGACGACAAACCCCGGTAAATCCGGGGTTTGTTTTATGGGGCAATGCCATAGTTTTACAGGAATCATTTTCAAGGAGGAAAGCGATGACGGAGCAGGAAGCCGCCGTTGCAATGACCTTGCTGCCGGGAGCCAAGTCAGCGCTGCAATACAAAATTTTTGCGGAATACGGCAGCTTCAGCCATTATCTTCACCTGGACGCGCACGGGGTGCCGCCCGCCCTGGCCGAGCCTCTGTTTGCCTTTTCAAGGCAACCGCAGAATTATCTTGAGCGGGCGCGGGGGTATCTCGCCAAGCTGGCGGATGACAATATAACCCTGTTGTCCATTGCCGATTCCCTGTACCCCGTGCTGCTGCGTCAAATCCACCGTCCCCCGCTGTGCCTTTATATCAAAGGCAATACAGAAATTCTTGCCATGCCCCAGGTCGCTATCGTGGGCAGTCGCCACGGCAGCAGATCAGGTATCGATCTCGCGCACCACTTCGCCGCATCCCTGGCCGCCGCTGGTTTCACTGTCACCAGTGGTCTTGCCCTGGGCATCGATGGTGCTGCCCACAGGGGGGCGTTAACCACGGGAACCACAGTTGCGGTACTTGGCGCCGGTATCGATGTGATTTACCCCAGGCAACACGCTGCTCTCTATGGGGAAATTATTTCCGGTGGCGGCGCCATCGTCAGTGAATTGGCGCCGGGCAGTAAGCCGTTGCGCCATTATTTTCCCCAGCGCAACCGCATTATCAGCGGCTTGTCCATGGGGGTTTTGATTGTTGAAGCCGCCATTAAAAGTGGCTCCCTCATCACCGCCAGGCTGGCTCTTGAGCAGGGCAGAGAAGTATTCGCCGTTCCCGGTTCCATCCACAATCCCCTTTCCAGGGGCTGCCATCAGCTTATTCGCGAGGGCGCGATTCTCACCGAAACCCTGGCGGATATAGTCAACCAGCTGGGTGGCATGCTGACCTTGAAGCGCGAGGAAGCCTGGCCCGAAGGGAGCGAAACATTGCCCGACAGCGCTGCAGAAGCCGCTGTGCTGGCGCATCTCGGCTATGATCCCATGGATTTCGACACCCTTGCCGGTCGTGTTGATGTGGCAATTCCTGAATTGACAACCATTCTGGTCAGTCTTGAGTTGCAGGGCTTTATCGAAAATATGGCGGGTCATTATCAGCGGCGGCGTTAGTGGGGGTAACCCGAATAGGGCGCTGAACCTGCCAAAAACCGGCAAGCGCAACCGGTGCCAAGCCGTCTGCAGGGCAAATATTCTGCCGAGCCTTTATATAGGTTGAAGGCCTCGATCCGGTAGCGTACTGGTGCAATACTGGGGTTAAACGCTGCGCTGCAGATTGCTCTCTAAAACTGATTCCTGTAGCCTCGCGCTTCAGCGTTAAACTCAACGGCGAGACCCTAAAGTCCTGTGAACTGGGAACAGAATCAGCGTATACGCATAGCGGCAAAATTGCTTCACCATGGCGAGGTGATCGCCTATCCCACGGAGGCGGTGTGGGGTCTGGGGTGCGATCCCCTGAATCAGGCGGCGGTGACAAGCATCCTTGATCTCAAGGGTCGCGCCCAGTCCAAGGGGCTTATCCTTATCGCCGCATCTGCGCTTCAGTTGCGACCCTATTTGGGGGATGTTCGCCAGGAAGATATTGACCGCCTGACCGAGGTCAGGGCTGTGCCCACCACCTGGGTGGTTCCCGCCAGTCGGCACACGCCGCACTGGCTCACCGGTGGCCGCGATACCCTGGCGGTGAGGGTTACCACTCACCCCCTGGCGGCGGCGCTGTGCCGTGTCTTTGGCGAGCCGCTGGTGTCGACATCCGCCAACCCGCAAGGCAAACCCCCGGCAAAAACCGCCTTTAAAGTCAGGCAGTATTTTCGCGACGCCCCTGTGTGCATTGTCCCCGGCGCCCTCGGCGGCGCCGTTAAACCCAGCGAGATCCGCGATCTGCGCAACGGTAGTATCCTCAGACCAGGAGAATAAATCCTTGAACAAGGATCATGTCAAAAATTACCTGCTCGAATTGCAGGACAGTATTTGTAGGGATCTGCAAACACTGGAGAGCAAAGCCAGTTTTGTCGAAGATCAGTGGCTGCGCGACGAAGGGGGTGGAGGTCGTACCCGCGTGCTGGCGGATGGCGCTGTTTTTGAAAAAGGCGGCGTTAATTTTTCCCATGTTTACGGCAACCGGTTGCCGGCCTCTGCCACCGCAGCAAGGCCGGAACTGGCGGGGCGCTCCTTTGAGGCCATGGGGGTGTCTCTGGTGATTCATCCCTGCAATCCCTATGTGCCCACATCCCACGCCAATGTGCGTTTCTTTATTGCCGAAAAACCCGGGGAAGAGCCGGTGTGGTGGTTTGGCGGTGGCTACGATCTCACCCCTTACTATCCCTTTGAAGAGGACTGTATCCACTGGCACCAGGTTGCCAAAGCCGCCTGTGAGCCCTTTGGCAAAGACATCTATCCGCGTTTTAAGCAGTGGTGCGACGAGTATTTCTACCTGAAACACCGCAACGAAACCCGGGGTGTCGGCGGCCTCTTTTTTGATGATGTCAACGAACAGTCTTTTGAGGATTGCTTCGATTTCATGCGATCCGTGGGCGACAGCTATACAGAGGCCTATGTGCCCATAGTGGCGCGCCGCATGGCCATGCCCTGGGGGGAGCGCGAGCGCCAGTTTCAGCTTTACCGCCGCGGCCGGTATGTGGAATTCAATCTGGTGTTTGATCGCGGCACATTGTTCGGCCTCCAAAGTGGCGGCCGCACCGAATCCATTTTGATGTCTCTGCCCCCCCTGGTGCGCTGGGAATATAACTGGCAACCGCAGCCGGGCAGCCCGGAGGCTAATCTCTACGAACACTATCTCAAGCCAAGAGACTGGCTGCAGGATTAAAGACCATGACAGACAACTATGGGGTTTTTGGCAACCCGGTTAAGCATTCCCGCTCGCCGGACATTCACGCCCAATTTGCCATCCAGACCGGTCAGGACATCAGCTATCAGCGGCAACTGGTTGAGCTGGGGGGCTTCAGGGCAGCGGCGGACAGTTTTTTTGCCCGCGGCGGCCGGGGGCTGAATATTACCCTGCCGTTTAAGGTGGATGCCTATGAGTATGCGGGGAAACTGACATCACGCGCCCGTCGCGCGCAAGCGGTCAACACCCTTTTTCGCCAGGATTCTGGGGTGATTCTCGGCGATAATACCGACGGCGCCGGCATGGTGCGGGATATGGTGGTTAATCTGGGTTGGGCGCTCGCCGCTAAAAATATCCTGATTTTGGGAGCCGGCGGCGCCGTGCGCGGAGTGCTGGAGCCGTTGCTGGAGCAGAAACCCGCGGCAGTCACCATTGCCAACCGCACCGAGGCCAAAGCCGTGGATCTGGCAAATGCCTTTGCCGATCTCGGTGTAGTGGTTGGCTGTGGTTTTAGCGCCCTTGCCGGGCAGCAGTTTGATGTCATTATCAATGGCACCAGCGCCAGTTTATCGGGGGATTTGCCGCCGCTGCCGGAAACCCTGGTGACACCAGCCACCCGTTGCTACGACATGATGTACGGCAGTGAGCCCACAGTGTTTTTGCGCTGGGTCGAAACTCTGGGGGCTGTAAATCGAGCGGATGGTCTCGGCATGCTGGTGGAGCAGGCGGCGGAATCGTTTCGCCTGTGGCGCGGAGTTTTGCCGAATACCGCCGCAGTGATCGCTCACTTGCGCGCGACCCTTGCAGAGGAGGCAGGACAATGAATCTCAATGGTGCTGTTATTGCGATTACCGGCGCGGGGGGTGGTCTGGGGCTGGCGATGGCGCGGCAATTGGGTGCTGATGGGGCAAGAATTGCCCTCATCGACAGCAACCGGATTCTTGTCGAGCGGGCGCAAACCGTGCTGGCGGCAGCGGGGGTGGAGTCTAGATCTTACACCGCCGATATTGCCGATGAGTCTGCGGTTGAAACTGTTTTTCAAGCCATAGGTGCCGATTTTGGTCAGCTCAATGGCCTGGTTAACAATGCCGGCATTATTCGCGATGGCCTGTTGGTGAAGGCGGAAAATGGTCGAGTGACCCATAAAATGCCCCTGTCAGACTGGCAGGCGGTGATGGCTGTCAACCTCACCGGGGTTTTTCTCTGTGGCCGCGAGGCGGCGGCGATGATGGTGGCCGGAGGGCAAGGGGGATGCATCATCAATATTTCCAGTATTGCCGCCGCAGGCAATATGGGGCAGACCAACTACGCCGCCGCCAAGGCCGGGGTGATTGCCATGACGGTGACCTGGTCGAAAGAGTTGTCCCGCCACGGTATACGCAGTGCCGCCATCGCGCCGGGCTTTGTCAGAACCCCTATTTTGGAAGATATGAAGCCTGCTGCACTGCAAAAAATAGCAGAGCTGGTGCCCTTGAAGCGCATGGCTGAACCCAAAGAAATTGCTGAGGCCGCTGCGTTTATTTTCAGCAATGACTATTTCAATGGTCGGGTTTTGGAAATTGATGGCGGCCTGAGGTTATAAGCTCAGGCGTCGGCTCCTTGCTCGGCGAGGTACTGATCCTTGAGTTTGACGTAGTTTGCCGGTGAATAACGGAAAAAGCTTCGTTCCGAGTCTTTCAGCGCCCTGCCCTGCTTGCAGGGATTGCCCACATAGACATAACCGCTTTCCAGATGTTTGCCCGGCGGCACAACGCAGCCGGCGCCGATAATGACCTCATCGTCAACGATGGCGCCGTCGTTAACGATGGCACCGTTGCCCACCAGGATGCGGTTGCCCAGGGTGCAGCCGTGGAGCAGCGCGCGGTGGCCGATCACCACATCGTCGCCGATAATCAACGGCCAGCCCTCGGGGTTGTAGTCGCTGGCGTGGGTGATGTGAAGCACCGCATTGTCCTGGACATTGGAGCGGTTGCCGATGCGGATTTTGTGCATGTCGCCGCGAACCACTGCCCCTGGCCATACGGATACATCGTCGCCGAGCACCACGTCGCCGATAACTGTTGCCGCCGGATCGACGTAAACCCTTTCTCCGAGTTGCGGGCTGATGCCCTTGAATGTGCGTACTGCCATGGTGTTGTCCTGTGTAAAAGTGCCGAGACCCGTATAATAATGGCTTGGTGGTGCGATTCAATGGTGAATAACAATGACGGTGACAAAACGCTTTATAGCAGGGGCTGTGTGCCCGAAGTGCGCAGCCATGGATCGGCTGGTCATGTTTAAGGACGGCGACAAGCAGTACCGGGAGTGCGTGAGCTGCGGTTTCAGCGACGAAATGCGCATCCATTATGCCGGCAGGGAGCTAGAGACTCGAGTGAATAAAAGCCCTGAAGAGCGCCGGCAAGAGATTAAACCTGTCAAGCTGGTGGAGCCCGATAGGGGATAAAAGCCGGTGCCGGTCAGTGAATGGTGCCGCAGGGAAAACCGTTGTTGATAATGGCGGTTTGAGAGAGATCGTCGAGCAGGGCTCTGCGTCGGCACACCGCGAGGAGATGATTTCTGTCGGTGGGGGCAGGAGCCGAATAGCTGTTTAGGTTGCACTGCTCGCACAGGGTTGCCGTGGTTTTGTGGATGAGATCATCCAGCAGATTGGCCACGGGTTCGCCGATAAGCTGATGAATAATCAGGTTTGAACACGTCAAGTCCAGGGGGAGCAGCGGGTAGTTGCAGAAGACCTGATGACAGTCGTTGAATTCTTCGATGATTCTGTGGCACAGGTAGGCTTTGGCCATAATGCTGTTCATGCCCTGGCGGCCTTCCAGTAGTGGTGGCGGCCATAAAAAAAAATCCATGCAGGTGGCGGTCAGGGTTTCAATAATGCTTTCTTCCCTTGTGTTGCTGGCAATTTCATGGAGGGTATCAATAAGCGCAGGGGTGCGTTCGACAAAGCTGCCGACAAAGGACAGCAGGGCGTTTTCAGGTTCCCTGGTGGTTGTGTTGATGGTTTTGTGGAGCTGATGGAGTCTGCCCTGCAGCAGGCGCGCAAGTTCGTGGGTGTTGTCTTCGTGGTGGCGTGCCTCCAGAATGTGGTTGCGCATGGTTACGGTATCCATAACAAAACAGTAGACCCCAAAACTGGATTTGCAAAGAACATTTATTTATAAACGAACCCGGTTTGGCCGGTTTCGTTTTCGGTTTAACCCCGGTTTGCGTAGATGTAGGTACTGAGCCACATCATTTGTAAAGCCATTTGCGATGGCGCGAGATTGATTTGGATCAAGTAATCGTGACTGAGGGCGATTTGTTCTGATATACTGCCCCGACACGCCCTCAAGACTGCTAAAAAACCAGTGTTATCTGCGGGCTACGCAATAAATCTCAATAAATCTCAATAAATCTAAAAAATAAACACGGAGTAAATGGGCAATGTTAGCAAAAGCCGAGCAGCTGTTCGTTCGCATGCTTGCTCCCTTGCTGCTATTGCCGCTGGCTGCCAATTCCATGGCAGAGGGCGGTATGTGGAGTGAGGTGATCAACATGACCCCCGGTGTCACAGAAGTGAGCCGGCAAATCTATGACCTGCACATGATCATATTCTGGATCAGTGTGGTGATAGGTGTATTGGTGTTTGGTGTTATGTTCTACAGCATGATTGCCCACCGCAAGTCGAAAGGCTATAAAGCCGCCAATTTCCATGAAAGCACCACCGTAGAAATCGCCTGGACCGTTATTCCAGCGCTGATTCTCATCGTTATGGCGATTCCCGCCACCACTGCACTGATCAATCTTTACGACACCGATGATGCCGAGCTGGATATCAAGGTAACCGGCTATCAGTGGAAGTGGCAGTACGAATATCTGGGTGAAGATGTTGCCTTTATGAGTGAGCTGGCAACACCGGAATCTGAAATTTACAACCAGGGGGAAAAAGGTGAGTTTTACCTTCAGGAGGTCAATGAACCTCTGGTTATTCCCGTCGATACCAAGGTTCGTTTCCTGATCACCGCCAAGGACGTGATTCACTCCTGGTGGATGACGGATTTCGGCGTCAAGAAAGACGCCATTCCCGGATTTATCAATGAAACCTGGGCGAAAGTAGACAAGACCGGCATCTACCGCGGCGCCTGTACCGAGCTCTGTGGCCAGGGTCACGCCTTTATGCCCGTAGTTGTTCGCGTGGTTGAGAAAGCGGAATACCAGGAGTGGATCGGCAATAAAAAGGCCGAGGCTGCGGCTATGCGCGAGCTCACCGAAAAAGTCTTTACCAAGGATGAGTTGATGGCCAAGGGCGAAGAAGCCTACAACCGCTCCTGCGCTGCCTGTCACCAGACCAATGGTGAAGGTATTCCCGGTGTGTTCCCCGCCATGAAGGGCGGCGTCATCACCACCGGAGAGCTGGCCGGTCATCTCGACATTGTTGTTAATGGTAAACCTGGCACGGCCATGCAGGCCTTTGGCGCCCAGCTGTCTGAAGTGGATATAGCCGCCATTATTACCTACGAGCGCAATGCCTGGGGCAATGACATGGGCGATGTGGTTCAGCCCATTGATGTTCTCAAATTCAAACAAGGCCAATAAGGGAGGGTAATATCATGGCACATGGTCCCGCTAAAGGTATTGGCCGCTGGCTCTTTACCACCAATCATAAAGACATTGGCACCCTGTATCTCTGGTTCAGTTTTACCATGTTTCTGCTGGGTGGTTTCTTTGCAATGGTCATTCGCGCCGAGCTTTTTCAGCCCGGCATGCAAATTATTCGTCCGGAATTCTTTAATCAGATGACGACAATGCACGGCCTGGTAATGGTGTTTGGCGCCATCATGCCCGCGTTTGTCGGGCTCGCCAACTGGATGATTCCCCTCCAGATCGGTGCCCCGGATATGGCACTGCCGAGGATGAACAACCTCAGCTTCTGGATACTGCCCTTTGCGTTTGCGATTCTGTCCTCCACCCTGTTTATGGAGGGCGGCGCCCCCAACTTCGGTTGGACTTTCTATGCACCCCTGTCGACAACATACGCGCCGCCATCGGTCAATTATTTCATCTTCGCCATTCATATCATGGGCGCATCCTCGATTATGGGTTCCATCAATATCATTGCCACCGTGCTCAATCTGCGCGCCCCTGGCATGACCATGATGAAAATGCCCCTTTTCGTATGGACCTGGTTGATTACCGCTTTCCTGCTGATTGCCGTTATGCCAGTTCTGGCGGGCGCAGTGACCATGATGCTGATGGATATCAACTTCGGCACCAGTTTCTTTAATGCCGCAGGTGGTGGCGACCCTGTATTGTTCCAGCACGTGTTCTGGTTCTTCGGCCATCCCGAGGTGTATATCATCATCCTGCCCGCCTTTGGTGTGATCTCAGCGATTATCCCCACCTTCAGCCGCAAGCCGCTGTTTGGCTACTCCTCTATGGTCTATGCCACTGCGGCGATTGCGTTCCTGTCGTTTATCGTCTGGGCGCACCACATGTTCACCGTGGGTATGCCGCTGACCGGTGAGCTCTACTTCATGTACGCCACCATGCTGATTGCGGTGCCCACCGGGGTGAAAGTGTTCAACTGGGTCGCCACCATGTTCAAAGGTGCGATGTCGTTTGAAACGCCCATGCTCTTTGCCATCGCCTTTGTGATTCTGTTTACCATCGGTGGCTTTACCGGATTGATGCTGGCCATTGCGCCCTCGGATATCCAGTACCACGACACCTATTTTGTGGTGGCTCACTTTCACTATGTCATGGTGGCCGGCGCCGTATTCTCTGGTACAGGTGCAGTGTACTACTGGCTTCCGAAGTGGTGCGGAAAAATGTACAACGAAACCATGGGCAAGCTGCAATTCTGGATTGCCTTTATCGGTTTCAATATCACCTTCTTCCCCCAGCATTTCCTTGGCTTGGCGGGCATGCCCCGTCGCTACGCGGATTACGCGCTGCAATTCGCGGATTGGAATATGGTCTCCAGTATAGGGGCGTTCATGTACGGCGCCGCCCAGCTGCTGTTCCTCTACAATGTTATCGCCACCATCGTGGCGGGCAAGCCAGTCACTGAACCCAAAACCTGGGAAGGCGCTGAAGGCCTGGAGTGGACTGTGCCCACCCCGGCTCCCTATCACACCTTTTCAACGCCCCCAGAAGTGAAATAGGGAGAGATAACACATGGTGACAAGCCCAACTCAGCGGTTGGTTGTTAAGCTCCTCGGCGGTGCTGTTGCCATGTTTTTTTTCGCCATTTTTGTTTTGCCGCCCATCTATGATGTCTTTTGTGACATCACCGGCCTGGGGGGTAAAACCGGGGGCAAATATGTCCCCGAAGAATCAGTGATTGATGAGAGCAGAACGGTTCGAGTGCAGTTTGTTGCCACTAACAATGGCGCCATGCCGTGGGACTTTAAACCCATGGTGCACGAAGTACGGGTTCATCCTGGCGCGGCTGTACCCGTCAAGTTTATGGCGAAAAATACCACCAGCAAGGACATGGTGGCTCAGGCCATACCCAGTGTATCGCCCATCAATGCGGCGCGGTATTTCCTTAAGACCGAATGCTTTTGTTTTAATCAGCAGCCCCTGGCTGCGGGCGCAGAGGCGGAATTGCCGCTAGTGTTTATTGTCGACAGGGATCTGCCCAGTGCAGTCCACACTATCACTCTGTCTTACACATTGTTTGATATCACCGGACGCAGTGACGCGCCTTTGACAGCCTCTACCAACTAATAATGTTTCGGAAAAGCGGTACAAATTCGGAGAAAAATAATGGCAACTGATAGCAACTATTACGTTCCCGAGAGCAGCAAGCTGCCACTCTTCACTGCCCTGGGAATGGGGCTAACCGCCTACGGCGCCGCCACCTGGGTACAGGGCGGTACGGCGATGGTCTTCCTGCTTGGCAGCCTGGTTCTGGCCTTTGTTCTCTACACCTGGTTCAATCTGGTGATCAAAGAGAACATGGCGGGCATGAACAGCGCGCAACTGAAAAGATCCTACGTTTGGGGCATGGGCTGGTTTATTTTTTCAGAAGTGATGTTCTTTGCGGCATTTTTTGGCGCCCTCTTCTATGTGCGCATGGTGTCTTCCTCCCATCTGGAAGCCAGTTCCGATTTGCTGTGGAATGGTTTTGAGTTCTCCTGGCCCTTGTATGCGACACCGGATATGGCTGCCAATGGCTCTGCTGCCGAATTCCAGGGCCCCAATGACATTATCGACCCCTGGCATCTGCCGTTGGTGAACACCATACTGCTGCTGACCTCCAGCGTCACTGTTCACTTCGCACACACGGCGCTGAAAAAAGATAACCGCAAAGGCTTTAACCTGTGGCTTGCGGCAACGGTCATCCTCGGTGTGGCGTTTCTCTTCTTCCAGGTGGAGGAGTATATTGAAGCCTATCAGGAGCTCGGTTTGACCCTGAAATCCGGTATCTACGGAACCACGTTTTTCCTGCTCACCGGCTTCCACGGCGCCCACGTCACCCTGGGTACCTTTATGCTGCTGATGCAATTGATCAGAGGTTTGAAAGGCCATTTCAGCCACGATGACTGTTTTGGTTTTGAGGCCTCATCCTGGTATTGGCACTTTGTCGACGTGGTTTGGGTCGGCCTGTTTATTTTTGTCTATGTGCTGGGTTCATGATTTGATCTGACCAGTTACAGCCAGCAGTGAATGGCCAGGAAGATTCCTGGCCATTTCATATTCGTGCTATGGATATTGCAAGACTCCCCATAGGGGGTTCGGCAGATTACTCCTGGCGAGTATTTTGCGGATGCAGCTGTTTGTCCCAGGGGGCGGTACTTTTCAATTTGCCACTGACAAAGCCATAGGTAATGGTTGCCACCAGTAAGGCAGCGAGAGAAACGCGAATGCCGAGGGCGTAGAGAGTTCGTTTGCGTGGATTGCCGACGTCTTTCATCAGGAAATAAAGTCCGCTACTCAGGCTGACAACCACGGCGATAAACAGCACAACGATGATGAATTTGATAAGCATGGCAGTTAATCCCTGCGCAAAAATGCGATTTAACCATAGATGGCTGCAGTGATGCAGCACCGGGTTTCCTTTCAGTGGCAGATTAATATCGCTATGCTCATCTTTGCTGCGATTTTTTTACCCCTGACCATCAGTCTGGGATTTTGGCAATTGCAGCGGGCTGAAGAAAAGCAGGCCTTGCTGGCGGAGTATGGTGCCAGGAAAACCGCTGCGCCCGCCGCGGTCGCCAGTCTCGACCCATCGGAGGATCACCAGTATCGCCGCGTCAAGGTGCGCGGGCATCTGATCAATGACCGCACGCTGTTGCTGGAGAACCGGGTACGCAATGGCCAGCCGGGTTTTGAAGTGATCACCCCCGTTGAAATAGACCCGCAGCAGCCCTGGATCTGGGTGAACAGGGGCTGGATTGCCGGGTCATTGCATCGCGCCGAGCTGCCGCAAATTCCCCCCGTCAAAGGCGGGCTGGTGTTGCACGGACATCTGTATCGAGCACTCGACAAGCCGTTTACGGTGGGAGAGGAAGTGTGGCGCGAGCGCTGGCCCCAGGTGCTACAAAATTTTGACGATGCACTGCTGGCCGAGCGTCTCGGCAAGACATTTTTCCCCTACACCCTCAGGCTGGATCAGGATTCTCCCGCAGCGCTGGCGACGGGTTGGGACATCGTCAACCTGATACCGGAAAAGCACAAAGGTTATGCCGTACAGTGGTTTGCCATGGCCGTGGCGCTGGTGATTCTGTCGCTTTTTGCCAATTCCAACCTTGGCGCTGTAATAAAAAATGCCGGATCGAAAAAGACGTTAGACTGAAACATTTGTAGCTTGACAGCCATTCCTGGAGTTAATTGAATGAGTGAAACACCGTCGCGATTGACAGCGCCTCTGCAGGTGATTTTGATGTTCGCCATTATTTTGGCGACTATTCTGCTGGGCTTTTTGATGATGCCCGACAGCCAGGAGGAGCGAGATCAGTTGCTCGGTGCGCTTGGCACCACCAATCATGGAACCCTGCTGGAGCCCGCCGTTTCCCTGGAAAAACTCGAACTTGCGGATAACAACGGCAATCCATGGCGACTGGCGGATCGCAAACCCAAATGGCGTTTGCTGATCCCCGGTGGCGTCAACTGTGAGGGCGATTGCGAAAAATTGCTTTACACCACCCGCCAGGTGCATGTGCGCCTGGGTAAATACGCCCATCGCATCGAGCGCCTCTATGTGGCAGTTGATGGCCGCATCGGGTCATCCCTCAGTGAGCACCTGCTCAAGGATCACAGCTATGTGGATGTGGTGAACACCTCCAGGGGAGCTTTCGAGTCCTGGCTTGGCGGCACCAACAGCCACTGGCGCCATGGCAAGGCAGAGGCCATCCTGGTGGATCCCGCCGGATTGGCCATGATGGTGTATGATGCCGGTCACTCCGGTAACGACATGCTGGAAGATATCAACCACCTGCTTAAATACTCCCCAGAGTAAAGGCGCCTCATAACATCATGACTAAGAAAATCCCCTATACACGAAAACCCGGTTACAGGCTTGCCCTGCTTGCATTCTGCTGTGCCCTGGTGGTGGTTATGCTGGGCGCCTTTACCCGCCTGGTGGATGCCGGTTTGGGTTGCCCGGACTGGCCCGGCTGCTACGGCCATCTGACCTGGCCCAAGGAAGATCACGATATTGCCAGGGCAGAAGCCCGCTTCCCCGACGCACCCGTGGAAACCGACAAAACCTGGCCGGAAATGGTGCACCGCTATTTTGCCAGCGGTCTCGGCCTGCTGATCGTGCTCATTGCTGTCAAAGCCTGGCCGCTTCGCGAGCAGCGCGATTATCCCTTTCGGCTGCCCATTTTTCTGCTCTTTGTCGTGGTTTGGCAGGGGCTTTTTGGCATGTGGACAGTAACCCTGAAATTATGGCCCCAGGTTGTCACCATGCACCTGCTCGGAGGCATGACCGTGCTGTCCCTGTTGTGGCTGCTAATCATAAGGCTGTCAGATACCCACTGGCGCTTTGCCAGCGCCAGTTATCAACAGGTGATGAAGCTGAAACCCTGGCTGGTCACAGGCATTGTTCTCGTTGCGATGCAAATTATCCTCGGCGGCTGGACCACATCCAATTATGCCGCCTTTGCCTGCCCGGATCTGCCCACCTGCCATAACAGCTGGATTCCACCTATGGATCTGGCGCGGGGTTTTGATATTTTTCAAACCATTGGCCCCAATTATCTCGGGGGGCAGCTGGAAAATGATGCCAGGGTCGCCATTCATTATGTCCATCGGATGGGCGCCCTGGTGGTGACCCTCTATTTGCTCCTGTTGGCGCTGCGAGCCCTGTTCATCGCCGACCGAAGAGTGGCAGCCATGGTGTGGATTGTCATGGCGGCGCTGGGGTTGCAAATCCTTTTGGGTATTACCAATGTCCTGATGAAAATTCCCCTTGCCGTGGCGGTTGCCCATAATGCGGGGGCGGGAATTTTGATGTTAACCCTGGTGACCTTTGCGGCCAGGGTGTGGATGGCTCTTCCTGAAAACAAGGAGCAAGAATGATAGATAGCGCGGTGGAAAAAAGCAGTTGGCGGGACTATTTAGAACTCACCAAGCCCAACGTCGTGGCCTTGATGATTCTTACTTCCGTGATCGGCATGCTGCTCTCCGTGCCTGGAATGGTGCCCCTGGACGTACTCATTCGGGGTAATCTGGGCATTGCCCTCTGTGCCGGTTCTGCGGCGACGGTCAATCACCTGGTGGATCGCCAGATCGATACCAAAATGGCGCGCACCCACAATCGCCCTGTCGCCACCGGCCGTGTGGCGCCGGTCAATGCGGTGATTTTTGCCGCTGTTTTGGGGCTGCTGGGCATGGCGATTTTGTTGCTCTACATCAATGCCCTCACCGCCTGGCTGACCCTGGCGTCCCTACTGGGTTATGCGGTTATTTATACCCTGTTTCTGAAAAGAGCCACGCCCCAGAACATTGTTATTGGCGGTCTCGCCGGCGCGGCGCCGCCACTGTTGGGCTGGACGGCCGTTACCAACGAGATTCACGGCCATGGCCTGCTTTTGGTGTTGATTATCTTTGCCTGGACGCCCCCGCATTTTTGGGCGCTGGCGGTACACCGCAAAGCTGAATACGCCAAGGCGAAAATTCCAATGCTCCCTGTCACCCACGGTGACCAATACACCAGGCTCCATATTCTCCTCTATACCATTCTGCTGGTGATTGTGACGCTGATGCCCTTTATCACACGAATGAGCGGCTGGCTTTATCTGCTGGGCGCCCTGGTGCTGGGTGCAGGTTTTCTCTATTGGGCGGTGGTGCTCTACAGGGGCAAAAAGGCGAGCGCGGGTATGGATACTTTTAAATACTCCATTGTCTATCTGATGGCGCTGTTTATGGTGATGCTGGTGGATCACTATATGATCACGGTTCCCAAATTCGGGATTGGTGGATAGTTTATGACGGTCAATAAAAAAATCCTGATTACGGTGGTGCTCTGCGCCAGTTTTGCCGCCCTGGTTTTGGTGGGCTTTGCACACAGACTGACCAAGCCGAGAATCCTCACCGATCATGAATTGCGTCAATATGGCGCCATGATGTTGAGCACACCCCGTAAATTCAGCGACTTTGAGTTTTCTGACCATCGCGGTAACCGCTTTACCCAACAAAACTTGCTGGGCAAATGGACGCTGATTTTCTTTGGTTTCAGCCACTGCCCCGATATTTGCCCGACGACCCTCGCGGAGCTCAACAAGGTTATCGCCCCGCTCAAGGACAAAGAGAAGGAAAACATCCAGGTGGTCATGCTCAGCGTCGACCCGGAACGGGATACGGTTGAAAAGCTTGGCCAATATATGCCGTATTTCAATGAAGACTTTATTGGCTTGACCGGTGACCCCTTTCAGCTCCTCAGCGTTGCAACTCAGTTGGGAGTGGTCTATACCAGGGTGCCTTTGGCGGATGGCGATTACACGGTTGACCACAGCGGCAATATTGTCATCATTAACCCCCGCGGTCACTACCATGGGTTTTTCCGCCCGCCCTTTGAGGAAGGCAGCCTTCGCGTTTCACTGCGATCCTTGATGCACAGCTTTGATTAAAGGGCATCTCTATTCATTGTGAGTGGCCTAAATGCGGTTGATGCCCAGCATTTGCACCAGAACAAAAAACAGGCCGGCGCAGAGGACGATGGACGGCCCCACCGGCGTGTCGGCAAACCAGGATGCCGCCAAGCCACAAATTACCGCCAGGCAGCCCAGGATACTACCGAATATGGCCATGGCTTCGGGGCTTTTGGCAAAACGTCTTGCCGTGGCCGCGGGGATAACCAGCAAGGCGGTAATCAGCAACACGCCCACCACCTTCATGGCAATGGCAATCACTAGCGCCAGCGCCAGCATCAGTGCCGCTTTGACAGCGGCAACCGGGGTGCCTTCAACCTGAGCGAGATCCTGGTGTACCGTAATTGCCAGCAGCGGTCGCCACAGCCAGATCAGCAGCACCAGCACAGCAATTGCCACTAGCCATATGGCCATTGTGTCTTCCGCTGAAACTGTCAGCAAATCGCCAAATAGAATGCCCTCCAGGTTAAGCCTGGCGCCGGGTATCAGGTAGATGGCAATAAGTCCGAGCGCCAGGGAGCTGTGGGAAAGAATCCCCAGTAGCGTGTCTGCGGCCAACGTATGCTGATGTTGCAGGGCGAACAGGCCAATGGCAATCAGCAGGCAGACAATGGTAATGGCAACGCCGGGAGTGATGGCCAGCCACAGGGACAGGGCGACGCCAAGGAGTGCCGAGTGAGCCAGGGTATCGCCAAAATAAGCCATCCTTCGCCACACCACAAAAGCGCCCAGGGGACCCGTAATGAGGGCAACCCCCAAGCCTGCGAGGAGAGCATAAAGGAGAAATTCAGCCATGATGACAGTCCTGGTGTCGATCTTCCTCGCGGTTGTCTACCGCGCCGTGGAGGTCGTGTTCGTGGTCGTGATGATGGGTATAAAAAGCGGTGCGCACGCCAAAAAGTTCGGTGTAGATGGGATTCGCTGAAACAACTTCGGGGGTGCCCTGGCAGCACAGGTGGCGATTGAGGCAAAGCACTTCGTCTGTGGACGCCATCACCAGATGAAGATCGTGGGAGATCATTAAGATGCCGCAGCCGCTGGTGTCGCGAATCTGGCTGATGAGCTTATAAAGAGCCTCCTGGCCATTGACGTCGACACCTTGCACGGGTTCGTCGAGAACCAGCAGCTGGGGTTTGCGCAGCAGGGCTCGAGCCAGGAGGACGCGCTGGGTTTCCCCGCCGGACAAATGCGCCATGGGGCTGTTGAGCAAGTGGGGCACACCAACCTGCTCGAGGGCGGCGACAGCATGGCGGCTATTGGTATCCGCCAGCCTGAGAAAGCCGTGGACGCTGAGAGGCAGCGACAGGTCTATGGCGAGCTTCTGGGGCATGTAGCCGATACGGATGTTGGTGGCCAGGGTCACGCTGCCGGAAGTGGCTTTTTGTAAGCCCAGCAAAATGCGGATAAGACTGGTTTTGCCGGCACCGTTGGGGCCGATCAGCGTGATGATTTGATTGGCCTGCAGTTGAAAGGAGACTTTATCAAGAATTTCATGGTCGCCAATGCGCAGGCAGATATTATTCGCCTGAAGAAGAGTTTGCATCAGCCGTTATCCTCTTCCCGGCAAGCGGGACACAGTCCAGAGAGCTCAATGGCCTGGGTCTCGACACGAAAGCCGGTTTTTTGAATGGTTTCCGTAATAATGCCATTGATGCCTTCGTCGCTGACCTCGGCGGCGACTCCGCAATCGCGGCAGATCATAAACAGATTGCTGTGCTCTCTGCCGGGAAAAGGGCAGCCAATATAGGCATTGAGCGAGGTGATGCGATGAATCAGGCCGAGCTCAAGAAGGAAGTCGATAGCGCGGTAAACACTGGGTGCCTGGATATTTTTCCCTATAATCAGCGGCAGTTGTTCAACAATGTGGTATGCCCCCATGGGCTTGTGATTGTCCCAAATCAGGGCGAGCACAGCTTCGCGAATGGGCGTGAGGCGGGCATGGGTGCGGGCACAGCGCTCTCGCGCCTGCTGAAGGGCGGCATTAACACACTTTTGGTGATTGTGAAGATGATAGGCTGACCGCGAATTACTGAGCATGGTCTGATCGCTGCGTCCGTGTTCGGTTAAATAGGGGTGAGTGGCGTCAATGGACAAAACAGTATGTTATATTATTGCAAAATGATTGGATAGAGAGTTTTCCCTTGCGGCGATACCTTATTCTGCTGTTATTGTTTTGCAGCGGCGCGTTCAGCGCAGAAACGTCAAAAGCCGAGCCCCTGGTGGTAACCAGTGTCCATCCGCTGGCGCTGCTGGCTGCGGATATTGGCGGCAATTGGCTAAACGTGCGCCAGCTCCTGAAGGATAACCAGGAGCCTCACCATGTGGCTTTAAGTTTTTCCCAGCGCCGTTTGCTTGAGGATGCCGATCTTATTCTCTGGGTAAGCCCTTCTCTGGAAACCTTTCTGGTTCAACCGCTGCAGTCCCGGCCACAGCAGCGACAATTCAGTTTGGCGGCTGTCAGCGAGTCGCTGCCCTTTGAGGCCGCTGGCAATCCCGACCCCCATTTATGGTTGCGGCCGGAGGCGATTGGCCATTATTACCGGGAGTTTGCCAGGGTTTTGGCGGAAAAATTCCCTGAAAAGCGCCAGCTCATCGCTGAACGCCTGGCCGATCGTCTTGCCGCTGTGGAGGCCAAGCTGGCGGAAATCGCGACCCGTCTGAATCGCCTCGACAGGAAACCCGTGATTGTCGATCACCAGGCCTATAGCCATTTTGCCCGCTATTTCGCTATTCCGCTGGCAGGTGCTCTTGTGGATGAAAGTGGCGTCGCCGCTGGCGCCAAGGGTATTGCCACCCTGGCCAGCACAAAAAATGTTGCCTGTGTTGTTGTCGAGCAGCTACCCGCACCCCAGCGTGCACAAAAAATGGCCGATATGCTCGGCGTGGCCATTGTCGCCATAGACCCCCTCGGCATGACCATAGAGCCACAGGAAGGGCTTGTTGCCTTGCTGGAAAGTATGGCTGCTGGCTTTGAGCAGTGCCTGGGCAGCCCTCAAAACCGGGGTTGAGCGCTTCTTGATGGCAGAGAAAAAGGTAGACTTAACCCGAAAATTGCCGCCAGGATCTCAATTAAGGGAAAAACAGCCAAGTGTGGCCAGTAGCAAGTGGTTGCCGGGCTGGCATATCGCACCAGTGCCAAACCCGGACTTTAGCCGTGTTTGGTGCAATTGGGGGTTAAAGACGGGATAAAATGTTTTACTTGTATTAAGATAGCAAGCGAAAATAGAGGATGCGAACATTTTTCTGTCGGCGCTACTGCCAGCAGTTTGTCGCTGTCCCTGAATGCACCTGCGTCAGCAGCCATTCAACTGGCCTTTCTGTTGTTGAAAAACTATAACGCTATGAAAATAAAGTATTTTGAAGGTTATCAGGGCGTAAGACTTGCCGCCGATGTGGGGGGCAATCCTGTCAATCCAGCGGTAGTTCTGCTCCATGGCGGCGGCCAGACGCGGCACTCCTGGCGCCGTGCTGCGCGAGAGCTGGTGGCCGCAGACTACCATGTGATTTCCCTGGATTTGCGCGGGCATGGCGAAAGTAGCTGGGCCGAGAATGGCGACTACTCCTTTGACGCCTATGTCAATGATCTCAAAATCATTATTGCCGCCCTGGAAACCGCTCCCGCACTGGTGGGCGCTTCCCTGGGGGGGATTATTTCCTTGCTGACGGCGGCAGAGCTGAAATCAACAGAGGTCTCCTCTGTGGTACTGGTCGACGTCGTGCCGAGGATGGAACAGTCCGGCATAGATGCGATTCGCTCTTTTATGATGGATAACCGCAGCGGCTTCAACAGTATCGAAGAGGCCGCTGAGACGGTGGCAAGATACTTGCCCCATCGCCAAAAACCGGCAACTCATGCGGGTTTGGGCAAAAACCTGCGTTATTCCAGCGATGGCCGCCTTTACTGGCATTGGGATCCGGTATTTCTCGAACAGCACGACGAACGCAATACCACCCTGCGTATGGAGGCGGCAGCAAAGAATTTCAGTTTGCCCACACTGCTTTTAAGGGGTGAAAAGAGCGAGCTGGTTACCGAGTCTGGTGTGCGCGCCCTGACAGACTTGATACCCCATGCCCAATACCGGGAAATTGGCAGCGCCGGGCATATGGTAGCCGGTGACAATAATGACGCCTTTAACGAAGCCATTATCGCCTTTATCAGCGAGCACGCACGCTGTTATTAAGACAGGCATAGGTGAGCGGCGGGATTGACCCGAAAATTTCACAGTATGGGAAAATTCAGGGAGCGAGTGCAATTTCCGGTCGACGACAGCAAACGGGAGCTCTCGCTAACGGGCGTCGTCAAAACGCAAAATAACCAAGAGGAGAAATACCATTGAAAAATTCCAGGCCACCATTAATTGAACACCTGCATCAGGCATGGGCAGGAGATGTTGATCTGCTTGTGTCACTTTACGCAGAAGATTGTGTATTTGAAGACAAAGCGCTGGGACTGGCTCACCACGGCCACCAGGGTATCAGAGATGTTTTCGCCTTCACCTTTTCCATCATGCCGGACTTCAGTGTGACCTACGGCGACTTTGTGGTTGGCTCAGACTATGCCGCCGTGGAGTGGCGTTATACCGGGTCGTTCCAGGGTGAGCTTGAGGGCAACCACTATCAGGGGGTTCCCGTGGCGATCAACGGTATTTCTTTCATGGTGCTGCGAGATGGCAAAATCCTGCGCAACTCGGATTATTGGAACCTGGCAACACTTATGGAGCAGCTGAAAAAATAGCGGCTACAGTTTGGCAAAGACATCTACAGGCAGTAAGGGGCAAGCGGCCAAGCTGCCTTTCACTCAGGATTTTGGCAGCGGCGGAAATGACGCCATGTGTTGCTGCAGGCGCAGTTTGTACTCGTTCGGATCCTTGGTTTTCAGCTCGCTGCCCAGTAACTGCGGGGCAAAAACGCCCAGCAGACGGGACACCCAGAAGCGGGTGGCGGCAATGCAAAGAATGTCCTGCCAGCATTGCTGTTCGCAACGGGTGAAAGGGCGAACCCGGTGATAGGCGTTGAGCAGCACTTGGGCGAGGCGGTTATCGACACGACGGTCGTTGTCGGTACTGCACCAGTCGTTGATAGCGATGGCGACATCCAGCAGCCACCAATCGTTACAGGCGTTGTAAAAATCAATAACAGCGACTAACTGGTGGCGACTAAAGAGGGCGTTGTCGCGAAACAGGTCGCCGTGAATGGCGCCGAAGGGCAGGTTGGGATTGCTGTTGCAGAGCTTTTGGTAGCGCTCCAGCTGCGCATCAAGCAGCCGGTTATCGTCAGCAGTGACAAAGCCGGACAGATTTTTGCAGGCATTGCTCAGCCAGGACAAGCCGCGGCTATTTGCCAGGGTTTGTGTAAAGGATTGCCCGGCAAGGTGGCTGCGGGCGAGGTAGTTGCCGATAATCTCGCAGCCATGCCGTCCCGGTTGCTGAAGGTGGGCCCCGCGAATTTTCGGAAAAATCAGCGCAGTTTTACCGGCAAGCCAGAACTCGCATTCTCCGCCCCGCTTGTGCAGGGGGCAGGGAACCGGCAGTCCCGCCCTGTGAAGATGGGAGGTGAGTCCGGAGGCATAGCGCCACTGTGGTTGTGGACAATTTTCGAAAATGGTGAGCACATAGGTGCACGGTTCGCCACTTTCAGCCGTGGCGTTGAAAAAATACGTGGTGTTTTCAATGCCATCCGCCACAGCCTCAGGCGCACCTGCCAACTGCAAACCAAAATCGCCAAGGGCGCGCTCCAGTTCGGCAACAGAAATCTGTGTATAGACGGCCATCTTTGCTGTTCCTCTGTCCTTGTGCTGCCCCCGTGGCGAAGCGGCGGCGCAAACTCTCCAGCAGAGTGCTGTTTACGCCTATTTTTGAACGCCTATAGTGTATCCTTGTGCAGGTAAAAAAACAGGGAGCTTATAACGGTGCAACAACAATCTCTGGTGCTGGTGGATGGTTCTTCCTATCTCTACCGCGCCTTTCACGCCCTTCCGCCACTGACGACCTCCAAAGGCCAGCCAACAGGCGCCATTAAAGGCGTAATTTCCATGCTGCGCCGCATGGCCAAAGATTTTCCCAATAGCCTTCAGGTGGTGGTTTTCGACGCCAAGGGAAAAACGTTTCGGGATGAGCTCTTTGAGTCCTACAAGTCCCACAGACCGCCGATGCCCGACGATTTGCGTCTGCAAATTCAGCCGATTCACGACCTGGTGCGCGCCATGGGGCTGCCTTTGCTCATTATCGATGGTGTCGAAGCTGATGATGTGATTGGCACTCTGGCGCAGGAATACAGCCGTAGAGGTTGCGACATCGTCATATCCACCGGCGACAAGGATATGGCACAGCTGGTCAATGACCGGGTTACCCTGGTCAACACCATGACGGACACCCGCCTCGACCGCCAGGGTGTGATTAATAAATTTGGCGTACCGCCGGAGCTGATTATCGATTATCTCGCCCTGGTGGGCGACAAGTCTGACAATATTCCCGGTGTTCCCGGTGTGGGTGAAAAAACCGCCCTGGCTATTCTTCAGGAGCTGGGAGGACTGGATGCCATTTACGCTGATCTTGACGCTGTGCGCGGTCTCGATTTTCGCGGCGCCAAAAAAATGCCGGAAAAACTCGCGGAATATAAAGAACAGGCCTACCTATCTTATCAGCTTGCCACCATTAAGCTCGATGTGCCCCTGGCTGATGCGGAACAATTACTGACACCGGGGGCAAAAGATCACCAGGCATTGCTGGATTTGTACAAAGAGTATGAATTCAAAGCCTGGCCAGAAGAGCTTGTTAAAGAGCAAATCCAGGAGGTTGACGCCGCCCCCGTTGCTGAGGAGGCCAAGGTTGACTACGAAACTGTGGTCAGCGAAGCCGTATTTGAACGTTGGCTCGAATTACTTGCAGGGACAGAGGTGTTTGCCTTTGATACGGAAACCACCAGCCTTAACTACATGGAGGCGGAACTGGTGGGTGTTTCCTTCGCGGTGGAACCCGGAAAAGCCGCCTATGTGCCTGTTGGTCACGATTATCTGGGGGCTCCAGCGCAACTGCAGCGCGCCTTTGTCATCGACAGGCTCAAACCCTTGCTGGAAAATCCCGACAAAAAAAAGCTGGGTCAAAATCTCAAATACGATATGAGCGTTCTCGCCCGCTACGGCATTGCCATGGCAGGCGTCGCTTTTGACACCATGCTCGAATCCTATGTGCTCGACTCCGTGGCCACCCGCCACGATATGGACAGTCTGGCGTTAAAGTACTTAGGTGTCAGCACCATTCACTTTGAAGATATCGCCGGCAAAGGCGCCGGTCAGCTCACCTTTAATCAGATTGCCCTGGAAGAGGCCGCACCCTACGCCGCTGAAGATGCAGATATTACCCTGCGCCTTCACCACACCCTGTGGCCAAGACTGGAGGCCACGGGATCACTGAAATCTGTCTTTGAGGAGATTGAAATTCCCCTGGTGCCGGTGTTGTCGCAAATCGAGCGCAACGGCGCCCTGGTGGATGCAAACCTGCTCAATAGCCAGAGCCGCGAACTGGCGGAGCGCCTCAAAGTTCTGGAAGCAGAAGCCTACAATCTGGCGGGGGAAGAGTTTAACCTGGCCTCTCCCAAGCAACTGGGGCAGATTCTTTTTGACAAGCTCAAGATACCGGTCACCAAAAAAACTGCCAAGGGTGCGGCGTCCACCAAAGAGGAAGTTCTGCAGGAATTGGCGTTGGACTACCCCCTGCCGCGAGTGATTCTGGAACACCGCAGCCTGGCCAAGCTGAAATCCGCCTACACCGACAAGCTGCCGAAGATGGTCAATCCGGGCACCGGTCGTATCCATACCTCCTATCATCAGGCGGGCACGGCAACCGGCCGTCTGTCGTCTTCAGACCCCAATCTGCAGAACATACCCGTGCGCACTAGGGAAGGACGGCGCATTCGCCAGGCCTTTATTGCCCCCTCGGGGTACAAAATCGTTGCCGCCGATTACTCCCAGATCGAGCTGCGCATCATGGCGCATCTATCCGCTGATCAGGGCTTTGTCAGCGCCTTTCGCGATGGCCTCGATATTCACCGGGCGACGGCGGCAGAGGTGTTTTCCACGCCACTGGACAGGGTCAGCCATGAGCAGCGCCGCAGCGCCAAAGCCATCAATTTTGGCCTTATCTACGGTATGTCGGCCTTTGGTCTTGCTCGCCAGCTCAACGTCGGCCGCAAAGAAGCCCAGGACTATATCGACATGTACTTTGAGCGCTATCCCGGTGTTGCCAGGTATATGGACAGTATTCGCGAGCGGGCGCGGGAGCAGGGTTTTGTTGAAACCCTGTTTGGCCGCAGGCTGTACCTGCCGGATATTCGCGCCGGCAATGGTCAGATGCGCCAGGCTGCAGAGCGCACCGCCATTAATGCGCCCATGCAGGGCACAGCTGCGGATATCATCAAAAAGGCGATGGTGGCCGTCAATGCCCGCTTTGCCGCCGAAGCAGTGAATGCCCGCATGATTATGCAGGTGCACGACGAGCTGGTCTTTGAGGTTGCAGAGGCCGCCGTTGATCGAGTTTCGGCATTGGTGAGACAAATCATGGAGAACGCCGTCACTCTGGAAGTGCCCCTGGTGGTGGATGTGGGGGTTGGCAATAATTGGGATGAGGCGCATTGAAAAATAAAAATCTCTATTTTTCATATAGATAAGAAATTTATGAATAATATTTGAATTTTTTTTGAACTTTTATGGTTGCGCCTGTCTATACCTATACAGAAGCTGTTGATGTTCTCCCAATGTGTTTCTGTATGTTTGTTCCCCTTAGTTAAAAGTGATTATTCCCCAGTCTGCAAAGACTGGGGTTTTTTTTGGCAGTTATGTCTCTGATGCTGTCGGCGTTGTCGCCAAACCTGCACCCATAGCGGCGATTGCTGGCAAAAAATATAAAAAAATCAACTTTTTTCATATTTGGATGAACTTTCTCTTTTCGAGCCAGTCTCAGTAAGTGCTTATATCTCCCTCCTTGTTGTGAGCAATAACCGGGAACCTCTCTTCCCCTTTGGTTTAACCCGGTTAATTTTATACCGGCGCCTATGCGCCGGTTTTTTTTGCCCGCATTTTGCCACTCCGCAGAGCAAAAGTTACTGCTCTGCGGTAGCCAGGTGTTGATTGAGGAATTGTTTGAGTTCGTCGAGGCCGGCTTTTTTGAGGGATGAAAACGTCTGCACTGAAATATTGGTAATACCTTTGAGGCGAACCTGTTGCGCCACGTTGAGTTGGGTGGCTTTCGCCGGGCCGTTTTTGAGTTTATCTGCCTTGGTCAGCAACAGGTGCATGGGTAGGCTGCACTGGTGCGCCCACTGGATCATTTGCCAGTCGTAGTCCTGCAAAGGGTGGCGGATATCCATCAGTAAAACCAGAGCTTTCAATGACTTGCGGTTCTGCAAATAGTTGGCCAGGTTGCGATCCCACTCTTTTTTCATGGCAATGGGCACTTTGGCAAAGCCGTAGCCGGGCAGATCCACGATCCGTTGACTGGCGCTCAAAGTAAAAAAATTAAGCAGCTGGGTTCGCCCCGGCGTTTTGCTGGTTCTGGCCAGTTTACTCTGCCCGGTGAGGCAGTTGATGGCGCTGGATTTTCCGGCATTGGAGCGACCGGCAAAGGCGATTTCGGCGCCTTCGTCTGCCGGACAATGCTGCAGGGTCGGGGCACTTTTAAGGAATTCGGCAAGGGCAAAATTAACAGGTTCAGTCATTAGCTACACTATTGCGTTTAAGCTTGGCGGTGGATTGGTATATAATGCCACCGCTTTCAGACCCGCAGCATACCCTAACTTGTAGGAATTGTAGCGAATATTGACCACGGAATATCGATGATGAAAATTGTTAACAGCTTTATCTTTGCTCTCAGCCTGGCGCTCGCCCCTTTTTCTTTCGCCGCTGGTGACGCCGATGCTGGCAAGTCAAAAAGCACTACCTGTGCCGCTTGCCATGGCGCTGACGGCAACAGCCCGGCACCCACCTTTCCCAAACTCGCCGGTCTTGGTGAAAAGTACCTGTTCAAGCAAATGCAGGACGTCAAAGCGGGCGCCCGCAAAATTCCGGAAATGACCGGTATGCTGGACAACCTCAGTGACCAGGATCTCGCCGATATCGCCGCTTATTACAGTGCCCAGCAGCGCCAACTGTCTGGCGCAAAAGACGTAAAACTTGATTTGGGCGAAAAAATTTACCGGGCTGGCAATCTCGAAACCGGTGTTCCCGCCTGTACCGGCTGCCATGCTCCCAGTGGCAATGGCAATGCCCCCGCAGGATATCCCGCCATTGGCGGTCAGTTCAGCGCTTACATTGCCAAGCAATTGCGGGCATTTAGAACCGCTGCCCACGACCCTGGAGATCCCACAGGTCGAGCCAATGACGGTGATATTGCTGTAATGCGCGGTGTTGCGGCGCGCATGACAGATCAGGAAATTGACGCCGTTGCCAACTTTATTGCCGGATTGCAACAATAAGCGCTGGAGAAAAACCTAAAGGCGGCTCAGGCCGCCTTTTTCGTCGTTGGCGGATCTGATGTCAGACAAATTTTTAAGCGAGGAAGGATGTTGAAACCATGAGCAGGATTAACAAACTTTTATTTTCTCTCTTTTTCATTGTTGTGGTTGGCTGTGGTGAACAGGCGGAGACTCAGGCTGAGGCTGTTCAGGGTGCTGCAGCGCCCGCGGTGTCCCAGGGCGCCAAACCGTCCGGGTTGACGGCGCTGGCCTCCAGCCAATACGAGGAAGGTGTTCATTACGAGCGCATCGCCAAGCCGGTGCCGACGGTAGACAAGGCCAAAATCGAAGTCACGGAAGTATTTTGGTATGGCTGTAGCCACTGCTATGACTTTGAGGCGCATCTCAGTGTCTGGACGGCTGATCTGGCCGACGATGTTGTCTTTGTCAAAAATCCCGCCATGTGGGACAGACAGGGCATCATGGAAAAACATGCGCGCATCTATTACACCGCCAAGATTCTCGGCGTGCTCGACAAGGTTGGTTCCGCTGCTTTCCGCGCCCTCAACGTGGATCGCAACCCCCTCCGTGACGACAAGGAGATTGCCAAATTGTTTACGGATAACGGCGTCGCCAAGGAAGATTTTGAGCGCACGTTTAATTCCTTCGGGGTTACCAGCTCTGTTCGCCAGGCGGAAGCCCGCCAGCGCAGCTATCGAGTACAGGGAACACCGGAAATGATTGTTGATGGCACCTACAGGGTTACCGCCGGTATGGCCGGTGGCCATGAAGGAATGCTCAAGGTGGTGAACTTTCTTGTCGCCAAGGTGCGCAAGGATAAATTTGGCCCCTGAGCCAGTCCCCTGGGCTGGCTCAGGGGGGCATTTCCTTCACTAATTCATGCTTTATTTGCCCCCTGTGGCACAGTAAAATTGCGACCCTTTTCCGTTGATCCCCAACAAAGGTAAATTATGAAACCGACTCAGAAACCGGCCAATCCCAATTTTTCTTCTGGTCCCTGCAGCAAGCGACCCGGTTATGATGTCAGTGATCTGGACACCCAAAGTCTGGGGCGCTCCCACCGTTCTGCCATTGGCAAGACCCTTTTGGGGCGGGCGTGCAGTGAAACTGCGGAGATTCTCGGTCTGCCGCAGGGATATCGAGTCGGTGTTGTGCCCGCATCGGATACCGGCGCTGTCGAAATGGCGTTGTGGTCACTGCTGGGGCCGCGCAAGGTGCAGATGTTTGCCTGGGAATCCTTTGGCGAAGGCTGGGTGTCGGATGTTGTCAAACAATTAAAACTCGCCAATGTCGAATCATTTAGCGCAGATTATGGCTTGTTGCCCGATTTGTCCGTGGCCGACCCCGCAGCGGACGTGGTCTTTACCTGGAACGGCACCACCTCCGGTGTCAAAGTGCCAAGCGCAGACTGGATCGCCGATGACCGCGAAGGTTTGACCATCTGTGACGCCACCTCCGCCGTGTTCGCCATGGCCATGCCCTGGGAGAAACTCGACGTTATCACCTTCAGCTGGCAGAAAGTGCTGGGCGGTGAAGGCGCCCACGGCATGCTGATTCTCAGCCCCCGCGCTGTCGAGCGTTTGGAGACCTATACACCGCCCTGGCCGATGCCGAAAATCTTTCGCATGACCAAAGGTGGCAAGCTCATTGAGGGCATTTTCAAGGGAGAAACCATCAACACCCCTTCCATGCTCTGCGTTGCCGACTACCTGGACGCCCTCGACTGGGTGAAGAGCATCGGTGGTCTCAAGGGTACGATTGCCCGTTCGGAAGCCAACCTGGCGGTTATTGAAACATTTGTCGCACAACGAGACTGGATAGAATTTCTTGCCGTTGATAAAGCCATTCGTTCCAACACCAGTGTCTGTCTAAAGCTGGCGCTGACGGATGATCAGGTTAAAAAGGTCGTAAAACTGCTCGATCAGGAGGGGGTGGCCTATGACATCGGTGCCTACAGAGATGCGCCTGCAGGGCTGCGAATCTGGTGTGGCGCTACCATCGACGTCGCCGACCTTGAAAAGCTGATGCCCTGGATTGAATGGGCGTTCAACGAAGTTCGCTAACAGCGTTTAAGCCGATGCCCCTGCATCGCCAATAGCACTTACAGATTCCAATACTTGAAGGTAATTAGCATGTTTAAAGTGCGCACTTACAATACCATTTCTCCACTGGGACTGAATCGTTTCCCCCGCGACAGCTATGAAGTCGGTCCCGGGCTGGAACAGCCTGACGCCATCATTCTGCGCAGCCAGAAATTGCACGATGAAGTCATCCCTTCATCGGTTCTCGCCATTGGCCGGGCGGGCGCCGGTGTCAACAATATTCCCGTCGCCGACTACACCAAAAAAGGTATCGTGGTTTTCAATACGCCGGGCGCCAACGCCAATGCGGTCAAAGAACTGATTGCCGCCGCACTTTTTCTCAGCTCCAGGGATATTTACGGCGGTATTTCCTACGTGGAAACCCTCGGCCATATGAGCGACGGCGCGGAAATGTCCAAGCTTCTGGAAAAAGAGAAAAAGCGTTTTGCCGGGTCTGAATTGCTGGGTAAGACCCTGGGGGTTGTCGGCCTGGGCGCCATTGGCTCCATGGTTGCCAACATGGCGCTGGAGCTGGGTATGCACGTTATGGGTTACGATCCCGCCATTTCCGTGGAAGCCGCGTGGCGGTTGCACAGCAGCGTTGAAAAAATGGACAGCCTCTCTGCCCTTCTGTCGCGCTCCGATTACATCACCCTGCATGTGCCCGCTATCGAAGCCACCCGCCACCTCATAAACCGGGAGACCCTGGCGACCTTTAAGAAGGGTGCCAAGCTGCTCAACTTCGCCCGCGAGGAAATTGTCGAAACGTCCGCTTTGCTTGCGGCTCTGGATAGCGGTCATCTCGGCGGCTATACCGCAGATTTTCCCGCGCCGGGATTGATTGGCAAGCCCAATGTGCTGCTGACGCCCCACATAGGCGCCAGCACCCGCGAGGCGGAGGAAAACTGCGCCATTATCGCTGCCGACCAACTGATCGATTTTCTCCAAAACGGCAATATCAAAAACTCGGTCAACTTCCCCCCCACCGCCATGGCGCGCAGTGGTGGTCATCGCCTGACCTTCAGCAACAACAATGTGCCCAAGGTTCTCAGTAATGTGCTCGCGATTCTTTCCGAGAGCAATAACAACGTGATCGACCTGGTGAACAAGAGCCGCGAGAATGTTGCCTACAACATTATTGATGTCGAGCAAAAACCCTCTGCGGAGACGATTGCCAAAATCAGAGCCACGGAAGGTGTTATTCATGTCAGAGTGCTCTAACGGAATCTAACGGCGACACAAAAACCCCCGCCTTTAAACCCGGGGGTTTTTTATGGCATCAAAGGCTTGAAAGTATCACTCTTTTAACTTGGCGCTAGGCGCTTGCAACTTGCCTCTTACTTTTAACTCGGCGCCTTTGGCTCCTTGACCAGGGCGTCCACTTCAAGCAGCAGGGTTTCCATGGCGGCCACCGTCTTATTGCCATTGCCGGCTTTGACGGCCTGGTGTAGAGCCTGAACCGCCCTTTCCAGGTACGTCATTCTATAGACCCCCGCAATTCCCAGGAGCTGGTGAATAGTGTCTTTAAGTGAATCGCCATCGCGGCTCGCCAGAGCGCTGCGCGCCAGTTCCGCCAGCCGCACAATTTCCTGAACAAAAAGCTGTTTATGTTTATTGTCATCCTCTGGTCGCGTACTGCGATTCATTGCCGAGGAAAGCCCGGTTTTGAGATGTTTGTCGATAGTCGCCAACAGTTTTTCTTCATCGAAGGGTTTAAACACCAGATCGGAAGCCCCAGCTTCAAACAGGGTTTTCTCTTCCTGTTGAAGAATGTCGGCGGTGAGCATAACAACGGGCGTGTCACAATTGGCGCCCGCGGCGCGAATGGCTTTTAGCGCCATGATGCCGTTGATCTCCGGCATATGCACATCGAGAAGAATGAGGTCGAATTTCTCAGTCTTGCAGGCATCCAGGGCTTCTTTGCCGTTGCTGACCAGGCGCAGGTCGCAGCCGCTGCCTTCGAAAAACGTGGTCAATAAGATGCGGGTGAATTCGTTGTCCTCGGCGGCGAGAATTCGCGCATCGAGCCAGTTCTTGTCGGTTTGCTCCATTTCCTCGGCAACAGGTTTGTGGCGGTTGAAGAGCTTGGCCAACTCTGTGGACATCGGTGGCTTATCCACAAAACTGATGGGCTGGAAGGTGTCGAGGAGATAACCGGGAAGGCTTTTGTAGGCGTCCGTGGTGGGAGTAAAAACCGCGATATGGCAGTTCTTGCTCAGCGGCCGCAATCTGGCGACGGCATCAGACATTTGCTCGGCATCAAGGCCAACCTGGGGGCAGTAAATGATGATGTCCGGCGGTGGGTGGATGCCATTGATTTCGAGGTCGGCAAAGTTTTCGCAGGAATTGATCACCTCCACATAGCGGCCCAGGCGATTTTCCAGGGCCTGGCGACTTTGGGGGTGGGTATCAAACAGCAGGGCGCATTTGTGCATTGGCGGCGATTCAGTATCCATATTGCCGTAGATGCTCAAGGGCAGAGCCAGGGTAAATAGGGTTCCCTTGCCCGCCGTGCTTTCAAGGCCAATATGGCCATCCATCAATTCCACCAGGCGTTTGACGATGGACAGGCCGAGGCCGGAGCCGCCAAAGCGGCGCGAAATCGAGGTGTCTGCCTGGCTAAAGGAAGCGAACAGTTTTGAGTGTTGCTGATCCGGGATGCCGATCCCTGTATCTATGACTTGAATAAACAGATTGAGATTGTTGGCTTCTCCACGGCGGGCTCTCACCTTGAGGATGACGTGGCCGGAAGGGGTAAATTTGATGGCGTTGGAGACCAGGTTGTAAACGATCTGGCGAATGCGCAGGCTGTCGCCAACAAGGTGATAGGGAACATTGGGGGCAATGTCGAGAATGAGCTCGAGGCCTTTGCCGTGGGCGGTGGGCGCCATCAGAGAAACCGGAGCCTCGATACAGTCGGCGAGATTAAAGGGGGTTTTGTCGATGGTAATGGCGTTGGATTGCAGGCGGGTAATATCGAGAATGTCGTCGATCAGCTGCAGCAGCTGCGCCGATGCCTGCTGAATAATATGGCAATAGCGCACTTCCGAGGCTTTCAAATCAGAAGCCCCCAACAGCTTTACAAAACCCTGAATCGCTGTGATCGGCGTGCGCAGCTCGTGGCTCATTTGGGCAAGGAAATCCCCTTTGGCGATGCTGGCAGCTTCCGCTTCCTTGCGGGCGGTTTCGAGTTCATGGTTTTTGCGCTTGAGATCTTCCAGGGTCGCCGTCAGTTTTTGGGTTGCCAGGGTCACCTTGTTTTCCAGGCTGCCGCGACCGTCGGCAACGGTCTTGGCGAGATGGTTGATGCCGTTGGCAAGAATCGCCAGCTCATCCCCCGTGGTGGGTAAAATGCGCGCTTCCAGATTGCCCCGCTCCAGCTCCCTGACCACAGCGGTCATCGCCCTGATGGGAGAAACCACTTTATTACTGAGCATGTAGGTAAGCAGTATGGCGCCCAACAAAACCGAAAAACTGATCAGTAGGTGGGTAATCAGGATTTCCCGGGATTTTGCCAGGGCGTCCCTGTTGTCTGCGGCAACGACTACCCAGCCCAGCAGGGCATTGTTATGGTTTTTTTCACTGAAATCCTCATAGTCATTGATGGTCACCTCGGCCATATAGACGGGGTATTCGACCACAAAGAAACTGTCGTCGAGATGGCTGTAGTCTCCCGTTTTCAGCATTGCCAGACTCAGGTTGTTTGGCAGCTGGCTTGGCAGCAGGGGATTTCTGGCCGCGTCGAGGAAAAAAATACCGGCAATCGAGGAGTGTTTGCTGGCGGAGTTGGCGAGGGGTTCCAGAAGTTCCTCACGACCTGAGTAAAGGGCAAAGTCGGAGATGTTGGCAAGATTTTTTGCCAGCTGGTCGGCGCTGGCGAGCTGGTACTGACGAATTTCTGTGCGCCTGGTGTCAATGGTGTGCCAGGTAATGATGGCGGTAACAACGGCAACGGGAATCACACTGAGCAAAATCAGCTTATTGTTGATTCGAGAGGAAAACCGTTGCATCAGTTTTTTCATGGTAGCGTCCCACCTTCAAGACGTTGTTGCACGCGCTCGCGGATTTCCGCTTCATCGTCGACAAAAAGCCCCAGCACACTGGCGACGGAGGTGTTTACCGCCACGCTAAAATACCTGGGGGAATAAGGCTGCCAGATAGCCGCGTTCGAATTTGCCAGATACGTCTCTAGCCAATCAATGCCCTGCCGGGCAATATCGCCGGGAGCAGTATAAATGGAGGCGGCAGCACCGGCTTCGGTATAGGCGCGGGAAAAACCGATAACCGGAATTTTTTTCTTGAAACCGAGGTGAAGAGCCCAGCGCGCGGTATTGCGATTTATGGCGCCCTGATCGGGTATGGCAATAAAGGCGTCACTGTCATCAAAGAGGGGCGAAAGTACTTTCAGCGGGTTGCTGGTTGTGGCGATCAGGTCATAGCGCAGGGCAATGCCCGCAGCGTCGGCGGCGCTCAGTAATTCCGCTTTTCTGGCGGCGGATACAGGCCCGAGCACAGCGGAAAAGCGCTGTTTTCCCGTGAAAATCTCGGCGAGAGCCAGGCTTCTGTTGAGGGGCTGATCGATAAAAATCACCGCTCTCGAGGCGGTGCTGTTTGCCCCGTCGCGGATTCTGTTCCAGGCGCTGCGGGTGATAAAAAGGCTGAGGTGTGGATTGTCGCCATAGTCAGCGATGACAGCCTCGGCTGCGCGAGTGCCAATACTGACAAGCAAATCCTCGCGCCCTATGTCGAGGGCTGGCGGGTTATCAGCGGCAAGGCGGGTCAGATTGACATGGGGGTGCTGGTTGCGAAGGTGGTGGGCGATGGCCTCCGCCACTTCCCTGTAATAATGGCTGGGGTCAGAGACCACCAGATGCACCGTCTCGGCGCTGCTGTGGGGACTGAAAACAAGCGCGACAAAAAGCAGCGCAAAGCTTAGCCCGCGCTGGATAGAGCCGATCGCCTCAGTCCTGGTGGGGTTGCTGAGGCCATTGCGGCGATTGCCGGACCGCTGTATTGACATCCTTATGTCCAGTTCGCTTTCCCTGACGAACCCTATGGAAACTCCAGTTGCGCACTGACAAAATACCGGGTTTCAAAATGGTTGTTGTCGTTGAACTCAGCGTAGGTGCTACCTACATTCTGGACGATAAAGCGAATATTTCCACGGTTTTTACCCCACTGAAAATCATACATAAGCTGGGCATCCACGCGGGTAAAGTTGTCGATGGTATCGCCGTCTTCCCATTTCACCTCCGTCTGGTGATAGGCCGTTGTCGAGAGTGTCCAGGCATTTTTGAAGCGGTGAGCCATCAGTAAACCGCCGGAATGGGTTGCCATGCGATTGCCTTTGGTGCCCTCCACAAGGCCTGTGTCGAGATTAATACTGGCGGTGGTGTCGAGGTCAAGATTGGCGTAGTGGATGCGAATCAGAGAGTTTGCCGTGGGGCGATAGTTGAGTTGAAATTCGGCGCCGACCATATTCCAAGAGCCTCGATTGGTCATTTTTTTGTAAAGCAAATCGCCAAATCTGGCGTCTTGCGGACTGTTGTAGGCGTATTCATCGTCAATGGTGTCTGAGAGATTTTCCCGGAAAATGCGCACATCCATAGTCACCGCCGGGTCATTGAGCTGCACCAGGTAGCCCAGTTCAAAGGTGTCGAGCTTTTCTTCCTGAATATAGGGGTCGGATTGGCGGATAACGTCAACAACCAGGTTGCCGACATGGTTGTCGAGGCGCTCATTGGCCTCCAGCAGGGAAGGCGCGCGATTGCCGCGCACATAGGCCAACCTCAGGGTTTGATTTGGCAGAAACTGATAATTGGCAGACAGGCGCGGCGACACCAGAACCTCCTGGCGCGTGTCTTCAACCATGGTGCCGGCATTAAGGGTTAACTGTTGCGATGCCTGCCATTCGCCGTGGGCAAAAAAGCGCGAAATCAGGGTATCCTCGTCGATATCCACGGACTGGGGATGAAAGGCGTCCAGGCTTTCGTTGCGAAAACCGATTCCCCAGGTTCCCCGCAGAGTTTTCGACACTCTGAAAGTATGCTGAAACTGGGCGTCGTAACGCTCCGAGAACATGCGGCCAAAGCCCCTGTACACCTGGGTGTTGAGTTCATTGATCAGCAGTTGCGCTGTGGTGCCATCTACGCCGATTTCGGCGGCCACCTGATCGACAAGCGGCGCCGGGGTTGGCTTGAGGGCGGTGAGAAAATCCGCAGTTGCCCGGTCTATACCGAGAAAGTCGGAAAAATAGCCAAAAAGCTCCTGATTGACGATTTTGAAACGGTTGTGGTATAGGTGCAGCTCGTAATCATTGGCGCTGTCGGCGCTACGTTTCCACATCAGGGACTGAAAGTGACTGAAGGCGTGGGCGTCGAGAAATTCGCCGGGGTGATCGGCGTCGCCCCAGCCCGTCTGATCGTGGGCGTAGCCGGCGGAAAATTCCAGGGTATCGATCAGGGATGGCGTATAGGTGGCGCTGAAATCGCCGTGGGACAGCTCGCGACCGTCTTTGAGTTCGCCGTCGGCTACGGCGGGAAAACCTTCATTGGTGTCGTAGCCGAGACTGATTCTGTAGTCCAGCGCTCCCAGTGAATCGTTGTACCTCAGCCATCCCTTGCGGGTTTGCCAGTCCCCGAGGGTGGTGCCTAGTGCCAAACCGCTGTCCTGGACGGGCTTGCGGGTGACGATATTGATCGAACCTAGAAAGGCATTGGAACCCTGAGCCGCCGCATTGGAACCGCGAACCACCTCGATATGATCGATATCGTTGAGCTCTACTCCCAGAGTGCCCCAGCTGACTGAGGAAAAAATGGCTTCATAAACAGAGCGGCCGTCCACCATAACCTCAATCTGGTTGGGAAATTCCCTGCCGATGCCGTGATAACTGATGCCGTAACGGTTGCCGGAAACCTGGTAGGACTGAAAACCGGGCACCAGCCTGAACAGGTCGACAAAGGTTTGGGCGCCGGAGAGTTCGATCAATTCCCGGTCAATAATGGTGACGCTGGCGGGAGACCGGTCGAGGCGCTGCTCAAACCGTGATGCCGCACTCACCACAGGAATATCAGCCAGCAAGTCGCGCTCGGTAAAGCTGGGGTCGCCGAGGGCAACACTGGCGGGCAGAGTCAATAACAGGCTGCGGCAATAAAAACCATACCCGGTCAATTTGGCCATTTTCTATCCATGGAGGTGTTGCTTTGATGTTTGGTCATTGTACTAACGGGGCGTTTAGAATGAATACCCCTGGTTGCAGCCGCACCGCCCGGCCGTGAGAAAAAAGGCTATCATAGCGATCATCTTGAAGAGGACTGCCCCATGAGCCTGGAACAACACCGCCGCGAGTACCGCTATGGTCGCCTGACCAGAGCGTCCCTCAACGATTCACCCTTTGCACAGTTTCAGCGGTGGCTGGATCAGGCGCTAAACTCCGATATGACCGATCCCACCGCCATGAGCGTTGCCACTGTCGACGACAAGGGCAGACCCTGGCAACGTATTGTTCTGCTCAAGGGGGTTGATGAGCGCGGCTTTGTTTTTTACACCAATTTGGGCAGCAGAAAGGTTGCCCATATCAAGCAAAACCCCAATGTCTGCCTCCATTTTCCGTGGTTGCCCATGGACAGGCAGGTGATCGTCGCCGGAACCGCCGAACGCATTTCGACGGCGGAAGTGCTCAACTATTTTGTTTCCCGCCCCAGGGACAGCCAGCTGGCGGCCTGGGCTTCAAAACAGAGTTCGCGAATTTCCTCACGGCAGGCTCTGGAAGCCCAGTTTATGCAGATGCGCGAAAAATTCCGCCAGGGTGCGGTGCCGCTGCCGGATTTCTGGGGCGGTTTCAGGGTGGCGCCTAGAGAATTTGAATTCTGGCAGGGGGGAGAGAATCGTCTCCATGACCGCTTTCAGTATCTTTTGGGGGAAGGCGGCCAGTGGAGTATTTCCCGGCTGGCGCCCTGATGGGGATCGCCGATCTCACCAGCTTGAGTGAAGACAGGCTGTCAGGCGTTGACAGGGCTCCTGTTCGCAGCAACAAAAAAAGAGAATCAGCATGTTTCGCAATAGCCTGATCTGCTTTGCCGCCGGCACTCTGGGGGCAATGATTAACAGCCTGGTGGTCTGGCTCTTTGGCCAATACGGCATCAGCCAGTCCCTGGGGGTGGCCATGGCGCCGTCCCTGACCACCTACTGGCTCTACCCGCGCCTTGTCTGGGGCGGTCTTTGGGGATTTTTATTCCTGCTTTCCTGGTTTGGCAGCCGAACATTGCTGCGCGGCCTGGTTTTCAGCCTTTTTCCCACGGCAGTGCAGCTCTTCTATATTTTCCCCTACGAAGCCTACCAGGGCATGGCGGGTTACAAACTGGGTGCGCTGACCCCGCTGCTGGTGCTGTTCTTTAACGGAATTTGGGGGCTGGCCACCGCCATTGCCATTAAAGTGAGGTAACCGCCACATTGCGCCAGCCTCCCCTGCCGTTGAGCGCTTTTGGCGCAAAGATTCACGGGCTGGCGCAATTTGCCGCTTAATGTACAGAAAACAGCTTTGCCCTCACCGTCGCTCGGTATTCACCGGGGGTGATCTGAAAATTTTTGTGAAACTGACGGCTGAAGTGGGAGATGTCTTGATAGCCGCTCAATCCGGCCACTTCGAGAATACTGAGATTGGTTTTTTGCAGCAGATCCCGGGCGTGATCGAGGCGCAGGGCGCGAATATACTCCCCTGGCGTCTGTCCCAGCGCCTGTTTGAAGCGGCGGTTAAAGGTGCGAATACTCATGCCGAACTGCCCGGCGAGCAGGGGCAGAGAGATCTTGCGCGAAAAATTATCGTCGAGCCAGATTTGCACCTGGAGAATACTTTCATCGGAATGGTGTTCCACGTGGTCGGCAAAATAGCGGCTGGGCTCAAAGGTGCCGCGAATTTCATGGAAAAAATTTCTTTCCACGTTGTTGGCCACAGGCCTGCCAAACCAGAGATAAATGATGTGCACCATCAGTTCCGCCAGGGTGTTGACGCTGGCGGCGCAATAAATATTGCCGGCCTGGGTGATGAAATACTGGCGTTTCAAAAGCACATGGGGATAGTCCTTCTGGAACTGGTCAAAATAATGCCAGTGGGTGGTGGCCGGTTTGCCGTCCAGCAGTCCAGCTGCGGCGGGAAAACAGACACCCGTGCCAACTGCGGTAATGGCGGCGCCAAAGCGGTGTTGTTCCCGCAGCCAGGGTGAAATAAGCGGGTTTTCACGAAGTGCCCGGCGCGGATTGCGCCATTGGCCGGGAAAATGCACCAGATCCAGCTGGGGGGCGTCAGTGAGGGCGCAGGTGGGGACAAGATCAAAGCCGGAAGCGGAAGTAATGGGCTTGCCGTCACTGCTCAGGGTCAAAATACTCAGATCCACACCCTTGATGCCAAGACCGGCAGCGGACGCCTGGGCGGTCATCAGCATTTCATAGGGCAAGGTGGCGCTGGTGGCCAGTACGTTGTTGCACAGCACGATGCCCACTTTTCGGGATAGGGTTTCCATGGGTTATTTCCGGTTGCTTGCTAGCGTCGGGTTTGAGTGCGCCTGGCTAAATAGTTCAACTATATGGCTGGAAAAACCATTAATCAATCTCGGGGTACCAATACACTGGCCGTCATCAAATGGACACATCAGGAAAACCCATGACAGCCTTACCCGTAGTAGTCAGTTATGGCGGTTACAATGCTGCTGGCCGAAGCTCTTTCGATCAGGCCTACCGCAGAATGATTCTCGACAGCCTGGGAGAGGCGGAGCGTCGCAAAACCCTGTCCGGCCTCGCGGCATTGATGGGGCTCAGTGGTGACAGCGGCGCCGTTGACAGGGCGGTGATTGATGGCACCCTGATTCGCCGTATTGAAGACGCGGTTTTTAACCCGGACAACGCCCCTCTCAATACCAAAATGGAAATTTCCCAGCAGGATGGGGGTGAAATCCGTTTTCAAGTGTCAAAGCGCCAGCTCCCCGAAGATTTGCCCTCTGGCTGGCAGATAACCGAGCTGGGTGCTGGTCTGGTGGAAGTTTACCTGCGGGGCAGCCAGACCTGGTTTGTTCCCGATCGCAAATCCTTTCCGGTGAAAGCCGCCGGTCAACTGCCTTCCGGATTTGATCCGGGAGCATTTTACAGCCCGTCAAAATCCCATCCCCGCGGCCTGCAAATGGCCATCGTCGGCGCATCAGACGCCATCAACGCCCTGGGAATCGACTGGGCCGAGGTTTGTCGGCGGGTCAGACCCGATGAAATTGGCATGTACGCCAGCAGTTTGCTGGGGCAGCTAACGGACGATGGCGTTGGCGGCGTTCTCAAATCCCGCTGGTTGGGGGGCAGGGCGACATCGAAGATGATTCCCTTGGCGCTCAACAGCATGCCCGGCGATTTTATCAATGCCTATGTGCTCGGCAATATCGGCCACACCGAAGCCATTGCCGGCGCCTGCGCCAGTTTTCTCTACAATCTCCAGGCGGCGGTGCGGGATATTCAATCCGGGCGCCGCCGGGTTGCCATTGTCGGCGGCAGCGAAGCGCCGGTGACCCTCGAAAACCTCGAAGGCTTTATGGCCATGAGCGCCCTGGCGACCATCGACAGTATGGGTCGGGTCGACCGCACGGCGAACCCCGACCCTCGCCTCTACAGCCGCCCCTTCTGCGACAATGGCGGCTTTGTCATGGGTGAGTCGTGTCAGTACGTTGTCCTGATGGACGACAGCCTTGCGGTTGCCTTGGGCGCCGAGATCCACGGCGCGGTTCCCGGTGTTTATATGGACGCCGATGGTTACAAGAAATCCATTTCCAGCCCCGGCCCCGGCAATTATCTGACCATGGCCAAAGCCTTGGGTCTGGGGCGGGCAATCCTTGGCGACGCTGATCTGCAGCGCCACACCATGGTTTACGCCCACGGCTCCAGCACACCCCAGAATCGGGTCACAGAATCGCTGATTTTTGATCGCGTCGCCAAAGCTTTTGATATTTATAACTGGCCGGTGTGTGCGGTTAAAGCCTATGTGGGGCACTCCATGGCGACGGCCAGTGGCGATCAGGTGGTCAACGCCATTGCCGCCATGCGTCACGGCATCATTCCTGGCGTTAAAACCGGCAAGGCCATCGCCGATGACGTCTACCAGGAGCGCCTCAATATTCCCCTCGCCGACCTCAACGTTGGCGCCAACAGTCTGCAGGCGGCTTTTATCAATGCCAAAGGTTTTGGCGGCAACAATGCCACTGGCGTGCTGCTGTCGCCGCTGCGCACCGAAGCGATGCTGGCCAAACGCCACAATCATCTCTGGGCAGATTATTGCGAGCGCAGGGAGACTGTGCGCGAACAGGCGCGCGCCTATGAAGCCCTGGCCGACAAAGCGGATTTGCGGGTCATCTACCGCTTTGGCGATGGCATGGTGGATGATGACGAGTTGCTGATTTCCGCATCCCAAGTGGCGGTGCCCGGATACGGAAAAGCCATTGACCTGCAAATAGAAAACCCCTTTCCCGATATGCAGTAACAGCGAAACTGCGGCGCTGGCGTCCCGTTGTTGGCGCCAGCGCCAATTCTGCCAAAAAACTGTCAAAACCCTTCCCTATGATGGCGATAAGCAGGAGAATGGCCGACTTTCTTACTTTTATTGCCCTTTGGGGTGGTCTAGGGTACAGATAAGCGCTATTAATTTCCTGCTGGGGCGCCGTCGATGTCGCTTTGCCCCCTGTGGCGAGGAGCTAACACATTGAAAGAAAATGAAAATACAGCCTGGACAGCGGACGACGCAGCAAACTGTTACGCCGTGCGCGAATGGGGCGCAGGACTCTTTGATGTCGCCGACAACGGTGAATTGGAGGTGCTGGTCGGCAACAACGGCAGCAAACAGCGGGTGTCCCTTCTCGATATTGTCGAGGGTTTACAACAGCGCGATCTGGCCATGCCGGTGTTGCTGCGCATTGAAAATCACCTGGACACCGCCATTACCCAGATCAACGAGGCTTTTGCCAGAGCCATTAAAAGCGCCAATTACCAGGGTGTTTACCGGGGTGTATTTCCCATCAAGGTCAACCAGCAGAGCCACATCATCGAAGAGATCGCCCGTTTTGGCGAGCGCTATCACCACGGCCTGGAAGCGGGCAGCAAGGCGGAACTGCTGGTGGCCATCGCCATGTTGCGGGATCGGGAGAGCCTGATTGTCTGTAACGGTTACAAAGATGAAGAATTCATCGACCTGGGGCTGCGGGCGCGCCAGTTGGGGATTCCCTGTTTTTTTGTCGTTGAAACGCCAGAAGAAATGTCCCTCATCATTGAGCGCAGCCGCATTCTCGGCGTCGAACCCATGGTGGGCGCCCGTCTCAAACTGGGTACCAAGGTGGACGGCCACTGGAGCGAGGACAGCGGCGATCGCAGCCTCTTTGGCCTCAATACCCAGCAGCTGATCGAGGCGGTGGATCTGCTCAAGGCCGCCAATATGCTCCACTGTCTGCGCCTGGTGCACTTTCATCTCGGCTCCCAGATTCCCAATATTCAGAATATTCGCGCCGGTATTCGCGAGGCCTGCCGCTACTACATCGACCTCATGGAAGAAGGCGCGCCACTGGGCTACCTGGATATCGGCGGTGGTTTGGCGGTGGATTACGACGGCTCCCGCGGCGGCAGCTTGCAAAGCCGCAACTATTCACTCCAGGAATACTGTGTCGATGTGGTTGAAGCCATTCAGGAAGCCCTTGATCCAGAGGGCATCCCCCATCCCACCATTGTCAGCGAATCCGGCCGCGCCACAGTTGCCTATACTTCCGTACTGCTCTTTAACATCCTCACGGTGAGCCATTTTGAGCCAGGGCCTTTGCCGGAGTCATTGCCGGAAGATGCTCCCGATGAGGTGCGGAATTTGGCGCACCTGCTCGACATTACCAATCTGAAAAATGTGCAGGAATGCTACAACGACGCCATTTACTATCTGGAGTCCCTGCGCATGCAATTCAAGCGTGGTGAAGTCAAACTGCGCATGCGCTCCATTGGCGAGAACTACTACCTGGCGGTATTGCAGAAAATCGCCAAACTCATACCCCAGCTCGACCGGGTGCCCATTGTCCTGGAAAACCTCACCGAGCAGTTGGCGGATATTTACTACGGCAATTTCAGTGTCTTTCAGTCGCTGCCGGATTTTTGGGCCATTGGTCAGACCTTCCCCTTGATGCCGATTCACAGGCTCAACGAAAAACCCACCCGTGAAGCGATCATTGCCGACCTCACCTGTGACTGCGATGGCAAAATTGACCGTTTCGCCTGCCCGGAAGGTGAGCGCACCACGCTGCCCTTGCATCCCCTTGAGCACGACAAGGAATACTACCTGGCGGTATTTCTGGTGGGCGCCTATCAGGAGACACTGGGAGATTTGCACAATCTGTTCGGCGATACCAACGTTGCCAGTGTGCGCATCAATAGCGACGGCAGTTTTGATTTTGTCCACGAACTGCACGGCGACACCATTTCCGATGTTCTCAGTTATGTGGAATACGAACCGGGAAATCTGTTCCGCCGTTTCCGCAATACGGCGGAAAAGGCGGTGCGCGAAGGCAGAATCTCCGTGGCCGACCGCCAGAAAATGCTCGGTGCGTTTTCAGAGAGTCTGCGCGGCTATACCTATTTTGAGAGGTGAAAGAAGTGGCAAGCGCCTGGCGCCTAGCTGCAAGAGAAAAGATTGTCAAGACCGCCAGATCCTGGCGGTTTCAGATAGAATTCACTAAAGGAGTGGAACAGTGTCAAAAGTCATGATTATCGGCGCCGGTGGGGTTGGCGGTGTTGTCGCCCACAAATGCGCGCAATTACCGCAAGTATTCAGCGATATTTTGTTGGCCAGCCGCACCGAGTCAAAGTGCAAGGCCATCGCCGCGGATGTCGAGCGTATGCAGGGTCGCACCATTCGCACCGCCCAGGTGGATGCCGACAATGTGCCGGAGCTTGCCGCGCTGTTAAAAGCGGAAAAGCCCGCCCTGGTGATCAATGTCGCCCTGCCCTATCAGGATCTTCACATTATGGACGCCTGCCTGGAAGCCGGTGTCGATTACCTGGATACCGCCAACTACGAGCCGCTGGATACCGCCAAATTTGAATACAGCTGGCAGTGGGCTTACCGGGAAAAATTTGAGCGTGCCGGTCTGATGGCGCTGCTCGGTTCCGGTTTCGATCCCGGCGCCACCAACGTTTTCACCGCCTGGATCGCCAAGCACTACTTCGACGAAATCCACACCCTCGACATTATCGACGTCAACGGCGGCAACCACGGCTACCCCTTCGCCACCAATTTCAACCCGGAAATCAATATCCGCGAAGTGACTGCCAACTGCCGCCACTGGGAAAACGGCGAATTTGTCACCACCCCGCCCATGTCCACCAAAATGGAGTTCACCTGCCCCGAGGGTGTCGGCACCTACAATATGTACCGCCTCTACCACGAGGAGCTCGAATCCCTGGTGGTGAATTTTCCCACCCTGAAAAAGGCGCAGTTCTGGATGAGCTTTGGCGACAGCTATCTGAAACATCTGGAAGTGCTGGGCAATGTGGGCATGACCGGTATCGAGCCGGTGGAATTTCAGGGTCACAAAATCGTGCCCATCCAGTTCCTCCGTGCCCTGCTCCCCGACCCCGCCAGCCTCGGTCCGCGCACTGTGGGCAAAACCTGTATCGGCTGCGTGGTCACCGGCATCAAGGACGGCAAAGAAAAAACCGTCTACGTCTACCAGATCAAGGATCACCAGGACTGCTACAAAGAGGTCGCCTCCCAGGCGATTTCCTACACCACTGGCGTCCCCGCCATGATCGGCGCCAAAATGATGGTGGAGAAAAAGTGGCACAAAGCCGGCGTCTGGAATATGGAGCAGATGAATCCCGATCCCTTTATGGAAGACCTCAACCAGTACGGCCTGCCCTGGGCGGTGATTGAGGACTACAAACTCTAAGACTAAGCGCCAGTCTTGCTGCGACAACGCCGGGCACTGCCCGGCGTTGTCATTTTTACATGCAGTCCTTTTATTGCCGCAGTTAAAAAGGGATTACTGGCAAGCTTGGCGCCTGTCCCTGGAAATCCCTTTATTTACTCCACCTCAAAATTGAAGTATCTGTAGGGATGGGGCTCATCCACCAGGGTGTAGTGCCACCACTCTTCCGGAAGGTTGGCGAAGCCGTGTTCTTCCATCACCACCTTTAGGCGCTGGCGGTTGCTGCGAACTTGTTCGTTGACTGTGGGGCTGTCCGTATGGGACAGGGGGTCAAAAAAGTCGTAATCGGTGCCCATATCCACTGCCTGCCCGGTGACGGCATCAACCAGGGTGAGATCTACCGTGCTGCCCCGGCTGTGGCCGGATTGGGCGGCGATATAGCCCTTGGCAAAAAGCTCGTCCTTGTTGATATTGGGATAGAACGTATCCTTCATTCGGTTATCGTCGAGATCCTGCGCCCAGCGCACAAAATGATCCACCGCCTGCTGTGGCCGGTAGCAGTCGAAAATTTTCAGGGTCAGTCCCTCTTCCGCGACAGACTCCTGCACGGTGCGTAGCGCCTTTGCCGCCCGTCGAGTCAGTAGGCATTTGGGTTGCCTGTAACCGGCGATGGTTTCACCGACAAAATTGTTGCTGGTGAAATAGCGGATATCCAGTAACACGCCGGGAATAAATTCGGCGACATCGACAAAAATATCGGTGCGCGCCATGTCGTTGGGCGCATCCGCCAGGGCAAAAGGCGGTGGCACCGCAATTGCCATGGCCAGGGCAATGAGTGGCGAGGAGAAAAAGGCGGGCAGCTTCATCATAACGTCCGTGACTTGAGATTAATGATTGTGGCGGGCTAATCTCGCCCAACAGCAGTATTGCCGTCAAGGGTTTGATTCAGCCGCACCCTTCTTTGACGGGCGCTGCGTCTTTGGCGAGCCCTGCGCCGCTGTTGTCTGTGGAGGTGATTGCCGCAGCTTCGGCGGCTGGCGAGTCATCTGGTCCATGAAAATCCCGGCTGAAAATTTGCCAGAAAACCACAAAGAGGGCGGCGATCAGGGGACCGATCACAAAGCCGTTGATACCGACCATGACGAGGCCGCCGAGGGTGGACAGAAGAACCAGCCAGTCCGGCAGTTTGGTGTCGCGCCCCACGAGGATGGGGCGCAGCACGTTGTCGGCAAGGCCAATCACCAAAATGCCATAGGCGGTGAGGACAATGGCGGAGACCCAGTTGCCGGTGGCAAACAGGTAAATGGCTGCGGGTGCCCATATCAGGCCGGCGCCGACGGCGGGAATCAGCGAGAGCACCGCCATGGCAACCCCCCAGAGTACGGCGGCGGGCAGTCCCAAGAGCCAGAAAATAATGCCACCCAGGGCGCCCTGCACCACGGCGACAACCAGGTTGCCCTTGATGGTGGCTCTGGTCACTTCGGCGAATTTGGCAAAGAGCAGGCGTTCCCGTTCATCCCCCAGGGGAAGGGCGTGCACCAGCAGGTCGATGAGTTTGCGGCCATCCCTGAGGAGAAAAAAGGCCAGGTAGAGCATCAACCCCATGCTGAGAAAGAAGCTGAAGGTGCTCTGCCCCAGTGACAGCGCGTGCTGGGCGAGAAAGCGGCTGGTTTTGAGGGCGCCATCGGCGGCATAGCCTTTGAGGGTATCCATATCCATGCCCAGGCGATCCATCAGGGCTTGCGCCGCAGGCAGTGCGCTGTGAATCCGTTCGATAATGGCGCCCGGTTTGATTTCCCCGGAGTCGATACGCCGGTAGAGGTCAGCCGCTTCCTGAAGAAAGGAAGTCAGCACCAGCATCACCGGAATGACCACCACGCAAATACAGGCCAGCAGGGTGACAAGGGCAGAGCTGTTGGGGCGGTGCCCCCACCAGAGTTCCAGGCGTTGATAAACGGGAAAAAACACCAGGCTGATGGCGCAGGCCCAGAAGACGGGAGCGAAAAAAGGTTTCAGCAGGTAGAGAAAGAGGCCGCTGATAACGACCAGGAGGAGCAGAAAGGTGCGTTGTTCAATTTTTTCGTTCACAGTTGCCTCGCAGATGGGATTCCGTTGCCCAATGGATGTGTGCCCTCGTTTGTTCGGCGCATCGCCGCCAATATACTGTATTCATCCGTTGACGCCTATGGCGCGGCTTTACCAGATAAAAAAACTCGCCTTCATGCCCAGAATATTGATGGTTTTGTGCCAGCTAATGGCCGTTTTGGCGGCGCCATAACAGGTGTGCAGCGGAATCAGATGTTCTTCCCTGGGGTGGCAAAAACGCGCTCCGGGCGCCTGATGCCAATTGGCAAGCTCGCGGCTGCGCTGGGCTTCACTGATATGGGTATTTGCCAGCAGCGTTGTCAGCCAGTGGTCAAAAGCCTGGTTGTCGCCAAGTCCCTGGGGCGTGGGTGGGCTGAAAAATGCCTTGAGATTGTGAAATGAAAAACCCGAGCCAATCACCAGAATATTTTCGTCCTTGAGGGTCGCCAGGGCATTGCCAAGGCGAATATGTTCTTCCGGGTTGAGAGTGTTTTTCAGGGACAGTTGCAGGCAGGGAATATCGGCCTTCGGAAAGAGCATCTTCAGAGGCACAAAAAGGCCGTGGTCAAAACCCCGTTGTGTATCTATCCTGGTGTCCAGCCCCTGGTTATTGAGCAGTGAGGAAAGCTGTTGCGCCAGGGCGGGATGTCCCGGCGCCGGGTAAGTGATTGCGTAGGACTCCGCGGGAAAACCGTAATAATCATAAATGAGCTCTGGCTCCACGGCGCCTGTCAGGGTGAACATCGCTTCCTCCCAATGGGCGCTGACCACCACAATGGTTCGGGGCGTGATCAGCAATTCCGGCAGTGCCGCCATCAGTTCGACCATTTCCCGGTGGCCGGGATCGCCAAGCAGTGGCAGGGGGCCGCCGCCGTGGGAGAGAAAGGCTATGGTTCCTTTTTGTTGCCTGTTGTTCATGGTGATGTCCAGCAAAGTAGTGGGTGGTGTTGGGTTTTGTCGCCTGGCGAAGCCCAAGCTATAAGTAATTAGTAGACTATTTTTCCCATCTTTGGCGGTGTTATGACCCTCAATACGGCATAATACCAAGACAGCGGGCGAGAGTTGCCGCTGCTGCCTCTGTAATGTGCATCGGTAACTGCATTCAGCAACCTTTTAGGTAACTGGGGAAAACAGCCCACCCCCGCGATTATTGACATTATGTCCAGACTTTCACCGCCAAAGCCCGCCGCTGGCGCGGGCTACAACCCCTGGAAACCGTTGTTTCGCAATGGCCAGTTCCGCTGGTTGCTGGCGGGAAATGTCACGTTGTTTTTCGGTTTTTCCGCAACGCTGCTGCTGCGCTCGCTGCTGGCCTGGCAGCTGACCGGTGATGAAATGTCGCTGGCCTATATCAATGTCATTGCCGCTGTCTGTATGTTTGGCGCCTCGATTTTTTCCGGAGCCATAGTCGACCGTTTCGAGCGCCGCAAGCTGATGATTTATTCCCAGTGGGTGATTGTGGTCACCGAGGCGGCGGTGTTGATATTGCTCGCTGTCGACCACCTCAGTTTTAACTTTCTTGTGCTGAGTGCAATTGCCGCCAGCGCCATGTTTCCCTTTATTATGCCGGCGCGAACCGCAATGATGGTGGAAACTGTGGGGCGACCATCCATCGGCAAGGCCAATACCCTGATGGCTGGCGGCATGAATGTCGCGCGCATGGTGAGCCCGGCGGTAGTGGGAATTATGGTGGAATTTATCGGCATCGCCTGGGGTTATCTTTTCCTCGTGGTGTTGCACCTCTGCTCCCTCGCCTGCAATTATAAACTCCAGCACAGTATCCCTGCGGAGGTTTCGAATAGGGGTGCGTTTCTCGCCGAAGTCAAGGAGGGGTTCGCCTATATTTTTCGCCATCCGTCACTGGGAATGTGCATTGTTTTTGGCTTGATACCTGTTTTGGTGACCATACCGCTGCAAAACATGATGGTGGTATTTACCGAACAAGTCTGGCATGCGGGTGGCGCCGGTCTGGGTATTATGATGGCCGCCACCGGTGTCGGCGGCGTTATCGGCTCCCTGTTGATGGCATTCCAGAATGACGACAGCCTGGTAAAACCCATGGTGATTTCGGCGCTGATCATGGGTATTTTGCTGGTCATTCTTTGCAATATCACCGCATTTCCTGTCGCGGTGCTGATCGTTCTGGGTATTTACAGCATGTCTGTCTTCGCCTACACCCATATGCAGACCGGAGTACAGCTGATGGCGGAAGACAGGGTTCGCGGACGCATCACCACCATGACTATGATGATTTATGGTTTGGCGCCCCTGGGTACTCTGCCCCTGGCTTACGCGACCAAGCATATAGGCGCAGCCCCGGCCACCACCGTTGCGGGTTTCATTCTGGTGGCGGCAGTGCTGCTTGTCTGGCTTTATTCCCCGGCGTTTCGCAATATCGATAATGCGGTGCGAAGTCACAATAACTAATGTCTCGAAGGGCTATAGGTGCTAGGCTGACAGGGCGATATTGTGATTGCGGTCAAAGGCAATCATCGCCAACCATCCTCTGAAAATAGTCGCGATGAAAAGGGCGTTGATCACAAAAAAGAGCTGGCTTGTTGTTCTGCTAATCGGTCTCCTGGTGGTCGCCGGTATTGCCGCACTGTCCCGCAAAATTCCCTCACTGCTTGAAAATCGCATCAGAGCGGAGCTGGCGGCATACGGCGTCGACACCTTCAGTCTCGGTCAGCCCTATTGGGGATTGACTGGCGCCGGCACTACGGCGCTAACAGTTTCTGGCCACTACGATAATTGGCAGTATGAAGTGCACATCGAAGCACTTCAGGCGGGCTATCACTGGCGAACCCTGCTCGATGGTGAGATTCGCCTGTTGACGGTTGACGGAGTGAACGCCACGGTGACCAGCAGGGGAGACACCAACAAAGCCGCCACAGAGCCGCTCAATCTCCATGCCCTGTTCCAGACTCTCAATGAACTCAAGGTTCCCGTTGAGGATGTGGCCATTGACCATATTAGCCTGGCGATAAAATGGCAGGACGGCGGCGCCATTGTCAACGCAGAGGAGCTCAGTTTTGCCAATGCTGCCAGAGACTTTCGCGGCTATTTCCATGTTCGCGACGAGGGCGGCCTGCTTCCCGATGTGCGCATTGCAGTGCCGGGGGCGGCGGTTGGCGCGGCACATAGCCCCGCCATTGCCTGGTTGCCAGCCCTGGCAATTTTTATCGCCGATGAAGGCGGACAATTTTTGCAGGGAAATTTGAGCCTGGAAAAACCATTATCAGCAGGGGCTGACTCCTACAAACTGTTATTTCAGGCAGACATTGACCATGCCAATATGGCGCCATTGCTGTCGACAAAACTCGACATACTTCCTGTGCTGGCCGGCAATGGTGATGCCGACGGCGACAAGCAACCACTTATCACCGTCACAGCGGACGTCCAGGGTTCTGTCGATATTCCCCTGGAAGTGGCTCTGTCCCATAAATCCTGGTGGCGCCAGGTAAACGGTGAAATTGAAGTTGCTGGCCGTGTCCTTGGCCAAAATCTGCCGCAACTGGACGCCTTGGGCAGCGAATCGGCAGATGCCAGCTTTGCGTTGCGGCTGCTTTCCGCCTCTGGAGAGCAGTCCTTGACCATGGACGCTCCGGTGGTGATCGAGAGCCAGCTCAATACAGCGGTTTTTGGCGAATTTGCCACGGGGTTGGGCTGGCGCGGCAGTGTGCCTTTTCACGCCAGTATCGACATGACGGCGCCCGGGCAAATCCGCTTTTTCGACACAGAGCCCTGGCGATTTGAGAGTTTTGAGAGTCCGGCCATCGCCGTTAACGCCACCGTTGGTGAATCGAGCCAGGCGCTGATCGCAGTCCTGGCAGTCAACAATCTCCGTATCGCCCAAAAAACTCAGGCTCAGCTCAGCGGCGTTGTTCAGGCGCCCTACGCCGACAAGCGACTGCCGCCGCTGAGATTGATGATGGCTTTATCCCGGCAGGGGGACAGCCTGGCTGCCAGCGGTGATTTTGGCGTTGATGACTGGCAGCTGGCGGGCACTGTCAAGATAGCGGCGACGGGCGAGACGATGGCGGCAGAGGGCAACGCACACTTTGACCGCCTCGCTGTTATCGCCGCCGAAATTGATCGACTCGGTCTTTATGAGGGTGAGATCGGGCTGGTTTCCGGCAAGGCGAAGCTGACATTTTCGGTGACGGGGACACCGAAAAAAAGCGACAACCAGGACACTTCACTGGCGTTCGGCTTCAAAGCTGATATTGACGCCACCAATATCACAGGCCTTGCCGAAGGTATCGCCTTTGAAAACGTGGAGGTTCGCGGCGGCGTCGCAAAAGGAAATGTCGCCAAAGCCAGCCAGTGGCGCTCCACGGCGCCGTTTCAGATCCGCGCCGGCCAAATCAGTGCCGGCGTCGCTGTCACCGACATTGCCAGCCAAGTCCGCCTCAAACCAAGCCAGGGGCTAAGTTCCAGTCATTGGTCTGTGGACAATTTTAGCGCCCGCATGTTTTCCGGAACACTGAGCCTTGCCGAACCTGCGACAATGGATTGGCCCTTTGCCGGAAACACTTTGCTGGTTCGAGTGTCCAACCTGAAGTTGGATGAAATTCTCGCCCTTTATGCCAAGCAGGGGGTACAGGGCACGGGAACGATCGGTGGTGAAATTCCCCTTGTTCTCGACAGCGAAGGGCTTAGTATTAGCGACGGCAGTCTCGAAAGTATTGAAGCCGGCACCATCCGCTTTACCAATTCCAAAGCTGCGGCAATCGCCAGTGGCAACGAGCAGGTGGCCATGACCATGAGGCTGCTGGAAAATTTTTCCTACGACCGGTTGCGGGTGACAACGGATTTTCAACCTTCTGGAAAGATGCTTCTCGGTGTACAGTTGTCGGGAAGAAACCCAGCGGAGTTTGATGGCCGCCAGATCAATTTCAATATTAATCTGGAAGAAAACATTTACGAACTGTTTAAGGTGCTGCGTCTTACCGATGACATGACTAAAAAATTGGAAAAACGTCTCGGCAAATAAAGGTACATGCCAAAAAAGGAAAAAGCGATGAAGGCAATAGCAAAGGTTTTACTCCTCAGCGCAACTGCTTTATGGGTGGTTGCCTGCACACCAACCGTGAAGGTGGAGCCCCCCAGCGAGCCTATTACGATCAATCTCAATGTCAAAATTGATCACGAAATACGCATTAAAGTGGACAAGGAACTGGACAGCCTGTTTTCTGAAGACAGCGACCTGTTCTAATCAGCCTGTGGAGAAATGATGATGAAGTTTGCTAAACATTCTGTGTTCGCCGGTTTAAAGCTGGGCGCGGCCGCCCTGCTAATTTGCGCATCCTCGGCCTTTGCCCTGGATCTCCACGAAGCCAAAGCCCAGGGGTTGCTGGGTGAAACCGCCAGCGGTTATCTCGAACCTGTGACAGCCAACGCCGAAGCCGCTGCCCTGGCAAAGGAAATCAATGCGCAACGCAAAGCCGAATACCAGCGCATAGCGGCAAAAAACAACATCGCCATTTCCGACGTCGAAGCACTGGCGGGCAAAAAAGCCATTGAAAAAACCCCCGCTGGCCAGTATGTCAAAGTGGGCGGCCAGTGGCAGAAAAAATAATTCAGGGTGGCTCGCCACAAACGGGGCGCTGAATGCCGGCATCGTTCGCACCAATTTATGAGCGTGCCCTTGCCCGTAAGGGCGGTGAGCGGGAGCTTGCCGCCCTTTCTGCTGTCAGCCTGAAATCCCCGGCGCAACTGGCGAAAATTGACGACAGTCGCTATTTGTCGGCCATGACCAAAGCAATTTTCAGGGCGGGCTTTGTCTGGAAAGTGATCGACAATAAATGGCCGAATTTTGAAAAGGCATTCTGGAAATTTAATGTTATGCGCTGCGCGATGATGAGCCCGGATGATGTGGCAGCGCTCTGTCGCGACAGCAGCATCGTCAGAAATCCGCAAAAAATAAACACCGTGCCCGCCAATGCCGCCATGATTCTCGACACCGCCCGCCAGTTCGGCTCCTTTGCCAACATGGTTGCCCGCTGGCCCGATGATGATTTTATCGGTTTGCTGGCCTATCTGAGTAAACAGGGTTCAAGGCTCGGCGGCAATTCGGCGCAATACTTTCTCCGCGAAATGGGCAAAGACGGTTTTATTTTAAGCCGGGATGGGGTCGCCGCGCTTATTGGCGCCGGTGTTATTGACGCCGAACCGAAAAGCAAAAAAGCCCTGGCGCAAATTCAAGATGCCTACAACCACTGGCGTGGCGAAACCGGTTTTGGCAATGCAAAAATCAGCCGCATTTTGGCTATGTCGGTGGGCGACTAAATCCGGTTGCTTGTGCCAGTATCCAGAGCCTGCACAGAAACGCAGGACAGTTTTTAAGCTGCCCTGCGCAGGGTAGTGGAAGGATACCGGGCTCAGGCCGCCTGCTCCGCTCTCCGCGTCGCCGCCTGATTAATGGCTGACAGCACGGCCGCCAGTGACGCAGAAACCGTATCTTTGTCCAGCGCAGCACCGCCAATGCGGTGGCCGTCAATATTCAGCTGCACATAGGCTGCGGCCACCGAATCCGTACCTTCGTCGACAGCGTGTTCGCTGTAGTCCAGCACGTTGATCTGGCTGCCGCTGTGTTTCATCCAGCCGTTGACGAACGCCGCCATGGCGCCCTCGCCTTCGCCGCGAATAATCTGCTCGACACCGTCAATAACAATGCGGGCTTCAATGCTGTCCCTGTTGTTGTTGCGGTCGAGGCGATAGCCATTGAGGCGACTGGCGCTGCCATTGTCGACAAAGCGCTCCATAAAAATGCGGTGGATGGTGACGCTGTCAATTTCACCGCCCTGGGTTTCGCTGATTTTCTGCACCGCCTGAGACAACTCCACCTGCATCCAGCGGGGTATGCTGAGGCCATAATCCCGCTCAAGGACAAAGGCGACGCCTCCCTTTCCCGATTGGCTGTTGACGCGAATCACCGCCTGGTAGTCGCGGCCAATGTCCCTGGGGTCAATGGGCAGATAGGCCACCTGCCAGTGCTCGTCGTCCTGCTGTATGTGCAGGCATTTGCGAATGGCATCCTGATGGCTGCCGGAAAACGCGGTGTAGACCAGTTCTCCCACCCAGGGATGGCGGGGATGAACCGGCATGCCAGTGCATTCGCCATACACAGCGATAATTTGGTCGGGGCGCGAGAGATCCAGCTTGGGGTCGACACCCTGGCTGTAGAGGTTCATGGCCAGAGTGATAATATCCATATTGCCGGTGCGCTCACCATTGCCAAGCAAGGTGCCCTCAATGCGATCAGCGCCGGCGAGCATGCCCAATTCCGCAGCCGCCACGGCGCAGCCGCGGTCGTTGTGGGTGTGCAGTGAGACAATAATACTGTCGCGACGTGACACGCGGGTGCAGAAATATTCCACCTGATCGGCAAACACATTGGGGGTGCTGCTCTCCACGGTGGCGGGGAGATTGATGATGCAGGGTTTTTCCGGCGTGGGCTGCCAGACGTCAATCACGGCATCGCAAACATCGACCGCATAATCCCACTCGGTGTTGGAAAAACTTTCCGGCGAGTACTGAAATACCCATTCAGTGTCGGGATATTTCGCCGTTTCCGCCTTGAGCATGCGCGCACCCTTGGCGGCAATGGCTTTAATCCCGTCGCGGTCATCCTGAAAAACCCGCTCCCGCTGAACGGTAGAGGTGGAGTTGTACACATGCACCACCGCGCGTTTGACGCCCTTTAATGCCTCAAATGTGCGAGTAATGAGTTCCTGCCTGGCTTGAACCAGCACCTGAACAGTGACGCCGTCGGGAATGCGGTCGTTGTCGATGAGCCAGCGGACAAAGTCGTAGTCGGGCTGGCTGGCGGAAGGGAAGCCCACTTCAATTTCCTTGATGCCGATGTCCACCAGCAGTGCCCAGAGTTTTTGCTTCTGGGACACGTTCATGGGTTCCAGGAGCGCCTGATTGCCATCGCGCAGATCTACGCTCGCCCAGATGGGCGCCTGGGTAATCTGATGGTTCGGCCACTGACGATTGTGCATGGGCACAGTCTGGGTGGGGCGATATTTGCGGTGGTCAAAGGTGGTCATGGCTTGCTCCTGGTGAATAGTGTCGATAGCGTCGTCTGGTGTTCACCATCCCTGATGGGGTTGGGGTTTTCCCGTTGCCTTTTATCCTTGTGGGATGCCGGTAGAACAGCGCCCCTTGTGGGGGTTGTCGCTTCGGGAGGAGGTGTCCGCTGTTTTCAGACAGGGGAAAGTATAGAATTTTAGCCCTGGCAGATGATTGCGTTTTTTATGTTTATAGGATTATTTTTAACAGAAAAATTCAATAAACTATAAAAATTTAAACTATAGTTGCTCATATTGGAATTTTGGAGGCAATAATGAATTTTGATCGTTATGATCGCCGCATTCTCGAACTGCTTCAACAGGAGGGTCGCCTAAGCAATCAGGAGCTGGCCGATCGCATCGGTTTGTCGGCCTCGCCCTGTCTGCGGCGAGTGCGGGCGCTGGAGGAGTCCGGCATCATCAACGGCTATCACGCCCTGGTGGATGCGCGCAAACTGGGTCTTACCCTGATGGCGCTGATCCATATTTCCATGGACAGACATACCCCGGAGCGCTTCGCCAACTTTGAAGAAAAGGTCGCCGCCCTGCCGGAAGTGCTGGAATGCCTGCTTATTACTGGCCAGGCTGCGGATTACCAGCTCAAGGTGATTGTCAAAGACATGGATGCCTACCAGCAGTTGTTGCTGAACAATATCACCCGCATCGATGGTGTCAGCGGTGTCCATTCCAGCTTTGTGATGCGCGCCGTGGTGGCGAGAACGGCGGTGGCCATTCCCTGACGACACTCAACTCCACAGGCTAGGATTTGTCGACACAAGTCATTAGTATCCCTATAGTGAACGCCCATGGATAACGCCGCTTTAATGAATACTCACCGCCACTTCCCGCAGAACACCGTTACCCCGCAGCAGAAAAACCTCGTTCTGCTGGTTTATATTCTTCAGGCCGCCAGCTTTTTCGTCGGTATTTCGGCGATTGCCGGTGTCATCGTCAATTATTTGAAACGAGCGGATGTCAGAGACACCTGGCTCGAATCCCACTTTCAATGGCAGATTAAAACCTTCTGGTATGCCCTCGTCGGCACCATTATCGGCCTTGTTTTACTGGTGGTAGTTATCGGCGGTCTGGTGCTTTTTGCCACCATGATCTGGGTTATTTACCGCATAGTGAAAGGCTGGCTGGCGTTTAACGAGGGCAGGGAAATCGCCGATGGCTTCTTTTAGTTGCGACTACCGCCACCGTTTTGAGTATTCATCGTCGAAGGATTTTGCCCCCAGTTTTCCCGTGGGCAAGGCGGTTTGTGTGGGGCGAAATTATGCCGATCACGCCGCCGAGCTCAATAACCCCGTTCCCGAAGAACCGTTGCTGTTTATCAAGCCGGCAACCGCCATGGTGGCGTTTTCGGGAAACCTGAAACTTCCCCGCCGTTTTGCCAATCCCCATTACGAAACCGAAATGACCCTGCTGATTGGCAAAAAACTGTGCTGCTGTACAGCGACTGAAGCTCGAAACGCCATTGCCGGTGTTGGAGTGGGTCTGGATCTGACATTGAGAACGCTGCAAAACAGCCTTAAAGCGAAGGGCTATCCCTGGGAGCGCGCCAAAGCCTTTGATGGCAGCTGTGTGCTGTCCATTTTTGCCGCCGTGGATACCACCATCAACTTGCAGAATTTGGCGGTGTGCCTGTGGCGCAATGGCGAACTGGTGCAGGATGGCAATACCGGCCAGATGCTGTTTGCGGTATTGCCGCTGCTGTGCGAAATCAGCCGCAGCTTTACCCTTATGCCCGGTGATGTGGTGATGACGGGAACTCCCCAGGGAGTGGGCGAACTCAAAGAAGGTGACAAACTGGTGGCAGAACTGGGTACACTGGTGGCCGCCGAAGCCACCGTAATTCTGGAAAATGACTGAATCGCCGTCCGTACACCCTTTCGACAGACTTTCTCCCGACCTCATTATGGACGCCATTCAAAGCACCGGCCTGTGGTGCGATGGTCGCCTTTTCCCCCTTAACAGCTATGAAAACCGTGTCTATCAGGTGGGCATCGAAGACAGTCAGCCGATCATTGCCAAATTTTATCGGCCACAGCGCTGGACTGATGCCCAGATCCTTGAAGAACACAGTTTCTGTTTTGAACTGGTTGACCAGGAGTTGCCGGTGGTGCCTCCGCTGGTGATGCCTGGCGACGGTGGCCAGTCCAGCCTCGGCCACTATCAGGGCTTTCGCTTTGCACTCTATACTCGTCGCGGTGGCCACGCCCCGGAACTGGACAATCTCGACAATCTGTACACCCTGGGCAAATTTATTGGCCGCATTCATCAGGTGGGTCAGGTGCGCGCCTTTGCCCATCGCCCGCGAATCGATGTCCAGAGTTTTGGTCTGGAGTCGGTGGATTTTATCCTTGAGCACATGATCCCGTCGGATCTTCGCGAAGTCTATCGCGGGGTCGCTCGAGATCTGCTTCAAGCGGTTAATGACGCGTTGTCCACATTAGAGGACGGCGACTATATTCGCGTCCACGGCGACTGCCACCCTGGCAATATTCTCTGGCGCAACGACCTGCCCAACTTTGTCGACTTTGACGACGCGCGCATGGCGCCGGCGATTCAGGATATCTGGATGCTGCTCTGCGGTGAGCGTCATCGCCAGAACGCCCAGCTCGCCGAAGTTCTGGAAGGCTACACAGAATTCTGCGATTTTGACCGCCGCCAACTGCGCTGGATCGAGGCCTTTCGCGCCCTGCGGCTGATGTATTTTGCCGCCTGGCTGGCGCGGCGCTGGCAGGATCCCGCGTTTCCCCGTGTCTTTACCTGGTTCAACACGCCCAGGTATTGGGGCGATCATATTCTCGAATTGCGGGAACAGCTGGCGGCGCTGGCGGAAGAACCGCTGGTATGGCTATAGGCTTCCGGAGTTAATGCAGGCTGTGGCCGCCGTTTTCACCGGTGGGGCTTTCCGGTGTGATCAGGCACTCCATCTGCTGGAGTTCACCGTGGAGTTCGGCGAGCATTTCCACCGCGGTGGAAGTAAAGAGGGCAAACTGACCTTCGCTGATGCCGGCGCCAGTGAGCAGGGTTGAGCCTGCCACCAGTTGGGGCACGGCGTCGTCGACAATATCCACAAACAGCTTCATGGTTGGGTAATTGCCGTTGAGCTGGCTCATTTCTGCAACCAGAGACAGCAGGGCGGTGGGTCTGATCTGGAACTCGGTGCTCAGCAGCAGCCCCCACTCCTCGACAAAGAGGCGGCTTTCGAGGGCTTCTTCCATGCCCGGCAGGCCGCTGAGGTGCAGGGCGCTACAGTGGTCACAGGTGTAATGACTGATGCCGAGATTGGCCAGCCACTGCTTCGCCAGAGGGATGCTGGCGGTGTGTAAGGTATTCACTATGGGTGTATTACTCTGTCGTGGACGTTAATCGTAAAAGATGGAGTTAATGTTAATGTCGTAATTAAAATCGGTGAGAACCCAGTTGTCTCTGCCCTTGTAAAAAGTGAGAAACCAGCTGACGCCGGTAACTTCGTACTTGATCAGATAAGTGAGACGCAGCAGGGATTCACCGGTGAGCTCGGCACTGATTAACTCCATGCCGATGGAGGGGCCATAGTATTTGATGGTCTGGTTGACCTGGCTGTTGTAGCCCGCAGCAAAGGTATCAATGCGACCCGGTGGAATGGTGGTATTGGTCTTCATTTTCATCCAGGCTTCAGTAAGGTTGCCCTTGCCGATGGCCATGACCACTTCATTGCCGAAATCCCGCGCCTGCTCCGGCGTCGCCAAGCCGGCGGCGCTGCAGGTAACGCTGATGCTTGCGGTCAACAGAGCCGCTGCCATCACAAACATTCTAAACATTGTCAGTTCCATACTCTGGGGACATGGGGTTTTACCTTCCCTGGCGCAGTTTGCCCACATGCTGCCGGTGACAACGCCAGGCGATAAGGCGGCTATTCTACCAGAGAGCCGCGATAAGTGTGAGAGCGACCCCACTGGGCAGTGCGGGGCAACAAGGCTGCAGAAAAAGAAGGCATTTATTCCCATTCGAGAGCCTATATAATACCCCCTTGTCATTCCGCCCTAAACTCCATCGTCAATGGCAGCCTCGTTCCGATGGCGCCAGAGGATAACCGTTTGAAATCGTCCAGCTTCCATAAATTTGACCCCCGTAGAGTGCCGTCCCCCTGTTACGTCGTTGATGTGGCGGCGGTTGAAACCAATCTCCGCATCCTCCACAGGGTTCAACAGGAAAGCGGCGCCAAGGTGCTGGCGGCGCTGAAGGCGTTTTCCCTGTGGCGATTGGGGGAGTTGACGGGGCGCTACCTGTCCGGCACCTGCGCCAGTGGTCTCCACGAAGCGCTTTTGGCGCGGGATGAGTACGGCGGCGAGGTGCATGTGTTTTCCGCTGCCTTTTGCGAAGAAGATTTGCGGGAAATTCTCACCTTTGCCCACCATGTGGTCTTTAACTCCTTTGGCCAGTGGCAGCGCTTTCAGCCACTGTTGCTGGAAGCGAAGCGCCAACGCCCGCAACTGAGTTATGGCCTGCGCATCAATCCCGAACACTCAGAAGGCGATGTGCCCATCTACGATCCCTGTGCGCCCTGCTCCCGTCTTGGGATTCCGCTGTCGGAGTTTGACGGCAAAGAGGAACTGCTCGAAGGCATCAGCGGTCTCCATTTTCACACCCTCTGCGAGCAGGATTTTCCCCCGCTGGAGCGCACTCTCAAGGCGGTGGAGGAAAAATTTGGTCATCTGCTGGCGCAAATGGAATGGGTCAATTTTGGCGGCGGCCATCATATTACCCGCGCCGATTACCAGGTGGATCAGCTTATTGATGCCATCAAGGCGTTTGCGTCCAGATACGATGTCCAGGTCTATCTCGAACCCGGCGAGGCGGTGGCAATTCATACCGGTGTTTTAGTCAGTGAAGTCCTGGATCTGCCTTTCAGCGGTATGCAGCAGGCCATTCTCGATACTTCGGCCACCTGCCATATGCCCGACACGTTGGAAATGCCCTATCGGGCGGACGTGTTTGGCGCTGGCGCCCCGGAAGAGTTTGAGCACCTTTACCGCCTCGGCGGCATGACCTGTCTGGCCGGGGATGTGATTGGCGATTACAGCTTTGACGCGCCCCTGGAGATAGGTCAGCGGTTGATGTTTGACGATATGGCGCACTACACCATGGTCAAAACCACCACGTTCAACGGTATCAACCTGCCCGCCATTGCGCTTTGGGATTCCCGCACCGATGAGCTCGATGTGATTCGCCAGTTTGGCTATCGGGACTTCAAGGAAAGGTTATCTTGACCGCAAGGTGACGTGGCAATGCCGCTCTTCCAGGTTGAATCGCTCAATCAAAATACAGCGCCAGCCACACAGATTCGGTGTGCGGGTCTGTCCAGCTCAATCGGTGTTTGCGCCGGGCGGGAATCAATAAAAAATCCCCGGCAGCCAGATCAATGAAGTTTTGCTGCTCAAATTCCAGCTGGGCGGCGCCGCTGAGCAGAGTTACCCATTCGTTTTCGTCCTGATCATACCAGTCTGTTTGGTGGCCTCTGGAGACAAGGCGCTTAAGGCGAAAGCGGCGGCCTTGTGCCAGTAATTCTTCCAGCTCACTGGGCAGCTCGGCGGGAATATTGCCAAAAAGATTGCCCGCAATGGTCATGAAATACCCAGGGATTCCCAGAGTTCGTCCACCCGGCGTTTGACGGCTTCATCCATGGCGATGGGTTGCCCCCATTCGCGGCTGGTTTCCCCCGGCCATTTGTTGGTGGCGTCAAAACCGATTTTCGAGCCAAGGCCGGATACTGGCGAGGCAAAATCCAGGTAATCGATGGGGGTGTTGTCGATAATCACCGAGTCCCGCCCCGGATCCATGCGCGTGGTCATTGCCCAGATCACATCCTTCCAGTCGCGGGCATTGACGTCGTCGTCGGTAACCACCACAAACTTGGTGTACATAAACTGGCGCAAAAATGACCACACCCCCAGCATCACCCGCTTGGCGTGCCCAGGGTACTGCTTCTTGATGGTGACCACCGCAAAGCGGTAGGAGCAGCCCTCCGGCGGCAAATAGAAGTCGACAATTTCCGGGAACTGCTTTTGCAGTAGAGGCACAAACACTTCATTGAGGGCAACGCCGAGAATCGCCGGTTCATCCGGTGGCCGCCCGGTGTAGGTGCTGTGGTAAATGGGGTTTTTGCGATGGCTGATGCGCTCGACGGTAAACACCGGAAATGTCTCCACCTCATTGTAATAACCGGTGTGGTCGCCAAAGGGGCCCTCTGCCGCCATATCGTTGCCATAAATATGACCTTCAAGAATAATTTCCGCCGATGCGGGCACCTGCAAATTCGAACCCAGGCACTTCACCACTTCGGTTTTGTCCCCCCGCAACAGACCGGCAAAGGCATATTCGGAAAGACTGTCCGGCACCGGGGTCACTGCGCCGAGAATGGTGGCCGGATCAGCCCCCAGGGCAACCGCCACCGGAAAAGGTTCGCCGGGGTGTTTGAGTTGCCAGTCGCGGAAATCCAGGGCGCCGCCGCGATGGGCGAGCCAGCGCATAATGACGCGATTTTTGCCGATCACCTGCATGCGGTAGATGCCCAGGTTCTGGCGGACTTTTTCCGGCCCCCGGGTGACCACAAGAGGCCAGGTAATCAGCGGGCCGGCATCGCCGGGCCAGCAGGTCTGCACCGGAATACTGGCGAGATCGACAGCGTCGCCCTCGTGGACAATTTCCTGGCAGGGCGCTTTTTTGACCTCTTTGGCCGGCATATTTAACACCTGCTTGAAGTCACCGCGCTTGCTCCACAAATCCCGCAGGCTTTTCGGCGGCTCCGGTTCCTTGAGAAACGCCAGCAGCTTGCCCACTTCCCGCAATGCCTCAACACTGTCCTGCCCCATGCCCAGCGCGACCCGCTCGGGGGTGCCAAAAAGATTGGTGAGTACCGGCATGGCGGCGCCCTTGACGTTCTCAAAGAGCAGTGCGGGGCCGCCCATTTTCAGGGTGCGGTCACTGATTTCAGTGATTTCCAACACCGGGTCAACCTCGGCGCGAATGCGTTTCAGTTGCCCCTGTTTTTCCAGGTACTCAATAAAATCCCGCAGATCGGAGTATTTTGCCGCCACTGTCAATTCCGTGTTGCTGTTTGGGTGGCAGTGTTGCCAGAATGGCGTCTGAATGCAAGGGTAGAAACCGGTTGCTGCGAAAAAGGTTGGCGGCGTGGTTGCGGGAACCTGTCCGCGATATTTCAGTGCCCATAAAAAAGCCGGTTTGCGAGCAAACCGGCTTTGTTGCATGTCAGCTGAGGCAGATTATTTTCTCTTCATGGCGCCGAAAAATTCATCGTTGACCTTAAAGCTCTTGAGCTTGTCGGTGAGGAATTCCGTGGCCGCCACATCTTCCATATCGTTGAGGAGCTTGCGCAGAATCCACACTCGCTGGAGATCGCCTTCCGCCATCAGCAGTTCTTCGCGGCGGGTGCCGGAACGGCGAAGATTGATGGCGGGGAAAATGCGCTTCTCGGCGATTTTGCGATCCAGGTGCAATTCCAGGTTGCCGGTGCCTTTAAACTCTTCGTAGATCACCTCGTCCATTTTGGAGCCGGTGTCCACCAGGGCTGTGGCGATAATGGTGAGGCTGCCGCCCTCTTCGATGTTGCGGGCAGCGCCAAAAAAGCGCTTGGGTTTTTCCAGGGCGTGGGCGTCGACACCGCCGGTAAGCACTTTGCCGGATGAGGGCTGTACGGTGTTGTAGGCGCGGGCGAGACGGGTAATGGAGTCGAGCAGAATGACCACATCTTTTTTGTGTTCCACCAGGCGCTTGGCTTTTTCGATGACCATTTCCGCCACCTGAACGTGGCGGGCGGGGGGTTCGTCAAAGGTGGAGGCGACCACTTCGCCGCGCACTGTGCGTTGCATGTCGGTCACCTCCTCGGGGCGCTCGTCGATCAGCAGCACAATCATGATGCATTCGGGATTGTTGCGCACAATCGCCTGGGCGATGTGCTGCATCATAATGGTTTTGCCCGCTTTTGGCGGTGCGACAATCAGTCCGCGCTGGCCTTTGCCGATGGGAGAGATCAGATCGATCATGCGGCCGGTCAGGTCTTCAGAGCTGCCGTTGCCGGCTTCGAGAAGAAGGCGCTTGTTGGGGAACAGCGGGGTGAGGTTCTCAAAGAGAATCTTGTTGCGGGCGTTCTCCGGTTTGTCGAAGTTGATATTGTCAACCTTGAGGAGGGCAAAGTAGCGCTCGCCTTCTTTGGGGGGGCGAATCTTGCCGGAAATACTGTCGCCGGTGCGCAGGTTGAAGCGGCGAATCTGGCTGGGTGAAACATAAATATCGTCCGGTCCCGCCAGATAGGAGGCGTCTGCGGAGCGAAGAAAACCAAAGCCGTCGGGGAGAATTTCAAGAACACCCTCGCCGTAAATATCTTCACCGCTCTTGGCGTGGCGCTTGAGGATGTTGAAAATAATATCCTGTTTGCGTGATCGCGCCTGGTTTTCCAGGCCAATTTCTTCGCCAATTTGAATAAGTTCGGTGATAGGTTTGGTTTTGAGATCAGTCAGATTCATAAGGAGAGTGTGGTTTAGTGGTGAACAATGGCTAAGCAGGCCGCTTCTGTGCGGTGTTTTAGCGAAAAGGTAGTCAGGGATAAACTCTGCCCGCTTTATTATTGAGCGCCTGTCGCAATCAGTGCACCAAACAGCATGCAATAGTTATGCAGGTAACAGGCCAGCCACGGGAGAATTAAAATTGATGGCGCGAATTATAACCATCGTGACAAAAAGCGCAATGAATTTTTGGCAGGCTGCTTGTCGCCAGGGACAGCGCCTGCCAACAGAATTACAGGTTGCTGTTGATAAAGTCGGTCAGCTGTGACTTTGACAAGGCGCCAACCTTGGTGGCCTCCAGTTCGCCATCCTTGAACAGCATCAGTGTGGGAATGCCGCGGACACTGAATTTGGCGGCGGTCTGGGGATTGGCGTCCACATCCACTTTGCAAACTTTGACTTTACCATCAAATTCTTCAGACACCTGGTCAAGCAGTGGCGCGATCATTTTACAGGGGCCGCACCAGGCCGCCCAAAAATCCACCAGCACAGGAACATCTGCACCCAGTACGTCGCTTTCAAAACTGCCGTCGGTAACGTGAACGATTTTTTCGCCCATGAGATTCTCCGTATTCAATGTGATTTAAGCTGTGAGGGCTGCGCTTGTCTGTTGAAGGCATTGGTATTCGCAGGCCACGGAAAGGTACAATTGGCGGGATCATAACATCTACTGTTGTCTGGCCACAATGCGGGCGGGGTAGTTCATGCTAACAGACCCTGGGGGGAGCGCGGGCTGTGACCAATCAGATTGTCGATACGGAAGGCCGTTTGCTGGCGGCAGTGGATCTCGGTTCTAACAGTTTTTATATGGTTATCGCCCGGGTCGAACATGGGGAAGTGCGTCCCCTGGAGAGACTCGGTGAGACGGTGCAGCTAGCCTCCGGCATGGTCGCGGGCATTATCAGTGACGACGCCATTGCCCGCGGGCTTCAGTGTTTGGCCCGATTTCGCCAGGCGCTCAATGTCCTTCAGCCGGATATTGTGCGCATGGTGGGCACCAACTCATTGCGGGTCGCCAAGAACAGCCGGGATTTCCGCCACGCCGCCGAAGCTATTATGGGGTACCCCCTGGAAGTAGTTTCCGGTCGCGAAGAGGCGCGTCTGGTGTATTTGGGGGTAGCCCACACCCTGGCCAATGATGGCGCCCGCCTGGTGGTGGATATCGGCGGCGGCAGTACCGAATTTATCATCGGCGAACGCTTCGAGGCGCGACTGCTGGAAAGTCTCCATATGGGCTGTGTTTCCTACGGCGAGCGGTTTTTTGCCGGTGGCAACATTACGGCCGCCGCCTTTGAAAATGCCTATGTCTCCGCCTACAGTGAGGTGCTCAATATTCGCTCCGCCTTTATTCGTCAGGGCTGGGACGACGTGGTGGGTTCGTCGGGTACCCTGCGCGCCCTGGAAAGCGTCATTGCTGCCCAGGGCTGGGCGGAATCCGGGATCAGCGCCGAGAATCTGAAAAAGCTGCGCAAGTTGCTGTTTAAGTACCCGTCGGTGAAAGATCTGTGCAAGCTCGCCGGACTCAGCGAGCGCCGCCGCAATGTCTTTGCCTCCGGCGTCGCCATCAGCTGCGCTTTTTTTGATGCCCTGGAGATCAAAAACATGCGCATCTCCTCCGGAGCATTGCGGGAGGGGATTATCTACGACACCATCGGCAGGTTGAGCCATGAGGATGTGCGCGAGCGCTCAGTCAATGCCCTGATGCAGCGCTACAACATCGAGGAACAGCAGGTGCGCAAGGTGGAGGAAACTGCACGCTACCTGTTTGCGGCGGTGCAGGATCAGTGGCAGCTCTGCCAGCAGGATCTCGATTTGCTGGTGTGGGCCTGTCGGCTTCACGAAGTTGGTCTTGCCATCGCCCATAGCGGCTTCCATAAACACGGTCAGTACTTGATGGAAAACAGCGATCTGCCGGGGTTTTCAAAGGCCGAACAGCTCGAGTTGGGGCTATTGGTGCGGGGGCACCGCCAGAAATTTCCCCTCGATGAAATTGAGGCCAGAGCCAATGGCCGCAGTCAGCAGCTGGAGCGCCTGTGTCTGTTGCTGCGCCTGTCGGTGCTGTTTAAATATGTGGCGGCGGTTGAAGATACCCCGGCGTTTCAACTCAGTGTTGCGGGGCGGGAAATGCGCATTTCCTACCCCTGCGGCTGGCTTCTGAATCACCCGCTGACCCGCTTTGCCCTGGAGCGGGAGCAGGGGCTGCTGGCTAAGAAAGGCATCAGTCTCCACCTCGATCAGGGAACCTAGCTCCCATGGCCTAATAAAGCCTGCCACCGCTGCTGCGATACTGATCAAGCACGGCGACGGCGTCGCTGCGCAGCAGGCCGGTGGTAACGGCAATCCCTCTTTTTTTCAGGCTGTCCTGCCAGCATTCAGGCTTGTCGCCTTCGTCAAAGCCAATTGCCTGCGCATCTGCTGTGGTCGCTGCACAGACAACATGGGCGATTCCCGCAAAAGGTAGAGCGCCAAAGCACATGGCGCAGGGTTCACAGCTGGTCAGCAGGGTAAAATTTCCCCGCGCGGCAAGGCTGTGGCTGCCGAGTTTTTGCTCGGCGAGCAGCAGCGCCACCATTTCGGCGTGAAAGATGGAGGATCCTGCGGGTATGACCAGATTGACGCCCAGGGACACTAATTCAAGGTTTTCGTCGACCACCGCGGCGCCAAAAGGTCCGCCGCCCTCGAGGCTGTTGCGCCGGGCGGCGGCGATCGCCAGCTTCATGGCTGCGGCCATGGAATCAAAATGCTGCGGCGCATTCAACTGTTGCAACCAGGGTGGCAGGGAAATGGTGATTGTCATTGTCGGCTTCGCGGGTTGATAAGGTTGCAGGGATTGCCATGATAACAGTTGCGTCACAGCAGTTGCGCCAGTCCGCTCACCGGTGGCGGCAATTTTGGGCGAGCAATGTGGGCGCGGCCAGCGTGCTCAGAACCGGCCAAAACCGACAGGCGCAACCGGTGGCAAAGTGTCGTCAGGGCAATATACGCGGAAAGGTTTGCCCCTTCGGCAATACCGTGTTCAACACGGCAGCCAAAAAAATATCCGTTTATTATTGAAAATAATAAACGGATATCAAAGGTGGAGCGGGGATTTTTAGCCCGGCAAGTGCGCCTGTTGCCCTCAGGTGCTTGGCAGGGCGTTGCCCATATGATGGTCGTCTGTTTTTTTGAGCTGCGCCGAGGCTGTGCGCAGGGCGTGGAGCCGAGTGCTAAAGACGCCGTCACAGGGCAGGCTGCCGTTCATGTCTTCAAGGACTTTTTTGACCTCGTCACTCATTCCGACAAAATAGAGCAGTTTGCCGCTGGCTGCGGCGTCGACAGCAATGTTTTCCACCGCCATGACGGCAGAGACATCGAGAAATGGAACTCGGGAAAAATCCAGCAACAGTACGCGCGTGCCGGGTTCGCTGTGCTCGCGCACCCTGTGGCCGAGATCCGCTGCGGCGCCAAAGCTGAGAGGGCCGGTAAATTCAAACAGAATAATGCGGCCGCGACTTTCTTTAAGCAGGGTTTTCTCTTCGGGGGAATCCAGGTGTTCCGGCAGGTTTCTGAGGTTGTCGATCTGAAGTTTCGCCACCTGTTTTACAAATGCCAGGGCGGCCAGCACCACGCCCACGGCGACCGCAGTAATCAGATTGACAAAAACCGTCAGGCCGAGCACGAGAGCCATCAGCAGGAGATCCCAGCGCGGCCCCTGGTGGGCGCGCTTCAGGTAGCTCCAGTCGACAATATCCATGCCCACTTTCACCAGTATTCCCGCCAGCACGGCGAGGGGAATATTGGCCGCCAGAGGGCCGAGACCGAGGACGATGGCGAGGAGCACAACAGCGTGGATGGCGCCGGATCTGCGGGTATTGCCGCCGGAGCGAATGTTGACCACGGTGCGCATGGTGGCGCCAGCGCCGGCGACGCCGCCCAGCAGACCCGCCACGGTATTGCCGATTCCCTGGCCAACCAATTCCCGGTTGCTGTTGTGGCGTTTGCGGGTCATATTGTCGGCCACTAGGGAAGTGAGCAGGCTGTCGATTGCCCCCAGCAGCGCGAGAATAAATGCCGCCTCAATCACCAGCAGCATTTTTTCCTGACCGGCAAACACAGGCCAGTGCAGGCTGGGTAATCCGGTGGGAATATCGCCGAGCACGGGCACATCGAGAAGAAAAAACGCCAAAAGAGTGCCCAAAATCAATGCGGCCAGCGGCGATGGCAGGTATTTCCCCCAGCTGGATGGCCACAGATAGACCAGCGCCAGCGCTCCCAGACCCAGCAGCAGGTTGGTAATATGAATGTCTGAAACCGCATTGGGCAGATAACCCAGGGCGCCCAGGGTGCTCCCCGGTGATTCGTGACCGAGCAGGGGACCCAGCTGCAGAATGATAATAATAACCCCGATACCGGTCATAAACCCGGAAATGACCGGGTAGGGAACCAGGCGAATATAGTGGCCAAGCCCCATCAAGCCAAAGGTAATCTGGAACAGGCCGGCGAGGACAATAGCTGTAAAGATTAGTGCGGTGTCGCCGGACAGGCTGGCAAACAGCCCGGCGACCACAACCACCATGGGGCCGGTGGGTCCGGAAATCTGCGAGGGTGTGCCGCCGAAAATGGCGGCGAAAAAGCCCACGCAAATAGCGCCGTAAAGACCGGCCATGGGGCCGAGACCGGAGGCCACCCCCAATGCCAACGCCAGAGGCAGGGCGACCACCCCCGCGGTAATACCCCCGGTGATATCACCGCGCAGGGACGGCTGGTCTTTATTCACAGGGCACCTCGCAGCTGTTTGTCTGTAATGGCCGCGCTGTTGAACAGTTTGCGGTAATGTTGAGACATCACCTCAAAGCGGCCGCTTGTTTCGTTGTAGCAAAGTACCTCGCCATTGGCGATGTTGTACATCCAGCCGTGCAGGCTGATGCGGCCATTGGCGAGCTTGGCGGCAACCGCGGGGTGGGTTTTGAGGTGTTGTAGCTGCAGCAAAACATTTTCTCTGGTGACTTCGTCGAGGTGTCCCTTGTGAACTTCGCCATGGCGCTCGCGAACCACTTCGCGGGCGGCGCGGCAGTGTCCCAGCCAGGTCTGGACATGGGGCAGGCCTTCGAGGCTTTCCGGTGAAATTGCCCCTTTAATGGCGCCGCAGTCGGTATGTCCGCAGACGACAATATGGGAAACCCCAAGGGCTGCTACCGCAAACTCGATGGAGGCAGACATGCTGCCTGTCTGATTGCTGTGGGGTGGCACCACATTGCCCGCATTGCGACAGATAAATAAATCTCCCGGCTCGGTCTGGGTGACCATGCCGGGATCAATGCGGGAATCTGCACAGGTGATGAACAGCACTTCGGGATTTTGTCCGTTGGCAAGCTTTTGAAAGGCTTCCTTTCGTTCTGGAAAAACCTCGCGCTGAAATTTGGCGACACCGGATATGACGTGTTCCATGGTTGCTCCTGAATAGGTCGTTTAAAGTTGTGTTACCAGTCTTTGGCAACTGGGCAATCCATTTTCTTTGATAGCCTAATAAAAGTGTATACAATGTGCTGATCATCTATTGTTATCAGGATAATCATGGCCATCGCGAAGTTAAAAACCAAAATCCCCAGTATTAACCAGCTCAACTATTTTGTTACCGTGGCAAAATTGTCCAGTTATCGGCGTGCCGCCGAGGAGCTGGGCATCAGCCAGCCAGCGCTTACAGCGCAAATCGTCGCCCTTGAAAATACCATCAATCTGGCGCTGTTTGAACGTTCCCGCGCCGGGACACGACTGTCTCCGGCAGGTCGGGAATTACTGCCGGCGGCGCGTCAGGTATTGCTGTCCATGCAAGGGTTTGACGAGGTTGTCACCAAGCTCGCCGATGGTCGTCAGGCCACCTATCGGCTGGGAATTCCACCCACAGTGGGACCTTATTTGCTGCCCCATGTGCTGCCGGAACTCCACAAGCGCCACCACAAATTAAAACTCTATGTGCGCGAAGCCGCCCCCAGGATTTTGCTTAAAGATCTGGAGGAAGGGCTTTATGATCTGGCGCTTGTCCCCCTACCCGTATCCCATGCCCAGTTGTCCGTTGAGCCGCTGTTTACCGAAGCCCTTAAATTTGTGGTTCCCGCCGAACACCGTTTTGCCGGCATAAAAAGTCTGACAGCATCAAAGCTTCGTGGCGAAAAAGTCCTCACCCTTGAAGAGCATCATCACTTTCACCACCAGGTTCGGGAAATCTGTGAGCGCTGGGGGGCGGTGGTGCAGCGGGATTTTGAAGGCACCAGCCTGGATACGTTGAGGCAGATGGTGGTGATGGGACTGGGGGTGGCATTTTTACCGGCACTCTATGTTCACTCTGAATTGCACCATCCCGAAGCACTCCACGTTTGCGAGCTGAAAAATATTCCCATTCTGCGCCAGCACGGCATGGTGTGGCGGGCAGCGGCGCCCAACCGCGTGTTTTACCGGCAGTTGGCGGCGGATTTTCGCGAAATTATCAAGCAGCGCCTCGGCACCGTGCTGAATGCGGACGGCTGAAAATGCCGCTGCCATCATTGCGCTGGCGCTTCCGTCTTTATCCCTTTGCGGCTGGCAATAAATTTCATCCCCGGGGGATTCGCTCATACCGTGCAGTGGGGGTAAAATGTTCGAAACCCGTCAGCCCCTGTGAGCGCCGTATTTTGAAAATCAGCATGTCTTTTTTTGCCGTTACCGCTTTTCTGACCGCATCCCTGGCGGCCGCTCAGGCCGAGAGCGCCGGCACAGAATTCCAGTCCTGTCTGGCCAAACTCCAGCAGCAGGCTCGTCAGCAGAATTTGTCGGCGAAGGCCGTGACCACCGTCGCCGCCATGGAGCAACAGCAACGGGTTCTCGAACTGGATCGCAAACAGCCTGAATTCGCCCAGACGTTTGGCGACTACCTCAAAACCCGCGTTTCCGAAGATCGCATTCGTCGCGGTCGGGAAATGTACACCCGTCACCGCACCTTTCTCGATCAACTCACTGCACAGTACGGTGTTCCCGGCCAGTACCTGGTGGCTTTTTGGGGGCTGGAAACCAACTATGGCGGCTATCTGGGCAATATGCCGACCCTGGATTCGCTGGCTACCCTCGCCTGCGATCCCCGCCGTAGCGATTTTTTTACCACGGAATTTCTCACAGCCTTGAGGGTAATGGACAGAGAGTCTCTGGAGCCCAAGCAAATGCGCGGTTCCTGGGCGGGAGCTGTGGGTCATACCCAGTTTATGCCTTCCAACTATATTCGCTTTGCCGTCGACGGCGACGGCGATGGCCGCACCGATTTATGGCGCAGCGAAAAAGATGCCCTCGCCTCTGGCGCCAATTTTCTCAATCACCTCGGTTGGCAGGAAGGTTTCCGCTGGGGGCGCGAGGTGATTCTGCCGGTGACTTTTGATTACGCTCTGGCGGGCAGAAAAAATGCGCGAACCCTCAAAGAGTGGATTGGCCTCGGCGTGCGCCTGGCGGATGACACCCCTCTGCCTGCGACAGATGTCAAGGGCAGTATTCTGGTTCCCGCCGGGCATCGCGGGCCGGCGTTTATTGTCTATGACAATTTCGCCATTATCATGAACTGGAATCGCTCCGAGTCCTACGCCCTGTCGGTGGGTTTGCTGGCAGACCGCATTGCGGGCGGCACCGGTCTGCGGCGGCCGCCGCCTCCGGATCAGCAGCCATTGGCGCGGGCTGACGTGCTGCGCCTGCAAATGGTACTGAATGAAAAAGGTTACGATGCCGGCGAGCCGGACGGTGTTTTCGGTTCCGGTACCCGCAGGGCGCTGAGCGCTTACCAGAAAGATACCGGGCGCATCAGTGACGGCTTTCCCGACCGGGATGTGGTTGACGCCCTTCTCCGGGAAGCGCAGTGAAGGCTGCTATGATAAGCGCATTTCTTGCAGTTTGATTTTTTCTTATGGAGACACCATCGCCAGCAGGGCTGGCTCCTACAAATAAATGATTATTCGGTAGGAGCCAGCCCTGCTGGCGATGTCTGAAAATTCTTCATGGCAGGCAATAGCAAATTGAAGCAACACTAGCGCGAATATTGCGCCAGTTGCTGGCCAAAATTCCGCAATTTCCGGGCTAGTGTCGCCAGGCTTAATCGGCACTGTGGAACGAGCGGGCAACTTCACCCAGCAAATCGAGGCTGGCGGCGTAGGGAAGGTAGCTGTTAACCCTATTGGCGAGATCGCCAAAACGTTGCGCCACCAGGGTGCCGATCTCAGCGGGTGCGCCGCGAATGGCAAAGCGGTTTAAAATGTCCAGATCGATGAGCGCGGCCATATCGCTCCAGCGGCCTTTTTTCGCCAGGGCGTTGAGCTCTGTCTGCAAACCCTCAAGTCCCTCCAGCTCCATAATGGGCTGATAGGCCGGGGTCGAGGCATAAAAAGCAATAATTGCGGCAACGCCAGCATCAGCCACCGCCTGCTCCGCTTCGTTGCGGCCAGCGGCGATGAGTGTCATGGGTACCACCTCAAAATCGTCCCAGGCGCGATTGCTGATCTCGAGGCCGCGCTCGATGGCGGGAACCATTTTTTCGCGGACAAACCGCTCCGTGCTGAGGGGGTGAATCAAAATGCCGTCGGCCACTTCTGCCGTCATCTGGGTCATTTTGGGGCCGAGGGCGCCCAGCAGTACCGGCGGTACGCCATAGGGATTGGGGCCGGGATTAAACAGCGGGTTCATAAAACTGATCTGAAAAAAATCACCCTCGTGGCGCAGGGGAACGCCCTCCTGCCAACAGCGCCAGATGGCCTTCAGTGCCAGAACGTAATCCCGCATTCTCTCCACCGGCTTGCCCCAGGGCACGCTGTAGTAGCGCTCGTTAACCTGTTTGACCTGGGAGCCAAGGCCGAGGGAAAACTTGCCTTTCGACAACAGCATCAAATCATAGGCCTGGTGAGCCACATGCATAGGGCTGCGGGGAAAGGCGATGGCGGCACTGGTCGACAGTGAAAGATTGCTGGTTTGAGAAGCTAACGCCAGGGGGAAAAAGACATCGTGGGCGGTTTCCACCGTATAGGCGCCGTCAAAACCTGCGGCTTCAAGCTGGGCGGCGAGCGCACCTACGTCCGCCACACTGGGGTTGTGGAGGGGGGAGTTTTCCGCCGGGGGCTGGGAGTAGATAGAACCGAGAATCTGGCCCCGCTGGGCGACATCGAAAAGACCTACTTCAAGACGGGCTGACACTTTCATGGGCTGAATTCCTCACTGAAAAACAGGATTGAAAATCATTATCTGTAGAGTGACGGGCGACTCGAACAGCATAAACATCTTATTTGTTTAAAGCAATCAGCGCTTGGTTTATGCAGGCCAGGCGGCAGGTTTATGGCCGTCGATTGAGTTGACACATGGCAGGGATGTTCTCTTGCCCTGACCGCCCTCTTTTCATTGGGAAATGCGACCATGTTTTCCCTCGGCACTGAAGTCGCCATCATTAAAAATTATGTGTCGAGTAATTAACTGATATGCCTATATCTTGCAGTTCAATGCTAGGCTCGAAAATCAGCATAAAACCCATAATCAGAAAAATTCCAGACCCTGATTTTTGCAATATCCAATAAAAGTTTGTGTCAGCAGCCAATATTTTTTAAAAGACTAAAATCATTAACGACAATAGGAGCCAATCATGGATAAAACCCGTCTCAACGGAAAAGTGGCCATCATCACCGGCGGCGCCAAAGGCATGGGCGCCGCCCACAGCAGGCTGATATCAGAAAGAGGCGGCGCTGTTGTTATCGCCGATATCGATGATGTCAGTGGTGAAAAACTTGCCGCTGAAATTACCAATAAAGGCGGAAGAGCTATTTATGTCAATCACAATGTCAGCGATGAAAACAGCTGGAAAAATACCATCAGCGCGGCAAACAACGCTTTTGGTGATGTCAATGTGCTGATCAACAATGCCGGTGTTGCCACGGTAAAGCCTGTCAACGAAGCCACTGTGGAAGATTTTTATTTTGTCTTTGACGTCAATGTAAAAGGAACATTTCTTGGCTGTAAGCATATTCTTGCCACCATGAAAAATGCCGGTGGTGGCTCAATTGTCAATATTTCTTCGTCCAGCAGTGCCAAAGGTGTCATGCCCAATTTATCCCTTTACAGTGCTTCAAAAGCGGCAGTGAAAATATTCACAAAAACCTGTGCCCTCGATTATGTTCAATACCATATACGCGTCAACGCCATCCATCCCGGCTTGGTGAAAACCACATTAAATGAAGAATTAATGAAAGATCCGGAATTTGTCAAAACCGCTCTCGGCACTACCCTTATGGACAGACCCGGATATCCGGAAGAAGTCGCCGAGGCTGTCGCTTTTTTGGCGTCTGACGCATCCTCCTACATGACCGGTGCCGATATTGCCGTGGATGGTGGCTGGACTGCGACCTGATACATCTCAGGTGTAGGCGCCTACTTTTATCAACCTGACAATCTGTGTCGTCAGGTTGATAAAAGCG
>Ga0265293_10000326_pt1 | contig 116144 bp, 102 predicted proteins | sample Munlanlewell138R_FD_192505 | JGI IMG/M metagenome (GOLD analysis project Ga0265293, IMG submission 192505) | Leachate microbial communities from a municipal landfill in Southern Ontario, Canada - Leachate well 138R | ecosystem: Engineered > Solid waste > Landfill > Unclassified | place... | reverse complement strand
CACCACCCGGTCCGCCGCACGCCACTCGGCGATCAATGCATCGGACAGGGCCACCGCCGCCCGCTGCCCGGCGTCGCGCTCCGCGGGGGCGGTGGTGAAGGCGGCAAAACGGGCGCCGTCGAGGTGAGGGACCGGGTCCGCCGCCAGGTCGCGGCGCAGCACCCGGGTTCCCGGGCGGGCGGCGACGATGGCGTCCACCAGGTCGGCGCCGAGGCGGCTGGACTGGCCCGCCTCGCCGAACAGGCTCGCGGTGATGTAGAGCAGGGTATTCATGGCATCCTCCTTAACCGTTGTGGATGCCACTATTTAATCCGGCGCCAGGGGCGGGAATAAGCGCGCTTTTCCGCGCAATGCCTTCAAAAAATCCGATGGGTGATCAGTTGAGGTCGACGGCGTACTGGCGCAGCAGCGCGAAGGGCACGATCTCCAGGGCGCGGCGGTGGGTGCGGGCGAGGAACACCCGGGGCGCCATGCCCTGCTGGTGGGCCTCCAGCCAGCGGGCTGCGCACAGGCACCAGCGGTCCCCCGGGCGCAACCCCGGGAAGCCGTATTCCGGCATCGGAGTGGACAGGTCGTTGCCGCGAAAGCGGGAGAATTCGAGAAACGCCCGGTTCACCTCGACACACACCGTGTGGGAACCCATATCCTCGTCGCTGGTGTTGCAGCAGCCGTCCCGGAAAAATCCGGTCACGGGATGGGTGCCGCAGGGCTCAAGGGGTTCGTTGAGCACGTTCAGGGATTCATCCATCTCGACCATTGCCATGTCACCTCGGGAAAGCCTGTCAGACAGAGTGTAGCAAGGCCCGCGACCGAGCCGGCGAGGATTCGCCGACCGCCCGCCCCCGGGGCCGGAAGCGCCTGTCACCGGGGGCTTTGCCATTTTCATACAGCCGTCTTATGATCGCCCGAACCTGCCGCCGCCCCCGCGTGCAGCCGGCCCCAGAATAATTCACCAGGAGTCATCCATGTCCATCGATAAAGAAGCCGTCGTTCTCGACTTTCTCAACCTGTTCCACGGCGACCAGTGGCCCGATTTCGGCGAGGCCGCGGCCATGTTCACCGAGGACTGCGTGTGCTACGTGGTCTACCCCACCACACCGCCGGTGAAAGGCCGCCAGGCCCTCAAGGAAGAGCTGCAGCGCCAGGCCCGGGACAGCAGCCTGCCCAAGGTGGAGATCAAGGCGGTGGCGAGCAATGGCCGCCAGGTGTTCGTCGAGCGGGTCGACTCCTTCATCACCCTCGGCAAACCCCTCAGCATCTGCATCAACGGCGTGTTCGATGTCACCGACGACGGCCTGATCGCCGGCTGGCGGGAGTACATGGATCCGATGACCACCGCCCGGCAGCTGGGCATCAGCTTCGACGATCTGGCCAAGCTGCTCGAAGGCTGAGGCGGACGCAAAAAACCGGGGGCCCCCTCAGCGCCCCCGGTTTTTTTGTGCCTGCTTGCCAGGGTCAGGGGCTGGCCGTGGCCTTCCTCAGGTAGCCGATCAGGTCGTTGCGCTCCAGGGGGTCGGTGATCGGCGCCATCACCATGGCGGTGCCGGGCACATAACCCTCCGGGGAGGCCAGGTAGTAGTCGAGGGTCTTTTCGCCCCACACCACGTCGAGGTCGGCGAGGGCCGGTGAGTAGGCAAAGCCCTCCCCCGCGCCCGCCCGGCGGCCGAAGACCCCGGCAAGGGCGGGGCCGATGCCCGCCGCCCCCGGGGCGAGGCCGTGGCAGCTCTGGCAACGCTGTTCGAACAGCTCTTTGCCCCGCGCCACATCCGGGGGCGGGAGGGGGCCCGGGAATCCCCCCAGGGGCAGACCCTGGGGCACCGCCGGCGCCTTCGCGACCCGCGCCAGATCGTCCCCGGCGGGCGCCCCCGGACGCAACCTCAACAGCCGCCCGTCGGTGCTGTCGGTAAGCACATAGATAAGGCCATCGGGGCCCTGGCGGACATCGCGGATGCGCTCATTGAGATCCCGCAACAGCTGTTCCTGGGCGATCACCTGGCCGTCCTTCACCGCCACCCGCAGCAGATGCTGCCCCCGCAGGGTGCCGATGAAGAGGTTGCCATGCCAGGCGGGAAACGCCTCCCCCAGATAGAGCGCGATGCTGGACGGAGCGATGGAGGGCGACCAGTGGGCCACCGGCGATTCGATGCCGGGGGCCTCGGTCAGTTCGCTGATGGTCTCGCCGCTGTACTCGATACCGTAGGTGGTGATCGGCCAGCCGTAGTTGGCGCCGGCCTTGATGAGGTTCAACTCGTCGCCGCCCCGGGGGCCGTTTTCCACTTCCCAGATATCGCCGTTGCGGGGGTCGCGGGCAAGCCCCAGGGGCGCCCGGGTGCCGTAGGCATGGATTTCCGGCAGGGCGCCGGGGGTGCCGACGAAGGGGTTGTCCGGGGGCGCCTTGCCATCCCGGTCGAGGCGGAGGATCTTGGCCAGGTGGTTGTCGAGACGCTGGGCCAGGTGGCGGCGGGCGTGGTCGTCGGACGAGGTGAACAGCAAGGTCTTGTCCGGCAGGAACTGGAAGCGGCCCGCCAGGGGATAGGGGAAGACGGCACTGGCGGGGCTGATGCGAAAGATGGTCTCCCCGTCCACCAGACCCTCGGGGGTGTGGCGGGCGCGGTAGATGGCGCCCCGGTTGTCCCCGGCGCGGCCCTCGGTGTAGGCGATGAAGAGCCGCCGGTTGCTGGCGAAATCGGGGTCCAGGGCAATGTCGAGCAGGCCGCTCTGGGCCGCCTGGTACACATTGGCGGGCCCGCCCGGCAGCGGCCGGGGATCCAGCGCGCCGTCGCGAAACACCCGGATGCCGCCGAACTTCTCGGTGATCAGCAACTCCCCGGAGGGCAGCCAGGCCATCGACCAGGGGGCGTTGAGGCCGCTGGCCAGCTCCTCGACCCAGAAGGTCTCGGTGCCCGCCCGCGCCGGCGACAGGGGCAGGGACAACAGCGCGGCGCAGGCCAGGCACAGCAGCCGGCGCGGAGTGATCGTCGGGGTCATGGGATTAACCTCTTATCGTTCAGAAATGGCGGGGCCAGTGCACGATAGGACGCGGCGGGGAATAAATCTACATTTTTGACAAATTAAACCCCGCACCAGTCGCCTTGACAGGGGGGGAATATAAATTACCTTTAAAAACGGGCCTGCTGGACAGCACGGGCCCAGCCCCGCGGTAACGGGTTGATAACACTAAGACCATGCTGCGGCCTCGACCGGATGGGCAGGTGCCGCAGTCAATCTCACCCGTGGAACCCATGCCGGCGGCAAGCCGCCGGGAAGGGAACGCTGCAACTTGTCGCGGCAGCCACGGGCACCGTCACGCAGAGTGGGGGAATACCGCCTATGGCCATCGCGCTTGTCCTCATTGCACTGGTGATCGCCACCGTCCTTTTCCATATTTTCAGCCCCTGGTGGTTCACCCCCATCGCCTCCAATTGGGACATGATCGACGGCACCGTCGACCTCACCGTCTGGGTCACCGGGTTCGTCTTTGTGGCCGTCAACCTGTTCGTGGCCTACGCCGTGATCCGCTTCCGCCACAAGGCCGGCGCCCGCGCTGCCTACGAGCCGGAGAACAAGAAGCTCGAGGGCTGGCTCACCGCCCTCACCACCGTCGGCATCATGGCGCTGCTCGCGCCGGGGCTGTTTGTGTGGGGCAAGTTCGTCGCCGTGCCGGAGGATGCCATGGACGTGGAGGTGGTCGGCCAGCAGTGGGGCTGGAGCTACCGCTTCCCCGGCCCCGACGGTGTGCTCGGCGCCAGCGATCCGCGCTTTTTCGCGGGCGACAACCCCCTGGGCCTCGATCCCGCCGACGCCGCGGGCCAGGACGACATCCTGATCAACGGCGCCGAGCTGCGCCTGCCCCTGGACGTGCCGGTGCGGGTGCTGGCCCGCTCCAAGGATGTCCTCCACAACTTCGCGGTACCCCAGTTCCGGGTGAAGATGGACATGGTGCCCGGCATGGTCACCCACTTCTGGTTCACCCCCACCCGCACCGGTGAGTTCGATGTGCTGTGCATGGAGCTGTGCGGCATCGGCCACTATGTGATGCGCGGCCGGGTGACCATCGTCCCCGAGACGGATTTCCAGGCGTGGCTGGCGGACAAGCCCAGCTTCGCCGACACCCAGGCGGTCGCCGCCCGGGAGGCCGCCGCCGGCGAAGTCCACTACGCCACCTGCGGCGCCTGCCACGGCGCCATGGGCGAGGGCAATCCGCTGATGAACGCGCCCCGCATCGCCGGCCTCGACAAGCACTACCTGGCCCGCCAGATCGACAACTTCCGCACCGGCAAGCGCGGCGCCAATCCCGATGACAGCTTTGGCCAGCAGATGGCGGCCATGGCCAACGTGCTGCCGGACGAAGCCGCCATCGCCAGCGTGTCCGCCTATATCGCCAGCCTCCCCCACCAGAGGGCCGATGCCGACCCGTCCCTCGCCGGCGATCCGCGCCGGGGCGCGGGCATCTACCAGAACTGCGCGGTGTGCCACGGCGACCAGGGGCAGGGCATCTGGAACATGGGGGCCCCGCGCCTCGCGGGCATGGATCCGGGCTATATGGCCACCCAGCTGAAGCATTTCCGGGAGGGGATACGGGGCGCCCACCGGGATGACCAGCACGGACAGCAAATGGTGGCCATGGCGTCGATCCTCGGCGGTGACCAGGCCATCGACGACGTCATCGCCTATATCGCCACCCTGCAATGAGCGGGACCCAGGTGTATCGCCGTCCCACCCTAACAACGCCACCGCAAACACAGGGGTAAACCCATGGAACAGGTCGCCATCGCCGACGAAGTCCACGAGCACCACGAGCCGACGAGCTTCATCAGCCGCTATATCTGGAGCCAGGACCACAAGGTCATCGCCATCCAGTACGCCTCCACCGCCATCGCCGTGGGGCTGGTGGCCCTGGTGCTGTCGGGCATGATGCGGCTCCAGCTGGGCTTTCCCCACGCCTTCGATTTCATCAGCCCCAGCGCCTACTACCAGTTCGTCACCATGCACGGGATGATCATGGTGATCTACCTGCTGACGGCGCTGCTCCTCGGGGGCTTTGGCAATTACCTGATCCCCCTGATGATCGGCGCCCGGGACATGGTGTTCCCCTACCTCAACATGCTGAGCTACTGGTTCTACCTGGTCTCGGTGCTGGTGTTGATGGCGAGCTTCTTCGTGCCCGGCGGCTCCACCGGGGCCGGCTGGACCCTGTACCCACCCCAGGCGATCCTGCCCGGCACGCCGGGGGCCGACTGGGGCATCATCCTCATGCTGGTGTCCCTGGGGATCTTTATCGTCGCCTTCACCATGGGCGGCCTCAACTACGTCACCACGGTGCTCCAGGCCCGCACCAAGGGCATGACCCTGATGCGCATGCCCCTCACCGTATGGGGAATTTTCGTCGCCACCATCCTCGGCCTCCTGGCCTTTCCCGCTCTGTTCGTCAGCGCCCTGATGATGCTCCTCGATCACACCCTGGGCACCAGTTTCTTCATGCCGGCGCTGCTCTCCCAGGGGGAGCTCAGCGACCACGAGGGGGGCAGCCCCATCCTGTTCCAGCACCTGTTCTGGTTCTTCGGCCACCCGGAGGTGTACATCGTCGCCCTGCCCGCCTTCGGCATCGTCTCGGACCTGATCAGCACCCACGCCCGCAAGAACATCTTCGGCTACCGCATGATGGTGTGGGCGATACTCGCCATCGGCGGGCTCAGCTTCATCGTCTGGGCCCACCACATGTACGTGAGCGGCATGCACCCCTACTTCGGGTTTTTCTTCGCCGTCACCACCCTGATCATCGCCGTGCCCACCGCCATCAAGGTGTACAACTGGGTGCTCACCCTGTGGCGCGGCAACATCCATCTCACCGTGCCCATGCTGTTCGCCATCGGCTTCATCTTCACCTTCGTCAACGGCGGGCTGACCGGGCTGTTCCTCGGCAACGTGGTGGTGGACCTGCCCCTCTCCGATACCTATTTCGTGGTGGGCCATTTCCACATGGTGATGGGGGTGTCGCCGGTGCTGGTGCTGTTCGGCGCCATCTACCACTGGTTTCCCAAGATCACCGGGCGGATGTACAGCGAAACCCTCGGCAAGTGGCACTTCTGGCTGACCTTTCTCGGCACCTACGCCATCTACCTGCCCATGCACTACCTGGGGATTCTCGGCATACCGCGCCGCTACTACGCCAACCTCAGCACCGATTTCATCCCCGAGTCGGCCCAGGACATGAACGTGGGTATCACCATCGCCGCCCTGTTCGTGGCGGTGGTGCAGCTGCTCTTTCTGATCAACCTGCTGTGGAGCCTGCGCCACGGCAAAAAGGCCGATCCCAACCCCTGGGGCGCCACCACCCTGGAGTGGCAGACCCCGGACACACCGCCGCGACACGGCAACTGGGGCCACCACCTGCCGGTGGTGTACCGCTGGGCCTATGACTACAGCGTGCCGGGGGCGGAGCGGGACTTCATCCCCCAGACGGTGCCGGGCAGCGAGGGTCACGATAGCGACACAGGGGAGACCAAGGCATGAATATCATCGTGTTGTTCATGGTGTCGGTGATGGCGATCTTTGTGTGGTGGATGCTGCTGCAGCGCATCACCGCCAAGCCCTGGCTGGAGCAGGGGGTGGCCTTCGACCCCCGGGTGGCCGGGGGCAATGGCTACTCCCCCTATGTGGCGGGCAAGCTCGCCCTCTGGGTGTTCATGGTGGTGATCAGCTCCCTGTTCATGCTGTTCATCACCGCCTATCACATGCGCATGGAGCTCAACGACTGGCGCCACCTGCACCTGCCCGGGAGCCTCTGGTTCAACACCGCCCTGCTGGTGGTGGCGAGCATCGCCCTGCAGACCGCCCGCCAGGGCCTTGAGCGCGGCAACGCCGGCCGGGTTCGCGCCGGCTACCTGGCGGGGGGCCTGTTCGCGATGGCCTTTATCGCCGCCCAGCTGTGGACCTGGCAGCAACTGGTGGCCGCCGGCCATCCGGTGGCCAGCAATCCGGCGGCGTCGTTCTTCTATCTGCTCACCGGCCTCCATGGGGTGCACCTGCTGGGGGGCCTGTTGGTGTGGGGCTGGGGAGCGGCGCGGCTGCTGTCCGGCGCGAGCCTGGCGCGCCTGCGCCTGACCATCGAATCGTGCACCGTTTACTGGCACTACCTGCTGCTGCTGTGGCTCGGGCTTTTCGCCCTGCTGCAACACGGCTGATGGGCTCACCGGGAGGACAACCCCATGCAGGACACCAGCGCCACCCACCCCAGCGGCCACGCCGCCATCATCCCCGACTGGGCCGGGGACAAGCAGGTTTTCCATGTCCCCTGGGGCAAGGGGATGATGTGGATCTTCCTGCTCAGCGACACCTTTATCTTCAGTTGTTTTCTCACCGCCTACATGACGGTGCGAATGTCCGCCACCGACCCCTGGCCCAACGCCAGCGAGGTGTTCGCCCTCACCCTGTTCGGCCACCACCTGCCGCTGATCCTGATCGCCATCATGACCTTCGTGCTGATCACCAGCAGCGGCACCATGGCCATGGCGGTCAACTTCGCCTACCGCAAGGACAAGAAGAAAACCGCGCTGATGCTGCTGCTGACCATCGTGCTCGGGGCGAGCTTCGTGGGCATGCAGGCCTTCGAGTGGACCAAGCTGATCGTCGACGAGGGCATCAGGCCCTGGGGCAACCCCCTCGGCGCGGCCCAGTTCGGCGCGACCTTTTTCATGATCACCGGGTTCCACGGCCTGCACGTGTCCGCCGGGGTGATCTACCTGACGGTGATCGCCACCAAGGTGCTCAAGGGTGACTACGACCGCTCGGGCAAGTACCAGAACGTCGAGATCGCCGGTCTCTACTGGCACTTCGTCGACCTGGTGTGGGTCTTTATCTTCGCGTTCTTTTATCTCTGGTAGGAGGGCATATGGCAGCGGTCGGCCAGCAACACCCCATCGGTATTTACCTGAAAATCTGGGTCCTGCTGTTCATTTTGAGCGGGTTTTCCTACATGGTGGACATCCTCCACCTCGAAGGCTATCTGCGCTGGTCGCTGATCCTGCTGTTCATGCTGCTGAAGGCCGGGCTGATCGTCGCGGTCTTCATGCACATGATGTGGGAGCGCCTCGCCCTGGTGTACACCATCCTGCTGCCGCCCCTGTGCCTGCTGGTGCTGATCGGCCTGATGGCGGTGGAGGCGGATTACACCTTCCTCACCCGCGGGGAATTTTTCTTCACCGGCCAATAGCACCCCGCCGATTGACCCACAAACACAAAGCCAACAGCCGCTGGGCGACTGTTGGCAATTGCGCGTGTTAGCGTTATTTCAGGGCGCCCAGCGCATGAAGCGATGGAAGAGCTGCTGGCCCCAGACGATGACCTTGGGCGCCGATGTGTCCTTGCCCACGTTCTTCATGTGGGGGTGGGCCTTCAGCACCTGCTCCAGGGCCGGCATCTGGCGCCGGTCCACATCCACGAACAGGATGTGCTTGCCGTGATCGAGCACCTTCTGAAACCGGCGGAAGTGATGGTTTGGCTCCTGAATGCCCCAGAGCCCGCCCTCCCAGGTGCAAAATCCCAGCACCACGATGGCAAGGAACACGAACGGCACCCAGGTGAATGTCTCCGGCCAGCCGCTCAGCCAGGCCCCCACCAGCACCAGCGCCGAGAGCACAACGCCCACCGCGGCGCCGATGAGGGTGGAATGGACCAGATCCTTTTTCATGATGGAGGTGACACTGTGCAAACGGTGATTGGCCACCTCCCGGTCATCGTGGCTGAGCACGTGGATCTGCTCGGTGGCGATGCCGGCGCTTTCCAGTTCCCGCTCGACGACTTCCAGCTCGTCGAGGCTGTCGCTGATGTAGTAATACCTCGCCATTGAACGTCCTCCAACCTGTTGATGTTATTTGGCGGGTTTGTTGTGGGTATCCACGGGACTACTGGTACGAGTATAGACAGGGATAGGGGGATTGGTAGCAGGCCGGCCAACCCGGGCAATCGGCACCGTTCGCGGCGGGGGCCCCAGCGATGGCCCTTGCGATGGCCCGGCGGCTCTGCGTTAATGCCCCGCGCCCCCTGCGTCATGGCCTACACTTGAGTTCCCACCCGCCGAGGCACCGGATGTCCAGTATCGCCTTCGACAATTTCGAAACCGCAAGCCGCACCGTGCTGGCCTTTCTCCACCAGCGCTTCGCCTTCGGGCTGTGGATGGTGACCCGCACCGAGGGGGATGACTGGATCGTGCTCCAGGCCCTCGACCGGGGCTACGGGGTGCGGGAAGGTGACGTCTACCGCTGGGCGGATTCGTTCTGCTCGCGGATGGTGGAAGGCCAGGGCCCGCGCCTCGCTCCCCGGGCCGCCGCCGTGCCGGCCTACGCCGCCGCCCCCATCGGCCAGCGCCTCGCCATCGGCGCCTACATCGGCGTGCCCCTGGTGCGCCCCGACGGCACCCTGTTCGGCACCCTGTGCGCCATCGATCCCCGGGAGCAGCCCCAGCTGAGCGACCCGGACCTCGAACTGGTGGAACTGCTCGCCAACCTGCTCGCCACCCTGCTCGCCGCCGACCTCCAGGCGGTGGAGCAGCAGCGCCTCGCCCGCTACTGGAAGGAGGCCTCCCTCACCGACGCCCTCACCGGCCTTGCCAATCGCCGGGGGTGGGACCTGCGCCTCGAAGAGGAAGAGGCCAGGGCCCGGCGCTACGGCGGGCCAGTGGGGGTGCTGGTGATCGACCTCGACGACCTCAAGGAGATCAACGACACCCAGGGCCACGGGGAGGGGGACAAGCTGATCCGCGACAGCGCCCGCATCATCGGCGAGACCCTGCGCACCTCGGACTTCGCCGCCCGCATCGGTGGCGACGAATTCGCCATCCTCGCGGTGGAATCCGGCGCCGCCCATGCCGCCGCCCTTGCGGGGCGGCTCGAGGAGGCCCTCGCCGCCGGCGGTATCCGCGCCTCCATCGGCCACGCCGGCCGGGACCCGCGCCAGCACCTGGCGAAGGCCTGGGAGGCCGCCGACCAGGCCATGTACGCCATCAAGCAGGAGCGCCGGGGCGACCCCAAATGAGAATCGTTGTCATCTTTGCCCGGGGCCGGTAGTATCCCCCTGTCCGCAAGGCCCACCCCCAAGCCGTCACGGAAACAGGATTACCCATGCATTACCCCGCCATCGCCCGCCGGGCGCTCCCCTGGCTGCTGCTCATCGCCGCCCTGCCCGCCCCACTGGAGGCCAACGACCCGGCGCCGGTGGCGGTCACCACCCCCATCACCGCCACCGCCGCCGAGACCCTGCGCCTGTCCGGCTCCCTGAGCGCCGAACGCCACGCCAGCCTCTCGCCCCGGGCGGACGGCCTGGTGACGGAAGTGCTGGTGGACGCCGGCAGCCGGGTTGAGGCCGGTGACGTGCTGTTGCGCCTGGACCCGGCCATCGCCACCCTGGCCAGGGACGAGGCCCGCGCCGCCAGCGCCGAGGCCCGGGCACGGCTGGCGGAGGCCCGACGTCTCGCCGACGAGGCCCGGCGCCTGCGGGAAAGCAACCACATCTCCGCCACCGAAGCGGCGGCCCGGGAGGCGGCCCTCGCCCTCGCCGAGGCCGCCGCCGATGGCGCCCGGGCGCGGGCGGGAAGCGCCGCCGAGGCCCTCGCCCGCCACCAGCTGACCGCCCCCTTCGGCGGGGTGATCAGCGCCCGGCACAGCGAGGCCGGGGAGTGGGTCAACCGTGGCGACACCGTGCTGGAGCTGGTGGCCCTCGACCCGGTGCGCCTCGACGTGCGCGCTCCCCAGGAGCGCTTTGCCGACATCGGCCCCCACACCCCGGTGACCGTGCTGCCCGACAGCCGCCCGGGGGTGCGTCTCGACGGTCGGGTGGCGGCCCGGGTGCCGGTCAGCGACCCCGCCGCCCGGGCCTTTCTGGTGCGGGTGGTGATCGACGACCCCGGCCCCGCGGGCGACCTGCTGCCCGGCACCTCCGCCATCGCCCTGTTCCAGCTCGACGACGGCAAGCCCCGCCTGCTGGTCCCCCGGGACGCCCTGCTGCGTCACCCCGACGGCGGCCACAGCCTGTTCGTGGTGGCGGACGGCCGCGCCCAGCGCCGCCCGGTGACCCTCGGCCCCGAGGGCCCCGATGGCGTGGCCATTCGCACCGGCCTCGACGCCGGCGAACGGGTGGTGATCCGCGGCAACGAGGCGCTGCGGGACGGCCAGTTGGTAACCGTGATCGACAACTAAGGACTCCCCATGCTTGAGGCAGGCGTGCGCAACGGCAAGCTGCTGACGGTGATCGTGTTGATCATCTGTGTACTCGGCATCGCCGCGGCGTTGCGGATTCCGGTGCAGATGATCCCCGACCTCAACACCCGGGTCATCAGCGTGGTCACCGGCTGGGCCGGCGCCACCCCCCAGGATGTGGAGAAGGAAATCCTCATCGAGCAGGAGCGCTACCTGCGCACCCTGCCCAACCTCCAGCGCATGGAGTCCGTGGCGGAGACCGGCCAAGCCACCATCGAGCTGGAATTCCCCTTCGGGGTCGACGTCAACGAGGCGCTGATCCGCGTCTCCAACGCCTTGAGCCAGGTCTCCGGCTACCCGGAGAACGTCGACCAGCCCCAGCTGTTCAGCAGCTCGTTCTCGGAAAATGCCTTCATGTACTTCAGCCTGGCACCCCTGCCCGGCAACCCCCTCGCCCTCGACATGGACATGGTCAGCGACTTCGCCGAGAACCAGGTGCGGCCGCGCATGGAGCGGGTGCCCGGGGTCTCCCAGGTGGAGCTGCGGGGCGGCGCCGAGCGCCAGGTGCAGATTCGCGTCGACCCCGCCAAGCTCGCCCAGCGGGGCCTTGGCCTCACCGAGGTGCGGGACGCGGTGCGCGCCCGCAACCGGGACAGCTCCGCCGGCGATCTGGACGACGGCAAGCGCCGCTACCTGATCCGGGTGATGGGCCGCTTCGAGGACATGGCGGACCTCGGCAACCTGATCCTCGCCCACCGGGACGGCGCCGACATCCGCCTCAAGGACGTGGCCGAGATAAAGCTCGACCACTTCGAGGTGCGCGGCCTGTTCTTCGCCGACGGCGAGCGCGCCCTGAACCTGGCGGTCAAGCGCGAGCCGGGCTCCAACGTCATCGCCATCAAGGAGGCGATGACCCGGGTGGTGGATGAGATGGGCCGCGACCTGCTAGAACCCAACGGCCTGCGGCTGGTGCTGATCGGCGACGATGTGCGCTATGTAGAGGCCTCGGTGCGCAACGTGGCCACCAACCTGGGGCTCGGCGCTGCCCTCGCCACGGCGGTGATGTACCTGTTCCTGCGCTCTCCCCGGGGGACCCTGATCGGCGTCATGGGCATACCGGTGTGCACCGTCGCCGCCTTTCTCGGGCTGTTGCTGTTCGGCCGCACCATCAATGTCATCTCCCTCGCCGGCATCGCCTTCGCCATCGGCATGACGGTCGACAACAGCATCGTGGTGCTGGAAAACATCGAGCAGGCCCGGCGCCGCAGCCGCGACCGCATCGAGGCCGCCATCCTCGGGGTGCGGGAGGTGTGGCCGGCGGTGCTCGCCTCCAGCGCCACCACGGTGCTGGTGTTCGCCCCGGTGCTGCTGGTGCGGGAGGAGGCGGGGCAGCTCTACTCCGACATCGCCATCGCCATCTCGGCGGCGATCATCGCCTCGATGCTGTTCGCGGTGCTGGTGGTACCCGCCGCCTGCGCCCGACTCGGCTTTGGCAACGGCCCGGGCATCAGCGGCACCCCCGCCCCGGGGCGCCTGTCGGGAGCGGTGCACTGGCTCACCGCCAGCGGCCGCCGGCGCCTTGCCTGCATCGCCCTCACCCTGGGGACGGTGCTCGGCGCCGCCCTGTGGCTGATGCCCCCGGCGGAGTACCTGCCGGAGGGGGAGGAACCCAAGGCCTTCACGGTGATGACCGCGCCCCCCGGGTACAACCTGGGGGAGATGAGCGCCATTGGCGAGGAGGTTCGCGCCGTGCTCACCGCCGCGGTCAACGCCGACCCGGCGCTGTTCGACCGGGGCGAGGCGGCGGTGCCGGCCCTCAAGTACTTTTCCCTGCGGGTCGAGCCCGGCAGCCTTCGAGTGATGAGCGAGCCGGTGCGGGGCGGCGACATCGAGCCGATGATGGACGCCCTCACCGCCCTGTTCACCGCCTACCCGGGGATGCGCGCCTTCTCGGCCCGGGGCTCCATCATCTCCAGCAACCAGGGAGGCACCCGGGCGGTCAACCTGGACATCGCCGGGCCCGACCTCGAAGGCCTCTACGCCACCGCCGAGCGTGCCTTTGCCCGCGCCGAGGCACTCTTCCCCGACGCGCAACTGGACTCCCGCCCCGCCACCCTGTCCCTCGACCAGCCCCTGGTGCAGATCCGCCCCCGCTGGGCGAGGCTGGCGGAGAACGGCTTCAGTGCCAGCGATTTTGGCTTCACCGTGGCGGCCCTGAGCGACGGCGCCTTCGTCGATGAATTCTTCGTCGACGACGACAAGGTGGACATCTTCCTGTTCAGCGACGCCGGGCAGGAGCAGAGCCTCGGCGGCCTCGGCGACCTGCCGATCCTCGCCCCCAACGGCGCGGTGCTGCCCCTCGCCGCCCTCGCCGACATCCGCGAGACCGTCGACGGCGAGAGCCTGCGCCGGGTCAACGGCAGCCGCACCGTCACCCTGTCCATCATCCCACCCCGGGAAATCGCCCTGGAAACGGCGGTGGCGCGGGTGCGGGACGAGCTGGTGCCGCCCATGGTGGCCGCCGGGGAAGTCAGCCCCGGGGTCAGCCTCAGCCTGTCCGGCGCCGCCGACCAGCTCGACGCCACCCGGGAATCCCTCGCCGGCAATCTCACCATCGCGGTGGTGCTGATCTACCTGCTGCTGGTGGCGATCTTTTCCCACTGGGGCTACCCCCTGCTGATTCTCGCCACCGTGCCCCTCGGCATCGCCGGCGCGGTGATCGGCCTGGTGGCGTTCAACGGCATCGGCGCCGGGCTCGGCGCCCTCGGCGCGGGGGGCTTTCACCAGCCCTTCGACATGATCACCATGCTGGGTTTCGTGATCCTCCTGGGCACGGTGGTCAACAACCCCATCCTCATCGTCGACCAGGCCCGCCACAATCTGCGCCGCGAGGGCACGGCGGTGATCGAAGCCGTGCGGGATGCGGTGGCGAGCCGCCTGCGGCCGATCCTGATGTCCACCGCCACCACGGTGCTCGGCCTCGCGCCCCTGGTGCTGATCCCCGGGGCCGGCACGGAGCTGTACCGGGGAGTCGGCATCGTGGTGATGGTGGGCATCCTGTTCTCCACCCTGGTCACCCTGACATTCCTGCCGTGCCTGCTGATCGCGGTGCTCGGCCGTCTGCGCTGAAGCAGGGCCACCCGGCTTTTGCTATCATCGCCGCCAGCGCGCCACCCCCCGACCACCCGCGCCGCCGCATACCCGCCGGGAGCGGCCGCCGGGATCGCGACGAAGACCGATAAAAGGACCTGCCACCATGCCCCAATGCCACCGCCCCGGTCGCCGCCTGCCCGCCGCCCTGCTGCTCGCCGGGGTCTGCGCCCTGCCCCTGCCCTTCGCCCACGCCGCCGCGGTGACCTTCGCCACCGGCAAGGCCGCCTACGAGCAGGGGGATTTCCGCCAGGCGGAGAGCGTCTGGAAGAAACTCGCGGAACAGGGGGACGTACAGTCCCAGTTCTACCTGGGCGTACTCTACGACCAGGGCTCGTCCGCGACCCCCAAGGACGACCGGGCCGCCACCGCCTGGTTCGACAAGGCCGCCCGCCAGGGCCACGTCAACGCCCAGTTCAACCTCGGCAATGCCTACATGAACGGTCGCGGCGTGGCGCCAAGCCCCGAGCGGGCGGTGTACTGGTGGCGCCAGGCCGCCGACAACGGCTCCCCCAACGCCCAGTTCAACCTCGCCATCCAGTACTACCAGGGCAAGGGTGTGGCCAAGGACTGGGACAGCGCCGTGTACTACTTCAACAAGGCGGCGAGCAACGGCCACGCCAAGGCCCGGGAGCTGATCGACGGCAAGCAGGTGCCAAAGCTCGACGCCGACCGCCTGGCGGGGCGCCCCCCCACCAGCCCCCCCGGCAACCTGCCCCCGGCCCTGGCGCCGGCGGCGTCCACCGCCGCCCCCAACGACGGCCCCGCCGCCAGCACTCCCCCGGCGGTAACGGCGCCATCGACAGCGGCACCCGATCCCGCGCCGGCACCCGCCCGGGAGGCGGCACAGCGGGCCGCCACGCCCGCCGGCGCCCCGTCGAACCCCGAGGACTGGCTGCGCGGCCAGGATCCCGGCCACTACACCATCCAGCTGGTGGCCTCCGGCAGCACCGAGGGGGTCGCCCGCTTCGTGGCGAAGCACCAGCTGGCGGACGACACCGTGCGCATCCAGGTGAGCCGCAACGGCCAGCCGTTCTACTACCTGCTGATGGGCAGCTTCCCCGACCGCCGCGAGGCCAACCTGCGGATCGAGTCGCTGCCCGCCGCGCTGCGTACCAGCAAGCCCTGGGCGCGCCCCTTCCGGGAGATGCAGTCGCTGCTGAACCGCTAGCTTTACGTTCCGGTCGGGCAATTGGGATGAGGGCAGGCCTCGCCTATACTTGCCGCAACCCATCGCCGCCCGAGTACGCGACCATGCGTTTCACCCCCCGCCCACGGCCCCGCGCCACCGCGCCTCCATGACCGTCGCCAACCTGCCGGCCCTGTTGCAGAACGCCGCGCTGCTGTTGGCCATGGTGGTGGTGTACGACATCGCCACCCGCCGCCAGCCCCTCGACAATCTGGCGGGCCAACTGAGCGCCGGGGCGCTGATAGGCCTGATCGGCGCCGCCATCATCCACACCAGCTTTCCCTTCGAGTCGGGGATAGTGTTCGACACCCGCTCGGTGCTGATGGCGGTGTGCGGCCTGTTCCTGGGGCTGGTGCCCACCCTGGTGGCCATCGCCGTGACGGTGGTGTTCCGCCTCGCGGAGGGCGGCGCCGCACTCACCGGCATACTGGTGATCCTCAGCTCCGCCGCCATCGGCCTCGCCTGGCGGCGCTGGCGCAAGGGGTCCCTGGGGGACATCGGCTTCACCGAACTGTACCGCTGCGGCCTGGCGGTGCACCTGGCGATGCTGGCGTTGATGTTCACCCTGCCGGGGGAGGACACCCCCTGGCGAGTGCTGTCCGCCATCGGCCTGCCGGTGATGCTGATCCACCCCCTCGCCACCGCCGCCCTCGGGGCAATATTCGCCAACCGCCTGCAGCGGGAGGCCCTCAAGCAGTCCCTGGAGCAGGAGCGCCACCTGCTCCAGCTGTTGTTTGCCTCTCTGCCCGACCTGGTGTGGCTGAAGGACCCAGCCGGCCGCTACCAGGCCTGCAATCCGCGCCTCGGCGCCCTGTTCGGCGCGGCGCCGGAGCGCATCATCGGCAACACCGACCACGACTTCGTCGACAAGGCCACCGCCGATCACTTCCGCCACTGCGACCGGCTGGTGATGGAATCCCGCCAGCCACTGACCTACGAGGAGTGGGTGACCTTCGCCAGCGACGGCCACCGGGAACTGCTTGAAACCACCAAGATTCCCCTGTTCGACACCGGCGGCAACATCAGCGGCGTGCTGGGCATGGGCCACGACATCTCCGCCCGCAAGCACGTCGAGCAGCAGTTGCGCCAGCTGGCCCAGGCGGTGGAGCAGAGTACCGAGAGCATCGTCATCACCAACACCGCCGGGGACATCGAGTACGTCAACGACGCTTTCGTGGCCAGCTCCGGCTACGATCGCGACGAGGTGCGCGGCCGCAACTCGCGGCTGCTGCAATCCGGCAAGACGCCGCCGGAGTACCACGCCGCCCTGTGGGCCAACCTGGCGGCGGGGCGCAGCTGGCGGGGCGAGTTCCACAACCGCCGCAAGAATGGCGAGGAATACATCGAGTCCGCCATCATCAGCCCCATCCGCCAGCCCGACGGCACCATCACCCACTACCTGGCGGTGAAGCAGGACATCACCCACCAGAAGGCCGCCCAGGCCCGCATCGAACACCTCGCCCACTACGACGAACTCACCGCCCTGCCCAACCGGGCGCTGCTCACCGAGCGCCTTCAGACCCTGCTGGCCCTGTCCCAGCGCCAGCGCCACCAGGGCGCCCTGATCATCGTCAACCTCGACCACTTCAAGACCGTCAACGAAGCCCGCGGCATCGCCTTCGGCGACGCCATCCTGCAGCTGGCCGGGGCGCGGCTGCAGTCCCTGGCGGGGGACGGCGACACGGTGGCGCGGCTCTCCGCGGACGAGTTCGCGGTGCTACTGCCGGACCTGAGCCCCCACCGGGCGGGGGACACCGGCCAGCACGCCGAGGCCACCGCCGAGAATATCCACGCCGCCTTCCAGCGCCCCCTGGAGATTGACGGCGAAACGGTCACCCTGTCGGTGTCCATGGGCATCACCCTGTTCCCCGAGGCCCCGGAGGAGAGCGCCGAGGATGTCATCAGCCGCGCCGACACCGCCCTCCACCGGGCCAAGGCGGCGGGGGGCAACCACAGCGCCTTCTTCGAGACCGCCATGGGGGTTCAGGCCAAGGCCCGCTACGGCCTGGAGAAGGACCTGCGGGCAGGTCTCAAGGACGGCCAGCTGGCGGTGTATCTGCAATCCCAGGTGGACCGGGACGGCCAGGTGGTGGCGGCCGAGGCGCTACTGCGCTGGCAGCACCCGGAGCGGGGCCTGGTGCCGCCCTCACTGTTCATCCCCATCGCCGAGCAGTCGGACCTGATCGTCGAGCTGGGGGCCTGGGTGCTGGAGGAGGTCTGCCGGCTGATCGCCGCCCAGCAGGAGCAGGGCCGGCGCCTGCGCATCGCGGTCAACCTCTCCCCCCGCCAGTTCCGCAAGGCCGGCTTCGTGCCCTGGCTCAAGAACCTGCTGGCGACCACCGGCGCCGATCCGGGGCACCTGACCCTCGAAGTCACCGAGGGCCTGATGATCGACAACATGGACATGGTGGTGGGCAAGATGCACGACATCGCCGCCCTCGGGGTGCGCTTCTCGGTGGACGACTTCGGCACCGGCTACTCGTCCCTGGCCTACCTCAAGCGCCTGCCGATCCGGGAGGTGAAGATCGACAAGAGTTTCGTCCAGGACCTGCCGGACGACCGGGACGACGCCGTGCTGGTGGACACCATCCTCGCCATCGCCCGCCACCTCAACCTGGCGGTGGTGGCGGAGGGGGTGGAAACCCCCGCCCAGGCGGATTTCCTCAATGCCCGGGGCAATGTCATCCACCAGGGCTTTCTGTTCGCCCGCCCGCGGCCCGCCGGGGAGTGGCTCGACAGCTGGATCGCCGGGGACCGCGAGGGATGAGGGGCAACCGGATCGCCCTCGACTTGCCCCCCTGGCTCGCCGAGCTCAATCGCGCACCGCGCCGGTTCGCCGGCCTCCCCGAGGCGATGGCGTTCGCGGTGGACGCCGCCCGCCGCAACATAGCCGACGGCGGCGGCCCCTTCGGCGCCCTGGTCGTGGATGACGGGTTGCGTCTAGTGGCCGTTGGCGTCAACCGGGTGGTGCCGCTGCACGGCTCCATCCTCCACGCCGAGATGCTCGCCTTGCTCCTCGCCCAGCGGCACCTCGGCAGTCACGATCTCGCCAGTCTCGGGGACTACAGCCTGGTCACCAGCTGCGCCCCCTGCGCCATGTGCCTCGGCGCCATCCCCTTCGCCGGGGTGCGCCGGGTGCTGTGCGGCGCCCGGGGGGAGGACGCCGAGGCCATCGGCTTCGACGAGGGGGACAAGCCGGAGCGCTGGGCGGACAAGCTGCGCGCCCGGGGCATCGCCGTGGAGGAGGATCTGGGGCGTGACGGGGCCGTGGCGGTGCTGAACGCCTACCGGGCCGGGAGCGGTGTCATTTATTGACGGAGCGGGGGGCGAACCCGGGCCCCCTCAGCCGCGCCCCATTGCCCTCGCCACCAGCGCGCGAAAGGTCGCCCGATCCCGCTCCCGCTCCCGCTCCACCGCAAGGCTCAGGGTTTCCAGGTCCACCACCCGCCCGCCGTCCTCGATCAGCCGGTAGGTGAACACGTGGGGGCGATCGTCCCGCAGCCACTCGAAGGCCTGGCCGTAGCGCAGGTCGCGGAAGTACAGCTCGCCGGCCTCCTCCACCACCTGGTAGTAGCCGTCGGACACCTTGACCAGATCCCGCACCACCGGCGCGTCCCGGTGGCCGTCCAGCAGCTCGCCGTTGCGGGGGAAGGGGATGAAATCGGCGGGGCTCTCGCCATCCAGCAGGGAATGGAAACCCACCCGGTAGCCGTCGTCGGTCTCGGCGATGGCCCGCCACAGCAGGCTGTTGAACATGGTGGGCTTGACGAACAGGCGCCGGTACTCGATGCCCTGGGCGGCGAGGCCGCCCTCGAACTGGGCCGTCATCCACTGCTTGTTGGCCAGGGTGGCGCCGAGGTAGAGGGACGACAGCGCGATCCCCGCCACCGCCAGCCCGGTGCGCGCCGCCCGCTCCCGGGCAAGCCAGGGCAGCACCCCCAGGGCCAGCAACAGCGGCAGGGTGTAGAGGGGATCGATCACCGAGATGCTGGCGAGGGCCACGCTGTGGTCGCTGAAGGGCAGCAACAGTTGAATGCCGTAGGAGGTGAAGGCGTCGAGGGTGAGGTGGCTGGCCAATACCCCGCCACAGACCAGCGCCCAGCGCCGCCACCCGGGCGCCGGCATCCAGCGGGCCAGCAGGGCGCCGAGGACGAGGGCCGCGAGGGCGGCAAACAGCAGGGAGTGGGTGATGCCCCGGTGGAAGGTGAGGGCCGCCGCGTCCCCGAGCAGGTGGCCGATGGGGACGTCGATATCCGGCACCAGGGCCACGGCGCCGCCGGCCACCAGGGCGCGGTTGCCGAGCTGGCGACCCAGGGCGCACTGGCCGATGGCGGCCCCCAGGAGGGCGTGGGACAGGGTATCCATGGGCATCTCTCGCAGCGGAAAGCCGCGATCATAGCAAGCCCCGCCCGCCTCTTGGGCACGGGCCGCGGCGCTGGCATACTGCGCCCCCTGTCCAACCTACCCGCGACACGGCGAAAACACCATGAAACTTGTACTGCTCGGCAATGCCGGCGCCGGCAAGAGCACCCTGGCGCGGCGGCTGATGGGGGGGCGCGACATCCCCCGCCTGTCCCTCGACGAGATCGCCTGGGACGAGGGCCCCACCCGCAAACCCCTGGCGGAGAGCATCGCCCTGCTGGAGGACTTCGTCGCCCGCCACCCCGAATGGATCATCGAGGGCTGCTACGGCGACCTGATCGCCGCCGCCCTGCCCCACTGCGAGGAGTTGCGCTTCCTCAACCCCGGGGTGGAGGTCTGCGTCGCCCATTGCCTCGCCCGGCCCTGGGAGCCGGAGAAATTCCCCAGCCCCGAGGCGCAGCGCGCCACACTCGACTACCTGGTGGGCTGGGTGCGGGCCTACGAAACCCGGGACGACGAATACGGCCTCACCCGCCACCGGGCGCTGTACGACACCTTCAAAGGCCCCAAGCGGGAATACCGGACCCCCGCGGACTACGACTGAGCCCCAGGGCGGCGCTTGGCGATTCATCCGCGGCGGATGACGCTGCGCTTTTCCGCCCCACACTCACCTCCACCGTAGGGCCGAAGAGGCGCAGCCGTCATCGGCCGATGGCTACCCCCATTGACCGGCAGAGCATCCGCGGCGGATGACGCTGCGCTTTTCCGCCCTACACTCACCTCCACCGTAGGGCCGAAGAGGCGAAGCCGTCATCGGCCAGCGGCCATCGCCTTTCGCGCCGGAGGCCCGGGTCAGAGCACTTCCGCCACCAGCCGCCCGGTGTCGTGGTCCTCGTAGGCGGTGGTGAGGCGCAGGTGGTTGAGGACGTTGATCTCCCAGCCGTAGTTGACCACCGGGGTGGTGAGCCAGCCGTAGTAGACGCCCCACACCAGGGTGCGCCGGTACTCGGCCCAGGCGGTGTCGAACGCTGGCGGGTTGCGCACCCCCAGCTCGGCGAGGCGCGCCAGGTAGCCGCGCAGCAGTTCCTCCTCGTGGTTGCGGCGCTGCTCGATGGACAGGGCGGTGGTGATCAGGTAGTTGACGTCGTGCATGCAGTAGCCCCGCACCATCAGCTGCCAGTCGAGAAAGCCGCCCCTGTCCCCGGGCAACAGGTAGGTATTGCCCAGGTGGGTATCGCCGTGGAGGAGGGTCTGGGGCAGGGTCGCCTGGTGCCGTTGCACCGCCATCATGCCGGCGCGCATTTCCGCCCCGGTGGTGCGCAGGCGCTGGACCATCTCCCGCTTGAAGTTCTCGCTGTCGATCTCGTGCTGGATCAGGGGCGTGGCCGCCTCGTTCTGCAGGGTGATGATGGCCCCCCGCACATGGGACTGCACCCAGGCCATGTCGGTGGCAAAGCGGGGGCTCTCCCAGTAGCTGGCGTGGAGCCTGGCGAGCTGCTCCAGAAGCGCCCGCACCTGGGCCAGGTTGATGGCCTCGGTGACATTGGGGAAGTGGGCGCCGCGCCGGGTCAGGTCCTCCAGCAGCAGGCCGAACTGGCCGGTCTCCGGGTCGTAGCTGCCCCCGAGGGTCAGGGGCGCCTCCATGTCCAGGGCCGGGCGCAGGCGGTTGTAGAAATTCACCTCGTTCTCGTAGAAGGGGGCGAGCAGCTTGCTCTGGTCCCGGGCGAGCTTCAGCACCACCCGGCCGGGCAGCCCTTCCCCGGTGCCCGGGCCGTAGTGAAGATCGAGCACGGCGCGGGCGGCGGTGGACACCATGGCGTCGCCGTAGGCCTTGGATTCCACCACGGCGAAGCGCTCCACCCGGGTGCCGGGGTGGAGGCGCTGGATGGTGGCGGTGAGCAGTTCGGGGGTAAGTTCGCCGATATCGACGGGGAAGTAAGTCTCGGTCATGGGAAGCTCCTGTTGTTATGGTGGGGGAATTCAGTCCGGCAGGCGGGGGCAGTGGCGCGCCACCCGCTCGGCGAGGCCGACGCCGGCCTCGGACATGGTGAGGTAGGTGTAGTCGGCGCCCGCCTCCTGGATGCGCCGGGCGATGTCGTCGAACATGGCGTGGGACACGATGAGGCCCTCGAAGCCCCGCTCCCGCAACTTGCGGGTGGCGATGGTCTTGGCCTCGGCGTCGTTCATGGCGAGCACCACGGCGCCGACCCGGGGCATCGACAGGGTCTGCCAAAAGAGCTGGTCCTCGGCATCGGCGAACAGTACCCGGCGGCCCTCGTCCTGGCTCATCTTGACCATCGCCGGGTCGGAGTCGAGGCCGGCGACAAAGTAGCCCTTGCCGTCGAGGTGATCGTAGGCGGCACGCCCGGTGCGGCCCATGCCGAGGACCAGGATCTCCGCCTGGCCGAGGGAGACCGGCTGTTCGTCCGGGTGGCGGATATTGCGCTCCAGGGGCACCAGGTAGCGGGCGAGACGCTCGTAGAGCGGATGGGCGAGGCGATTGAGGGGCGCCGACACCACGAACGACAGGGCCACGGTGATGGCGAGGGGAATCAGCCAATCCGGCAGCACCACGCTGGCGACGATCAAGCCGAATTCGCTGTAGTTGGTGAGGCTGACGCTGCTGAGGAAGGCGCTGCGCGCCCGGAGCTTGAAGAACAGAAAGAGGAAGAAAAAAAGCACGCCCTTGAGGGGCAGTACCAGGGCCATCACCAGGGCGAACAGCAGGGCGTCATTATCGGGCAGGCCGCCGATGCCGATCTGCAGGAAGAAACCCACCAGGAACACCTCCTTGATGCTCCACAGGGCATTGGACAGCTCCACCGCCCGCCGGTGGCCGGCGAGCAGGGCGCCGAAGGCCAGGGCCCCAAGCTCCGAGCTGAGCCCCAGGGATTCGAAGCCCGCGCCCCCCACCACCAGGGCGAGGAGGAGGCCCAGCAGCACCAGCAGTTCCTCGTGGCCGCTGGTGTCGAGCAGCACATAGAACACCGGCCGCAACAGCGGCAGGGCGAGAATCAGCAGCGCCCAGGCGGAGGGCGCGGTGCCGCTGGCGATGCTCATCACCACCAGGGCGATCAGGTCCTGCATCACCAGCACGCCGATGGCCACCCGGCCGTGGAAGGCCCGCAGCTCCCGCTTGCCCTCCAGCACCTTGGCGGCCAGCACGGTACTGGAGAAGGACAGCGCCACCGCCAGCAACAGGGCGTCCCGGGTGGAAATATCGAGGATCGCCAGGATGGCGGGGAGGAAGATCAGCGACGCCACCACGAAATGGAGGAGACTGCCGCCGATCACCTCGGGGCGCACCAGGTTGCGGGCCTTGAGTTTCAGGCCGACGGTGAAAAGCAGCAGCAACACCCCCAGGTGGGCGATATGGCCGAGGACGGCGCTGTCCCGGGGGCCGATGCCGAAGCGGTCCCCCACCGCCGCCAGGGCGAAGCCCGCGGCGAGATACCCCACCAGCGGCGGCAGGCCGATGCCCCGCACACCAAAGCCGAGTACAAAGGCAAAGACAATCCATACCGCTTCGATCATGGCCAATCCTGTCGGGGTCGAGGGCCGTCGAAGGGCGCCCGGCTATCGTGAAAAGGCGGCATTATAGCGCCAATGCCGGGCGCCGATTCGGCTTCCGATCAGCCCCGGACAGGTTCCCGGGCGCGGCGGCGCGCCAGCCATTTATCGCACTCCACCACCACGAATACCAGGGCGCCGGCGGCCCCCACCTTGGCCCACTCCCCGGGCGTCAGGTCGGTGGAACCGAAGATCCCCTGCATCAGCGGCAGGTGAGTGAAGGCCAGTTGCAATGCCATGCAGGCCGCAATGGCGAGCAGCACATAGGGGTTGCCGGTCAATCCCCGCCAGTTGCACACCGAGGCATCGAAGAAGCGGCTGTTGAGCAGGTAGAACATCTCCGCCAGCACCACGGCATTGACTGCCATGGTGCGCGCGGTTTCCAGGCTGTTGCCCGCCGCCAGCTCCCACAGGAAAAGCCCCAGGGCGCCCACCATCATCACCACCGATACCAGCAGCACCCGCCACACGAAGAGCCGCGACAGCAGTGGCTCCGACGGCGGTCGTGGCGGCCGCGCCATGATCCCTTTTTCCGGCGCCTCGAATGCCAGGGCGAGACCGAGGCAGGAGGAGGTCACCATGTTGATCCACAGTACCTGCGCCGCCGTCAGGGGCAGCAGCAGGTCGAAGAGGATGGCGACGATCACCACCAGGGATTCGCCGCCGTTAGTGGGCAGCATGAACAGAATGAATTTCTTGAGGTTGTCGTACACCGCCCGGCCTTCGTGGACGGCGGCGGCAATGGTGGCGAAGTTGTCGTCGGCGAGCACCATGTCGGCGGCCTCCTTGGCGGCCTCGGTACCCTTGTGGCCCATGGCCACCCCCACATCGGCGCTCTTCAGGGCCGGCGCGTCGTTGACCCCGTCGCCGGTCATGGCCACCACCTGGCCGTCGTCCCTGAGCGCCTGCACCAGGCGCAGCTTGTGCTCGGGGCTGGCGCGGGCGAACACATCCACCGCCATCACCACCCGGCGCAGTTCGGCGTCGTCCATCAACTGGATCTCGGCGCCGGTGATGGCGGGCTTGCCGACGCCGATGGCCAGCTGGGCGCCGATGGCCCGCGCCGTTTCGGCGTGATCGCCAGTGATCATCTTGACCCGGATGCCGGCGCGGTGGCACTCCGCCACCGCCTCGATGGCCTCTTCCCGGGGCGGGTCGATGATGCCCACCAGGGCCAGCAGGGTGAAACCCTCCGCCACATCGTCGAGGCCAAGGGTGCCCCCCGCCGGCGCCGTCCGCTTGACCGCCAGCGCCAGGAGGCGCAGCCCCTGGGCCGCGGTGTCGGTGGCCATGCGCCGCCAGTAATCCACATCGAGGGGCCTGTCCCCCTCGCGACCTCGCTGGTGGCGGCACATGTCGAGGATGCGCTCCGGCGCGCCCTTGACGTAGATCCACTCGCCGCCGTCGCCATCCCGGTGGTGGGTGGCCATGAAGCGGTTTTCCGATTCGAAGGGGATGGAATCGATCCGGGGTGGCGCCTCCGCTGCAGTCTTGCCATCGGGGTCGGCCTTGCGCCCCAGCACCAGCAGGGCGCCCTCGGTGGGATCGCCCTCCACCCGCCACAGGCCCTCGCCGTCCACCGCGAGACGGGCGTCGTTGCACAGCACACCGGCGCGAATCGCCTCCGCCAGCGCCGGGTAGTGGGCGATGTCGATGCGCCGCCCGTCGATGGTGAAATCCCCCACCGGGGCGTAGCCGACGCCGCCCACGGCGAACACATGGCCACCGCACACCACCCGCTGCACGGTCATCTCGTTGCGGGTGAGGGTGCCGGTCTTGTCGGAGCAGATCACCGTCACCGAGCCCAGGGCCTCCACCGCCGGCAGGCGCCGCACGATGGCCTTCTGCCGCGCCATGCGCTGCACGCCGAGGGCGAGGGTGATGGTCATCAGTGCCGGCAGCCCTTCGGGGATGGCGGATGCCACCAGGGCCACCACCATCATGAACATGTCCGCGGCGGGGTGGCCGCGCACCAGGGTGCCAAGGGCAAAGGTGGCCGCGGCCGCGGCGAGGATCACCAGGGCGAGGGCGCGGCCAAAGCGATCGATCTGGCGCAGCAGCGGGGTGTTGAGGGGCGGAATGGCCGCCAGCAGGCTGTTGATCTTGCCGAGCTCCGTGGCGCCGCCGGTGGCCACCACGATGCCGCTGGCCTGGCCCTGCACCACCAGGGTGCCGGAGTAAGCCATACCGTGGCGCTCGCCGAGGGGGGCGTCGAGCGGTGCGGGGTCGGTGGATTTGTCCACCGGCACCGATTCCCCGGTGAGGGCCGCCTCTTCCACCCGCAGGTTGCGCACCGCCACCAGGCGCAGGTCCGCCGGCACCCGGTCGCCTGCGTCGAGGCGCACCAGATCCCCCGGCACCAGCTCGGCGGCGTCGATCTCCTGCCAGGCGCCGTCCCGCATCACCGTGGCCCGGGGCGAGAGCATGGCGCGGATGGCATCGAGGGCGGCTTCCGCCTTGCCCTCCTGGATAAAGCCGATGAAGGCATTGATCACCACCGCCGCCAGCAGCACACCGGTATCGACCCAGTGGCCGAGCCAGGCGGTGACCAGGGCGCCGGCCAGCATCACGTACAGGAGGATGTTGTGGAACTGCATCACCAGGCGCCGCAGCGGCCCCCGGCGACGGGGCGGCGCCAGACAGTTGGGCCCGTGGCTGGCGAGGCGGGCGCGGGCCTCGGCCTGGTCGAGCCCGCCTTGCGGGGTTTGACCGCGCACGCGGTCGGCAGGCAGGTTGTGCCAATGCTCCCCGGCCTGTTCTCTGGTCGGTTGTTCCCTGGTCGGTTGTTCCATGGGCGGCTCCCCTGTCAGCAAATCCTTCGGATTGTAACTGCTGACCGATGAATGGCCATTGACCTGGATCGGCAGGAGGGGAGCACGACATAGCACGAACCTATGGAAGGCATAGACCCAATCTATTTTGCTTTTTCAGATCGGGGGCATAGGCTCAAAGTCCACATCAAACATAATGTTAAGGAGCTACCCACCATGGCACTCAAAGGCAGCAAGACCGAACAGCACCTGAAGGAAGCCTTCGCCGGCGAATCACAGGCCAACCGCCGCTATCTCTATTTCGCCGCCAAGGCCGATGTCGAGGGCTACAACGACGTGGCCGCCGTGTTCCGCTCCACCGCCGAAGGTGAGACCGGCCACGCCCACGGCCACCTGGAATACCTGGAGGCGGTGGGCGATCCCGCCACCGGCCTGCCCATTGGCGGCACCGCCAACAACCTCAAGGCCGCCATCGCCGGCGAGACCCACGAGTACACCGACATGTACCCCGGCATGGCGAAAACCGCCCGGGATGAGGGCTTCGACGAGATTGCCGACTGGTTCGAAACCCTCGCCAAGGCCGAGCGCAGCCACGCCAACCGCTTCCAGAAGGCGCTGGACCAGCTCGACGCCTGAGCCACCCCGCCGTGGCCGCAAGGCCACGGCGCTCTCTGCACCCAAAGCCATAACAGCGCGGCATCACGCGCGCACAGAGGATTTGTCGCATGCGAGAAGGCAGTCTCGACGCACCCACCCGCCACCCCGTCGACTGGCGCGGCCCGGACTTCTACGACCAGCAGGCCCTCGACCGGGAACTGGAGCGGGTGTTTGACATCTGCCACGGCTGCCGCCGCTGCGTGAGCCTGTGCAACGCCTTCCCCACCCTGTTCGACCTGGTGGACGAATCCGACACCCTGGAGGTGGACGGCGTCGCCAAGGGGGATTACGTCAAGGTGGTGGACCAGTGCTACCTGTGCGACCTGTGCTACATGACCAAGTGCCCCTACGTCCCGCCCCATCCCTGGAATGTGGACTTTCCCCACCTGATGCTCCGCGCCAAGGCGGTCAAGTTCAAACAGGGCAAGGCGCGTTTCCGGGACAGATTGCTGTCCAGCACCGACACCCTCGGCAAGCTCGTCACCCTCATCCCGGCGGTGGATCTCGGGGTCAACGCCGTGAACCGCAACACCTCGGCCCGCAAGCTGATGTCCAAGCACCTCGGCATCCACCCCGACGCCAGCCTGCCCGAATTTCGCTACCGCACCGCCCGGCGCCGCGCCAGATCCCTTGTCGAGCGGCGCGAGGCCCGCGCCAGTGGCTCCACCACCGGCAAGGTTGCCCTGTTCACCACCTGCTACGGCAACTACTACCAGCCGGAGGTGGTGGAGGATTTGATCCGGGTATTCCAGCACAACGACATCGACCTGACCCTGGCCCCCCGGGAGCAGTGCTGCGGCATGCCCAAGCTGGAACTGGGGGACATCGAAGCGGTGGTGGCCGCCGGCAGGGCCAATATCCCGGTACTGGCCAGGCTGGTGGACGAGGGCTACGACCTGGTGGCCCCGATCCCCTCCTGCGTGCTGATGTTCAAGCAGGAGCTGCCCCTGCTGCTGCCGGAGGACCCCGAGGTGCAAAAGGTGAAGGAGGCCATGTACGACCCCTTCGAGTACCTGATGCTGCGCCACAAGGCGGGGCTGCTCAATACCGACTTCCAGCAACCCCTGGGGGATGTCAGCTACCAGGTGGCCTGCCACCTGCGGGTGCAGAACATCGGCCTCAAGACCCGCGACCTGCTGAACCTGGTGCCCGGCACCGAGGTCCACGCCATCGAGCGCTGCTCCGGCCACGACGGCACCTACGCGGTGCGCAACGAATTCCGCGACGCAGCGGTGAAGATCGCCACCCCGGTGGCCCGCAAGGTCGACCAGCAAAATCCCCAGCACCTGGCCAGCGACTGCCCCATGGCAGCCCGCATGGTGGCGGACGTCGCCACCCTGGAGGTGCTCCCCGAACATCCCATGGGCCTGCTGCGCAAGGCCTATGGGCTCTGAATCCCTGAACGAGGAGTTGCCAACCCCATGCCCCAGCCATTGACCCGGGCCGACCTGCTGTCCCTCGAAGCCTACGCCAGCGAGCGCGCCGCTTTCCGCCGGCGGGTCATCGCCCACAAAAAGCCTCGCCAGGTGCAGCTGGGGGATCACCTGCGCCTGCTGTTCGAGGATCGCCTCACCATCCACTACCAGATCCAGGAGATGCTGCGGGCCGAGCGCATCTTCGAAGCGGCGGGGATCGACGACGAACTGGCCGCCTACAATCCGCTGATTCCCGACGGCGACAACTGGAAGGCGACGATGCTGATCGAGTACCCCGATGTGGACGAGCGGCGCGCCGCCCTGGCGCGGCTGGTGGGGGTCGAGGACCGGGTGTGGGCCCGGGTCGGCGACGGGGAGCGACTGTTCGCCATCGCCGACGAGGACCTGGAGCGCTCCACCGCCGACAAGACCTCCAGCGTCCACTTTCTGCGCTTCCAGCTGACCCCCGCCATGGTGGCGGCGGTCCGGGCCGGGGCGGCCATCGCCTTCGGCGTCGACCACCCCGGCCTCAGCGCCACCCAGGACCCGGTGCCGGACGCCACCCGCACCGCCCTCGCCGCCGACCTCCACTGAGCCCCCGCCCCCGCGGGGGCAGGGAGTACCTCCCCGCCGCCAAGGCGGTGTATCCTTGGGCCCGTCCCCGACAGGTGAGGCCAGAGGGCCTGCACCCAGGCAGTTGTCCGGTTTCCATCACACCAGGATCACGCCCCGCCCCTCGGGCGCCCTGCGTTCAGGGAGGAGCGCTTGAAACACCATCCATGCTTCGCCACGCCGAAGACCCGTCCCGCCCCGCCATTCCCGGCGCGGCTGTTGCTGCTCCTCGCCCTGCTGCTGCCCGGAGTGGCCAATGCCTTGGCCGTCGTCGACGGCAACGGCCTGGGGCGCCTCGACCTGCCGGCGGGGGTCGAGGTGGCCGTCGCCCCCCTTGACCGCGCCTTCGCCGATATCGACCGCGCGACCTTCAGGCCCATCCCCCCCGGCGGACGGACCGCGGCGGCCCGGGACACCGCCCTGTGGCTGCGCTTTCGCCTCGACAACAGCGACAACCCCCGGGACACCCAGTGGGTGCTCCACCCCCTCTCCACCCGCCTCGACCAGATGACCGTGCACGTCCGCGACCGGGGCGGGCCCTGGAAGCGCACCGAGCTCTCCACCCTCGACCCCTTTGCGTCGCGGCCGCTGCCGTTCCGCAAGCTGGCGTTCGTCCACGCCACCCCGGCGGGCAGCCACACCGATGTCTACGTGCGCCTGTCGCAACAGACCGGCAATACCGTCGACGCCGACCTGGTGCTGTGGGAACGCGGCCAATTCGACCGCCGCCTGGCGCGGGAGAACCTGCTGCTCGGCGCCTACTACGGGGTGGTGACCACCCTGATCCTGATGACCCTGCTGTTCACCCTCGCCCTCAGGGACACCGGCTTCCTCTACCACGGCCTGTTCCTGACCAGTGGCGCCCTGATGTGGGCTCTCATCAACGGCCTGCTGCAGCAGTACCTGTGGCCCCACAGCCCCTGGCTGCACCACAACGCCCTGTCCCTCGCCCTGCTGCTCTTTGCCCTGACGGCCCTCGCCTTCGCCAAGTCATTTCTCCGCACCCGGGAGTTCATGCCGGTCATCCATCGGCTGTTTTCCCTCGCCCAATGGATGATCGCCGCCGGCATGGCGGCGCGCCTTATGGGGGTGGAAGCGGATCTGGTGAACCTCGGGGTGATGATGCTCGCCTTTCTGACCCTGCTGCCCGCGGCCACCTGGCAGGCGTGGCGGCGCGGCGTCGACCAGGTACTGTGGTTCGCCGTCGGCTGGGTCATCTACGGCGGCGGCTTCCTGCTGATCCTGTTGGCCAGCAATACGCCCTGGGTGCCGCCCACCCTGGGAGGCCCACTCGCCCAGGTGGCGGGGCTCGTCCAGGGGCTGCTGCTGACCCTGGCCATGGCGGAGCGTCTGTTGCACCTCGACCGCGACCGGCTGCGGGCCATCGAGCTGGCCCACCAGGACCCCCTCACCGGCCTCGGCAACCGCCGCCTGCTGATCCAGGAGCACGAAACCATGCGCCTGCGCTTCCACCGGGACGGCGTGCCGGTGTACCTGATCCTGCTGGACGTGGATCACTTCAAGACCATCAACGACCGCTTCGGCCACGATGCCGGCGACCAAGTGATCTGCGAGCTGGCCAGCCTGCTGCGCCGGGTCAGTCGCGGCGACGACGTGGCGGTGCGCCTCGGCGGCGAGGAGTTCGCCCTGTTGCTGTGCGCCGACAGCGACAGCGTCGCCTGGCATATCGCCGAGCGGATTCGCACCCTGTTCGCCAACACCCCGAGCCGCTACGGCGCGGACCAGGTGATTCCCCACACCCTGAGCGCCGGCGTCGCGCGGGTGATGTCCCAGGGCCGGGAACTGGGCTACCGGGAGATGGTGGCCCTCGCCGACGAGGCCCTGTACCGGGCCAAGGCGGCGGGGCGCAACCGCACCCTGTTCGCCAATCCCGTGGATCCGCTGCCGGGGGGCGGCGACGCCCCCGCCTGAATCATCCCCAACGCCCCGCCATTTTTTGGTGCGCGAATTGCATCTTAAGGGTTCGACCGCCCTGCCCCCGGCCAAGGCCGCCGGCGGGCGCGGCAACCACCCCAGGGACAACGCCATGGAAACACCACCCAACCCCATCTACTCGAAGGAAATGGTCGACCTGCTGATGCGCATCAAGAAGCATCTGCTCAGTCACCAGGGCATCGCCATCCGCCTGTCTGACCCGAAGCTGTTCGACCGCCTCGCCCAGATCCACCCCAAGGACGATCCGTTGCTGCACGGCATGCTCCAGTACCTGATGGCCCTCGCCGGGCCCGAGTGGAGCCAGATCTACGGCGCCGGGCTCGGCCAGGGCAAGGCCGCCCCCGCCCAGGGTGTGGAGTCCGCCGCCCGCGGCCTGTTGCAGAAGGGCGCCTCCCTCTACCGGGGGCTGACCTCTCACCCGGAGCTGGAGGAGAAAGCCACCAGCACGCCGCAAACCCCGCCCCCGCCCCCGCCCCCGGGGGAGGAGTCCAAGGCCGCCAAGCCGGTGCGTTACTACCGGGGCCAGCCGATTCAGGAGGATTGACGGAGCGGGGTCGGTACCCTTCAGGTCAGGCCCCGCCGAGGAGCCGGTCGATGCGCCGCAGGATCGCCAGCAGCTCCCCTGGGGCCAAGGCGTTGGCCTTGAAGTATTCCTCCGCCATGGGGGTGATGTCGCACCTGTCCGGCAGCGGCGCCCCCGCCACCAGCAGGGCCCGCAGACGGGGGATGAACAGGAACTGCAGCCATTCGGTGAACAGCAGCCTGTCGCAGGCAAACGGCGCGGTGCTGGCCAGGGCCTCGGCGGAGGGCGTTTCCCGGTGCCACAGATCCAGGTCGCGGAGCAGGGTCTCGAGGGCCCGCAACTCGTCGTCGAGGGCGGCGTGGACGGAGCGCCCCGGCATCAGCCGATCTCGCGGCGGAAGGGGGGCAGGGAGTCGAGCAGCTGGCGGCCGTAGAACTTGGTCACCAGGCGGCGATCGAGGATGGTCACCCGCCCCCGGTCCTGCTCGGTGCGCAGCAAGCGCCCGCAGGCCTGGATCAGGCGCAGGCTGGTGTCCGGCAGGGTCATGGCCTTGAAGGCATTGAGCCCCCGGGATTCGAGCCACTCCGCCTGGGCCGCCTGGAGGGGGTTGTCGGGCACCGCGAAGGGCAGCTTGGCGATCACCACATGGCGGCAGTAGTCCCCGGGCAGGTCGAGCCCCTCGGCGAAGCTGGCCAAGCCGAAGATCACGCTGCCGCGCCCGCCGTCCACCGCCTCCCGGTGGCGGCGGATGATCTCGCCATGGCTGAACGCCCCCTGCACCAGCAGGCGCTCCCGCAACGCTCCCTCCATCGCCTCCGCCACCGCCTCCATCTGACGGCGGGAGGAGAACAACACCAGGGTGCCCTCGGCGGGGTCGATCAGATCGCCGAGGCGGTTGATCAGCGCCTCGGTGTGGGCGCTGGCCTCGCCGCCGTCGGCGCCGATGTCGGGAATCGCCAGCACTCCGGCGGCGGCAAAATCGAAGGCGCCGGGCACCGCCAGGGTGACGGCGTGGCGGGGCAGCCCGGTGGTGGCGGCGAAGCGCTCGAAGGTGCCGAGGGCCCGCAGGGTGGCGGACGCCGCCACGGCGCCGAAGCAGCGGTTCCACAGGGCGGTGCGCAACAGCTCGGCGGCGGAGATGGGGGAGACCGCCACCAGCACGTCCTGGCCATTGTCGTCGGGGGCGAGCCAGCGGGCCCGGGGCGCCTGCCCCGGCTCGTCCGCCTCGGCCATCTGGCGCCACAGGTCGGTGACCGCCTCGACCCGGCCGAGCCAGTTGCCGGCGGCCTGGAACAGTTGCTCCAGATCCACCCGGGGCAGGGGGTGATGGGGGTTGTCGAGGGCCTTTTCCAGCTCCTCGGCGAGGGCCGAGAGGCGGCTGTCGAGGGCGGTGAAAACCGCGGCGAGGCGCCGCGCCCGGTCGCGGTTGAGCTCCCCCACGTCGCCGCCGGGAAAGCGGTAGTGATCCGCCCCCGGAGCGAGCAGTTCGTCCAGCTGGGCGCGCCACAGGGGCGCGGACTGGCGCAGCTCCCGGAGGGCATCGTCCACGGCGTGGCTGGCGAGGTCCAGTAGATGGCCGGTGGCCGGGTCCCCGGTGGCGCCCTTGCGGGCGATGGCAAGGCCCTTGTGGACCTGTTCGAGCCACTGGATGCTGCCCTGCAGATGCGCCGTCGCACCGAAATGACGCAGGGTGATGTCGGCGAGGCGGTGGGCCTCGTCGAACACGTAGATCGTGTCCCCCGGCGCCGGCAGGATGACCCCGCCGCCGAGGGCGAGGTCGGCCATCACCAGATCGTGGTTGGCGATGATGCAGTCGGCGTCCTCCAGGGTGGCGCGGGCCTGGAAGAAACTGCACTGGTTGATCTTGCGACAGCGGTGCCCGGCGCACTGGCGGCGGTCCACGGTGAGGGCGCGCCAGCTGGCGTCGGGGATGGCATCGGGCCAGCTGTCCCTGTCCCCATCCCAGTCACCGGCGTCGAGGGCCGCGCCCAGGTCCTTGATCAGGGCAAGGGTGTGGCGATCCGGGTTGAAGCCGATCTCGTCCTCGAACAGGAACATCCCGGCGTCCCGGGCGCCGGCGGCGTCGAGGCATTGCTCCAGCTTGATGTTGCACAGGTAGCGGCCGCGCCCCTTGGCGAGGGCGAAGCGGTAGTGCCAGCCGGTGGCGGCCAGCAATTCGGGGATGTCCTTGTCCACCAGCTGGGATTGCAGCGACACGGTGCCGGTGGCCACCACCACCGTCTTGCCGAGGGCCCGGGCAATGGGCAGGGTGGCGAGCAGGTAGGCGAGGGTCTTGCCGGTGCCGGTGCCCGCCTCCACCACGCAGATGGGGGCATCCCCCTGGCGCTCGCCCTCGCCGTCCACCTCGACCTTGCCGAGGGTGGCGGCGATGGTGCCGATCATCTGGCGCTGGCCGAGGCGGGCCTGGAGGTTGCGGTGGGCGAGAAAGGCCCGGTACCCGGCCTGGATCTCGGCCTTGAGGGCCTCGCTGAGGGCCGCCACCGGCTAGGGCCCTTCCGGCGCGGGGTGAAGCGGGCCGGGGTCGAGGGGGTCGAGATCGAGGTCCAGCAGGCTCTGCACCGGGTTGGCGTACATGGCGAGGAAGATTTGCGCCACCCCCTCGCTCTCCCCGGCGATGCGCGCCAGCAGCGCAGCTTCCATCGCCCCCCAGTCGCAGTCGATGGCACCGGCCCAGGCGGCGACCCGGGGGTGATCGCCGTGGAGCCTGTGCCAGGCGATAAGGTTGGTGGGTTGCAGGCGGTAGCGGCCGACGATCTGGCGATCGAGCCAGGCGGCCACCTCATCGTCGTCGGCGAGGGGCGCCGCCAGGGGTTCGCCAAAGGCGACATGCACCGCCCCCTTGTCCCCGACAATGCCCTTGTAGATGCTGGCCAGATCCTCGTGGGGCCTTTTCTGGTAGCTGCCGGTGGTCTCCCGCTCATGGAGTTCCCGGGCCTTGTCCAGGTCGCAGGGGTCGAAGCAGTAGGCGATGGATACCGGCACCAGGTTGAGGGCGGCGATGGCCTCGCCAAAGGGCTGGGCGCGGTCGCGGCCGAGGGCGAGCATCTTGACGAGGGCGGTCTCGGTGCGGTCGACGCCGTTCTTGGCGCGACCTTCCCGCTGGGCGATCCACACGCAGGCGCGGTCCACCAGGATGCTGTGGCGGATGTAGCGGGACAGGGTGGTGAGGGCAGCGAGCTTGTCCCGGCGGCCGGTGGCGGAGCGCTTGACGATGAAGCTCTTGTTGATGCGCATCAGGTCGCTGGCAAAGGGCTTGCTCAGCAGGTTGTCGCCGATGGCGATGCGCACCGTGTCCATGCCCCGCTGGTGGCGGGCGAGGTTGACGAATGCCGGGTCCATGGCGATGTCCCGGTGGTTGCTGATGAAAAGGTACGCTCCCCGGGGATCGAGCTGTTCCAGGCCGGACACGGTAAAGCGGGTGTTGCCGCGGGCCAGCAGCGCCTCGAGCTGGTGGCCGATCAGCAGCTGGAACTCCCGCACCGTGCGGATGGCGCCGAACTCGCGGCGCAGGCGGCGGCGCACCAGGGGGCGCAGCGCCCAGCCCAGGTAGCGGGCAGCGCGGGGGTACATCATCGACAGGATGGTGTCGGCCATCTCCCGGTCGGCCATGAGGCGCGCCATCACCGCCGCCACCTCGCCGTCGTGGTAGGGGCGAATATCGTCGAATTGCCCGGTAATTTCGCTGTCTTGCATCGTTATGATTATCCTGTGGCGCGTCGCCCGCGGCGATTCAGCGGCTGCGGGGGTTGAACCAGCGTACATCCCGGGCGTATTGATCCACAAGCCGATCCACGTCGAGGATCAGGGCGAAGAGGGCCATGCGCACGATCAGGCCGTTGTCGGTCTGGCGGAAGATGGCGAGGTTGGGATTGCTGTCGAGGTCGGCGTCGAGTTCGTTGGCCTCGGCGCGGGAATCCCGGGGCAGCGGGTGCATGATCACCGTATTGGGTTCGCAGTGGCGGGTGTAGATGGCCTGGTTGAGGCGGAAGCGACCGCGGTACAGGTCCGCCTGGCTGCGGTCCTGGAAGCGCTCCTCCTGGATGCGGGTGGAGTAGACGATGTCGACGCTGGAGATGCTCTCCTCGAGGTTCTCGGTGACCACCACCTCGTGGCCCGCCTCCCGCAGGGCCTCGACGCACTCCGCCGGCATCGCCAGCTCCGCCGGGGACACCAGCACCACCCGCACATTGCGGTAGAGGGTCAACAGCTTGCTCAGGGAGTGCACGGTGCGGCCGTACTTGAGGTCGCCGATCATGGCGATGCGCAGCCCATCGATGGGCCGGCCCCGGGCCTGGAGCTCCCGCTCGATGGTGTAGAGATCGAGCAGAGCCTGGCTCGGGTGCTCGTTGCTGCCGTCGCCGCCGTTGATCACCGGCACCCGGCTCGCCGAGGCGAACTCCGCCACCGACCCGGCCTGGGGATGGCGCATGCAGATGACATCGCTGTACCCCGACAGCACCCGGGCGGTGTCCCGCAGGGATTCGCCCTTCACCAGGGATGAGCTCTCCGCCCCCACGGACTCCCGCACCTCCCCGCCGAGGAGGTTGAAGGCACTGCCGAAGCTGATGCGGGTGCGGGTGCTGGCCTCGAAGAACATGTTGCCGAGAATGGCCCCTTCTAGCACCCGGGTGACCCGGCGGCGCTGGGCGTAGGGCTCCATGCGGTCGGCGGTGCGGAACAGTTTTTCGATGTCGCCGCGCTCGAACTGGGCGATGGAAAGAATGTGTGCGCCGGCGAATTCCACGGTGACGACCTGCCCTGTTTCGCAAAAGTGCGCGGATTTTACCGGCTTTGCCTGGGCTCCACTAGGGCTTCATCGTCCCCGGCGGGCGCCGCCCGGGCGAGCGCCGCCGGAATGTTTTCCCGCCGCCAGCGGCCCACCGCCAGGGCCAGCAGCGCCTCGGGATCGCCCTCCCCCGCCGGGGTATCGATGCCGAGCCAGGCGAGGGCGCGGCGCAGGTTGGCGGCGGGGGGGTGGCGGTCGAGGCTGGGGGCGAGGTTCTGCTTGCTGAGCTTCTGGCCGCCGCGATTGATGGCCACCGGGATATGGCCGTAGACGGGTGCCGGGCTGCCGAGGAGGCCAAACAGCAGGATCTGCCGCCCGGTGGAATCCAGGAGGTCGCTGCCGCGGATCACCTGGGTCACCCCCTGGAAGGCGTCGTCCGCCGTCACCGCCAACTGGTAGGCGGGCAGGCCGTCGCGGCGGCGGATGATGAAATCCCCCTGTTCGCGGTTGAGGTCCTGGGCCTGGCGGCCCTGGAACAGGTCGTCGAAGCGGATCACCGAGCCCGGCGGCACCCCGAGGCGCACCGCGCAGCGCGCGGGATCGAGATCCGTCCGCCCCCGGCAGTGGCCGTCGTACACCCCGCCGAGCCCCTGCAGGCGCTGGCGACTGCAAGCGCAGGGGTAGGCCGCGCCCCGGGCGAGAAGGTCTGCGACGATGGCGTCGTAGGCGGCAAAGCGGCTGCTCTGGTAGAGCACCTCCCCGTCCCAGGCGAGGCCGTGGCGCTCCAGCTGGCGGAGGATCAGCGCCGCGGCGCCGGGCACTTCCCGGGGCGGGTCGATGTCCTCCATGCGCACCAGCCAGCGGCCACCCTGGGCGCGGGCGTCGAGGTGGCTGGCGAGGGCGGCCACCAGGGATCCGAAATGCAGGGGCCCGGTGGGTGAGGGCGCGAAGCGGCCGGTGGGGATGGCAGCCATGGGCGGGCGCGGGATGCGGGGGCGGCTCGCCCCCGGGGATCAGCCGCCGGAGATCTGGCGTTCCTTGATCTCGTCGAGGGTCTTGCAGTCGACACAGAGGTTGGCGGTGGGACGGGCCTCGAGGCGGCGGATGCCGATTTCGATGCCGCACTGGTCGCAGTAGCCGTAGTCGTCGTTCTCGATGCGCTCGATGGTGCTGTCGATCTTCTTGATCAGCTTGCGCTCCCGGTCGCGGGTGCGCAGTTCGAGGCTGAATTCCTCTTCCTGGGTGGCGCGGTCGGCGGGGTCGGGGAAGTTGGCCGCCTCGTCCTTCATGTGGGACACGGTGCGGTCCACTTCCTCCATCAACTCCTGCTTCCAGGCGTAGAGCAGCTTCTTGAAGTGCTCCCGCTGCTTGTCGTTCATGTACTCCTCGCCCTTCTTTTCCTGATAGGGCGCGAAACCGTGGAGGGATATGGAAGTGGAACTGGGTTTGGCCGCGGCTTTCTTTGCCATGAACACTGCCTCGCTGGTGCGTTGCGACTGAAACCGGCGTTTATAGAGTGATGGCGGGGTTTTTTCAAGCACATTTTCGCTATATCCCCGGGCGCCCCGGGGCTACAATCCCCCGCGCTTCCAGAATAGGCCCGCCATGCCCAACCCGCCCAGACGCCCATTTGCCCGCCGCATCAGCCAGTTGACCCCGTTCAAGGTGATGGAAGTGCTGGACGCCGTCACCGCCCGCCAGGCCGCCGGGGAGGACATCATCCGCATGGAGGTGGGGGAGCCGGTATTCGACCTGCCGCCCCGGATGCTCGACGCCGCCCGCGACGCCCTCGAGCGGGGAGATGCCCGGGGCTACACCCCGAGCATGGGCCTCCCCGCCCTGCGGGCGGCCGTGGCGGGGTTCTACCGCCAGCGCCACGGCATCGACCTGGACCCGGCGCGGGTGGTGATCACCACCGGCAGCAGCGCCGCCCTCGGCATGCTCTGCGACCTGTTGCTCGATCCCGGCGACAGCCTGCTGCTGACGGACCCGGGCTACCCCTGCAACGCCAACTTCGTGCTGCGCTGCGACGCCACCCCGCTGCGCATTCCGGTGCGGCCCGAGCACCACTACCAGCCGCGCCCGGAGGATGTGGCCGCCCACTGGCGGGACACAACCGCGGGCCTGCTGGTGGCCTCCCCCGGCAACCCCACCGGCGACCGGGTGGACCCTGGCACCCTCGCCGCCCTCCACCGGGCGGTGAGCGCCCGCGGCGGCGCGCTGATCGTCGACGAGATCTATCACGGCCTGAGCTACGATGGAAACGGCGACACCTCGGCCCTGGAGATCGCCGACGATGTCTACGTGATCAACAGCTTTTCCAAGTACTTCGCCATGCCCGGCTGGCGTCTGGGGTGGATGGTGGTGCCCGAGGCCGCCCTCGAACCGGTGCGCCTGATGACCCAGAATTTCCACATCGCCCCGCCCACCATCGCCCAGCACACCGCCCTTGCCGCCTTCCACCCGGACAGCATCGCCATCTTCGAGGCCCGGCGCGCGGCACTTCAGGAACGACGGGACTATCTGGTGAACGCGCTCCGGGACCTGGGTTTTGGCATCCCCCGCCCGCCGCCGGGTGCTTTTTACATTTATTGCAACATCGCCGCCTTCAGCGACGACGGCGAGACCTTCTGCCGGGACATGCTCGCCCGCGCCGGGGTGGCAATCACCCCGGGCACGGATTTCGGCGCCTTCCGCGCCCGGGAGCATGTGCGTTTTTCCTACACCGCCGAACCCCTGCCCCGCCTGCGGGAGGCGGTGGCGCGCCTCGCCCGGGTGCTCCATGCGGCTTGATCCGCCCCTCGACGAGGGCATCCTGCTCGCCCGCTACAAGCGCTTTCTCGCCGATGTGCGTCTCCCCGGCGGCGAGGTCATCACCGTCCACTGCCCCAACACCGGGTCGATGAAGCGCTGCGTGGTGCCCGGCAGCCCCTGCTGGTTTTCCCGCGCCGACAACCCCAAGCGCAAGCTGCCCGGCACCCTGGAGATCACCACCACCGAGTCCGGCCACCTCGCCGGGGTAAACACCGCCCGCCCCAACCCGCTGGCCCGTGAGGCCATCGTCAACGGCATTATCGGGGAGCTTGGGGGCTACACCCAGATTCGCGGCGAGGTGCGCTATGGGGACGAGAACAGCCGCATCGACTTCCTGCTGTCGGCGCCGGGCCGGCCCGACTGCTACCTGGAGGTGAAGAACGTCACCCTGGAGGTGGGGGACGGCCTCATCACCTTCCCCGATGCCGTCACCACCCGGGGCGCCAAGCACCTGCGGGAACTGACGGCGATGGTGGCCGCGGGGCACCGGGCGGTGCTGCTCTTTTGCCTGCAGCACAGCGGGGCGGCACGGGCCGGCCCCGCCGACGACATCGATCCCGCCTATGGCCGCGCCCTGCGGGAAGCCATGGCCGCCGGGGTAGAGGTGCTGGCCTACGGCTGCCGCCTCGGCGCCGACGAAATCGCCATTGACCGGCGCCTGCCGTTCGACGCCGGCTAAGCCCACCTCGCCCCACCGCTGCCCGAGGCAGGGACGAGCCCGTTTACCTGCCCCCGGAGGACGATTACCATCCCCCCATGCTGAATCACCGACTCGCCGCGCTGCTGGTGTTCCTCGCCTGCGTGATCTCGCCCCTCACCATCCACTGGATCACCACCCCGGGGGCCAGCTGGCTGCGCCCCTATCTGGCCTGGCTGCTGGTGATCATCGCCAGCTGGCTGTGGCAGCGGCGCCGGGTCAAGTATGAGCGTTGATGCCGGGCTCGGGATCGCCCTCTTCCTGATCGCCTTCTTCGGTGTCGCCCTGGCCGCCCAGCACCGCCGCGCCCCCCAGGGCCTGTGGGCCCACCCGGCGATGTACGCCCTGTCGTTCTACGGTGTCAGCGGCGCGCTGTTCCATTTCGGCCTGGTGGAAATCATGGGGCGCTACGGCCTCGCCGGGCTCTTCGGCCTGATCGCCTACACGGTGGTGTTCATCTTCGCGCCGCTGTTTCTCGAACCCCTGCGCTGGATTTCCCGCGCCCAGGCGTTCTCGTCGATTCCCAACCTGCTGGTCTACCGCTTTCGCTCCGAGGGCCTTGGCCGCATCGCCACCCTGGTGCTGGCGCTGTCGAGCCTGCCCATCGCTGCGGCCCAGCTGAAGATCATCCCGGACATCTTCCTCAACGGCAGTCACCCCCACCCGCTGGCGCCGGTCGCTCTGATGGCGCTCCTGGCGGCAGCCATCATCGCCTTTCTGTGGCTGTTTCGCGCCACCCCCCGGCAGCACCGGGCGATACCCCTGGTGATGGCCTTTGGCGGCCTGGTGGCGCTGGCGGCACTGCTGCTGTGCGGCGTGCTCGCGATCTACGGGGTGTTCGGCGGATTTAGCAACCTCAACAGCTGGGCGGAGAGCAGCGGGCAGGCCACGGTGGTGCGGCGCTTCGACCAGGCCTACGCCCTGATCCTGCTGTTCTTCACCGCGCCGTTCATCCTGCCCCAGCTGATCCATATGCAAACCCTGGGGCGCTGGTGGCCGCGCAATATCCCCGCCTCGTGGATGCCGCCACTGGTGGTGTGGCTGGCGGCGCTGCCGGTGCTGCCGATCCTCTGGGCCGGGCTCTACCTGCGGGCCGACGTGCCCTTCCAGCAGTACCTGTCCACCATCCCCCTGCTGCTCGGCCAGCGCCTTCCCCACCTCTTGACCCTGGTGGCGGGGCTTTTCATCAGCGCCGGCCTGGTGACGGTGATGGCCGTCGCCATCGGCAAGTTCTTCGTCACAACCTTCGTCACCACCCGCCGCGAGCGCTTTACCGACGTGCCCCTCGATCGCTGGCTCGATCGCTGGCGTTTTCGCGCCGGGGCGCTGTGGGTCATCGCCGCCCTGGTGTTTGCCGCGGACATCCCCTCCCACAGCGTCACCGACCTCACCATCGCCGGGATGATGGGCCTCGCTCAGCTGGTGCCGGCGCTGATGGGCACCCTGTATCTGCCCCGGGTGAACCGCACCGGCTGCCTGGCGGGGCTCGCCGTGGGGCTCGGCCTCTGGGCGTTCGGATCCCTGCTGCCCCTGCTCTCCGGGCGGAGCGAGATCGCCACACCCTTTACCGACCCCCTGCTGGTGGGCCCCGCCAACTGGGCCTACTGGCTGGTGGAGTCACTGATCGCCAATCTGCTGGTGACCCTGGTGGTATCCCGCCTCACCACCATGTCCCGGGACGAGCGCCTCCATGCCCACCGCACCATGGTGGACAGCCTGCCGATTCCCCAGCGCGCCAGCCTCGACCCCACCACCCTCGACGCCGTCGAAGCCAAGCTGGCGGAGCTGATCGGCCCCCAGGCGCGGGACGAGGTGGAGCGGGTGATCGGCGAACTCAAGCTCGATCGCGGCGACCACAGGCCGCTGACCCTGCGCCTTGTTCGCGACCGGCTGAACTACAACCTCAGCGACAAGATCGGCACCTTCGCCAGCGAGCGGGTGATCAACGCCATCATGCCCCTGGGGGACAAGGACGAGGCGCCGGTGGACGACATGAGCCTGCTGGAAACCCGCCTCGCCGGCGCCGGCAACGCCATGTCCGGCCTCGCGGCGGAGCTCAACAAGCTGCGGCTCTACCACCGCCAGACCCTCGAGAACCTGCCTATCGGCGTGTGCTCCCTGGCCCGGGACGGGGAGATCCTGCTGTGGAACCACAGCCTCGCCACCTGCACGGGAATCGGTCCGCGCCAGGCGGAGGGCGGCAAGATCGCCGATCTCCCCGCGCCCTGGGGCCCGCTGCTGCGGGATTTCGCCGCCAGTGAATCGAGCCACTGGCCGGCCCACGAGGTGCGCGATCCGCGGGGCGGGGCCAGCGCCGGCAGCGCCTGGTTCCACCTCCACAAGTACCGGGTGGAGGAGAGCTCCCCGGTCCACGCTGGCAACCAGGTGATTCTCATGGAGGACATCAGCGAACGCCTGCGCCTGATCCAGGAGCTGGCCCACGCCGAGCGCCTGACCTCGGTGGGCCGCCTCGCGGCGGGGGTCGCCCACGAGATCGGCAACCCGGTCACCGGTATCTCCTGCCTCGCCCAGGATCTGCTCAGCGAATCCCGGGACGACCAGACCCGCCACACCGCCGAGGTGATCCTCGCCCAGACCACGCGGATTTCCACCATCGTCCGCACCCTCATCGACTTCTCCCGCAGCGACGACAACAGCGATCATCGCCCCGTGCGCCTGGCCCGGGCGGTGGACGATGCCATCCAGCTGCTGCGCCTCGACAAGGGCGCCAAGGCGGTCAACTTCCTGTCGACGGTGCCCGCCGACCTGATGGTCCATGGCGATACCCACCAGCTCACCCAGGTGTTCGTCAACCTACTGTCGAACGCCCGGGACGCGAGCCCCGAGGGCAGCGACATCCGCGTCGACTGCGAGATGGGCCCCGGCGCCACCCGGCTGATCCACGTCAGCGACCGGGGCAGCGGCATCCCCGCCGAGCTCCACGAGAAGGTGCTGGATCCGTTCTTCACCACCAAGGAGCCCGGTGAAGGCACCGGGCTTGGCTTGTCCCTCGTCTACAGCATCATCCGCCTGCACCGGGGCAGCCTCGCCATCACCAGCCCGCTGGCGGACGGGCGGGGCACCCGGGTGACGATTTCCCTCAACGCCCCTTGATTCCGCGGGCCTTGGTGGTAAAACTAACCCCCTTTCAGCCGCCACTGGATTGTCATGCAACGCATCCTGATTGTTGAAGACGAAGAGGTGATCCGCAATTCGCTGGTCAAGCTGCTGGAGCGCAACGGCTATGCCCCCGAGGCCGCGGCCAACATCCAGGACGCCACCCAGCGCTACGCCCTCGCCGACTTCGACCTGATCATCAGCGACCTGCGTCTGCCCGGCGCGCCCGGCACCGACCTGATCAAGATGGCCGGCGAGGTGCCGGTGCTGATCATGACCAGCTACGCCAGCCTGCGCTCGGCGGTGGACACCATGAAGATGGGTGCGGTGGACTACATCCCCAAACCCTTCGACCAGAAGGAGGTGCTGAGCTCCATCAAGCGCATATTCAGCATGCAGTCCACCGCCAAGCAGTTCCACTCCCCGACCCACGCCAGCCGCGGCATGATCGGCAACAGCGCGCCGATGAAGGAAGTGTTCAACATCATCCACAAGGTGGCCCCCACCGATGCCACCGTGCTGATCCAGGGGGAGACGGGCACCGGCAAGGAACTCGCCGCCAAGGCCATCCACAACGAGAGCCGGCGGGCCAAGAATCCCATCATCTGCGTCAACTGCGCCGCCATTCCCGACACCCTGATCGAGGCGGAGCTGTTCGGCCACGAGAAGGGGGCCTTCACCGGCGCCCATGAGAGCCGCACCGGGCTCGTCGCGGCGGCGGATGGCGGCACCCTGTTCCTCGACGAGATCGGCGAGCTGCCCCTCGAAGCCCAGGCGCGGCTGCTGCGGGTCCTGCAGGAGGGCGAAGTGCGCCCCATCGGCTCAGTCAAGTCCCGGGATGTCGACGTGCGCCTGGTGGCCGCCACCCACCGCAATCTACAAAAGCTCTGCAAGGAGGGGCTGTTCCGGGAGGACCTCTACTACCGCATCAACGTCGTCAACCTCCATATCCCCCCCCTCAGGGAGCGGGGCAAGGATATCCTCGAACTGGCCGAATACCTGCTCGCCAAGTTCTCCGCCAAGCTCGGCAAGCCCTCCATGACCCTCGCCCCGGATGCCATCCAGGCGATCACCACCTACACCTGGCCCGGCAACATCCGCGAGATGGAGAACTCGATCCAGCGCGCGGTGATCCTCTGCGACGAGGACCACCCCATCACCCACGACCTGCTGGGGATCGACCTGGCGCTGGTGGAAATCGACGACGACGGCGACAGCCTGCAGGGGGACGACGCCCCGGTGGCGCGCCGCCTGATGGACAGCGACACCCCCGAAGGGCTGTCCCTGGAGGACTACTTCACCCGCTTCGTGCTCGAGAACCAGCACGCCATGAGCGAGACGGAACTGGCCAGAAAGCTCGGCATCAGTCGCAAGTGCCTGTGGGAGCGGCGCCAGAAACTGGGCATTCCCCGGGCCAAGACCGCCTGATCACCCCTGGGTAACAGCGAATCCTGGTAACAACAGAAACACTTTTTGTGGGAATAGGTAACAAGTCCCGGCGGCGACAACGGGGTAAAAACAGGGTAAAAAATCACAACCCGTTGATATTATTTTGAAATAAATTTATGGCACGGCATATGCAGTTATACCGGTATAACAATAAGAGCACTCAGCTGAATAACAACAAAAGATATAACCAATAAAATGACTGACGGATTGCAAGCGAGGACACAGGGGGGTTAGGACCCGTTTCCATACTGCATTCGGACCTTACAAGGGAGGCGCAAGCCTCCCTTTTGCTTTTCCCGGTTACCGTCCTTTCCCGTCGCGACCCTGTGGTAAACTGCCGCCTTTTCCCTCACTTGAAAACACCCGATGCTGAAAAGGCTGATCAAGATCTTCGCCCCCCGGAAATCCCGCCCCCCAACGGTTGGCCCCCATATCCTCAAGTCCGGCCAGCACGCCATCAAACCCCGGGATATCAGCAGTGGCGCGAGCAAGATCGTAGACATGCTTGAGGAGCACAAGTTCCAGGCCTATGTGGTGGGCGGCTGCGTCCGCGACATCCTCCTCGGTCGCCACCCCAAGGACTTCGACGTGGCCACCAACGCCACCCCCGAGGAAGTCAAGGCCCTGTTCCGGCGCGCCCGCATCGTCGGTCGCCGCTTCCAGATCGTCCATGTCCACATGGGCCGCGACCTGGTGGAAGTCACCACCTTCCGCGCCAACCACGGCGGCGGCAGTGGTCGCGGCGCGGTGCAGAGCGACCAGGGAATGCTGCTGCGGGACAACGTCTTCGGCGACATCAACGAGGACGCCCAGCGCCGCGACTTCACCGTCAACGCCCTCTACTACCATCCCCGGGACAACACCCTCTACGACTACGCCGGCGGCCTCGCCGACATCGAGGCCCGGCGCCTGCGGATCATCGGCGATCCCGAGACCCGCTTCCGGGAAGATCCGGTGCGCATGCTGCGCGCCGCCCGCTTCGCCGGCAAACTGGGCTTCACCGTCGACCCCGCCACGGCCGCCCCCATCCGCCAGCTGGCGCCGCTGCTGCGGGACATACCCGCCGCGCGGCTGTTCGATGAATGGCTCAAGCTGTTCCTCTCCGGCCACGCCCTGGCAACCTTCAGGGTATTGCGGGAATTCGGCCTGTTCCGCGAGCTGTTTCCCCTGGTGGACCCGATGCTCGACGAGGGCGACGGCCTCTATCTGCGCTTCGTCGAACAGGCGCTGATGAACACCGACGAGCGCATCCGCGACGACAAGCGGGTGACCCCCGCCTTCCTGCTCGCCGTCCTGCTATGGCCGCCGGTGGTCAAGGCCACCGGCCACTTCCTCGCCAAGGGGGAGAACCCGGCCATGGCCATGCAGAAGGCGGGGGGCCAGGTGGTCGCCCACCAGGTGGACCGTATCGCCATCCCCCGGCGCTTTTCCCAGCCCATGCGGGAAATCTGGGATCTGCAGCAGCGCCTGCCGCTGCGCCACGGGCGCCGCGCCGATCACCTCCTCGAAGTGCCGCGTTTCCGCGCCGGCTACGATTTCGTGCTGCTCAGGGAGCAGGCCGGGGAAGACCTCGGCGGCCTCGGTCGCTGGTGGACCCGCTACCAGGAGGCCGACGACGCCGAGCGCCAGGCCATGGTCAAGGCGGTGGAAAGCCAGGGCAGCGGCGGTCAGCCGCAACGCCGCCGGCGCCGTCCCCGGCGCAAGCCGGACGGGGGCGCTCCGGCTTGAGCCGGGAGACCACCGCCTACATCGGCATCGGCAGCAACCTGGATGATCCGCGCCGCCAGGTTGCCCTCGCCGTCGAAGCCCTCCGCCAACTGGCCGCCACCCGGCTGCTGGCCTGTTCCGACTGGTACCTGAGCGACCCCCTGGGGCCCGGGCCGCAGCCGCCCTACGTCAACGGCGTCGCCCGTCTCGCCACCCGCCTGACGCCCCTGGCGCTGCTTCGCGCCCTCCAGGCCATCGAGCAGCGCCAGGGGCGGGTGCGCGGCGAGCACTGGGGGCCCCGCACCCTCGACCTGGACATCCTCCTGTTCGGAGACGAGAGCCTGGCGACACCCGAGCTGCGGGTGCCCCACCCGGAAATGGCGCGCCGCTCCTTCGTGCTCCACCCCCTTGCCGAGCTGGCGCCGGCGCTGGTCCTGCCGGACGGCACACCCCTCGCCGCACTCTTGGCAAAGTGCCCGGCGGACGGTATCGTCCGCCTCACTGACGGAGACTAACGTGGATTTGCTCGCAAACGATATCGGCCTCGACCTGACCCGCTACGAGCTGCCGCGCTTCATCGCCGTCGAGGGCCCCATTGGCGTCGGCAAAACCACCCTCGCCAAGCGCCTCGGCCGCACCCTCAACTACGACACCCTGCTGGAACAGGCCGAGGAAAACCCCTTCCTCGAAAAGTTCTACACCGATCGCCGCTCCGCGGCGCTGCCCACCCAGCTGTTTTTTCTTTTTCAGCGGGTCAAGCAGCTCCAGTCGCTGCGCCAGCGGGATATCTTCAAGCCGGTGAGCATCGCCGACTTCCTGATGGAGAAGGACCCCCTGTTCGCCCAGGTCACCCTCGATGCGGACGAACTGCGCCTCTACCAGAACGTCTATGCCCAGCTGACGGTGGACTCCCCCGTGCCCGACCTGGTGATCTACCTCCAGGCCCCCACGGAGGTGCTGCTGGAGCGCATCCAGCACCGGGGCACCCCCATGGAGCAGAACATCGATCCGGGCTACCTGCGCACCCTCAACGACGCCTATACCCAGTTTTTCTATTATTACGAGCGCGCGCCGCTGCTGATCGTCAACGCCACCGAGATCGACCTGGCCAACAGCGACGCCGACTACCGCAACTTGGTCGAGTACCTGCTGACCATCAAGACCGGCAAGCACTACTACAACCCCACGCCGCATCTCTAAGTCCGGTACCCCGGCTGTTATGGCCAGGTCCATTCGCGAGAGGAATCGCCCATGAAAGCCATCAATCTAGCCAGCCTCCAGGCCATGAAGAGCGCCAAGGAGAAATTCGCGGTGATCACCGCCTACGACGCCTCCTTCTCCCGCCTGGCGGAGCTCGCCGGCATCGAGGTGGTGCTGGTGGGGGACTCCCTCGGCAATGTGGTGCTCGGCCACGACAGCACCGTGCCGGTCACCATGGATGACATGATCCACCACACCCTGGCGGTGGCGCGGGGCAACAGCAAGTCGCTGATCATCGCCGACCTGCCGTTCATGGCCTATGCCAGCGAACACCAGGCCCTCGACAACGCCGCCGCGCTGATGCAGGCGGGGGCCCAGATGGTCAAGCTGGAGGGCGGCGCCTGGCTGGAGGAAACCGTCCAGCTGCTCACCGAGCGGGGCATCCCAGTGTGCGCCCACCTAGGACTCACCCCCCAGTCGGTCCACAAGTTGGGCGGCTACCGGGTGCAGGGCAAGGACGACGAGGCCGCGGCGCAGATCCTCAGCGATGCCCTGCTGCTGCAGGACGCCGGGGCCGACCTGCTGGTGCTCGAATGCGTCCCCGCTCCCCTCGCGGCGCAGATCAGCGAGGCGCTGTTCATTCCGGTGATCGGCATCGGTGCCGGCGCCGGCACCGATGCCCAGGTGCTGGTGATCTACGACATGCTGGGGATTTCCCCCCGCCAGCCCCGCTTCAGCAGGAACTTCCTGGTGGGCGCCGATTCCGTCCTGGGCGCCCTCGAGGCCTACGCCAGCGCGGTGCGCTCGGGCCAGTTCCCGGAGGCGGAGCACAGCTTCAAGTAGCACCCCGGCGCGGCCCACAAAAAAGGCCGGCCCCTCTCGGGGCCGGCCTTTTTTGCACTTGCGGAAGAGGCTGGCGACCCTTACAGGGCGCCGTCCTGCACCGCTTCCTCGCTGGTGGCTTCGCCACCGGCGCTGCCTTCCTCGGCGGCGGCTTCCTTGATGGAGAGCTTGATGCGGCCGCGGTTGTCCACGTCGAGCACCTTCACCCGCACCTTCTGCCCTTCCTTCAGGTAATCGCTGACGGCGTTGACACGCTCCTCGGCGATCTGGGAGATGTGCACCAGGCCATCGGTACCGGGCATGAAGGTGACGAACGCGCCGAAATCGACGATCCGAGCCACCACGCCATCGTAGATGCGACCGATCTCGGCCTCGGCGGTGATGCCCTCGATGCGCGCCACGGCGGCGCGCAGGCCGTCGGCGTTGTCGCTGTAGATGCGGATGGTGCCGTCATCCTCGATATCGATGGTGGCACCGGTCTCCTCGGTGAGGGCGCGGATGGTGGCGCCACCCTTGCCGATCACATCGCGGATCTTGTCGGTGTCGATCTTCATGGTGTGGTAGCGCGGCGCACTGTCGGACACCTGGGGACGGCCCTCGGAGATCACCTTGTTCATCTCGCCGAGGATATGGAGGCGGGCATGGAGCGCCTGGTTCAGGGCGGTCTCCATGATTTCCTCGGTGATGCCCTCGATCTTGATGTCCATCTGCAGGGCGGTGACGCCCTGGGCGGTACCCGCCACCTTGAAGTCCATGTCGCCGAGATGGTCCTCGTCGCCGAGGATGTCGGTCAGTACGGCGTAGCCTTCCGGGTCCTTGACAAGACCCATGGCGATACCGGCCACCGGCGCCTTGAGGGGCACACCGGCGTCCATCAGGGCGAGGCTGGTACCGCACACCGAGGCCATGGAGCTGGAGCCATTGGATTCGGTGATCTCCGACACGACCCGCAGGGTGTAGGGGAAGGTGTCGAGGCTCGGCAGCACGGCGGCAACGCCGCGCCGCGCGAGGCGGCCGTGGCCCACTTCGCGGCGGCCGGTAAAGCCGACGCGACCGCACTCACCCACCGAGTAGGGGGGGAAGTTGTAGTGGAGCATGAAGGGGTCCTTGCGCTCCCCTTCCAGGGCATCGATGATCTGGGCATCCCGCAGGGAGCCGAGGGTGGCGGCCACCAGGGCCTGGGTCTCGCCACGGGTGAAGAGGGCGGTACCGTGAACCTTGGGCAGCACGCCCACCTGCACGCTGATGGGCCGCACGGTCTTGTTGTCGCGGCCATCGATGCGGGGTTCGCCGCGGATGATGCGACCGCGGACGATTTTCTTCTCGAGCTTCTTGAACGCGCCCTTGACGGCATCGGCGGTGACTCCGCTGGCCTCGTTCACCAGGGCGGCGATGGCTTCGCCGCGCACGGCGTCGATGGCGGCCACCCGCTCCTGCTTGTTGGTCAGCTGGTAGGCGGCGTCGAGGCGCGGGCCAAACTGCGCCTTGAGGGCGGAGGCCAGCTCCAGATTTTCGGCGGGGGCCTGCCAGTCCCAGCGGGGCTTGCCCACCTCGCGGACCAGATCGTCGATCACGGCGATGGCGGCCTGCATCTCCTGGTGGCCGAACAGCACGGCGCCGAGCATCAGGTCCTCGGGCAGCTCCTTGGCTTCGGACTCCACCATCAGCACCGCGTCGCGGGTACCGGCAACCACCATGTCGAGGTCAGACTTGGCGAGCTGCGAGTAGGTGGGGTTGAGCAGGTAGCCGGCATCGCCGCTGTAGCCCACGCGGGCGGCGGCGATGGGGCCATTGAAGGGAATGCCGGAAATGGCCAGGGCCGCGGAGGTGCCGATCATGGCGGCGATATCCGGGTCGATGTCCTTGTCGGCGGACAGCACGGTGCAGATCACCTGCACTTCGTTCTTGTAGCCGTCGGGGAACAGCGGGCGGATGGGGCGGTCGATCAGGCGCGAGGTGAGGGTTTCCTTCTCGCTGGGACGGCCTTCGCGCTTGAAGAAGCCGCCGGGGATCTTGCCGGCCGCGTAGGCCTTTTCCTGGTAATTGACGGTGAGGGGGAAGAAGTCCATCCCCTCCTTGGCTTCACGGGCGCCCACCACGGTGCACAGCACGCTGGTGTCGTCCATGGTGCACAGCACGGCGCCGGTGGCCTGGCGGGCGATGCGCCCGGTTTCCAGGGTGACGGTGTGCTGGCCGTATTGGAATGATTTGATGACAGGTTTCACGTTTTTCACCTTCCTAAACAAAGACGGCTCCCCAGGAGCCGTCTGAATGCATTAACGACGCAGGCCGAGTCTTTTGATCAGTTCGGCGTAACGATTGGCGTCTTTGCCCTTGAGGTAGTCCAGCAGCTTGCGACGCTGGTTTACCATGCGGATCAGGCCACGACGGGAGTGGTGGTCCTTCTTGTGGCCCTCGAAATGGCCTTGCAGCTTGTTGATGTTGGCCGTCAGCAGCGCCACTTGCACTTCCGGGGAGCCGGTGTCCCCTTCCGCCTGGGCGTATTCCTTGACGATTGCGTTTTTCTCGATTGCACTCAGTGCCATGTGACTTCTCCTCTATGCGGTGTTGGTACGGGGATGTCCGCGCATAGGTACAGACACCCTAGTGTGGCCCGACATGGGCCAATACATTGTTCTCAGGACGGATTGTCGTCCACCACCAGGCGCTTGGGCGCCAGGCGGCCATCCTCGAGCACTTCGCCGACGCCGATAAAGGCGCCGCTTTCGAAGATGCGCACTATATCGCCTTCGCGGGCCTCACGGTAGGCCTTGGCGGCCATCACCGGCTGGCCGCGGCGGAAGTACCAGGCCATGGATTCCGGCAGGTCCACCGCCATCAGATGAGCCACGGCGGTATCCACGGGCTTGAGCAGGTGGTCGAGATCCTCGCCCCGCCGCCCCTCCCGCAGGGCGGTCAGCGCATCCAGGCTGATGGCGTCGGCATCGGTGAAGCAGCCCGCCGCGCTGCGGTGCAGGCGGCTGACATGGCCGCCACAGCCGAGGGCGGCGCCGAGGTCTTCCGCCAGGGTGCGCACGTAGGTGCCCTTGCTGCAGCGAATCTCGACGTCGGCCTCCGCCACTTCCCCCGCACGAAACGCCAGCAGTTGATAACTGAAGATGGTCACCGGGCGCGCCTGCCGCTCCACCTCGATGCCTTCCCGCGCCAGCTTGTAGAGGGGCACTCCGTCCTTTTTCAGCGCCGAGTACATGGGTGGCACCTGGAGGATGTCCCCCTCGAAGGCGACCATGGCATCTTCCACCCGGGCGGCGTCGATACCGGCGGCGGAGCGGGTCTCGATCACCTCACCCTCGGCGTCGCCGGTGGTGGTGGTCACCCCGAGGCGGAAGGTGCTCAGGTAGCACTTGTCGGCGTCGAGCAGGAACTGGGTGAACTTGGTGGCTTCGCCAAAGCAGATGGGCAGCACGCCGGTGGCCATGGGATCGAGGCTGCCGGTGTGTCCCGCCTTGGCGGCATAGAACAGATACTTGGCTTTTTGCAGGGTGTCGTTGGAGGTAATGCCGGCGGGCTTGTCGACCACCAGAATGCCATTCACCGGACGCCCGCGCTGCTTGCGGCGTCCCAATTACTCGCCCTCCGGATGGCGCGCCCTGTCCTGGGACAGGGCCAGGTCGATCAGCGCCGAAAGCTTCTGACCCCGCTCGCCGCTGCCATCGTAGAAAAAGTGCAACTGGGGAATGGAGCGCATGCGGATGGCCTTGCCCACCTGGGCGCGGAGGAAGCCCGCCGCGCCGTTGAGGATCTCCACCGCCACGGCGGCGTCCGCCTCGCTCTTGGGGACGACAAAATTGACATACACCTTGGCGTGGGACATGTCCCGGCTCACTTCCACCGCGGTGATGTTGACGATGCCGAGGCGCGGATCGCCCATCTCGGTGCGAATGAGCTGGGCGAGCTCCCGCTGCAGGGCGTCGGCAACCCGGTCGGTGCGGCTGAATTCTCTTGGCATGGCTGGGCCCGCTTGCCGGAGGGGGTGCCGAGGCACCCGCCGTCACAGCTTGCGCGCAACCTCCTTCACGTCAAAGACTTCGATCTGGTCGCCGGGCTTGACGTCGTTGTAATCCTTCACACCGATGCCGCACTCGGTACCGCTGCGCACTTCGGACACGTCGTCCTTGAAGCGCCGCAGGGATTCCAGCACGCCCTGGTAGATCACCACGTTGTTGCGCAGCACACGGATCGGCTTGCTCTTGTACATGGTGCCCTCGGTGACGATACAGCCGGCGATCTGGCCGAACTTGGGCGAGCTGAACACATCGCGAACCTCGGCGATACCGACGATCTCCTCGCGGATTTCCGGGGACAGCATGCCGGACAGGGCCGCCTTGACGTCATCGAGCAGGTTGTAGATCACGCTGTAATAGCGGATATCGACCCCTTCCTGTTCCGCCAGCTTGCGGGCGGAGGTCTCGGCGCGGACGTTGAAGCCCATGATCACCGCCCCGGACGTCAGCGCCAGGTTGATGTCGGACTCGTTGAGCCCGCCAACACCGGAGGACACCACGGTAACGCCCACTTCGTCGCTCTGGATGGCCGCCAGGGACGACAGGATGGCCTCCAGGGAGCCGCGCACGTCGGCCTTGACCACCACGGGCAGCACCTTCTTGCCGACGGACTCGCCAAAGGAGGCGAACATGTTTTCGAGCTTGCTGGCCTGCTGGCGGGCCATGCGCTCCTCGCGGGCCTTCTGCTGGCGGAAATCCGCCACTTCCCGGGCCTTGCGCTCGTCCGCCACCACGACGAACTCGTCGCCGGCATCGGGGGCGATATCGAGACCGACGATCTCCACCGGAATGGAGGGGCCGCCCTCCGCCACCGGCTTGCCGTTCTCGTCGTTCATCAGGCGGATCTTGCCCACCGCCTGGCCGGCGAGGACGAAGTCCCCCTTGCGCAGGGTACCCTGCTGAATCAGTGCGGTGGCCACCACGCCGCGGCCCTTCTCCATGCGCGCCTCGACGATGACGCCCTTGGCGGGCACATCCCGGGGGGCGGTCAGTTCGAGCATCTCGGCCTGCAGCAGCACCGCGTCGAGCAGGTCGTCGATGCCGTCACCGGTATGGGCGGAGACCTTGACGAAGGGGGTGTCGCCACCCCACTCCTCGGGGATCACGTCCTTCGCGGAGAGCTCGTTGGTGACCCGCTCGGGATCGGCGGATTCCTTGTCCATCTTGTTGATGGCGACAACGATGGGGACACCCGCCGCCTTGGCGTGCTGGATGGCTTCCTCGGTCTGGGGCATCACGCCGTCGTCGGCGGCCACCACCAGGATCACCACGTCGGTGGCCTTGGCGCCGCGGGCCCGCATCGCGGTGAAGGCGGCGTGACCGGGGGTGTCGAGGAAAGTGATCATGCCCTTGGGCGTATCCACGTGGTAGGCGCCGATATGCTGGGTGATGCCGCCCGCTTCGCCGGACGCGACCCGGGTCTTGCGGATATGGTCGAGCAGCGACGTCTTGCCGTGGTCGACATGGCCCATCACCGTGACCACCGGGGCGCGGGGCTCCGCGTTGTCGCTGGCGAGCAGGGCGATCTCGTCACGCAGTTGCTGCTCGATGGCGTCATCGGAGACCAGCACCGGGCGATGGCCGAGTTCCTCGACGATCAGCACGGCGGTGTCCTGATCGATGGCCTGGTTGATGGTGGCCATGGTGCCGAGCTTCATCAGCTCCTTGATCACCACCGCGGCCTTCACCGACATGCGCTGGGCCAGTTCGCCCACCTGGATGCTCTCCGGCACCTCGACGTCGTAGACGATCTTGTCGGTGGGCCGCTTGAAGGTGTGGCGGTTCTCGATGCGCACCACGGGGGCGGCGGACTTCAGGCGCGGCTTCTTGTCGCCGTCCTCGCTGTCGTCGATGACCAGGAGCTCCTCGGGGCGCTGCTTGCGACCCTTGACGTCCTTGGTCTTGACCTTCTTCTTGTTGAGCTTGGCCTCTTCGTCCTCTTCGTCCTCGCGGGTCTTTTTCTTGACCAGCTTGTCGCCGGGCTTGGCTTCCACCGGTGGGATGGCCCCCGGCTTGCGCGGCTCCTCGCCGGCAGCGGCAGCGCCCTCGACGGGCTGGCTGTCCGCGGGCTCGGCGGCGGCCTCGACGGCATCGGCCTGGGCGTGGCGGCGCCTTTCCTCCTCTTCCGCCTTGCGGCGGGCCTCGATGGCGGCTAGGCGCCGGGCCTCGGCGTCGTCCACCAGGGAAGAGCGCCCGGCAACCGGGGCCGCGGCGGGCGCGGCAGGGGTATCCACCGCCGGCGCATCGGCCTCGGTTCTTTCGAACTCCTGGCCACCGCCGTCGACATCACTGCGCTTGACGTAGGTGCGCTTCTTGCGCACCTCCACGTTGACGGTTTTCTTGCCGGTGGTTTTCAGGGTGCTGACGGTCTTGCGGCGCAGGGTGATCTTGGCGGTCTCGGCGGGCTTTTCCCCGTGGAGACTTTTCAGATACGCCAGCAGCTGCTTTTTCTCCGCATCGGTAACCGTTTCATCCGGCGAGGTATGCTTCAACCCCGCTTCACCCATCTGCTTGAGCAGACGGTCTACGGATGCCCCAACGACCTCGGCAAGTTGACTCACGGTAACTTCAGCCATTCAATGTCCTCTCCAATAATGCATAGCGAGCCTGACGGGACTCAGTCCTCGGCAAACCAGGGTGCGCGGGCCGTCATGATCAGCGCCGCGGCACGCTCTTCATCCATTCCATCGATATCCAGCAGGTCGTCCACCGCCTGCTCGGCGAGGTCTTCCATGGTGACGATGCCGCGGCTGGCAAGAATATTGGCCAGCGTCGCGTCCATGCCGTCCATGGTCAGCAGATCCTCGGCGGGCTCCGCCTGGGCCAGCCCCTCCTCGGTTGCCAGCGCCAGGGTGAGCAGGGCGTCCTTGGCCCGCTCCCGCAGGGCCTCGGCGATCTCCTCATCGAAGCCTTCGATGTCCATCATTTCCTCGAGGGGCACATAGGCCACTTCCTCGATGGAGCTAAAGCCCTCTTCCACCAGCACGGTGGCGACATCCTCGTCGATGTCGAGGTACTTCATGAAGGTCTCCACCAGGGAACCCGCCTCCTCCTCGTGCTTGGCCTCGGCCTCGGTCACGCTCATCACGTTGATCTTCCAGCCGGTGAGTTCCACCGCCAGGCGCACGTTCTGGCCACCCTTGCCGATGGCCTGGGCGAGGTTTTCCTCGGCCACCGCCACATCCATGGAGTGGGCGTCCTCGTCCACCACGATGGACTCCACCTCCGCCGGGGCCATGGCGTTGATCACCAGCTGGGCCGGGTTGTCGTCCCACAGCACGATGTCGATGCGCTCGCCGCCCAGTTCGTTGGACACCGCCTGCACCCGGGCCCCGCGCATGCCGACACAGGCGCCGACGGGGTCGATGCGGCCGTCATTGGTCTTGACGGCGATCTTGGCGCGGGAGCCGGTGTCGCGGGCGGCGCCGCGGATCTCGATGACCTGCTCGGCGATCTCCGGCACCTCGATGGTGAACAGCTGCACCAGCATCTCGTTGCAGGCTCGGCTCAGGAACAGTTGGGGCCCGCGGGCCTCGGGGCGGATGTCCTGGAGCACGGCGCGGATGCGGTCGTTGACGCGGAATACTTCGCGACCGACCAGTTCCTCCCGGGGCAGCACCGCCTCGGCGTTGTTGCCGAGGTCGACGATAAGGTGTTCGCGGGTCACTTTCTTGACGGTGCCGCTGACCAGCTCACCGACCCGGTCGCGGTACTGGTTGGCGATCAGCGCCCGCTCGGCGTCGCGCACCTTCTGAACGATGACCTGCTTGGCGGTCTGGGCGGCGATGCGACCGAAATTGATGTTCTCGACCTGCTCCTCGAAGATGTCCCCCACCTTCAGGTTGGGATCCTTCTCGGCGGCCTCCTCGGTGGTGAGCTGGGTGCCGAGCTCGGCAAGCACATCGTCGCCCACCACTTCCCACCAGCGGTAGGTGTCGTAGTCGCCGGTCTTGCGGTTGATCACCACGCGGATGTTGGCATCCTCGTCGTAGCGCTTCTTGGTGGCAATGGCCAGAGCCTGTTCGATGGCCTCGAAAATCACGCCTTCGGAAACACCCTTCTCGTTGGAAACGGCTTCCGCAACCATCAAGATTTCTTTGTTCATTCCTCAGCCTCTTGTTTCATCTGCCCGAAGTGGGGGACAACATTTGCCTTGTCGATTGTTTCGATGGGAAACAGGTACTGGTGGTCGTCGACCTCGATGACCACCTCGTCGCCCTCGACAGCCACCAGGCGACCTTTGAATTTGCGACGCCCCTCGTAGGGCAGCCGCAGGCGGATACTGACTTCCTCGCCCAGGTAACGGCCGAACTGCGCGAGACTGTAGAGCGGCCGATCCATGCCGGGGGAGGAGACTTCGAGGGTGTACTCCCCCTGAATGGGATCCTCCACATCGAGCACGGCACTCGCCTGGCGGCTTACCCGTTCGCAGTCCTCGACGAGGATGCCCTCGGGCTTGTCGATGTAGATGCGCAGGGTGCTGTGCCTGCCGCCGGTGAGCAACTCGATACCCCACAGCTCGCAACCCATGGCTTCCACCACGGGCTGCAGAATGTCGAGCAACTTGCCCTGCCTTGTGCCTACGCTCAAGCCTTTCTCCACCACAAAAAAATGGGCCAGCGGCCCACTTAGCTGGCAGCCGCCGGATCGGAAGGCCACCTAACAAAAAGCCCCTATGCAGGGGCCTTTCGAATTGCGCGCAGACCGCGACGCATGTTGGTAGCGGGGGCAGGATTTGAACCTACGACCTTCGGGTTATGAGCCCGACGAGCTACCAGGCTGCTCCACCCCGCATCAAATCGTGTGACCGTTTCCCTGCCGGGCTTGCGCCTGGCGACAGGCCTGGCAACCTGTCCGTCACTTTGCTTTACTCCGGCAATCCCGCCGCCTTGGCCCGGTTGTGAAACCCGGCTACCGAATAGCTCGGCTCCAAGGGGGACGAATTCTATAGCCGAGTCCCACAGTGGTCAAGGCCTTTTGCGAAGCCGATTAAAAAAAGCCACTATCCCCCGGTAAAACGCTTTTCTCCCGCTGGACGGCACAGCCTGACAGACTGTGCGCCGTACCGAGCCAGGCTGCCAGAACGACAAAAACCGGCGTCGGAACATGGCGGCGCGCCCACGGGGCCGCCCATGAGGCAAGGGTGCGCAGCCTACCATTACACCAGAGCGCTTTCGAGGAAAGACCATGAGCAACTATAAACACCTCTTCAATCCGATGAAGATCGGCAATCTCGACATCAAGAATCGAATCTTCATGTCCCCCCACGGCATGGTGGGTCTCGGTATCGGCACCGAGCAGCAGGTCGGCTATTTCGAGGCCCGCGCCAAGGGCGGCGTCGGCTTCATGGGGATCGCCAGCTGTCAGGTTGAGCCGGCCCCGCTGGTACCGCCGGGCTGGTTCATTCGCGCCTACAGCCGGGACGACCTCCACGCCATCGAGAAAATCGTCAAGGCGACCCACAAATGGGGTGCCAGGACCTTCGTCCAAGGAGTATGGATGCAGGCGGATTTCAACCAGGCTGTGGCCTCCGGTATCGCACCCCACACCGTGCTGAGCGATACCCAGCCGCGCTCGATGACCGTCGGCGAAATCCAGAAGCTGGCGGAAGCCCATATCGTCTCCGCCATGCACGCCGAGGAGGCCGGGGCCGACGGCTTTGAGTTCCCCATTGGCGGCGGCGCCGGCATGCAGAGCTTCACCTCCCCCCTCTACAACAAGCGTACCGACCAGTACGGCGGCAGCCTGGAGAACCGCATGCGGGTGATCGTCGAGATCATCGACGGCATCCGCGCCAATACCGGCCCCGACTTCGTGCTCGGCATCGCCCTCAACGCCGACGACACCACCCTCGGCGGCGACGGCCTGTCGGAGGGCATCGCCATGGCCAAGCTGCTGGAAGCCACCGGCAAGCTCGACTGGCTGCGGATCACCGCCCGGGGCCAGAAGCCCCAGATGACCCAGTACCACTACCCCTCGTCCTACATGGCCACCGAGGGCACCCACCTCTACGCCGCCGCCGAGGTGAAGAAAGCCGTGACCCAACTGCCCATCGTCAGCGGCGGCCGGATCACCACCGGCGAATTCGCCGACCAGGCCATAGACGACGGCAAGTGCGACATGGTGTTCGTGGCCCGCTCGGTCATCGCCGACCCCGAGTGGCCCAACAAGATCCGCAACCGCCAGCAGGCGGAGATCCGCGCCTGTATCGGCGATCTCGAAGGCTGCTTCCTGCGCTCCTGCATCGGCCACCCCGTCGGCTGCACCGTCAACCCCGATATCAGCCACGAGCACGAGACCATCCAGCCGGCGGCCGTGAAGAAGAAAGTGGTCATCGTCGGCGGCGGCCCCGCCGGCCTGCAGGCGGCCATGGTGGCCGCCGAGCGGGGGCACCAGGTGACGCTGATCGAAAAATACGACGAGTTGGGCGGCCACGTGCGCCTACAGGCCAAGCTGCCGGGCCTCGAGGACCGCGGCGACATCGTCCGCTGGCTATCGTTGCAGATCAAGAAACTCGGCGTCGAGGTGCGGCTCAACACCGTCGCCAGCGCCGAATCCCTGGCGGCCATGGGCGCCGATGCCATCGTGATCGCCAGCGGCTCAACCTATTCGCGCACCGGCATCAGCAAGAATCAGCTGACCGAAATCCCCGGCCACGACCTGGGCCACGGTCATGTGCTGACCCCCGAGGACATCCTGCTCGACCACGCCCGGGTGGGTGACAAGGTGGTGGTGTACGACAACACCGCCTACGAGGTGGGCCCCGGCATCGCCGAGATGCTGGCGGACAAGGGCAAGGAAGTCTTCCTCGTCACCATCGACAGCGGCATCGCCATGTCGGTGACCGAGATCGGCATCAACAAGGTATTGACCGCGCGCCTGCTGCCCAAGGTGACCTTCATCAACCACACCCGGATCAAGGAAATCACCCCCGAAGCCGTGGTGCTGCAGAACTACTACACCAAGGAGATCACCGAGCTCGCCGATGTCCACAATGTGGTCCTGGTCACCTCCAAGCCGCCCGCCGAGGGCCTCTACCACGAACTGCTGGGCAAGGTGCCCGAGCTGCATCTGATCGGCGACGCCCGGGAAGCCAAGTGGAGCGTGTTCGCCACCGACGAGGCCATCAAGGATGGGCGCCGGATTGGCTTGATGCTCTGACCCGGGACACGGGCATTGCCAAACCAAAAGCCCCGGGTACCCGGGGTTTTTTCTGTCTGCCACGTTTTTCCAATTTGCCCGCCGGCAACACAGGGGATGGCCAGCGGCCATTGGCAACTGTCGCGGTGGAGACAGATCCCCCGATGATCGCCCACAAAAAACCCCGGAAATCCGGGGTTTTTTGTGCATCCTCATTGATTGAAGGATGCGGATATGGTGCCCAGGGCCGGACTTGAACCGGCACGACTTGCGTCACTACCCCCTCAAGATAGCGTGTCTACCAATTTCACCACCTGGGCTGAACCTTGCTTCCGTGCTTATTGCTCACGGCCGGCGGGCACTTCGGGTACCGCCGGTACTTCCAGGGCGGCCTCATCCTGTGGCGCCACCGGAATATCCCCGTCCAGCACGGACGCGGGAATCTCTTCGCCAACATCGGGAATGAAGGAATCCCCCATGCCGGCCTTATGCTTTGCCATCACGGCAAGCGTAAAACTGGTCACGAAAAACAGCGTGGCCAGGATGGCAGTGGCCTTGCTGAAAAAATTCCAGCTGCCTGAACTGCCGAAAATCGTCTGCGACGCGCCGGCGCCGAAGGAGGCGCCGGCCTCCGCGCCCTTGCCCTGCTGCAGCAGCACCAAGGCGACAATGGCCAGTGCGATTAGCAGGTGTATTGCCAGAATAATCTGCATCATTACCGTTGATCCGCCTGCCTGCATATTGCAGCAAATTCATCCGCGACCAGCGAGGCGCCTCCAATCAGGCCGCCGTCTATATCCGGCTGGGAGAAAAGCTCCCGGGCGTTGGCGGCCTTGACACTGCCGCCGTACAAAATTCGTGTTGCTTCTCCCGCGCGGCCCAGGGAAGCCCGTATCGCGCGGTGCACTTCCTGCGCCTGCTCCGGTGTCGCCGTCCTGCCGGTGCCAATGGCCCAGACGGGCTCGTAGGCGACAATACCGGCGGCAAGCTGCGCAAGGCCCACCAGATCCGCCACCGCCCCAAGCTGGGCCTCGATGACGGCGAGGGTGCTGCCCGCTTCGCGCTCCGCGAGGGTCTCCCCTACGCAAAGCACCGGCACCAAGCCCGCGTCGCGGGCGGCGGCGAACTTTCTCGCCACCCTGTCAGCGCCTTCACCAAACAGCTGGCGGCGCTCTGAGTGACCTACCAGCACCAGTTCGCAGCCCGTGTCGCGAAGCATCGCGCCACTCACTTCGCCGGTGAAGGCGCCTTCGCCCCGCTGCTCGCTCACGTCCTGAGCGCCGAGGGCAATGCCGCTACCCGCCAGACACTCCGCACCCATGGCCAGGTAGGGGGTGGGCGGACAGATGGCGATGTCCAGCGTCGCACCCGCCAACAGGGATTTGAGGGATTCCAGATGGGACGCCACAAAGCCGCGGGAGCCGTGCATCTTCCAGTTACCCGCCACCAGCGGTTTACGCATCACCCTTCCCGTCCCATGCAAGCCGACCTCGAAGGGGCGCAAATGGTAGCGAAGTCACCGGGATTATACAAGCCGGCAAAACCCTTCTTCACAGGACTTTTTCCACCGCGTCGGCAACCTGGCGGGCAAGGGCGCCGACCTGGTCGGCGTCGACACCTTCCACCATCACCCGGATCAACGGCTCGGTACCCGAGGGCCGCAGCAGCACGCGACCGCGACCGGCGAGGGCCGCCTCGGCGGCGGCGACGGCGGCGCGGATTTCCGGCAGGGTTTCCACCGGCTTTTTATCCGCCATCCGCACATTGATCATCACCTGGGGCAGCTTGGCCATTTCGCCGCTCAGTTCCGCCAGCGACCGGCCGCTTTCGCGCATGGCGCGCAGCACCTGCAAGGCGGCGACGATGCCGTCCCCGGTGCTGGTGAGATCGCCACAGACGATGTGCCCCGAGCTTTCGCCGCCAAGGGTCCAGCCGTTGGCGCGCATCGCCTCGATGACGTAGCGGTCGCCCACCCGGGCGCGCTCGAAGGGGATGCCCAAGCCGTCGAAAGCCAGCTGCAAACCGTGATTGGACATCAGCGTGCCTACCACCCCGCCGCCTTCCCCTGCCCCGTGCCGGTGGCGGGCGATGATGAAGAGGATTTCATCGCCATCCACCAGGTTCCCCCGGTGGTCGACCAGGATCACCCTGTCGCCGTCGCCGTCGAAGGCGATGCCGAGATCGGCCCCCTGGCGCACCACTTCGGCGGCGAGGGCCTCCGGATGGGTGGAGCCGCAATCGGCGTTGATATTGAGGCCGTTGGGCTCTACCGCCATGGGCACCACCCGCGCCCCCAGCTCCCGCAGCACATCGGGGGCCACGTGGTAGGTGGCGCCGTTGGCGCAATCCACCACCAGGGTGAGGCCGTCGAGATTGAAACCCGAGGGCAGGGTTCCCTTGCAGAACTCGATATAGCGCCCGGCGGCGTCGGCGATGCGATGGGCGCGGCCCAGGGTTTCCGACAGGCCGGTCTCCATGGGCAGGTCCAGGTAGCGCTCGATGCGCGCCTCCAGCTCGTCGTCAAGCTTGTAGCCGTCGGCGCCGAAGAACTTGATGCCGTTGTCATCAAAGGGGTTGTGGGACGCGCTGATGACGATGCCCGCCTGGGCGCGGAAGGTGCGACTCAGGTAGGCGATGGCAGGGGTGGGCATGGGGCCGAGCAGGCCCACGTCCACGCCGGCGGCGATGATCCCCGCCTGCAGGGCGGATTCGAACATATAGCCGGACACCCGGGTGTCCTTGCCCACCAGGATCAGCTTGCGACCCCGGGCCATCTCGCCGAACACCTTGCCGGCGGCCCAGCCGAGCTTGAGGACGAAATCCGCGGTAATGGGCGGCTGCCCCACCCGACCGCGAATGCCGTCGGTGCCAAAATATTGTCTACCCATGGGGTTGGATGCCTTCGATTGCATGGAGGATTTTCAGGGCGTCCACGGTGGCGGCGACATCGTGGACGCGGAGAATTCTGGCGCCCCGCTGCGCCGCCAGCAGGGCCAGGGCAACGCTGCCGTGCAGCCGCTCGCCCACCGGGCGGTCGAGCAGCTCGCCCACCATGCGCTTGCGGGAGACACCCACCAGCACCGGCAATCCCTCGGCCGCGAAGCGATCGAGGGCGCGGAACAGGGCGAGGTTGTGTGCCAGGTCCTTGGCGAAACCGAACCCGGGATCGATGGCGATCCGGGCCCGGGGAATGCCCGCCGCCTCACAGAGGGCGACCCGCGCGCGCAGATGGTCGAGCACCTCCGCCACCACATCGCGGTAATTCGCCAGCCGCCCCATATCCCCGGGTTCGCCACGGGTGTGCATCAGGCATACGGGGAGGCCGCTGCGCGCCGCGGCCTCGAGGGCACCCGGGCGGGCCAGGGCGCGGACATCGTTGATCAGGTCGGCCCCCGCGGCGGCAACGGCGTCCATCACCGCGGGACAACTGGTGTCCACCGACACCGGCACGGCAAAACGGGTCTTGAGCATCGCCACCACCGGCACCACCCGGGCGAGTTCCTCCGCCTCGCTGACCGGCAGGGCCCCGGGGCGGGTCGACTCGCCCCCGACATCGATAATGTCCACCCCCGCCGCCACCATGGCCTCGACGTGGCGGGCAATCCGCTGGAGATCGGGCTGACCGGCGGTGAACAGCTGGCCGCGGTCGGAGAACGAGTCCGGGGTGATATTGAGAATACCCATCACCGCTGCCCGCCCCGAGGGCGGGAGCAGCCGGGTCATGTCGCCTGTCATCGGTCGATTCGGAAGTGGGGGATCAATGCTCCCCGGCGGGGCCGCCAACGGCACCGCTGGCCTCGGCGGATTCACCGCCACCGGCACTGTTGACCGGAGGATCGCGCCAGTCGTGGGGCGGGCGCACCGGACGGCGGGCCATCAGGTCGTCCACCTGCTCGGAGTCCAGGGTCTCGTACTCCATCAGCGCCGCCTTCATGGCGTGGAGGATGTCGACGTTCTCCTCGAGGATCCCCTTGGCGGTGTCGTAGCAGTCGCTGATGATGCGCCGCACCTCGGCGTCGATCTCCCGGGATGTCTCGGCGGAATAGTTGGGGTTGCCGGCGCCGGGCACCTGGGCCTCCTCCTCACCGTAGAGAATGGGGCCGAGCCTGTCCGACAGACCCCAGCGGGTGACCATGCTGCGGGCCAGCTGGGTGGCCCGCTCGATGTCGTTCTGGGCGCCGGTGGTGACCCCGTCCGCCCCGAGGATCATCTCCTCGGCGAGGCGGCCACCGAACAGAGTGCAGATCTGGCTGATGATCTGGCGGCGGCTCAAGCTGTACTTGTCCCCCTCCGGCAGGAACTGGGTGACGCCGAGGGCGCGGCCCCGGGGGATGATGGTGACCTTGTGGACCGGATCGTGCTCCGGCACCAGGCGGCCGATGATGGCGTGGCCCGCCTCGTGATAGGCGGTGTTGGCCTTTTCCGCCTCGGACATCACCATGGAGCGGCGCTCGGCGCCCATCATGATCTTGTCCCGGGCCTTCTCGAATTCCTCCATGGTCACCAGGCGCTTGTTGGCACGGGCGGCGAACAGGGCGGCCTCGTTGACCAGGTTGGAGAGATCGGCGCCGGAGAACCCTGGGGTGCCCCGCGCCAGCACGCTGAGGTTGACCCGCTCGTCGAGGGGCACCTTGCGCACATGGACCTTGAGAATCTGCTCCCGGCCGCGGACATCCGGCAGGCCGACAAACACCTGGCGATCGAAGCGGCCAGGGCGCAACAGCGCCTTGTCGAGCACGTCCGGGCGGTTGGTGGCGGCGATGACGATGACCCCCTCGGTGCCCTCGAAGCCGTCCATCTCCACCAGCAGCTGGTTGAGGGTCTGCTCGCGCTCGTCGTGGCCGCCGCCCCAGCCGCCGCCCCGGTGGCGGCCCACGGCGTCGATCTCATCGATGAAGATGATGCAGGGCGCCGCCTTCTTGGCCTGTTCGAACATGTCCCGCACCCGGGAGGCGCCGACACCGACGAACATCTCCACGAAGTCGGAACCGGAGATGGAGAAGAACGGCACCTTGGCCTCGCCGGCGATGGCCTTGGCCAGCAGGGTCTTGCCGGTGCCGGGGGGCCCGACCATCAGCACACCCTTGGGGATATGGCCACCGAGACGCTGGAACTTGGTGGGGTCGCGGAGGAAATCCACCAGCTCCTTGACGTCTTCCTTGGCCTCGTCGACGCCGGCGACATCGGCGAAGGTGGTGTTGATCTGGTCCTCGCCGAGCAGCCGGGCCTTGCTCTTGCCAAAGGCCATGGGGCCGCCGCGGCCGCCGGCCCCGCCCTGCATCTGGCGCATGAAGAACATGAAGATGGCGAGAATCAACAGGATCGGGAACGACGCCACCAGCAGCTGGGTCCAGATGCTCGGGGTTTCCGGCTCGCGGCCCTCGACCACCACGCCGTTGTTGAGCAGGTCATCCATCAGCTTGGTGTCGGGCACGTTGGGGCGGATGGTGCGAAAGCGGGTGCCGTCATTGCGCTCCCCGTCGATGGTCAGGTCCTGGATCACCACCTTGCGCACCTGGTCGGCCTGCACCTCCTCGATGAAGCGGGTGTAGTCGAGGCTCTGGGTGGTGGGGGCGGGGCTGAAGTTCTGGAACACCGACAGCAGCACCGCCGCGATCACCAGCCACAAAATCAGGTTTTTTGCCATATCGTTCACGGTCTGTTCCTCGTATTCGCGGCCAACTATACCAGCAAAGCCGGGCTATTTCTCGCCGCCCCGGTAGCCCCTGGCCACCAGGTAGACCTCCCGGGAGCGGGCCCTGGAGGCATCGGGCTTGCGGGTCGCCACGGACTGGAACTGCTTTCTGACCTCAAGCAGCAGGGCGTCGAACCCCTCCCCCTGGAACACCTTGGCGACGAAAGTACCCCCCGGCTTCAAGACCTGGGCCACCATATCCACCGCCAGTTCCACCAGGAACATGGCGCGGGGCTGATCCACGGCCTTCATGCCGCTCATGTTGGGGGCCATGTCGGAGATCACCAGGTCCACCGGCTGATCGCCGATGGCCGCGAGGATCCTCGCCAGAACCGCCTCCTCGGTGAAATCCCCCTGGACGAACTCGACGCCGGCGAGGGAATCCATGGGCAGGATATCGGAGGCGATCACCCGGCCCTGGTGGCCGACCTTTTCCGCCGCCACCTGGGACCAGCCCCCCGGGGCCGCGCCCAGGTCCACCACCGTCATGCCGGGCTTGAAGAGGCGGTCCTTGGCGTCCAGCGCAAGCAGCTTGTAGCTCGCCCGGGAGCGGTAGCCCTCCTGGCGGGACTTCTGCACAAAGGGATCCTTCTCGTGTTCCCGCAGCCAGCGCTGGCTGCTCTTTGATCGCGCCATGATTGTTGCCATTGCCGTGAATGGGGGAATTATGGCACGGACCCGCCCCCGGCGGTGACGCTGCGGGCGTTCGTGGCTACAATGGCGCACCGCAACCCGAAGACTCGCCATGACCCTGAGCACCGACAACAAGAAGCACCTACGCACCATCGGCCACGGCCTGAACCCGGTGGTCACCGTGGCCAGCAAGGGCCTCACCGAGGGGGTGCTCGCCGAGATCGACCGGGCCCTCAACGACCACGAGCTGATCAAGGTGCGCCTCACCGTGGGCGACCGGGATCTGAAAAAACAGCTTATCGACGAGATCTGCACCCAGACGCGGGGCGAGGCAGTGCAGGTCATCGGCCATATCCTGCTGCTCTACCGCAAGGCCGACAAACCCAATCCCCGCCTCTCCAATCTCCTCAAGCCCGCCTGACGGGCCGGGGCCTACTCCAGCAACCGGTCGAGGTCGGCGATGGAGTCCAGGGTCCAGTCCGGGGTGACGCCGGCCCGGGCCACCAGATCAGCCCGGTACTTGCCGGTCTTCACCAGGGCCGCCCGCAGGCCCGCCTGCTGGGCGCCGCCCACGTCGGAGAGAATATCGTCCCCCACCACCGCCACCCGGCCAGGAGCAATGCCGAGGCTCGCCAGGGCAGCGGCAAAAAAGGCCCGGGACGGCTTGCCGGTCACCACCGCCTCGGTGGCGGCGACGTATTCCAGCCCCGCCACGAAGCAGCCGATATCCACGTGGAGGCCGGCCTCGGTCTGCCAGTAACGGTTGCGGTGCATGGCCACCAGGCGGGCGCCCTCCAGCAGATGGTTGAACAGGCGGTCGAGCAGGGCGTAGGTCCAGGCCTCGCCGATGTCACCGATCACCACCGCCTGGGGCCGGGTCTCCACCTGCTCGATACCGGCGAAGTCCTCCAGCACCTCGGGGGCCACGGCGAGACAACAGCGGGTCAGGCCCTCGCGGCGCAGGTAATCCCGGGTGGCCACCGGCGCGGTGATCAACTGCTGGACGGTGACGGGCAGGCCGAAGGCCTCCAGCTTGTCCCGCAGCGCCGCCGCCGAGCGGGTGGTGGTGTTGGTGATGAAGCGATGGGGAATGCCCCGCGCCCTCAGGGTGCGCAATGCCTCGACGCCCCCGGGGACCAGCTGATCCCCCACATAGAAGACGCCATCGAGATCGAACAGCAAGCCATCCACCCTGTCACCCATCGACCCCGCCCCCACCGCCGTGAAAATACCTGTCAGCGCCGACAAGTATAGCCAAGGGCACGGACCCGGATGGCGCAGGGGCGGCGCGAGACCGCCGGTTCAATGGCCTTTGCCCCGCCGAGGCGGTAACATTCGCACTCCTCAAACCCGGGAACGGACAGGGAACGAATGACCACAGGCAAGAAACCCACGGTGCTGCTCATCCTCGACGGCTGGGGATACAGCGAAAACCCCGAGCACAACGCCATCCACGCCGCCCGGGCGCCGGTGTGGAAATCCCTCTGGGCCGCGCGGCCCAAGACCCTGGTGGCCACCTCCGGCATGGCGGTGGGCCTGCCGGACGGCCAGATGGGCAACTCCGAGGTGGGGCACATGACCCTCGGCGCCGGGCGGGTGATCTACCAGAGCTTCACCCGCATCAACAAGGCCATCGCCGACGGGGACTTCTTCACCAACCCGGTGTACTGCGCCGCCGTGGACAAGGCCCTCGCCGCCGATGGCGCGGTGCACATCCTCGGCCTGCTGTCCCCCGGCGGGGTCCACAGCCACGAGGAACACCTCGCCGCCGCCATCCGCCTCGCCGCCGGGCGGGGCTGCCGGCGCATCTATCTGCACGGCTTCCTCGATGGCCGCGACACGCCGCCGAAAAGCGCCGCCCCGTCCCTCGCCCTGATCGAGAAGGCCTTCGCCGAAGCGGGGTGCGGTGCCATCGCCAGCCTCGCCGGACGCTACTACGCCATGGACCGGGACAACCGCTGGGAGCGGGTCCAGCCGGTCTATGACATGCTCACCCTGGGGGAGGCGCCGTTCACCGCGCCCAGCGCCGCCCAGGCCCTCGAGGCGGCCTACGCCAGGGACGAGAGCGACGAGTTCGTCAAACCCACCCTCATCGTCAACGAGGGCCAGCCCCCGGTGGCGATCCGCGACGGCGACACCGTACTGTTCATGAACTTCCGCCCCGACCGGGCCCGGGAGCTGACCCAGGCCTTCGTCGACGACGGATTTGACGGCTTCGAGCGCCGCGCCCGGCCGCGCCTCGCGGACTTCGTGATGACCACCGAATACTCCGCGGACTTCGCCATCCCCTGCGCCTATCCGCCGGAAAATCTCGCCAATTCCTTCGGCGAACTGCTCTCCGCCCAGGGCAGAACCCAGCTGCGCATCGCCGAGACCGAGAAGTACGCCCACGTCACCTTCTTTTTCAGCGGCGGGCAGGAAGCGCCCTTCCCCGGCGAGGAGCGCGTCCTGGTGCCCTCCCCCAAGGTGGCCACCTACGACCTGCAGCCGGAGATGAGCGCCCCCGAGGTCACCGACAAACTGGTGGCGGCCATCGACAGCGGTCGCTTCGACGCCATCGTGTGCAACTTCGCCAACGGCGACATGGTGGGCCACACCGGGGTGTTCGATGCCGCCGTCAAGGCCGTCGAGGCCCTCGACCAGTGCATCGGCCGCATCGTCGCGGCGGTGGAGCGGGTCGGCGGCGAGTGCCTGATCACCGCCGACCACGGCAACGTCGAGCAGATGGTGGACCCGGACAACGGCCAGGCCCTCACCTCCCACACCACCGAGCCGGTGCCGCTGATCTACGTCGGGCCCCGGGACATCAGGCTTCAGTCCGGCGGCAGCCTGGCGGATATCGCCCCCACCCTGCTGCACCTGATGGGCCTGCCGGCGCCGGCGGAAATGACCGGCCGCAACCTGGCGATCGCCCGCTGAGTAGCCGGGGCCCGGGGGGCACCATGTGGCGAATCCTGCTGCCCCTGACCCTCGCCCTGGCCTGCAGCCTGGCGCTCGGGGACGACAAGGCCCGGGAAAAGCGCGAGGAAGCCAAGCTCAGGGCCCTCGAGCAGGACATCAAGGCCCTGCGGGAAACCCTCGACAAGCGCGGCGGCGAGCGCCGCGACCTCGCCGCGGAGCTCAAGGAGCACGAGCTCGCGGTGTCGGCCATCAACCAGAAGATCACCGCCCTCGACGCCAGCATCGCCAGGCTCAACGATGAACTGGTGGCCCTCGACGACCGCAAGGCGGCCCTGGTGGAACAGCGCCGCGCCCAGGAAGCGCTGATCGCCCGGGAGGTGGAGGCGGCGTTTCGCCTCGGCCGCGCCGAACCCCTGAAACTGCTGCTCAACCAGGAGCAGCCCGACCACCTCACCCGCACCCTGCGCTACTACCAGTATTTCGTCGCCGCCCGCAGCGCCAAGATCGCCGACTTCAAGGCCACACTCGCGGAGCTGGCGGCGGTGGAAAACGCCATCGCCACCCGCCAGGACGCCCTCGCCACGGATCGCGGCCAGCTCGACATCGAAAAGGCCGAGCTCGCCGCCCGGAGCGAGGAGCGCCGCCAGGTGCTCGCCGCCCTCGACCGGGAACTCGGCTCCGAACAGGCCCGGCTCGCGGAGATGGACAGCCAGCGCAGGGAACTGGAAGCCATCCTCGCCCGCCTCCAGGAGGCGATCCAGGACCTCGCCGCGCCGAGCAGCGACCCCTTTCCCAAGCTGCGGGGCAAGCTGCCCTGGCCCGCCGCCGGCAAGGTGGTCAAGGGCTACGGCGCGATGCGGGCGCAGAATCTGCCCTGGAAGGGCTGGCTGATCGCCGCCGACGAAGGCGCGGCGGTGACCGCGGTGCACAACGGACGGGTGGTGTTTTCCGACTACCTGCGGGGCCACGGCCTGGTGCTGATCGTCGACCACGGCAACAACTACCTGAGCCTCTACGCCCACAACCAGGTGCTGCTCAAGGAACTCGGCGAGTGGGTCCGGGCCGGGGAAAAGATCGCCCAGGTGGGCAAGAGCGGCGGCCTGGAAGACAGTGCACTCTATTTCGAAATCCGTCACAATGGCCAGCCTCAGGATCCCCGCAACTGGCTGACCCGCCGCTGACGGGCGCGGCTCCAAGCCCGGGATCGCCGGCTCCACACCCCATAACTCCGGGTACGATTCATGAAGTCCATGTTCCACGCCCCGGGCCTAGCCGCCCTGTTGCTGACCGCCACCCTGGGGATCCTCCCGCTCCACGCCGCGGAGGACGTCACCGATCAATCCCGCCTGCCCCTGGAGGATCTGCAACTCTTCGTGCAGATCTTCGACCAGATCCGCACCGCCTACGTGGAGGAGGTGGATGACGCCACCCTGTTCGACAACGCCATCGAAGGCCTGCTGGGGGGGCTCGACCCCCACTCCAGCTACCTGGACGAAAGCGACTTCGACGAACTGCAGGAGAGCACCACCGGCGAATTCGGCGGCCTCGGCATCGAAGTGGGCATGGAGGGGGGCCTGATCAGGGTGATCGCCCCCATCGACGACACCCCCGCCTACCGCGCCGGCATCCAGACCGGCGACCTGATCATCAAGCTCGACGACAGCGCGGTGCAGGGCATGAACCTCCGGGAGGCCATTGAGCTGATGCGCGGCACCAAGGGCTCCTCCATCGTGCTCACGGTGCTCAGGGAAGGGGTCGACGCGCCCCTCGAATTCACCATCGTGCGGGACATCATCAAGGTCCAGAGCGTGCGCAGCGAGATGCTCGAGGACGGCGTCGGCTACGTGCGCATCGCCCAGTTCCAGACCGACACCGGCAGCCAGTTCCGCGCCGCACTGGAGAAAATGGCGAGCACCGAGGAGCCCCTGCGGGGCCTGGTGATCGACCTGCGCAACAACCCGGGGGGCCTGCTGCCCGCCGCCATCGAGGCCGCCGACGCCCTGCTCGACGACGGCCTGATCGTCTACACCGAGGGGCGCATTCCCAGCGCCAACATCAAGTTCCGGGCCACCCCCGGGGATGTGGTGGCGGATGTGCCGGTGGTGGTCATCATCAACAACGGCAGCGCCTCGGCGGCGGAGATCCTCGCCGGCGCCCTCCAGGACCACCAGCGCGCCATCGTCATCGGCACCCAGAGTTTCGGCAAGGGCTCGGTGCAGACGGTGCTGCCCCTCAAGGACGGCAAGGCCATCAAACTCACCACCGCCCGCTACTTCACCCCGTCCGGCAACTCCATCCAGGCCCAGGGCATCAAGCCCGACATCGTGGTGGCGCCGGCGCAGATCAAGGTGCTGGAGGAGGACAAGGGTATTTCCGAGGCGAACCTGGCGGGCCACCTGAAGAACGGGAAGGACAAGGGCAAGGACGCCAAGCGCAAGTCCGCCAAATCCACCCTGGCGGACGACAATCAACTTTACGAAGCGGTGAACATCCTCAAGGGCATCGCGATCTTTCGCGGCTAAGGCCCGGAGAGGGCGGGAGCGGGGCGAGAAGCACCCCGCTCACCTACAGGCGCATCTCGATCCCCTGGGCGGCCATGAATGCCTTGGCCTCGGCGATACTGTATTCGCCGAAATGGAAGATGCTCGCCGCCAGCACCGCGTCGGCGCCACCCTTGAGCACGCCGTCCGCCAGGTGCTGCAGATTGCCCACCCCGCCGGAGGCGATCACCGGGATGTCGATGGCATCGGTGATGCGCCGGGTCAATTCAATATCGAAACCGCTCTTGGTGCCGTCCTGATCCATGCTGGTGAGCAGGATCTCCCCGGCGCCGTAATCCGCCATGCGCACCGCCCAGGACACCGCCTCGATACCGGTGGCGCGGCGCCCGCCATGGGTGAAGACTTCCCAGCGGGGGGGCTCCCCCGCGCCGCTCACCTTCTTGGCGTCGATGGCCACCACGATGCACTGGGAGCCAAAGCGCTCGGCGGCGGCGCGGACGAAATCCGGGTCGTTGACCGCCGTGGAATTGATGCTGACCTTGTCGGCCCCGGCGTTGAGCAGGGTGCGGATATCGTCGAGGGTGCGCACCCCGCCCCCCACGGTGAGGGGGATGAACACCTCCGCAGCCATGCGCTCCACGGTGTGCACCATGGTGTCGCGGCCCTCGTGGCTGGCGGTGATGTCGAGGAAGGTGATCTCGTCGGCGCCCTCGGCGTTATAGCGGCGCGCCACCTCCACCGGGTCGCCGGCGTCGCGGATGTCGACGAACTTGACCCCCTTCACCACCCGTCCGTTGTCCACGTCCAGGCAGGGAATGATGCGTTTGGCCAGTGCCATGGAAACCTCAGTCCTGTATTTCGTCGTTGAACAGATGGCCGAGCTTGCCGGCCTTGGTGGCCAGGTAGCGGGCGTTGTGGGGATTGCTTCCGGGCTGCAGGGGCAGGCGCTCCACCACATCGAAACCCATCGCCACCAGCGCCTTCACCTTGCGGGGGTTGTTGGTCATCAGGCGGATCTTGCGCACCTGGAGGTGGTTGAGCATGGATTTGCAGATGCTGTAGTCGCGCATGTCGGCGCCAAAGCCGAGCTGCTCGTTGGCCTCCACGGTGTCGGCGCCGCTGTCCTGCAGGTGGTAGGCCTTGATCTTGTTGAGCAGGCCGATGCCCCGCCCCTCCTGGCGCAGGTAGAGGATGACACCGCGCCCTTCCTCGGCGATACGCTTCATCGCCGCCTCCAACTGGGGGCCGCAGTCACAGCGCATGCTGAACAGGGCGTCGCCGGTGAGGCACTCGGAGTGAATCCGCACCAGCACGGGATTGCCGTCGCCGACGTCCCCCATGGACAGGGCGATGTGTTCCTTCTGGGTGTCCGGGTCGTCAAAGCCGTGGATCTGGAAGTCGCCCCACAGGGTCGGCAGGCGGGAGGATTCAACAAAAGTCAGTGTCACGGTGGTTCCGCTTGAGGGAAAGGCGCCATTTTACCGGGGAAAGCCCCGGCGGCGAAAGCGCGGCCTGGCGCGGACCCCGGGGCCGGGGCTGGACCATACCCCTTCAGATCTTCTGCCGCAAGACCAGCACCCCGCTCTCCTCCCGCATCTCGATGCGGCTGAGAAGGGAGTTGCCGAGCAGGATCTGCTGGGGAAAGTCCCCGGCCACCACGGTGGCGAGCACCTGGTGAACGACGATGGCGCCGATGCTCACCTTGTCGAGGCGCACCACGAAGGAGTCCACCACCCCACCCGCCGTCTGGGCCCGGGAGCGCTGCCCGGCGCGGTAATCGATGCCGAGGCGAGTGGCGTCCCGGCCGCTCATGGCCAACATGGTGGCGCCGGTGTCCACCATCATCGACACCGGCTTGCCGTTGATGGCGCCGCGCACCCAGTAGTGGCTGTCGGGGCCCCGGGGAATGCGCACCTCGGCCTTCTCGGCGGCCTTGTAGGTGGCGGAAATCTGCCGGGAGAGGGTCAGCACCCGGCGCTCGCCGGCGATCTCCACCTGGGCCTCGCGGCTGCTGCTGGCCAGCAGCTTGACGCCCTCGGGGCTGGTCTGCCCCACCTTCAGCAGCCGCGTCTCACCGTCGATCACCAGCATGGCGCGATTGGCGAAAAGCCCCTTCACCACCACATCCGGCGCCGCCCACGCCAGGGTGGCGAGCAGCGCGAACGCGGCAAGCAACGCAATCCCCACGCTCTTCATAGCCCGATCACCTCCCTGAGAACGGCCAGTATAAGCCAGGTGAACACCCCGGCAAGGAGGTCGTCCACCATGATGCCGAGGCCCCCGGAGACCCGCCGGTCGAGCCAGCTGATGGGCCAGGGCTTGAGGATATCGAAGAAGCGGAAGACCACGAAGCCGGCCAGCATCCAGGGCCAGGTGGCGGGCGCCGCCGCCATCGCCAGCCACACCCCGGCGATCTCGTCGAGGACGATGCCGCCGTGGTCATGGACTCCGAGCCGGCGCGCCGCCGCGCCGCATAGCCAGATACCGGCGACGATGGTGAGGGCCACCACCAACAGGTAGCCGGGCAGGGGCAGCAGGGCCAGGAGGGGGAACAGCAGCATCGCCAGCAGGCTGCCGGCGGTGCCGGGTGCCTTTGGGGACAGACCGCTGCCGAACCCAAAGGCGAGCAGCAGGACCGGATCCCGCAGCACCCGGGCGAGGGGCGGATTGACCTCAGAAGTGGGCATAGCCCGACCGCTCCAGGGTGATGGGTTCGCCCTGGCCATCGACACAGAGCACCCCGGCGCCCGGCACCATGGCGCCAATGCGGGTAACGGGCTCACCCGCGGCGGCGAGGGCGGCTTCCATGGCCTCGGCCTTCCCCGGCGGCACGCTGAAGCACAGTTCGTAATCGTCCCCGCCGGTGAGGGCGTGGCGGCTTGCCAGGGCGCGGCCGCAGGCATCCACCAGCGCCGCGGACAGCGGGAGTCGATCGGCCTCGATACGACAGCCAAGGCCACTGGCGGCGGCGATATGGCCGGCGTCCTGGGCGAGGCCATCGGAGACATCGAGGGCGGCACTGGCGAATTGCCGCAGCAGGCGGCCGGCGGCGAGGCGGGGCTCCGGCCGCCAGTAGCGCGCGGCGAGATGCGCCTCCCCCGGCACATCCAGGGCGCCCCGGGCATCCCCGAGGGTGCCGGTGACGTAGAGCAGATCCCCGGCGCCGGCCCCGCCCCGGCGCAGCGCGGCGCCTGCCGGCAGAGTGCCGATGACGGTGACAGTGATGGCGAGTGGACCCCGGGTAGTGTCCCCGCCCATCAACGGGCAACCGAACAGGCCGGCATCCCGGGCGAGCCCCCGGCTGAACGCCGCCAGCCAGACTTCGTCGGCGGACGGCAGGGTCAGGGCCAGCTGGAACCCCAGGGGCTCGGCGCCCATGGCGGCGAGGTCGCTGAGATTGACCCGCAGGGCGCGCCCGGCGAGGGCCTCGGGATCGCAGGCGACGGGAAAGTGCACTCCCTCCACCAGGGTATCGGTGCTGATGGCAAGCTGGCAGCCGGGGGGCGGGTCGAGCAGGGCGCAGTCGTCGCCCACGCCGAGGGCAATATCGGGGCCGGCGCCCCCGATACCGGTGAAGAAGCGGCGGATCAGGTCGAACTCGTGGAGGGCCACGGCGGCGCCCGTCAGGCTCCCGACCGGGCCGCGCGGATTTCCAGCTTGCGGCTGTCGGCGGCCACCTTGTCGAGCACCCCGTTGATGTACCGGTGGGCCTCGCTGGGGCCATAGGCCTTGGCCAGGTTGACCGCTTCGTTGATGGCCACCTTGTAGGGCACGTCGATGCGGAACAGCAGCTCGTAGGCGCCGATCCGCAGCACCGCGAGGGACACCGGATCGAGGGCGCCCTGGGTGCGATCGAGGTAGGGGGCAAAGGCATTGTCCAGCTCCCCCACCCGCTCGGGAATGCCGTGGAGCAGTTCGCGGAAGTAACCGGTATCCACCTTGTCCATGGCGTTGTCGGTGAAGAACTCCGCCTCGATCACGGGGATGTCGGTGCCGGTCAACTGCCACTGGTAGAGGGCCTGGACCAGCAGGCTCCGGGCCTTCTTGCGGTTGGAGGGTTTGGTGGGCACGGGATTACCTCAGCTGCCGGAACAGGGACAGCATTTCGAGGACGGTCAGCGCCGCTTCCTCGCCCTTGTTCTCGCTGTTGTCAGCGGAGCGCGCCTGGGCCTGGGCCAGGTCGTCGCAGGTGAGCAGGCCAAAGCCCACCGGCAGGCCGCTGTCGAGGCTCACCCGGCCAAGGCCCCGGGTGCACTCGCTGCACACGTAGTCGAAGTGGGGGGTATCGCCCCGGATCACGCAGCCGAGGGCGATGACGGCATCGATGCGCCCGCTGGCGGCCACCTTCTGGGCGGCGAGGGGCAGCTCGAAGGCCCCGGGGACCCGGGCCACCAGGATGTTGTCGTCGGGGATACCCTGGCGCGCCAGGGTGGCGAGGGCGCCCCGCAGCAGGCTCTCGGTGATCTCGCTGTTCCAGCGGCTGACGACGATGGCGATGCGGGCATCGCCCGCCTCGAAACTGCCCTCGATGGGCCTCAGTTTGCTCATGGTGCTACCTGTCCAAGGGATGGGCGTGGGCTAGCGGGGAGCGGTGACATACTCCACCACCTCCAGGTCGAAGCCGGACAGGCCGGCGTATTTGATGGGCGGCCCCATCAGGCGCATTTTCTGCACACCGAGATCCCGGAGGATCTGCGAACCCACCCCCACCTGCTGGAACTGGATCTGCTCGGAGCCCGGCTGGGATTGCTTGACCCGCTCGCCGAACACGTCCTCCAGGCTCTCCTCCACGGAGCGGCCGTCGAGGCCGGTCTCGGCGTTGATCATGATGATCACCCCGCTGTCCTCGGTGGCGAGGCGCTCCATGGCCTTGTGGAAGGTCCAGCGCGGGTACTTTTCCTTGCCCGGTTCCACCAGGGTGAGGAAGTCCCGCAGCTGGCTGGGAATATGGACCCGCACCAGGGTGGGGTGATCGGCGCGGATCTGCCCCTTGACCAGGGCGTGGTGGTATTCGCCCCGCGCCTCGTCCAGGTAGGTGCGCAGCTGGAAGGCGCCGTACTCGGTGGCGATCTGGCGGGTCTTGACGCACTCCACGGTCCGCTCGTGGGCGATGCGGTGGTGAATCAGGTCGGCGATGGTGCCGATCTTGATGCCGTGCTGGCGGGCGAACTCCTCGAGATCGGGGCGCCGCGCCATGGTGCCGTCGTCGTTCATGATCTCGACGATCACCGCCGCCGGCTCGTAGCCGGCAAGGCGCGCCAGGTCGCAGCCCGCCTCGGTGTGGCCGGCCCGGGACAGCACGCCCCCGGGCTGGGCCATCAGTGGGAAGATATGGCCGGGCTGGACGATGTCCCGGGCCGATGCGTTGGGGGCCACCGCCACCTGCACGGTGCGCGCCCGGTCGGCGGCGGAGATGCCGGTGGTAACGCCCTCGGCGGCCTCGATGGACACGGTGAAATTGGTGCCGTGGGATGAGCCGTTGTCACCCACCATCAGCGCCAGGTTGAGCTGCTTGCAGCGCTCCCGAGTGAGGGTGAGGCAGATCAGGCCCCGGGCGTGCTTGGCCATGAAGTTGATGTCCTCGGGGCGCACCCGGGACGCGGCCATGATCAGGTCGCCCTCGTTTTCCCGATCCTCGTCGTCCATCAGGATGACCATGCGGCCCTCGCGGATGTCCTCGATCAACTCCTCGATGCTGTTGAGCTTCATAGGTTACTCTCTGGCCCGCGCGGGGGGCGGCGCGGGGCTGGGCAGGAAAAGGGCAGCGATTCTACCACAGGGCGCGAGCTCAGGCGTCCGCCGCCCTGTCCCCCAGCAGGAGGCGCTCCAGGTAGCGGGCGATGACGTCCACCTCGAGGTTCACCCGGGTGCCGGGCCCGTAGCCGCCGATCACCGTCACCGCCTGGGTGTGGGGGATGATGTTGAGTTCGAACTCGGCGCCCTCCACCCGGTTGACGGTGAGGCTGACCCCGTCCACGGTGATGGAGCCCTTGTGGGCAATATAGCGGGCCAGGGCCGCCGGCGCCCGCAGGCGGAAGCGCTCGGAGCGGGCGTCCGGGTGGCGGCTGACCACCTCGCCAACGCCGTCCACATGACCGGAGACGATATGGCCGCCGAGCCGGGACTGAGCCATCAGCGCCCGCTCCAGGTTGACGGGGGTGCCCGCCCGCCAGGTCCCGGCGGTGGTGAAATCCAGGGTCTCCTGGGAGACATCGGCGACAAAGCCGTTGCCCGGCAGGGCCACCACCGTCAGGCAAACCCCGTTGACGGCGATACTGTCACCCAGCTGGACATCCCCGATGTCGAGGCCGCCGGTGTCGATGGTGAGGCGCACATCGCCCCCCCGCTGTTCCAGCTGGGCGACGCTGCCCAGGGCTTCTACGATTCCGGTAAACATCCACACTCTCCTGTCAATTGGCGCCGGTGCGCGTGCACCGGCAGTCAGTCACGGGGCTACCGGGCGGGTTGCGCGGTAATGCGCCAGTCCTCGCCGACGGCGCAAATCTCGGTGATGGCGAGGCCGATACTCTGCCCCATGGCGTCGAGGGGCAGGGTGAGCAGGGGACGCGCGTTGCTGCCCATGAGTTTTGGCGCCATGTACACCACCAGCTGGTCCACCAGGCCCGCCGCCACCAGGGCACCGGCCAACTCCGCCCCCGCCTCAACCAGCACCTCGCCGCAGTCGCGGCGGGCCAGTTCCCGGAACAGCGCCGCCAAGTCCACCCGCCCGCCGGACGCGGCAAAGGGCAGGATCTCGGGGCGGTTGGCGGCGGCGCTGAAATCCACGGCGGGATCCGTCCGGGCGGCGGCGATCAACACCGGCCCTGGCAATTGCAGCAGGCGCGCCGACGGGGGCGTGCGCAGGCCGCTGTCGACGATCACCCGCAAGGGCTGGTGGCGGGCGATGTCCTCGGCATCGGGCAGCCCGAGAGCTTCCGCCCGCACGTTCAGGGACGGGTCGTCCCTGAGCACCGTGCCGACGCCGGTCACCACCGCGTCGCTCGCGGCCCGCAGCCGCTGCACATCGCGGCGCGCGGCGGGGCCGGTGATCCACTGGCTCTCGCCGCTGGCCATGGCGGTGCGCCCGTCGAGGCTCATGGCCAGCTTGACGGTGACCCGGGGCAGGCCGGTCCCGCAGCGCTTGATGAAACCGGGGTTGAGGGCGCGGGCCTCGGCCTCGAGCAACGGCCCCCGCACCCTGATGCCGGCGGCCCGGAGAGTATCGAGGCCACCGCCGGCGATCGGGTGGGGGTCGGCCATGGCGTACACCACCTCGGCGACGCCGGCGTCGATCAACGCCCGGGAGCAGGGCCCGGTACGGCCCTGGTGGTTGCAGGGTTCGAGGGTGACGTAGGCGGTGGCGCCCCGGGCCCTGGGGCCGGCGGCGGCGAGGGCATTGACCTCGGCGTGGGGCTCGCCCGCGCGGTGGTGGTAGCCCTCCCCCACCACCCGGCCGTCCCGGGCGATCACGCAGCCCACCCGGGGGTTGGGGCGGGCGCTGTACCAGCCCAGGCGCGCCAGTTGCAGGGCCCGGGCCATGCACTGCCGGTCGAAGGGGGCAAAGGGGTCGATCAAGGATTGGCTCCGGCGTCGAGGTCGGAGCGGTTCTTGCTCTCCAGCTTGTCGAGCTCGGCGCGAAATTCGCTGATGTCCTGGAAGCTGCGGTACACCGAGGCAAAACGTACGTAGGCCACCTGGTCGAGCTCCCGCAGGGCCTCCATCACCCGCTCCCCCACCAGCCGGGAGGGCACTTCCCGCTCCCCGGTGGTCTGCAGCCCGTGCTTGATGTGGGCGATGGCGGCCTCGATCTGCTCGACGCTCACCGGGCGCTTCTCGAGGGCCCGCTGCAGGCCCGAGCGCAGCTTGTTCTCGTCGAAGGGTTCGCGGGTGCCGTCGTTCTTGATGACCCGGGGCATCAAGAGCTCGGCCACCTCGAAGGTGGTGAAGCGCTCCTTGCAGGACAGGCACTCGCGGCGGCGCCGCACCTGGCCGCCATCGGCCACCAGGCGGGAGTCGATTACCTTGGTGTCATCGGCGCCGCAAAAGGGGCAATGCATGGCGGAAATCCCTTGGAGTCAACAGGTTGGCCATGGTAGCACAGGCACAAAAAAAACCCTGCACCGGGGAAGTGCAGGGCTTCTTGCCGCGCCTCAGCGGTAGACGGGGAAGCGGCGGCAGAGGGCCACCACCTGGTCGCGCACCAGGGGAATCACCTGCTCGCTGGTGCCCTTTTCGAGGGCATCGAGCACGTCGCACATCCAGCCCGCCAGCTGCTCGCACTCCCCCTGCTTGAAGCCCCGGGTGGTGACCGCCGGGGTGCCGATGCGCAGGCCGGAGGTGACGAACGGCGAACGCGGGTCGTTGGGCACCGAGTTCTTGTTGACGGTGATATAGGCCTCGCCCAGGGCCGCGTCCGCGTCCTTGCCGGTGTACTCCTTGCCGATCAGGTCGATCAGCATCAGGTGGTTGTCGGTGCCGCCGGAGACGATCCTGTAGCCCCGCTGCTGGAGCACCGCGGCCATCGCCCGGGCGTTGGTCACCACCTGCTTCTGGTAGGCCTTGAACTCGGGGGAGAGGGCCTCCTTGAAGGCCACTGCCTTGGCGGCGATGACGTGCATCAGCGGGCCGCCCTGGATACCGGGGAACACCGCGGAGTTGAGCTTCTTGTAGAAGTCCTCCCCCTGGCCCTTGGAGAGAATGATCCCGCCCCGGGGGCCGCGCAGGGTCTTGTGGGTGGTGCTGGTGACCACGTGGGCGTGGGGCAGCGGGCTCGGGTACTCCCCGGCGGCCACCAGGCCGGCGACGTGGGCCATGTCCACCCAGAAGATGGCGCCCACCTTGTCGGCGATGGCGCGCATGCGGGCCCAGTCCTTGTAGCGGGAGTAGGCGGAGAAACCGCCGATGATGAGCTTGGGCTTGCTCTCCAGGGCGATGCGCTCCATCTCGTCGTAGTTGATCACGCCGGTCTCGGTGTCGAGGCCGTAGGGCACGATCCTGTAGTGCTTGCCGGAGAAGTTGGCGGGGTTGCCGTGGGTGAGGTGGCCGCCCTGGGCCAGGTTCATGCCCATCACGGTGTCGCCGGGGGCCACCAGGGCCAGAAAGATGGCGGCGTTGGCCTGGGCGCCGGAGTGGGGCTGGACGTTGGCGTAGTCGCAGTCGAACAGCTGCTTGACCCGGGCGATGGCCAGCTCCTCGGCCACGTCGACAAACTCGCAACCGCCGTAGTAGCGCTTGCCCGGGTACCCCTCGGCGTACTTGTTGGTGAGCACCGAGCCCTGGGCCTCCATCACCGCGGGGCTCGCGTAGTTCTCGGAGGCGATCAGCTCGATGTGATCTTCCTGGCGGCGCTCTTCACCTTGGATGGCGGCGAGGAGTTCGGCGTCGTACTGGGCGAGGGTCGTGGATTTGTCGTACATGGCTGTGCGCTGTCCCGGATTGAAGGATGAGGGTGCATGGGGGAGAGGAAGGCGCGGATTTTACACAAAGACCCAGCGCGTTGCACGCGCTGGGTCTGATGTCGGACGTCGGACGCAACAGCCCGGCTGGGGAGACAACGGGGCCAGCGTGGTTCCGATCCCCAAAAGAGCCCCGTGCTCCGCACTGCCGCGAGCCATCCTGGCGTCCGGCGTCAGACGTGGGACGTCAGACCCCATCGTTTACGCTACAATCCAGCCCAAATCCACAGCACTCGTTTGAATCACCATGGCCCAATACGTCTATACGATGAACCGGGTGGGCAAGATCGTCCCCCCCAAACGCCAGATCCTCAAGGACATCTCCCTGTCGTTCTTCCCCGGCGCCAAGATCGGCGTGCTGGGCCTCAACGGCGCGGGCAAATCCACCCTGCTGAAGATCATGGCCGGGATCGACACCGACATCCTCGGCGAGGCCAGGCCCATGCCCGGCATCAAGATCGGCTACCTGCCCCAGGAGCCGGCCCTCGACCCCGCCAAAGATGTGCGCGGCAACGTCGAGGACGGGGTGCGGGAGGCGGTGGATGCCCTCAAGGGCCTCGACGAGGTGTTCGCCGCCTACGCCGAGCCCGATGCGGACTTCGACAAGCTGGCCAAGAAGCAGGAAGAGTTTGAGAACATCATCCAGGCCTGGGATGCCCACAACCTCAACAACCAGCTGGAAGTGGCCGCCGACGCCCTGCGCCTGCCACCCTGGGATGCGGATGTCTCCAAACTGTCCGGCGGCGAGCGCCGCCGGGTGGCCCTGTGCCGGTTGCTGCTGTCCAAGCCCGACATGCTGCTGCTCGACGAACCCACCAACCACCTGGACGCCGAGTCGGTGTTCTGGCTGGAAAAATTCCTCGAGGAATTCCCCGGCACCGTGGTGGCCGTGACCCACGACCGCTACTTCCTCGACAATGTGGCGGGCTGGATTCTCGAACTCGACCGGGGCCACGGCATCCCCTATGAAGGCAACTACACCACCTGGCTCGAAACCAAGGAAAAGCGCCTGGAGCAGGAGGCCCGGGAGCAGTCCTCCCACATCAAGGCCATGAAGGAAGAACTGGAGTGGGTGCGCAAGAACCCCAAGGGCCGCCAGGCCAAGAGCAAGGCGCGCCTCGCCCGCTTCGAGGAAATGCAATCCCGGGAGTTCCAGGAGCGCAACGAAACCAACGAGATCTACATCCCGCCGGGTGAGCGCCTCGGCGACAAGGTCATCGAGTTCGACGGCGTCACCAAGGGCTTTGGCGACCGCCTGTTGATCGACAACCTGACCTTCACCATTCCCAAGGGCGCCATCGTCGGCATCATCGGCGGCAACGGCGCCGGTAAGTCCACGCTGTTTCGCATGATCGCCGGCCGCGACCAGCCGGACGCCGGCACCATCACCATCGGCGAGACCGTCAACATGGCCTTCGTCGAGCAGAGCCGGGAGAGCCTCGACGACAAGAAAACCGTGTGGGAGGCCATCTCGGGGGGCCACGACATCCTCAGGATCGGCAGCTACGAAGTGCCCTCCCGGGCCTACCTGGGGCGCTTCAACTTCAAGGGCGGCGACCAGCAGAAGCGCGTCGGCGATCTCTCCGGCGGTGAACGGGGCCGGCTGCACCTGGCCAACACCCTGAAGCAGGGCGCCAACGTGCTGCTCCTCGACGAACCCTCCAACGACCTGGATATCGAAACCCTGCGGGCCCTCGAAGACGCCATGCTGGCCTTCCCCGGCTGCGTGCTGGTGATCTCCCACGACCGCTGGTTCCTGGACCGGGTGGCCACCCATATCCTCGCGTTCGAAGGCAACTCGGAGGTGGTCTTCCACGAGGGCAACTTCACCGACTACCACGAGGACTTCACCAAGCGGAAGGGCAACCAGGCCCATCCGGAGCGGATGAAGTACAAGCGCCTCAAGGGCTGATCACTGCCATACAGACCTAAGGGCAGGGAGGCCCTTATGAGCCCCACCGCGTTCAGGGAGAGAGGCTACCGCTTCTTCGTTTTCTCCCGGGAGGAGCGACGGCTCCACGTTCATGTCACCTCCGGCGACGGCGAGGCAAAGTTCTGGCTAAAGCCCGCTATCCAGCTTGCCAACAACCATGGCTATGGTCCGAGGCAACTGGCCGAGATCGAGGCCCTGAGTCGGGAGCACCACCATGAACTTTTCCGCGCCTGGCACAACACTTCGGCGGTTGCAGTGACCCATATCCCCAGCCATGGCGTGTGGCTGCTGGCCCACGGGCTCGAGTTATTCGTGCCCTACACCCAGCACCCCTGGTTCAAGGACCAACCCGTCAAGGCCATCCTCAACGCAAAGGAACCGTCCCCGGGGCACTACCATGGGCCAGAGATCGACATCGACCTCAGCCAGGACATCCTCGAACACCCGGAGCAATACCCCAATATCGCCAGGCGGTAGCGCCACAACCCGAGAAGCCCTTGCACCCACGCTGCGCATGGCGCACACAGCCTGTGACGCGGATTCGCCTACTCGCCTTGAGACTGTCCCCGATACCCCCCTGCAGCGCAGAAAGTAAAGGCGGATCCGGCAAGGGAGCCGGGGTGCCCTGTGGGAAACACCCTGCACTCGGGTTCGTCACCGAGCACTCCCTCGAGGGCTCCGCTGGCATTCAGACACTGGATTGACTAATCTAAGTCGCACGCATTATCGGCCATCGACAACGCAGCCATAACAATAAACCTGTCAGGGATCGACACCCCCGGAGGCGACAGCCCATGGAGTACGATCTCAAGATTACCGGCGGCCTGATCATCGACGGCACCGGCACCCCCGGCTTTACCGGCGATATCGGCATCCGCAACGGGGTGGTGGTCGCCCTGGGCGAGGCCAGCGGCGGCGCCGCGCGCACCATCGACGCCAGCAGGCAGGTGGTGTGCCCCGGTTTTGTCGACATCCACACCCATTACGACGCCCAGGTGCTGTGGGATCCGCTGATGAGCATCTCCCCCTGGCACGGCGTCACCACCGTGGTGATCGGCAACTGCGGCTTCGGGGTCGCCCCCACCCGCCCCGAACACCGCTCCCTGATCATGCGCACCCTCGAAAAGGTCGAGGGCATGAGCCTCGACGCCCTGCAGGCGGGGCTCGGCAACGACTGGCCGTTCGAATCCTTCGCCGGCTACCTGGATACCCTGGAGCGCTCGGGCCTTGCCATCAATGTCGCCGTACTGGTGGGCCACACGCCGGTGCGCCTCTATGTGATGGGTGAGGATGCCGTCAGGCGGGAAGCCACCCAGGGCGAAATAGAGCAGATGAAAACCCTGGTGCGGGACGCCATGGCCGCCGGCGCCCTGGGCTTTGCCACCTCCAAGGGCGAGGCCCACAACGGCTTCGACGGCCTGCCGGTACCGAGTCGGGCGGCCAGCAACGAGGAGATCGACCAGCTCACCGGTGCCATGGCGGAATCGGGCCGGGGCATCCTCGAGGTGACGCCGTCCTTCATGACCACGGATTTCTTCCTCAAGGAGCTGGGGGAGATCGCCACCCGCCACGGCTGTCCGGTGAGCTGGGGCGCCCTTCTCGGGGGCATCATGGGGCCCAAATCCCACCGCGACCTGCTCGCCCGCACCCGCGAGCTGCAGGCGAACGGGGCCAGGGTGGTACCCCAGGTGTCGTGCCGGGATTTCTCCCTGGATTTCAATTTTGACGAGCCCTACCCGTTCCAGTCCCGGGACTACTTCAAGCCCACCATGCAGACCGACCTGGCGGGCAAGAAAAGGATCTACGCCGACCCCGCCTTCCGCCAGACCTTCCGGGACGATCTCCGGGAAGGGGTGAGCCACCCCTTCGCAGGCTGGTATCTGCGCACCGAGGTTTCCAGCAACCCCCTCGACCCGGCGATGGACAACATGCCCGTCACCGAGGCGGCCCGGCGGGCGGGCAAGGATGTGATCGACTTTGTGCTGGACCTGAGCCTCGACACCGACCTGGAAGCCCGCTTTCGCCTCGCCGCCCTCAATTTCGAGGAGGAGGACGTGGCCGAGCTGCTCGACCGCGCTGACGATGATTGCGTGCTGGGGCTGTCCGACGCGGGCGCCCACGCCAGCCAGCTGTGCGATGCCGGCTACGCCACCCACCTGCTTGGGCATTGGGTGCGGGACAGACAGCTGATGCCCCTGGAGCGGGCCATCCACATCCTCACCCAGCGGCCCGCCCTGCTCTACGGCATCGCGGATCGCGGCGTGCTGGCCACCGGCCAGCCGGCGGATGTGGTGGTCTTCGATCCCGCCACCGTGCGGGCCGGCGAGCTGCGCCGGGTGCGGGACATGCCCGGCGGCGCGGAGCGCCTGGTTTCCGACGCCTTTGGCATCGACACGGTGATCGTCAACGGCCGGGTCTTGCGCAGCCGGGGCCAAGACCAACTGACAGCAACGGCGGACAGCCTGCCCGGGGCACTGCTCCGGGGCGGCCGCGCCCAGCCCGCCACCCACGGCAGGAGTTGACCATGAGCGCGGAACTGAGAGTCATCGATTCGGACGGCCACACCATGGAACCGGCCGACCTGTACGACCGCTACCTGGACCCGCGCTTTCGCGGGCGGGTCACCGGCCAGCCCGCCGAGCGCCGGGTGGACGGTCAACCCATCATGAACCATCCGCCGGACACCATCGGCGCCCTGGGATTCACACCTGAGCGCATCCGCGAGCGCTTCGGGGACATCGCCCCCGATGGCTTCACCCCCGCCGCCGTGATGCGCGGGCAGGATGTGGAGGGCGTGGATGTCTCGGTGATCTACGGGCCCCTGTACGACTGCTTCGTCGAGGGCATGGACCCGCAACTGGCCTGTGCCATGGCCCGGGCCTACAACCGCTGGATGGCGGAGTATGCGGGCGAGTCCGGGGGCCGCATTGTCGGCGCCGCGCCCATCCCCCTCTTCGATGTAAAGGCCGCGTTGAACGAAGTGGAATACGCCTACCACGAGCTGGGCTTTCGCGCCTTCTGGACACGCCCCAACCCGGTGGGCGGGCGCGCCCTCGGCCATGCCGACTTCGAACCGCTCTACGCCCTGCTGGAATCCCTCGACGTGCCCCTATCCCTCCACGAGGGTTCCGGCTCGATGATGCGCAATATCGGCAGTGAGCGTTACCCGGACAACTGGCTGGAGCAGCACGCCGTGTGCCACCCCATGGAACAGCAGATGGCGCTGATGTCCCTTATCGTCCACGGCGTGCTGGAGCGCCACCCGGGCCTGCGGCTGGCGTGCCTGGAATGCGGCGTCGGCTGGCTGCCCAACTGGCTGCACCGCCTCGACGAGCACCTGGAGCTGGTGGGCTGGCGCTACGCCCCGGAGCTGACCCTGACCGCGAGCGACTATTTCCGCCGCCAGTGCTTTATCTCCGCCGAGCCCGACGACATCCTGCTGTACCAGGTGGTGGACTACCTGGGGGACGACAACATCCTCTTCGGCACCGACTTCCCCCACCCCGACGCCCAGTACCCCCATGCCCTGAGCACCTTTCTGGACATGCCCAAACTGTCCCGGGGCAGCCTGCAAAAGGCCCTTTGGGATAATGCCCTGCGCTTTTACGGTTTCGACGCCGCCACCCTGCCGGTGAGCAATGGGCCGGCCTGGGGCGACGCCGCCAAGGTCCACAAATAACGATTGGCAGGTGATATCCATGACACTTGAATTCATCCCCATGGCAGGCAGCCACGCCATTGAAGTGAAGGGCATCAACAGTGCTCCCCTCGCCCCCGCCGATGCCCGCCAGCTGCAACAGGCGTTCAGGGAGTCGGCCCTGCTGGTGATCCGCGATCTGGCATTGACCCCAAAATCCCACATCGCATTTACCCGGGCCTTCGGCGACCTGGTGATCCACCCCCTGGAATTCCTCCGCCACCGGGATTACCCGGAGATCATCGAGCTCTCCACCAGCCCGGCGGAACCCCTGGCTGCGGACGACCCCAGCGCCGACGAGATCGTCGCCTACTCCGGCTGGCACACCGACCTGACCTTCGACCCCGTACCCAGCCTCGGCGGCTTCCTGCGCCCCATCGAGATTCCCCCGGAGAGCGGCTACACCGCCTACATGGATGCCGCCGAGATCTATCGGGCCCTGCCCGACAAGACCCGGGAAAGCCTGCGCGGCCTGACGGTGATTCACAGCCTGCTGGACAACCGCGCCGGGGTGGCCAAGGACGCCGAGATCGACTTCCCCGACGAGGTGGAAGCCATGGCGGAGGTGGTCCACCCCCTGGTGTTCCGCCACCCCCACAACGGCCGCCCGGTGCTGTTTATCAGCCCCACCTTCACCCGTCGCATCGTCGGTTTCAGCCAGGAAGCCAGCGACCAGCTGCTGGGGGAACTGAAGGAATTCGCCGCCGACGAGCGCTTCGCCTACGTGCATCAGTGGCAACCCAACGACCTGGTGATCTGGGACAACTGGCAGTCCATCCACAAAGGCTACGGCCACAAGAAGAAGTACCGCCGGGTGATGCACCGCACCACCCTCAAGGGGGATCGCAGGTTGATGGATTACCTGATGTGACAGGACGCGCCCAAACACATTCACAGCAGTGACAGCTGTTTAACAACCGAAAATATTCCTATCGGCAGTCGGATGACGAACTCGGATCCGACTGCCTGCTTGAAGCCCGGCGCAGGGCTGGGGAGCTGGTCAATGGCGCATTTCAGGCTGTATCTGGCGAGGACATCCCGGGGAGGGCTCGAGCGCTGATCCAATGACCTGTTCCTTTCACCCGGCAGCGGGAGCCGAGTTCCTGGAATCCGTCGGGCGTTAAGATTCAAAGGTTCCAGGATTGGGGTGTGCCTTGATAGCGGACCTTGCCGCCCTGGCCACTTTGATTGGCCAGGGCGGCAACAGGCTGGCAGGTCGAGTTGTCGCCAGATATTCGCCAAGTGCCCCCTCATCGATTTCCGCTATCTGTTGTTTACCTAGGGACGCCTGGTGGTTATCAGGTTCTCGCTGTTGCCCACGACCGGCGATGTCCGCGGTACTGACGTGGCAGGCTTTGACAATCGGCAGCACAGCGCGCTATTTTCCGCCGTTTCGCGGCGCCAAGCCGGCGCCTGATCCCTCCGTCGAAGACAAGGATGCCGCTCCCCATGTCATGGATATTGATACTCCTTTTGCCCATTGCCGCCGCGCTGATTTTTGCCGCGCTGACCATCAAGCGAAATGCCGCCGGTTCGGTCGGCTTTCCCTACCAGCCCGCGGGCATATTGTTTTCCGCCGCCGAGCGGGCGTTTCTCGGCGTCCTGGATCAGGCTGTTGGCCCTCAGTATCGGGTTTTTGGCAAGGTTCGGGTGGCGGATGTTGCCAGGGTGAAGCCTGGCCTTGGCAGGTCCGCGCGCCAGGGTGCACTCAATCGCATAGCCGCCAAGCACTTCGACTTTGTGGTATGCCGCGCCAGCGATCTCGCCGTGATCTGCGCCGTGGAACTCAACGACAGGTCACACACCTCGAGACACGCCAGGGCGCGGGACCAGTTTATCGAAACCCTGTGCAGGACCATCGACCTGCCACTGCTGCAGGTGGCCGCCAGGGCGGCATATTCCCACCAGGATATTCGTGGGCAATTTCAGGCGGCCATTGGCGCTGCACCGTCAGGCGAGCACTCAGGGGCTTAACGATACCTCTAACTCGCCGCGGCTACTCCCCCTGCACCGTCACCACCACCCGACGCGCGCCACCCTGGTTGCGGTGTTCGCACAAATAGATGCCCTGCCAGGTGCCGAGGTTGAGGCGGCCCCGGGTGACGGGGATGCTAAGACTTGATCCGAGAATGCTGCTTTTCAGGTGCGCAGGAAGGTCGTCGTCGCCCTCGTCCCGGTGCCGGTAGTAGGGCTCGCCCTCCGGCACGGCGCGGTTGAAGTAGCTTTCGAAATCCCCGCGCACCGTCGGATCGGCATTTTCGTTGATGGTGAGGGACGCCGAGGTGTGCTGGATAAAGAGGTGGAGAATACCCACCCGCACCCCGGCGAGTTCCGGCAGCTGGTCGAGGATCTCCGCGGTGATGAGGTGAAAACCCCGGGGCCTTGCCTTCAGGGTGAGGGTTTTCTGGAACCAGCCCACGACGCGCCCTTAGCCCGACTGGATGCCGCTGTGGCGCAGCAGCGCGGCCTGGTCGGGCTCCCGGCCCCGGAAGGCGACGAAGAGGTCGAGGGCATCCTCGGAGCCACCCCGGGCGAGGATGGCGTCGTGGAACTTGCGGCCGGTCTCACCGTTCATCACCCCCTCCTCCTCGAACAGGGAGAAGGCATCCGCGGACAGCACCTCCGCCCATTTGTAGCTGTAGTAACCCGCCGCGTAGCCGCCGGCGAAGATATGGCCAAAGCCGTGCTGGAAGCGGTTGAAGGCGGGGGGGCGAAGCACCGCCACCTGGGCCCGCACCCCGTCCAGCAGGCGCTGGATGTCGTCGCCGCTGGCGGGCGCGGGGGCGCTGTGGAGGCGCAGGTCAAAGAGGGCGAATTCCAGCTGGCGCAGCATCTGCATGGCGGACTGGAAGTTGCGGGCCGCGAGCATCTTGTCGAGCAGCTCCCCGGGCAGCGGCTCGCCGGTTTCGAAGTGGCCGGAAATCAGCGGGATGGATTCCCGCTGCCAGCACCAGTTTTCGAGGAACTGGCTGGGCAGTTCCACCGCGTCCCAGGCCACGCCGTTGATGCCCGCCACCTTGAGCACGTCGATCTCGGTGAGCATATGGTGCAGGCCGTGGCCGAACTCGTGGAACAGGGTGGTGACCTCGTCGTGGGTGAGCAGCGCCGGCCTGTCCCCGGTGGGCGGGGTGAAGTTGCAGGTGAGAAAGGCCACCGGCAGCTGGGTGCCCGCGTCGGTGCGACGCCGGCCGCAGTAATCCGCCATCCAGGCGCCGCCGCGCTTTTTGGCCCGGGCGTAAAGGTCGAGGTAGCAGACGGCGATGGGGGCGCCGTCCCTGAGCACGCTGTAGCACCGGGCGTCGGGGTGCCACAGGTCCACGGCCTCCCGGGGCTCGAAGCGGATACCGAAGAGCTGGCCGGTGATGGCAAAGAGGCCCTCGATCACCCGATTGGCGGGGAAGTAGGGCCGCAGCTGCTCCTGGTTGAGGGCGTAGTCCCGCTCCCGGAGTTTTTCGCTGTAGTAGGGGATATCCCAGGCCTTGGGATCGGCGCAGCCGAGCTCCCCCGCGAAGCGCCGCACCTCGGCCACCTCCGCCTCCCCCTGGGGCTTGGCGGCGGCCACCAGGTTGACGAGAAAGTCCTCCACCTGGGCCGGGGATTCCGCCATCTTGGGAGCGAGGGACAGCTCGGCGTAGTTGGCAAAGCCCAGCAGCCTGGCCATCTCCTCCCGCAGCTGGAGGATCTCCACCATCAGGGCGCTGTTGTCCCAGCGGCCGGCGCCGGGCCCCTGATCGGAGGCGCGGGTGGCGTAGGCCTCGTAGAGCTCCCGGCGCAGGGCGCGGTTGTCGGCGTACTGCATCACCGGCAGATAGGCGGGAACGGCGAGGGTGAGGCGATAGCCCTCCTTGCCCTGGGCCTTTGCCTGCTGGCGAAAGCCCGCGAGAGCGCTGTCGGGAATGCCTGCCAGCGCTGACTCGTCCTCCAGATATTTTTCCCAGCCGTCGGTGGCGTCCAGCACGTTGTTGGAGAATTTGGTGGCCAGTTCGCTCAGGCGCTGCTCGATGGCGGCGAAACGCTGGCGTTCGGCCTCGGGGAGGGCCACCCCGGAGAGGCGAAAGTCCCGGAGCACATGGCGCACCGCCTGCTGGCGGGGCCGGCCCAGGGCGGCGAAGGCGGGGCTGTCGGCGAGGGATTGCACCGCCTCGAACAGGGGGCGGTTCTGGCCCATCTCGCTGTGCCAGGCGGTGAGCAGGGGGATGCAGGCGTCGTAGGCGGCGCGCAGTTCGTCGCTGTTCATCACCCCGTTGAGGTGGGCGACGGGGGACCAGAATTTTTCAAGGCGGTCGTCGATGGCCTCCAGGGGCGCCATCAGGTTGTCCCAGGTAAACGGCGGCGGGGCGGCCAGCAGGCTCGCCACCCGTTGGCGGCTGTCGTCCAGCAGCGCCGCCAGCTGTTGGGGCAGCTTCCCAATGTCGATGTCACTGAAGCGGGGCAGATCGGGCGGGGTCATGGCTATCCGTTACGGCGGGGGATTTGCGGCGATTGTAGCAACAATCCCGTAGCGGCAAGGCAGGGTGCCAGGCGGATCATTCCCCCTTCCCGCCCCGGGGCAGGGCGGGGGGACAGATGCGGCCCCGGACGCTATAGTGACACGCCCGACCGACATCCCTCTCGCAGCTTATGAACAGCGTGATCTTCGTCCTGGGCCCCTGGTCCTCCGGCACCACAGCGGTCACCGGCTTTATTGCCCGCAATGGCGCCTGGTCCTGCCCGCCCCACTTTCGGGTCAACGACCCCCGCACCCCGGACACCCACGAGTCAGCCCCGTTGCGAGCCATGCTGGCAAAACTGGTGCGGGAGCGAACCCTGGAGCCGACCCGCCCGGATTATCGCCAGGTATTCCGCGACTGGTTCGCCCCCTGGCTCGACACTCAGCGGCGCGAGGCCCGCGCCCAGGGCCACCACCAGCTGGTGCTCAAGCACGCGCTGCTGCCGTTCTTCCTCGACGACATTGAAGCGCTGTGCCAACCCCGCTACTGCCTGGTATTGCGGGACCTGGCCAGCATCGAGGCGACCCGCCGGCGGCGGGGCTGGGCGGCGCATTTCGGCGAAGCCGGCGCCAGGCGCCTTTACAACCATATATTCACCGACTTCGTGAGGTGCGGGCGCAACAGCTTCGCCCTGAGCTACAAGCGCTTTCGCCGGGATGCCGCGACCCGGGAGGATCTGGTGCGGTATTGCGGCCTGAATCCGTCACCGGCGCAACGGGACGCCGCCGAGCGCTGGGTGAAATAGCGGGCTGGGCCCGACCATGGCGTCGCGACCGCAGGGCCCGGCAAGTTAAAAGCCGGGCATCTGCCCGACCCCGGCGCCTGTGGGAGTGAACTTCATCATGGCCCCGTGGATTCGCCTGGGGATGGTGGGGCCGGATTCCGGCAATCGCCGGTGTCTCCCCCACCGCCACCCGCCTCGCTCCTGCCTGGCGCTGTCATGCCCTGTCGCACGGGCCTGTTGCAGGCCACAACTTCGACCAGTTAATAATAACGCTATTGATAGCAATTATCATTAATGAAATAATCCCGTTCCTTCCACGGACAGGTACAGGTCGGCCACGGACAGCCGCCGCCCAATAACCCTCGTCACACAGGAACCGTCATGCGCAAGTCCCTCCCCTCCACCTGCCTGCTGCTGGCCTGCGGCACCCTGGTCTCCCCCACCCTGCTCGCCGAGCGCATCGCCGAGGAAGTGGTGGTCACCGCCAACCGGGTCGAGAAGCCCCTGAGCACCATCCCCAACACGGTCACCGTCATCAATCAGGCGGCTCTCCAGCAGCAACTGGCCATCAACAACGACCTCTCCACGGTGCTCGGCAACCTGGTGCCGAGCTTCTCCCCCAGCCGCCAGAAGATGACCAACGCCGGCGAGAGCCTGCGGGGCCGCAAGCCGCTGTACATGATCGACGGGGTGCCCCAGTCCAACCCACTGCGCAACGGTGGCCGCGACGGCCACACCATCGACCCGGCCATGCTGGAGCGGGTGGAAGTGCTCCACGGCGCCAACGCCATCCACGGCCTCGGAGCCTCCGGGGGCATCATCAACCTCATCACCCGCAAGCCCGCCCAACAACTGGAACAGCGCATCCGCCTCGACTCCACGGTGCAGACCGAGGATCTCGGCGAGAGCGCCGACTACGGCATCACCTACAGCCTGTCGAACCGCTTCGGCGACGCCGACCTGCTCGCCAGCCTCAGCTTCCGGGAGAGCGGCATCGCCTACGACGCCAACGGCGACGTGATCGGGGCCGACAACACCCAGGGGGACACCATGGATTCGCAGACCCTCAACGGCTTCCTCAAGGCCGGCTACGACTTCGGCGACCAGCGCATCGAACTGATGGCCAACCGCTACGACATCGAGGGCAACAACGCGTGGATCTCGGTGCCGGGTGATGTCTCCGCGGGCATCCCCAGCGGCGCCGAGAAGGGGGAACTGCCGGGGGAGGGCGCCCGCAACAAGGTCACCACCCTGAGCCTCAACTACACCCATGGCGCATTCCTCGGCCACAGCCTGCGGGTACAGGCCTTCAGCCAGGATTTCGCCGCCACCTACGGCGCCGAGGCCACCCCCCTCGCCACCTTCCAGGACCCGGCCTACGGCCCGGACCTGCTGGACCAGTCCCAGAACAATTCCGAGAAGCTCGGCATGAAGATCACCCTGGCCCGGGAAGGCATCGCCGGCCTGCCCCTCGGCCTCGTCTACGGGGTGGACCTGTTCGAGGATGAAACCTGGCAGGCGCTGATCCAGACCGGGCGCACCTGGGTGCCCAAGTCCAGCTACGAAAACTACGCTCCCTTTGTGCAGGCGGAATTCACCGGCATCGACAACCTGACGGTCACCGGCGGCCTGCGGCACGAGGAATCGCAGCTGGTGGTGGACGACTTCACCACCCTCGCCTCCGCCGGCAGCCGCTTTGTGGAGGGGGGCAAGCCGGAGTTTTCCGAGACCCTCCACAACCTCGGCGGCACCTACCAGGTGAGCGAGGCCTGGCGGCTGTTCGCCAACTACTCCGAGGCGTTCTCCATGCCGGACGTGGGGCGGGTGCTGAGGGGCATCAATGTCCCCGGGCAGAGCGTGGAAACCTTCCTCGACCTGACGCCGATCCTCACCGAGAACACCGAGTACGGCATCGAGTTCGACAACGGCACCGTCAACGCCCAGCTGAGCTACTACGGGTCGGACTCCGACTTCGGCCAGCGCCTGCAGCGGGGCGGGGACGGCATCTACACCGTGAAGCGGGAAAAAACCGAGGTGGACGGTATCGAATTTCGCGCCAGCTGGGCGATCAGCGACCGGGATCTCATCGGCCTGCGCTACGCCGAGACCGACGGCCGCTACGACGCCAACGGCGACAACCGGGTCGACAGCGACCTGGACGGCGCCAACATCGCCCCGGACCGGGTCAACCTCAGCTGGGATCGTCACTGGTCCGACAGGGTCGCCACCCGCCTGCAGGTCAACCGCCTGGCCGATCGCGAATTCGACAACGCCGCCGGCGTCACCACGGCGGAATTCGACGGCTACACCACCGTCGACCTGAGCGCGGACATCGCGGCCCTGGGCGGCCAGTTCAGCCTCGGGGTACAGAACCTCACCAACGAGGATTACTTCACCTACTACTCCCAGACCAGCCCCAACGACCTGCGCAACTTCACCGGCATGGGGCGCAGCTTCTCACTCGGCTACCAGCGCGCGTTCTGAGGTGAAAGTATCGGCACCCACCCGCCCCGGCGGCACCCCGGGGCTGCGCCGCTGGCACCGCTGGTGCGGCCTCGCGGCCCTTGGCTTCCTGCTGGCAGCCACCCTGAGCGGCACCCTGCTGGTCTATAAAAAGCCCCTGATCCAGTGGCTGGTGACCGCCGACGCCACCTTGCCGGCGCACCTCGACATCGCCGCCCTGGGGGCGGACCTCGACCGTATCGCCGCGGACTACGCTCCGGGGCAGCGCCGGCTGATCAAGGCCCCCAACAGCGAGGAGCCCTACTGGACACTGATGGGGGAGGACGGCGCCATCCAGCTGCTGGCGGTGGGCAGCCTCGCACCCTACGACGGCAACGGCTGGGTGCTGGCCGCCTTCGCCCTGCTGCGGGATCTCCATGTCACCCTGCTGGCGGGCATCCCCGGGGAGGCGCTGCTGCTCGCCACGGGCATTGCCGGGCTGTTCCTGTCCATCACCGGCCTGGTGCTGTGGTGGCCGGTGAGGCGCGGGTTCCGCTGGCGCTGGCTGCTGCCGAGGCCCCTGGCGGCGGCACTGATGATCCACGCCCACCGCCACGGCGGTGCCGCCATCGCCCTGCTGCTGGTGCTGGTGCTGCTCACCGGATCTTTGATGCTGTGGCAAAAGCTGGTGGCGCCACTGCTGCCACCCCTGGCGACAACCTCCCTGCCCGCCGGGGCCCCCGGCGGCGAAGCACCCCCCTCGGCCTGGCTGCGCCACGGGGCGGCGGCGGTACCGGACGGCTGGCCCACCTACATCCGCCTGCCCGGCAACGGCGCCGCGGAACTCGGCCTGCGCTTTCGCCTGGCCGGGGAGTGGCATCCCAATGGCCGCACCTCGGTGACCCTCGACACCGCCAGCGGCCACTGGCGGATCAGCGCCCGTCCGGACCGGGCGAGCCCCGGTCGGCGCCTGCTCAACCAGCTGTATCCCCTCCACTCCGGCTACGGCATGGCGGGCTGGTACGCCCTGCTGATCCTGCTGTGCGGCATCGCCACCCTGTGGCTGGGCATCACCGGGGGCCTGAGCTACCTGGCCGCCCGGCGCCGCCAATTCCCGGGGGGCGCCCGCCATCGGAGGGCCTGATTGCGCCGTCCACCGCCTCGCCCGCCCCCCGCGGCGCCGGCGCCCCGGGTTTTGTGCCAAACTCCGCCAACACCCACCCCGCCGGCAGCGGCATGGCGCCATGAAAACCAACAAAACCCTGACGGAGCTGATCGAGCTCATCCCCGACGCCGCCCTGATGATCGACCAGCAGGGCGCCATCGTGCTGGTCAATAGCTTGCTGGCGGCGATGTTCGGCTACGGTCGCGGGCAATTGCTCGGCGCGCCCCTCGACAGCCTGATCCCCGAGGACGCCCGCCCCCGCCACCGGGAGCACCTGGCGGGGTTTTTCGCCCGGGGCGAGAACCGCCCAATGGGTCGTGGCCTGCGCTTTCTGGGCTTGCGCCAGTCGGGGGAGACCTTCCCGGTGGAGATCATGCTCAGCCACTTCCGCCAGGGGGGCGAGCCCTACGCCCTCGCCTTTGTCCGCGACGCATCGGCCTACCAGTCCACCGAGGAGAAGATCCGCCGTGAACTGGAGCAGGAGCGGGCCCTGGCCCTCAGCGATCACCTCACCGGCCTCGGCAACCGCCGCGCCTTCACCCACGAACTGGAGCAGGACATCGTCGAGCTGCGGGATTTCGGCTGGCAGTTCGCGGTGAGCTTCATCGACCTGGACGATTTCAAGCAGGTCAACGACAGCCTCGGCCACGGTGTGGGGGACAACGTATTGCAGGATGTGGCCCGGCTGATCCGCGCCGGCTGCCGGGGCTCGGATTTCGTCGCCCGCATCGGCGGCGACGAGTTCGCCACCATCCACCCCGGGGCCACCCTGGCGGACGCCATTCACATCCTCGAACGGGTGCGCGCCAGCATCGTCGCCGACATGCAGGCCCACCACTGGCCGGTGACCCTGTCCATGGGGGTCTGCCACTGCGACCAGCGCTTTGGCAACTACTCGGTGGCGGCCATCCTCGCCGCCGCCGACCGCGCCATGTACCAGGCCAAGCAGCAGGGCAAGAACCAGATACGGGTGGCGGTGCTCGATGCCCCGCCCGCCACCAGCCCCTGACGCCGCGGCGGCCCGGTGCGACCGGGTCTCAGGCCTCGGCCGCCTTTTTCAGGCGGCTGAAGCAGATCACCGCCGGCAGGGCCAGCGGCAGGATGGCCAGGTAGGCCGTCTCGTAACTGCCGGTGAAATCCCGCAGCCAGCCGGCCACGAAGGGCATGGTCCCCGACAGGCTGCCAAAGCCCATGATGATGCCCATGGCCCGGGCGAAGTTGGCGATACCGAAGCGGTGCGCCGCGGTGGTCCCGATCAGCGGGGACACGCCCCCGGCGGTGGCGCCGAGCAGCAGCACCCCGGCGGCAAAGGGCAGGAAGCTGTCCGCCGTGGCGACCCCCAGCAACCCCAGGGCGGCCAGCGCCAGTAGGGTGTAATAGATGCCGTGGTGGCTGATCCGATCCGCCAGGGAGCCGGAAATGAACTTGCCCCCCGCCATCAGCAACGACGCCCCGCCGACGATCAGCCCCGCCTGCTGCTGGGGAATACCCAGGTCCTGGGCCTGCAGGCCGAGGTTCTGCAGCACCGCCACGAACAGCCCCCCGGGAATCAGATAGCAGATGCCGAGCAGGTAGATATCCCGGTTGCCGAGCAGGGCGCGGGTGCCGATGGCCGGCCTGCTGTCCGCCTGCGGGGCCGCCGCCGGACGGGCCCTGACGATCAGGAACGCCATGGGCAGGATCACCACGCTGATGGCGACGGCGAGGGACGCCAGCACCGGGCGCCAGGCCATCTCGGCGAGCATTGCGGTGGCCACCACCGGCATGATCAAGCCCCCGAGGGAGGTGCCGAGGGCACAGATGCCGAGGGCCATGCCGCGCTTGCTGTCGAAGGCCTGGGCCACCAGGGTCTGGGCCATCAGCGGGCCGGCGAGCCCCATCCCCAGGGGCATCAACACCCAGAAGATGAGGATGATGGCGATCGCCGTCGGCGCCGCCACCACCGCCAGCAGGCCCAGGGTGTAGGCCAGCACCCCGGCGGTGATCACCCAGCGGCGCTGGAAGCGGTCGATCAAGATGCCGCTGAAGGGTGCCAGCAGGCCGGCCATCAGGGTCATGCCCATGTAACCGAGCATCAGCTCCCCCCGGGGCACCTGGAATTCCTCCACCCAGTGGACGACGAAAAAGGTGAAACAATAGACACCGACACCGATCACGAGAATCTGCATCACCAGGGCAAAAGCCAGCACTTGCCAGCGGTAGTCGAGGCGCATCCGGGAATCCTTCTAGCGGGTCGGGTGGGAGGGCGAGGCGCGGAAGGCCCATTCTATCGGCCGGCGGCGGACAACACTATCGACCGTCCCGGCGCCGCCAATGATCTGGCACAGGGCGGCGAGCCTCGGCAGGGAGTACAGTGTCGCACTCCAACGATGCTCCCAGGCCGACACCATGCCTCACCAACGCCCCCCAGATGTCGCCAGCGACGAAACCCCTTCGCCAACCACCCCGGCGGCGCCCTACGGATTCTGGCGCACGGTGGTGATCGTGCTGTGCGGCCACCTCGGCGTCAGGCCCGCCCACAAGCGCCGGGAGGATTTCCAGCGCGCCCGGGGGCCCTATGTGTTCGCCGTGGCGGTGCTCTACTTCGCCCTGGTGATCGCCGGGCTGATCGTGCTGGTCAATCTGATCGCCCCCTAGGGCCTACAGACTGCATTGATTCAGCCCATTGTTGCCAATCCGCCAAGTCGCGGGGCGATGGCGACCCGGCGCCCCCGTCGATGTCTACAATCCGCTCCACAGGGGCCGCCCGGCCCGACATTGCGAGGAGCGCACCATGAACCCACCCTGCGGATCCGACATCAGCGGCAAGCGCATCATCATCACCGGCGGCACCAGTGGCATGGGGCAGGCGCTGGTGGAGGCCTTCCCGGGCCTCGGCGCCCAGGTGGTATTCCTGGGCCGCGACCAGGCGCGGGGCGAGGCCCTCGCCGCCAGCAGCGGCGCCCACTTCATCCGCGCCGATGTGGCGGAGGAAGCGGAGATCCAGGCCGCCATCGACCAGGGGGTGGCACGGCTCGGCGGTCTCGATGTGCTGGTCCACGCCGCCGGCATATCCCCGGGCAGCAAGGCCGAGGCCATCGGCCTCGCCGAGTGGAACCAGGTGATGGCCATCAACGCCACCGGCACCTTCCTGAGCAACGTGCACGCCTTCCCGCACCTGAAGGAAAACGGCGGGGCAATTCTCAATTTCTCCAGCGCCGGCGGCATCCAGGGCTATCCCGGCAAGGCCCACTACGCCGCCAGCAAGGGCGCGGTCACCGCCTGGGTGCGCTCCCTGGCCCGGGAGTGGGCCCCCTACGGGATCCGCGTCAACGCCATCGCACCCGCCATCTGGACCCCCATGTACGACAACACCCGGGCGTCCATGACCCCGGAGCAGTTGGCCCAGCACGATGCCATGATGAAAAGCGCCGTGCCCCTGGGGGGCAAGCTGGGGGACGTCAAGGCGGACTATCTGCCGGTGATGCGCTTTCTGTGCAGCGACGACGCCCGCTTTCTCACCGGCCAGGTGTACGCCATCGACGGCGGCATCCTGATGCTGCGCTGATCCCGGGTCGGCGGGCCGCTATACTCCCCGCCCCGCCCCGCTCCGAGGATTTCGCACCCGCCATGCCCCTCTCCGACAGCACCTTCCGGTTCGAGCCCATCGGCATCGTCCGCTCCCCCTACCGGGACAAGTTCGCCGTGCCCCGCCAGCCGGGTCTGGTGCCCGCGGCGCGGGGGGAGTTGCACCTGCTCGGCGATTGCAATCGGGGAGAGACCCTGGAGGGCCTCGGGGGCTTCTCCCACCTGTGGCTGACGTTCGTGTTCCACCGGGTCCTGGGCCAGGGCTGGAAGCCCCGAGTGCGCCCGCCGCGGCTCGGCGGCAACCGCCGGGTCGGGGTGTTCGCCAGCCGCAGCCCGTTTCGCCCCAACCCCATCGGCCTGTCGGCGGTGCGGCTCGACGGCATCGAGGAGCGCGGCGGCCAGTGGCTGCTGCACCTCGGCGGCATCGACCTGGTGGATGGCACGCCGATCCTCGACATCAAGCCCTACCTGCCCTACGCCGACGCCATCGCCAATGCCCGGGGCGGCTTTGCGGACGGCAGCCCGCCGGCGGTTGCGGTCACCTTTTCCGACGCCAGCCGCGGCGCCTTGGCCGCCCTCGCCGACCGTCATCCCGGGCTTGGGGAACTCATCACCCAGGTGCTGGCCCAGCAGCCCCAGCCCGCCTATCGCGGTGCCGGCGAGCGGGTCTACGGCATGGCCCTTTACGACCTCGACATCCGCTGGATAGTCCACCCCCACGGCTGCGAAGTGATCGCCATCGAGCCCGGCCCCGCAGCGGGGGAATAGGACGCGAGAGCGGGGTACCGGCACCACGCCCGGGATCGACAGGGGCTGCGCCAGGTCAATGGACAACCCCCGGCACCGCTGGCATGATCCCGCCCCTCGCCGCGCCGCCCGGCGCGCCCCAGCCAGGAGACAGCCATGAGCACCCTTCCCCCCTGCCCCCAGTGCGGCTCCGAATTCAGCTACCCCGACGGCGCCCTGCTGATCTGCCCGGAGTGCGGCCACGAGTGGTCTCAGGAAAGCGCCGCCGAACCCGACGATGGCGAGAAAATCCACAAGGATGCCAACGGCAATGTCCTCCAGGACGGGGACAGCGTGACGGTGGTCAAGGATCTCAAGGTCAAGGGCTCATCCCTGGTGGTGAAGGTGGGCACCAAGGTGAAGAACATCCGCCTGGTGGACGGCGACCACGACATCGACTGCAAGATCGACGGCATCGGCGCCATGAAGCTCAAGTCGGAATTCGTGAAAAAAATCTGAGGTGTTGCGGCCGGTGCGCCATGACCTTCCGGGCTTGGCGTTCACCCCCGAAAGCTCAGGCAGCAGATCCGAAAGGTGGCGGGCGAGTAAAAAAGCCCTTGGCGGAGAAAGGCCCGTGGGTAGCGCCATGGGGCGGCATTCGACCCACGGCGCCCCTCCCGCCGGCCCGACATCTCCGATTGATCATCCCCGCCGACAGAAGTCCGCCAGGCTCACCGCTGTATCGCGACTGATATCGGGGCAGATAGAGGGGAACACCTCGATGCCGTGCACCGTCCCCATCACCGTTCGGCAGCGGGCCCGCACACCGGCCCGCAACAGCAGGCGGTAAAAGGCGATGCCCTCGTCCCGCAGGGGATCGCACTCGTTGACACTGACCACCACCGGCACCAGTCCCCGCACGTCCTCTTCCGTGGCAAATCCCGGCCAGGCGAGGGGGTTGCGGTTGTCGAATTCGGCCATGCCATAGGCCATGGCACCCTGGTTGTGGTGCAGATCGAGCAAAATGCCATGGTTTTCGCTGGACGACGGGTAGCGCTCGTCAGGCCATTGCCCCGCGATATAGGGGCACATGGCGTAGATACCGCTGATGCGGTGCAGCCCGTTGTCGCGCTTGAGGCGCAAACCGGTGGCGATGGCCAGGTTGGCGCCGCCGCTATCGCCCGCAATCACCACGCGGCCAGCGTCGAGCCCCAGTTCGGCAGCCTGCGCCACCAGCCACGCCAGGCCGGATACGCAGTCGTTGAGACCCGCGGGGTAGGGCGCCACCTCGGGCACGGTGGAGGGGGTGAGGGCGTTGCGAAACTCCACCAGTGCAACGGCCACCCCCTGGGCGGCGAGGAGTCGGCCCCAGGCCTGGTAATTGCCCTGGTAACAGGACAGCGACATCATGCCGCCGCCGTGGATGTAGTAGATGCAGGGGAGCGGGTCGCTCGATGCGGGGCGTATCAGGCAAATCTTGCCGGTATTGCCGTCAGGGGCCGAGACAAACCGGTGGTGGCTGATGGTGAGGCCGGTGGCCGGGGCGATGATCTGATCATCGAAGCTATCGAAAAAGGCCTGCAGGCCCTTGCGAATGGCGACGGCCTTGTCGCTCGCCGCTGACGCCAGCATGTCTTCCCGGCTCGCCACATTGCGCAGCGGCGGCGCCTGCCAGGCGGCAAGCCGCGCCTTGATGCGCGGGTCTATGCGGGAATCCTCCAGTATCCTGTTGGCCATGATCCTCGCCCTCCCCTGTCGGTCTTTGCCCGGCGCATTCCCAGCGGGCCGGGCAACGGCGGTCTAGCGCTCCCGCAGCAGTTCCTCGTCGGGCTGTTCGCAGGGCAGCTTGCGGCCGATCAGCTTCTCGATGGGCTCGAGCAGCATGGCATCGTCCTCGCAGGCGAAGCTGATGGAGGTGCCGCTCTTGCCGGCGCGGCCGGTGCGGCCGATGCGGTGGACGTAGTCCTCCGGCTCCTCCGGCAGGGTGTAGTTGACCACGTGGCTGATGCCGTCGATGTGGATGCCGCGGCCCGCCACGTCGGTGGCCACCAGCACCTTGATGGCACCGGACTTGAAGTCGTTGAGGGTTTTGACCCGCTTGTTCTGGGCCACCTCACCGGACAGCAGGCCGACGCTGAAGCCCTTGCGGCGCAGCTTTTCCTCCAGCTTGCGGCACTGGTCTCGGCGGTTGGCGAAGACGATCACGCTGTCCACCTCGTCGGAGGCGATGATGTTGTGGAGCAGGTTGAACTTCTCCCGCTGGGTGGTGAGGAAGATCTTCTGGTTGACGGTGTCGGTGGCGACGTTCTTGGGCTCGATCTCGACGCGGATCGGGTCGATGGTCCACTGCTCCGCCAGTTGCAGCACCTCGGAGGTGAAGGTGGCGGAGAACAGCAGGGTCTGGCGGTGGTCCTTGAACGGGGTCTGGCGCACGATGCGGCGCACCTGGGGGATGAAGCCCATGTCGAGCATGCGGTCGGCCTCGTCGAGGACCAGGATCTCCACCTGGTCGAGGTAGACGTCGCGGCTGCCGGTGAAGTCGATGAGGCGCCCGGGGGTGGCCACCAGGATGTCGCAGAAACTCTCCGCCAGGTGGCGCTTCTGTTTGTCGTAGTCCATGCCGCCCACCAGGGTGTGGACCTTGAGGTCGGTGTACTTGCACAGGGCCTTGGCGTCGTCGGCGATCTGCATCACCAGCTCCCGGGTGGGGGCGATCACCAGGGCGCGGGCCTCGCCGGCGAAGCGCTCCTCGCTGATGGGGTGCTTGAGCAGATCCTCGATGATGGTGATCAGGAAGGCGGCGGTCTTGCCGGTGCCGGTCTGGGCCTTGCCCACCACGTCGTGGCCCCGCAGGGTGAAGGGCAGGGAGCGGGCCTGGATCGGGGAGCAGTACTGGAAGCCGAGATCGGCGATGGCGTGCATGACATCGAGGTTGAGGTCGAGGTCGTGGAAGCGGATCTTGCCCTCCTCGGGGGGCACGGGGAACTGGTCGAGGGACCATTCCCGGGCGTCGCCGGCGCCATTGCCACGGTTGCGTCCACTCCGGGAGCGGCGGCGGCCACGGGCGGGTTTGCCCGCCTCGGCGGCGGTGTCGGGTGCGGTGTCGGGCTGTATCTGTTCAGTCATGGAAGTGCCAGTAATGGCGGCCCTCGGGCCGAAAAGTCGCGGAGTATAGCACAGCCTTTGGCAACGCCAGCCAGTGCCGGCCGGCGCCCCACCCTCGGCCTCAGTGGCCCGGGTGGCGCACCTGGACAGCCCGGTATTCGCTGCTGGCGTAGAGTTCGTCGAGGGGCACCGACACCCCCGGGCGAATCACCATCCGGGCGTGGCGGCGCTGCAGCTGGCGGGGGCAATCGACGCCGCAGGCGTGGGCGATGACGGTCACCTCCTTGACCATGTTGCGCACATACTGGGCCACCCGCACCGCCTTGTCGGTGGGGTCGAGGCCCCGTTGCAGTTCCGGGTCGTGGGTGGTGATGCCGGTGGGGCAGGTGTTCTTGTTGCACTGCATGGCCTGGATGCAGCCGAGGGCGAACATGAAACCCCGCGCCGAGTTGACGAAGTCGGCCCCGGTGGCGAGGGCCCAGGCCACGTCCACCGGCAGGATCAGCTTGCCGGAGGCGATGATCCGGATGCGCTCCCGAAGGCCCCGGGCCACCAGCCTGTCCACCACCAGGGGCAGGGTCTCGCGGATCGGCAGGCCGGCGTGGTCGAGCAGGCTCTGGGGGGCGGCGCCGGTGCCGCCGTCGCCGCTGTCGAGGGTGATGAAATCCGGCGCCGATTCGCTCCCCCGGGCGAGGATGGCATCGCACAGCTCGTCGAAGAAGTCCATGTGACCCACCACCATCTTGAAGCCCACCGGCTTGCCGGTCAGGTCGCGGATGTGGGCGATGGCGTCGAGCAGTTGGTCGACGCTGCGGATATCCGTATGGCCGTTGGGGCTGATGGAGTCGTGGCCCCGGGGAATGCCGCGGATATGGGCGATCTCCTCGGTGACCTTGATACCCGGCAGGATGCCCCCCTTGCCGGGCTTGGCGCCCTGGCTGATCTTGATCTCGAACATCCTCACCTGGGGGTGCTCGGCGATGGTCTTGAGCTTGTCGTCGCTGAGGTTGCCGTCCCCGTCCCGCACCCCGTACTTGGCGGTGCCGATCTGGAACACGATGTCGGCGCCGCCGGACAGGTGATAGTCGGACAGGCCGCCCTCCCCGGTGTTGAGCCAGCAGCCGGCCATCTTCGCGCCCCGGGACAGGGCGACCACCGCCGGGCGGGAGATGGCACCGTAGCTCATGGCGGAGATGTTGATGAGGGAGGCGATCTCGTAGGGATGACGGCAATAGGGGCCGATTACCACCGGCGACACCGCGTGTTCCTCCGCCAGGGACGGAAAGGGGTGGGGCGAGAAGATCAGGGTGCCCGGGGTGGTGACGCTCTGGGTGGAACCGAAGGGCAGGGTGCTGTCGACGTTCTTGGCGGCGCGGTACACCCAGGAGCGCTGGGCGCGGTTGAAGGGCATCTCCTCCCGATCCATGGCGTAGAAGTACTGGCGCAGAAAGTTGCCGAGGTGCTCGAACAGGTAGCGGAAGCGGCCGATCACCGGGTAGTTGCGGCGGATGGTGTGGCGGGTCTGGCGCACATCCACCACGTAGGCGATGAACGCCATCACCACCAGGGCCACCAGCCCCGCCAGCACCAGGGCCACGAATATCTGCAGCAGCAACAGCAGCAGGGGTAAACCGTTTTCCATGGTGATGCTCTCCTCGCTATGATGGCCCGTTGTCGACAGGGCGATTAGACGCCAAACCCCGGGGTTTTTCCATGCGCCAACTCAGCCATTGTCCATGTCCGCCCCCGCCTGCGCCGTGACCCGGGCGCCCGTGCGGCGCGAGCTCGGGCACCTGGTGCGGCTGGCCCTGCCCCTCCTGGTGGGGCAGCTGGCCATCGTCGGCCTCGCCATCACCGACGTGCTGATGAGCGGTCGCGCCGGCACCGGGCAGCTGGCGGGGGTGACCCTGGGGGCCACCCTGTTCGACCTGCCGATGATGTTCCTGGTGGGGGTGTTCATCGCCAATGGCGCCCTGGTGGGGCGGCTGCACGGGGCCGGCGACGAGGCGGGGCTGCGCCGCCAGTTCCACAACAGCCTGTGGCTGGCGCTGCCCATCGGACTCGCGGCGGCGGCGCTGATGGCCGCCCTGCGCTGGCTGGCGGTGGACGGCCTCGACGCAGGTCAGGAGGCCAAGGCGGTGGCCCGGGGCTACCTGCTGCCGATGATCGCCACCGCCTTCGTGCTGCCCTTCGTGCTCGCCCTGCGCACCAGCCTGGAGGGCATGGGCCTGCCCAATGTGGCCATGGGCTTCAACCTCATGGGGTTTCTCGTCAACATTCCCCTCGATTACGGGCTGATCCACGGCCACTGGGGCCTGCCCGCCCTCGGGGGTGCCGGCTGCGGCTGGGCGACCCTGACGGTGGTGCTGTTGATCGTCGGCGGCGAAGTCCTCTTTATCCGCCGCGCCCGGCGCCCGCGCCAGCTGGGGTTGTTGCGCCGCGATACCGAACCCCGGCGGCGGACCCTGCTCGCCACCCTCGCCATGGGGACGCCCATCGGCGGCGCCATCCTCGCCGAGGCGGGGTTCTTCCATGTGATCCCGCTGCTGGTGGCCGCCCTCGGCACCGTGGCAGTGGCCGCCCACGGGGTGGCCATGAGCCTCGACATGCTGATGTTCATGGTGCCCCTGGCCATCTCCCAGGCCATGACCCTGCGCATCGCAAGGGCCCTTGGCGGCGGCGACGGCGGGGCGGCGCGGCTCTGCGTGCGGGTGGGCATCCGCGCCGCCCTGGCGGTGGCGCTGCTGCAATCCCTGTGCTACCTGCTGCTGCGGGAACCCCTGGCGGCGCTCTATTCCAGCGATTCGGCGGTGACCGCCCTGGCCGCCCAGCTGCTGCTGGTGGCGGCGGCGATCCGCCCCTTCGACGCCCTCCATATCGCCGGCACCGGTGCCCTGCGGGGCCACGGCGACACCCGCTCCACCCTGGTGATCAGCCTCGCCGCCTTTTGGTTGCTGGGGTTTCCCCTGTGCCTTGCACTGGTGACCGGGGGCGCCGGGGTGGCGGGCGCCTGGCTGGCGATCCTCGCGGCGGTGACCTGTGCCAGCGCCATGACCCTGTGGCGGGTGGCCCGGCTGGTGGGGCGGGGATAACGGGTTCAGGGTTCAGGGTTCAGGGTTCAGGGTTCAGGGTTCAGGGTTCAGGGTTCAGGGTTCAGGGTTCAGGGTTCAGGTGCGGGTGCCGAGGGTGGCCCGCTCGAGGCCCGCCAGATCGGCGAGGGTCTCGATGCCACCGTAACCGGCCGCGGCGAACAGACCCCGCACGGCATGGCCCTGGTCGGCGCCGTGTTCCACCAGGAGCAGCCCGCCGGGGGCGAGATAGGCGGGGGCTGCGGCGATGATATGGGCGAGGTCGGCAAGGCCCCGGTTCCCCGCCACCAGGGCGCTCGCCGGTTCGTAGCGCACATCCCCCTCACCCAGGTGCGGATCGTCCCGATCGATATACGGGGGGTTGCTGACGATCAGGTCGAACCGCCCCGAGAGCGCCGCGAACCAGTCGCTTTGCAGCACCACCACGTTGTCGAGCCCGAGACGATCCCGGTTGCGGCTGGCGAGGGCCACGGCGTCCGCCTCCCGATCCACCGCCAGCAGGGTCCAGCCGGGCCGCTCGCTGGCCAGGGCCAGGGCGATGGCGCCGGTGCCGGTGCCGAGGTCCAGCACCCGGGCGGTGGGGCTCGCCACCCGCGCCAGGGCCGTCGCCACCAGCAGCTCGGTATCGGGGCGGGGAATCAGGGTGGCGGGGGTGACCTCAAGGGGCAGGGACCAGAATTCCCGCACCCCGGTGAGATGGGCCACCGGCTCGCCGGCGGCGCGGCGCGCCACCAGGGCGGCAAAGGCGGCGGCCACGGCGGGCTCGACCCGCCTCTCCGGCCAGGTGAACAGCCAGGTGCGGGAGCGCTCCATGAGATGGCCGAGCAGCACCTCGGCGTCGAGGCGCGGGCTGTTGGAGGTGGCGGCGAGGCGCAGGGTGGCGGCGGCGAGCAGCCCGGCAATGGTGGCGGACGCCGCCCCTTGGCCAGTGCCCCCCTCAATGTCCAAGGGCCGTCACTCCGCCAGGCTCGCCAGCTGCTCGGCCTGGAATTCCTGGCTCAGGGGCCCGATGACATCGTCGAGGTTGCCCTCAAGGATCTCGTCGAGCTTGTAGAGGGTGAGGTTGATGCGGTGATCGGTGACCCGCCCCTGGGGATAGTTGTAGGTGCGGATGCGCTCGGAGCGGTCGCCGCTGCCGACGAGGCTCCTGCGGGTCTCGGACTGCTCCTTCGCCGCCGCGTCCTGCTGGGCGGTCTGCAGCCTGGCCTGCAGCAGTGCCATGGCGCGGGCGCGGTTCTTGTGCTGGGAGCGCTCGTCCTGGCATTCCACCACGATGCCGGTGGGCAGGTGGGTGATGCGGATCGCCGAGTCGGTCTTGTTGACGTGCTGGCCGCCGGCGCCGGAGGCGCGGAAGGTGTCGATGCGCAGGTCCGCCTTGTTGAGGCTGACCTCGTCCACCTCATCGGGCTCGGGCATCACCGCCACGGTGCAGGCGGAGGTGTGGATGCGGCCCTGGGACTCGGTGGCGGGCACCCGCTGCACCCGGTGGGCGCCGGATTCGAACTTGAGCCGGGCGTAGACATTCTGGCCCTCCACCCGGGTGATGATTTCCTTGAAGCCGCCGTGCTCGCCATGGCTCTCGCTGATGATCTCCACCTTCCAGCGCTGGCGCTCGGCGTACCGGCTGTACATGCGAAACAGGTCGCCGGCGAAGATCGCCGCCTCGTCGCCGCCGGTGCCGGCGCGGATCTCGAGAAAGACGTTGCGCCCGTCGTTGGGGTCCCTGGGCAGCAGCAGCCGTTGCAGTTCCAGCTCGAGGCTCTCGCGGCGGGCCTCCCCCGCGGCGATTTCCTCCTCAGCCATTTCCTTGAAATCGGGATCCTTGAGCAGCTCCCGGGCACCGGCGATGTCCGCCACCAGCTGGCGGTATTGGTGCCAGGCCTGGGCAATGGGTTCGAGTTCGGCGTACTCCTGGGACAGGGCGCGGAACTTCACCTGGTTGGCGATGATGTCGCCTTCGCCGAGCAGGGCGCCGACCTCCTGGTGGCGCTCCCCGAGGTGTTCGATCTTGTGGAGAATGGATGGCTTCATGTCTTGTCCTGGCAGCCCGACTGGATGTCGAACAGCTCGTGGGCGAGGCGGATATGGTCGTCGCGGCCCTCCTCGCCCGCCTTCTTGAGGCGCAGCGTGGGGGTGTGCAGCAGTTTGTTGGTGAGGCTCCGGGCGAGGGCGGTGAGCACCTCCTCGGCGGGCTGGCCCCGCTGCAGGGCGGCGAGGGCCTTGTCCAGCTCGGCGTCCCGCAGCTGCTCGACGCTCTGGCGGAAGGCGCGGATGGTGCCCACCGCGTTCTGGGCCCGGAGTTGCTTGCGCCAGCTCTCGACACCCTCGCGGATGATGGTTTCGGCGTGGCTGGCGGCCTGTTCCCGGTGGCGGAGGTTTTCCTCGATCACGTCCTTGAGATCGTCCACGGTGTAGAGGTAGACATCGTTGAGCTTGGCCACCTCCGGCTCGATGTCCCGGGGCACGGCGATATCCACCATGAACATGGGCTTGTGGCGGCGCTGCTTCAAGGCCGACTCCACCGCGCCCTTGCCGAGGATCGGCAACTGGCTGGCGGTGGAGGAAATCACCATGTCCGCCTTAGGCAGGTGATCGTGGATGTCCGACAGCAGAATCGCCTGGGCGCCGTGGGCGCGGGCCAGGTCGGCGGCGCGGCTCAGGGTGCGGTTGGCCACGGTGATGCTGCCGACATTCTTCTGGCGCAGGTGCTGGGCCACCAGCTCGATGGTCTCGCCGGCGCCGATCAGCAGGGCGTTGACCTCCGCCAGGTCGCTGAAGATCCGCTGGGCGAGGCTCACCGCCGCGTAGGCCACCGATACCGGGTTCTGGCCGATGGCGGTTTCGGTGCGCACCCGCTTGGCGACGGCGAAGATGTGCTGGAAGGCGCTGTTGAGCACCGAGCCCACCGCCCCCGCCTCCCGGGCCACGGTGAATGCCGACTTGACCTGGCCGAGAATCTGCGGCTCGCCGAGCACCAGGGAATCGAGTCCGCTGGCGACACGGATCATATGGGCGATGGCCTCGTCCCCCTCGCTGTCGTAGGCGCAGCGGGCAAGGGCCTCCATGGGGGCGCGCTTGTAGTCGGACAACCAGCGCAACAGGTTGCCGTCACCGGACTCCGTGGCGGCGTAGATCTCGGTCCGGTTGCAGGTGGAGAGGATCACCAGCTCGTCGATGCCGAGGGCTTCGCGGGCATCGTTGAGGGCATCCACCATGGTTTCCGGGGCGAAGGCCACCTGCTCCCGCACATCGACGGGCGCGCTGTGGTGATTGATGCCGAGAACGGAAAGCTGCATGGAGAGGCCGGGTGCCAGGGGGAGTGGATTGTCCGGTTACGGTCGGTCGCTGGCAAGTATAACCCAGGGCCCGTTGCCGCCACCGGCGGTTTTTCCGGGATGGCGCCGACGACCCCGGCGGACGGAATAGCCGCCGACCAATTAGTGGCTTGGGGAAGGCCCGAAGCTGCTACAATGCGGCCCTACGCTGTAACCAGAAAATCCATGCCAGCCGACCGCCACGCGCCTTCCCGCAACGCTCTCGCCACCGCCCTGCTGGCGGCGGGCCTGCTGCTGTCCGGGTGCGCGGCGCAGCCCGACGGCGCGGCCAGCGCGGAGCCCGTCGCCGCGGCGGTGGAGGCTCCGGAAGCCCCGGCCCCGCCGGCGCGCCCGTTCCCGGTCAACAGCCTCTACGAGTTGCTGGCGGCGGAGTTCGCCGGCATCCGCGAACAGATCGAACCGGCCCTCGAAATCTATATCAACCAGGCCCACGAAACCCGCGATCCCGCCGTGATCGAGCGGGCCATCCGCATCGCCAGCTTCGTCGGGCTGAACGACGTGGTGCTGAACCTCGCCGAGCTGTGGGTCGAGGTGGAACCCGCCAATCTCGATGTGCGCCGCCTGGTGGCCTTCCACCTGGCCCGCGCCGGGCGGGTGATCGAAGCCTTCCCCCACGCCGAGTACCTGCTGCTCGCCGGCGACGACAACCACCTGCAGGCCCTCGCCGCCTTTGCCGGCGACGCCACCCTGGACGAAAAGCAACGCCTCTTGGTGCTCTACGAGGAACTGGCGGTCAACTACCCGGACCGCGTCGGCCTGATGCTGGGGCGCGCCATGCTGCTGCGCCAGGTGGAGCGGGTCGACGAGAGCCTCGCCTTCGCCCGCAAGGTAGTGAAGAAGGCCCCTGAGAACGAGACCGGCCAGCTGTTGCTGGCCCAGCTGCTGCACCAGAGCGGCGCGCCGGACAAGGCCATCAAGGCCCTGGAAAAGGCCCTCGCCATCGACCCCGAGAGCAAGCGCCTGCGGCTCCAGTACGCCCGCTTCCTGGCGGAGACCGACCTCGCCCGCTCCCGGGAGCAAATGGTGATCCTGGTGGAGCAGTACCCGGAGGATCCGGACATGCTGTTCTCCCTGGCCCTCGCCAGCCAGGAACTGGCGATGTTCGACGAGGCCGAGGGCCTGTACAAGGCATTGATCGACCGCCACCAGCGCATCGGCGACGCCCACTACCAACTAGGTCGCATGGCGGAAAACGCCGGGCGCAACGCCAAGGCCCTCGATCACTACCGGCTGGTGGACAGCGGCGCCAGCCAGCTGGCCGCCACGGTGCGCATCGCCGATATTCTCGCCGCCCAGGGCGACCTGGATGCCGCCCGGGAACACCTGGCACGGCTGCGGGAGCGGCAGCCCGCCAACGCCGCCACCTACTACCAGATCGAGGCGGAAACCCTGATGCGCGCCGGGCTTCTCGACGCGGCCCGGGCGCTGCTCGACAGCGCCCTCGAGAGCCAGCCGGACAACGCCAATCTGCTCTACTCCCGCTCGGTGGTGAGCGCCCGCCAGGATGACATCGCCGCCTCGGAGGCGGACCTGCGGGCCATTCTCGCCACTGATCCGGACAACGCCACCGCCCTCAACGCCCTCGGCTACACCCTCGCCAACGTCACCGATCGCCACGACGAGGCCTACCAACTGATCACCCGGGCCCTGGCCCTGGAGCCGGACAACCCCGCCATCATCGACAGTCTCGGCTGGGTCCACTACCGCATGGGCAATCACGAGAAGGCCCTCGAATACCTGCGCAGGGCCTACGACGCCTACCCCGACCCGGAAGTCGCCGCCCACCTCGGCGAAGTGCTGTGGGTGCTGGGGGAACGGGAGGAAGCCCGCCGCCTGTGGCAGGCCGCCCTCGACAAGCCCGGGGACAACCGTGCCGTCATCCTCGACACCATGGAGCGGCTGACCGGCGAGGCGGCCCCCGACAGCGGCCAGACGAGCTCGCGGGACGAGCCGCCCCCCAAGCCGTAACCCCCGGACCGCCGCGCCCATGCCACGCCATTTCGCCCCCCGCGCCACGCTGCTCCCCTGGGTCGCCCGCCTCGCCGTGCTCGCCCTCGCGCTGGCCATCGCCGGCTGCGCCACCCGCCTCCCCGCCCCCGAGACCCGCGCCTGGACGCCGCACCAGCAGGCCCTGCTGGCCATGCGCCACTGGCAGCTGGAGGGCAAGCTGGGCTACCGCAGCCCCGAGCAGAACGGCAGCGCCCTGATCCGCTGGACCCAGAACAATGACGCCTTCGACCTGCATCTCTCCGGCCCCTTCGGCGCCGGCGCCACCCGCATCAGCGGCGACGGCCAGCTGGCGGTGCTGCGCCAGCAGGGGCGCGACGATATCCGCGCCCCCTCCGCCGGAGAGCTCACCGAGTGGCTATTCGGATGGGAACTGCCGGTGGCGCAGATGACCGCCTGGGTGAAGGGCATCCCAGCCCCCGAACCCCGGGCAGCGCAGGTCACCCTCAACGCCACCGGCCAGCTGGAACGCCTGGAGCAGGCCGGCTGGCAGCTCCAGTTCGACCGCTTCCACCCGGTGGGGGCGCAGGTGCTGCCCGGGCGCATCAAGGGCACCCGGGGGGATGTCGCCTTCACCCTGGTGATCAAGGCCTGGCAGCCCATGGACGGCACCCCTTGATCACCCTGCCGGCCCCCGCCAAGCTCAACCTGTTCCTGCACATCACCGGACGCCGCGCCGACGGCTATCACGATCTGCAGACCCTCTTCCAGTTGCTGGATTACGGCGATGAACTCAGCTTCGCGGCCCGGGACGACGGCGCCGTGCGCCTGCTCGACCCTCTCCCCGGAGTTGCCGAGCAGGACAACCTGATCGTCCGTGCCGCCCTGGCCCTCAAGAAGGCGACGGGCTGCCGGCGCGGCGCCGATATCGGCCTCGTCAAGCGCCTGCCCTCGGGGGGCGGCCTCGGCGGCGGCAGCTCCGATGCCGCCACCACCCTGCTCGGTCTCAACCACCTCTGGGGGCTCGGCCTCGACCCCGCCGCCCTCGCCGCCATCGGTCTGCCCCTGGGGGCCGACCTGCCGGTGTTCATCCGCGGTCGCAGCGCCTGGGCCGAGGGTGTGGGCGAGGTGCTGACCCCGGTGGATCTGGCCCCCGCCTGGTACCTGGTGCTGTGCCCGAATTGCACGATTTCCACGGCAAAAATCTTTGCCCACCAAGAATTGACAAGGGACGCCCTCCCCATCACAATACGCGCCTTTCTCGGGCAGGGTGGCGAAAATCACTGCCAACCGGTCGCGGAAAAGCTTTACCCCGACGTCAAAAAAGCCCGCCAGTGGCTCGAACAATTTGCGTCGGCACGCATGACAGGCACCGGAGCCTGCGTGTTTTCCAGGTTTGACAGCGAAGCCCGCGCCCGCGCGGTACTCGCCGAAAAACCCGGCGAGTGGAGGGGATTTGTCGCCAGGGGCGTCAATCGCTCGCCCACTCACACAGCGCTAGAGCAGCTGACAATCACTGGGGTGTCGCCAAGTGGCTAAGGCAACGGGTTTTGATCCCGTCATTCGAAGGTTCGAGTCCTTCCACCCCAGCCATTTTCCTTGCACGTTCTCATCCAGATCCAGGACCTTACCGTGGCTAATTTGATGGTTTTCTCCGGCAACGCCAACCGTGAGCTGGCGGAAGAAATTGCCCGAAACCTCTTCGTCCCCCTCGGCAACGCCACGGTGTCCCAGTTCTCCGACGGCGAGAGCAACATCGAGATCTGCGAGAATGTGCGCGGCCAGGATGTGTTCGTCGTCCAGCCCACCTGCGCCCCCACCAACAATCACCTGATGGAACTGGTGCTGATGGTGGACGCCCTGCGCCGCGCCTCCGCCGCACGCATCACCGCGGTGATCCCCTACTTCGGCTATGCCCGGCAGGATCGTCGTGTGCGCTCCGTGCGGGTGCCCATCAGCGCCAAGGTGGTGGCCGACATGCTCGCCCACGTGGGCGTCAACCGGGTGCTCACCGTCGACCTCCACGCCGAGCAGATCCAGGGGTTCTTCGACTGCACCGTGGACAACGTCTACGGCACCCCCGTACTGCTGGCCGACATCGAGCGCCAGAACTACGACAACCTGCTGGTGGTATCCCCCGACATCGGCGGCGTGGTGCGCGCCCGGGCCATGGCCAAGCAGCTGCAAACCGAACTCGCCATCATCGACAAACGCCGCCCGGAGGCCAACAAGGCCGAGGTGATGAACATCATCGGCGATGTCGAGGGGCGTACCTGCCTGCTGATCGACGACATCATCGACACCGCCGGCACCCTGTGCAATGCCGCCAACGCACTCAAGGACAAGGGTGCCCAGCGAGTGATCGCCTACTGCACCCACCCGGTGCTGTCCGGCAAGGCCATCGACAACATCAACAACTCCCAGCTGGATACCCTGGTGGTCACCAACAGTATCCCGCTCAGCCCCGAGGCCCGCGCATGCAGCCGCATTCGCCAGCTGAGCCTCGGACGGATGCTGGCCGAGGCGGTGCGCCGGGTCAGCAATGAAGAATCCATCAGCGCGATGTTCATCTGAACCGCGCCGGATAACCACGCCCACAAGGGCACCACAACCACGTCGTCAACCGTTCTGGTCGCGGACGCTGACGACACAAGTAAAGGACTTTGACCATGGTCGATTTCTCACTCAACGCCAAGGGCCGTGACGATACGGGGAAAGGTGCGAGCCGCCGCCTGCGTCGCCTGGCCGATCAAGTACCCGCCATCATCTACGGCGGCGCCAGCGCCCCCCAGATGATCTCCGTCCCCCACAAGGACATCGCCCACGCCCTCGAGAACGAGGCGTTCTACAGCCACATCATCAAGCTCGATGTGGACGGCAAGGGCCAGGACGTGATCCTCAAGGACGTGCAGCGCCACCCGGCCAAGCCGCGCATCCTGCACCTCGACTTCCTGCGGGTCGACAAGGATCACAAGCTGCACACCAAGATCCCCCTGCACTTCATCAACGAAGAGACCGCCAAGGGTGTCAAGGGCCAGGGCGGCATCGTCTCCCACCTGATGACCGAGCTGGACATCCAGTGCCTGCCCAAGGATCTGCCGGAGTTCATCGAAGTGGACCTGGCCGAGGTGGAAGTGGGCCAGATCGTCCACATCTCCGATCTCAAGCTGCCCAAGGGTGTGGAGAGCGTGGCCCTGTCCCACGGCGCCGATCACGACCTCCCCGTCGCCACCATCATCAAGCCCCGTGGCGCGGCCGAGGCCGAGAGCGAGTCCGCTGAGTAAGACGGCCAAAGGCCCTCGGACTGCGGACAACCAAGGCCCCGACATTGGACTCACCGGTCAAACTGATCGCCGGGCTGGGTAACCCCGGCCCCAAGTACGACCGAACCCGTCACAATGCCGGGGCCGATTTCGTCGCGGCCCTCGCCGCCCGCCACGGCGTCGACCTCAAGCCCGACGGCAAATTCTTCGGTCTCACCGCCAAGCTGACCCTTGGCGGTCGCGACCTGCGCCTGCTCATTCCCACCACCTACATGAACCGCAGCGGCCAGGCGGTGGCGGCGCTCGCCAACTTCTACTGCATCGACCCCGCGGAAATCCTCGTCGCCCACGATGAGCTCGACCTCGCCCCGGGCATTGCCCGCCTGAAGCTGGGGGGCGGCCACGGCGGCCACAACGGCCTTCGGGACATCATCCAGGCCCTCGGCAACCGCAAGGATTTCGCCCGCCTGCGCCTCGGCATCGGCCACCCCGGCCACGCCAGCCAGGTGGTGGACTTCGTGCTGCGCAAGGCGCCCCCCGGGGAGCAGCAACTCACCGGCGAAGCCATCGACGCCGCCCTCGCCGTGGTGCCCGAGCTGCTCGAGGGCAAGTGGAACAACGCGATGAAAACCCTGCACACAGGGCCATGAACCAGTCACAGCCCGCCCCGCGGGCCTAAGCGAGAGAATCCTATGGGCTTCAAATGCGGCATCGTCGGCCTGCCCAATGTGGGCAAGTCCACCCTCTTCAACGCCCTCACCAAGGCCGGCATCGAGGCGGCGAACTTCCCGTTCTGCACCATCGAGCCCAACACCGGCATCGTGGCGGTGCCCGATCCCCGCCAGGACGCCCTTGCCGCCATCGTCAAGCCGGAGCGGGTGGTGCCCACCACCATGGAATTCGTCGATATCGCCGGTCTCGTCGCCGGCGCCTCCAAGGGCGAGGGGCTCGGCAACAAGTTCCTCGCCAACATCCGCGAGACCGACGCCATCGCCCATGTGGTGCGCTGCTTCGAGGATGACAACGTCATCCATGTGGCCAACAGCGTCGATCCCCGCCGGGACATCGAGGTGATCGAGCTGGAACTGATCCTCGCCGACCTGGACAGCTGCGAGAAGCAGCTGCAGCGGGTCACCCGCAACGCCAAGGGCGGCGACAAGGAGGCGGTGGCGCAGAAGGCCATGCTCGACCGGTTGATCCCCCACTTCAACGCCGGCAAGCCGGCGCGCTCCCTGATGAAGGACATGGGCGAGGACGACCGCCGCACGGTGCGCGCCCTCCACCTGCTCACCAGCAAGCCGGTGATGTACATCGCCAACGTCGCCGAGGACGGCTTCGACACCAACCCCTACCTGGATGTGGTGAACGCCATCGCCGAGGAGGAGGGGGCCATCGTGGTGGCGGTGTGCAACAAGATCGAGGCGGAGATCGCCGAGCTCGAGGACGGCGAGGAGAAGGACATGTTCCTCGAAACCCTCGGCCTCGACGAGCCGGGCCTCAACCGGGTGATCCGCGCCGGCTACCAGCTGCTCAACCTGCAGACCTACTTTACCGCCGGGGTGAAAGAGGTGCGCGCCTGGACCATCCCCGTGGGCGCCACCGCTCCCAAGGCCGCCGGGGTGATCCACACCGACTTCGAGAAGGGCTTCATCCGCGCCGAAGTCATCGCCTACGACGACTTCATCCAGTACAAGGGGGAGCAGGGCGCCAAGGATGCCGGCAAATGGCGCCTCGAGGGCAAGGACTATGTGGTCAAGGACGGCGACGTGGTGCACTTCCGCTTCAACGTCTGACGATTTTTTCGGAACTCGGGAGCGTTCGGTAGCGCTTGGTGGATTGAGCGGGCTTTTGGAAATCAAGGGCTTGCCAAACAATACGGTCTGCTGAGCGTTCCTATTGTTCATCGAGGTCTGAAAAGTTCGGGGGTAGCGTTGGGGGTACTCGTGTTCAACCGTGGGGGTACATCTCCCCGCAGTGGAGTCCAACGATGCCCGAGAATCTACTCACTGACGCCAAGGTCAGGTCGGCCAAACCGACTGATCGAGACTGGAAACTTTCAGACGGCGGGGGCTTGTTCCTGCTGGTCAAGCCCACCGGCGGCAAGCTCTGGCGGTGGAAGTACCGTCTGCAAGGCAAGGAAAACCTCTTTGCCATTGGGAGCTTTCCTCAAGTAAGCCTTGCGGAGGCGCGCGCGGTTCGAGAGAAGGCCCGCGCCTTGGTCAAGCAAGGCGTCCATCCTGCCCATGAACGGCAGCAGGTCAAGCAGCGCAACCTGGAAGTGTTGGAGGAACGCAAACGCGCAAAGGAAAGCTCGTTCGCCAAGGTGGCGCAGGCGTACCT
>Ga0265293_10000324_pt1 | contig 116580 bp, 113 predicted proteins | sample Munlanlewell138R_FD_192505 | JGI IMG/M metagenome (GOLD analysis project Ga0265293, IMG submission 192505) | Leachate microbial communities from a municipal landfill in Southern Ontario, Canada - Leachate well 138R | ecosystem: Engineered > Solid waste > Landfill > Unclassified | place... | reverse complement strand
TGGTCAAGTTCGGCTACATCACCCCGCCCAGCGACGCCTGACCCGCCACGGGACTCAAGGGAAGCAAGTCATGGCCTGCGAAGGTCAGGGGCACGTGCGTCAGAAAAACGCTCTCTTTCACATTAAGCGTCGGATCTGATCAAGATCCGCAGCGGTTGCAGCCGAGCTTCGATTGCCCCGCGTTCCTACCATTCCAGTGACTGCTCATCCCACGCTGCGGAACCAGGAATCCAAACGATTCCCGCCTCAGCAACACTGCCCGCTGCCGGGAAGCTTTCATGGGAGGTGCGGGCAAACTTTGATAAGAAAGGAGACCAACATGTTCAGTTCCATGCAAGTGAGCCGACGGCGTGTCTCGGCCTTGCTGGCAGCCCTGGCCGCCGGCGGGTTATGGGGCCCCATTGCGCGTGGCCAGGAAAAGCCCGCCGTGAACACCCTCACGCTGGTGCTCGGCTCGCAGGCCGGCAGCACGACGGACTACCTCTGTCGCAAGCTGGCCGAGGTTCTCAAGCCCGGCTATGCGAACAACGTGTTGGTGCACAACCGCACTGGGGCGTCGCTGCAGGTCGCCATCATCGACGTGAAGAATGCGGCGCCGAACGGCGCCACCGCGCTGGTGACCCCTTCTCCACCCATTGTCATCTTTCCCCTGACCTACAAAAAACTGCCCTACGACCCGAACACCGATCTCGTCCCCGTGGCGCTACTGGGCGAGTTCGAGGGAGCCTATGCCGTCGGCCCGATGGTCCCCGAGAGCGTGACCAACATGCGGGAGTACTACGCCTGGTGCAAGGCCAACCCCGACAAGGCGGCCTTCGGTTCGCCAGCGGCGGGCTCGTCGCTGCATTTGGTTGGCAGCATGGCCGCTCGACTCGCAGGCGTCGACGTACTGCATGTGCCCTACCGGGGCCCTACGCCGGCCGTGACCGAGATGGTGGGTGGCCAGATCTCCGCGGCAATCTCGGTGATCGGCGACTTCCAGGAGTACGTCAAGGCTGGCAACTGCCGTATCCTGGCGACCACGGGCTATGAACGCAGCCGCTTCACGCCCGACGTACCGACCTTCATAGAACAGGGTTTCAAGGACTTTGGCTGGGTCGAATGGTACGGCATGTTCCTGCCGGCCGGCACGTCGGACGCTCTGGTGCAGCGGCTCAGCGCCGACCTGAAAACCATCCTGGCCGACCCCGGCATGATTGCCGCCCTGGAAGAACAATCGATCGAAGCCAAATGGGCTGGCCCCAAAGAGTTTGCTTCGATCATTCAGACCTACCGCACGCGCTGGGCGCCAGTCGTGGAGGCGCTGGAGTTCTCGGTAGACAGCTGAGCGCCGGGTGACGGTGGATCGATCCGGAACGGCTGTGTCAACGCGTTGAGCAGCCTATTCCTGGCTTTTGGATCTGCCGCCGCCGGCATCTCGCCGCCACTCCCGCGGCGACAGGCCGAACTGCTGGCGGAACGAACGGCTGAAATGTGTCGCGTCGTTGAAGCCCCACGAAAATGCGATATCGCTGACACTGCTGTGCATCCGGCGAGGATCGCACAACTCGCGCCGACAGGCGTCGAGCCGCTGCTGCCAAATCCAGCGCGACAGAGGCGCCGGCTCACCGCGAAACAGCCGCGAGAGATGATCGGGCGACAGGCGCATCGCTGCGGCAATGCTGCCGACCGTCAGCTCCGGATCCCGCAGATGATCCATCACGTATGCCTTGACACGCGCCACCTGGTAGGAGCTGAGTCGGGTGGCCTGTTGCACGTTCGCCTCGGGCAGGCTGCGCAGGCCGGCGGCGACGATGCTGGTGATCCCTTCGGACACGCCGATCACCGACGACGGGTGCAGCCGATCGACATCGTGCCGTAGCGTATCGATCATCGACAGAAGCAGATTACCGGCCGCGCAGGTTCCCGGCACCGTCCTCGCGGTGAGGTCTTGCAAATTGGCCACGTGCGGCTGCAACTCGCTGCGCGGCAGGCACACGATCATGACCTGGTGGCTGCGGTCCTCGAAGTGCAGTTCGTAGGGCCGAATGGTGTCGTACATCACGAAGTCGCCCGGTGCCAGGCGCGACTCGCGCCCGTCTTGGCGGACGCGGGCATGGCCCTCGCGCTGGATCATCACCAGGCAGGCATCGCGCGTGTCGCCCCGGATCATCGACGGCGTTCGCCGCACGAACTGCACGTTCGAGCGCAGCGAAGTGAGCTGCAGGGCACCCAGATCGCTGAACTCGATCTGGCCTTGCACCTCGACGTCGGGCGGATCGCACTCCAGACGCGCATACATGGCGCAGATCATGTCGAGCCAATAGGCGAAGCGATCACGATCGTCGATCTCGTCGGTACTGAGACGATGCCGATAGGCAGATAATGGGGCCGACCGCAGCATAGGAGGCGGCGCAAGATAATCGGGTTGCATCGACCGGTTTCCTCTAGAGGCGACAGCACAAGCAAAACTCGCGCCGAGCCATGGCCAACAGTTTAGCGAACAACGCGCTGCCCTTGTGCTGGGGCTATCCCGCCCCTTGCCGGATACAGCCAAGAGACATGTCGGATTCAGCCGATAAGTCGGATCCGGTCAAGGCCCGCAGCGCCTGCAGCCGAGTCCCGATCGTCGCACACTCCTATGCTTCATGTCATGGTCGCCTCCCCGGCGGCCGCCGCAATACGCCTTGACGGCTATTGACACCCACCTACGAGAGGAGCACTGACATGGGTATCTCCCATCCTAAATACAAAGTCGCCGCGGTCCAAGCCTCGCCCGTCTGGCTGGACCTGGACGCCACCGTCGACAAATGCATCGACTTGATCGACGAGGCCGCCAACAAGGGCTGCAGCCTGATTGCCTTCCCCGAAACCTTCATCCCAGGCTATCCCTGGCACATTTGGATGGGCCCACCGGCCTGGGCGATAATGCGAGGTTTCGTACAACGCTATTTCGACAACTCGCTCTCCTACGACAGTCCGCAGGCCGAGAAGCTCCGGCAAGCCGTAAAAAAGGCCGGCATCACCGCAGTGCTTGGCCTGTCGGAGCGCAGCGGAGGCTCGCTCTACATCGCGCAGTGGACGATCGGCCCCGACGGCGAGACGATCGAGGCGCGCCGCAAGTTGCGGCCCACGCACGCCGAACGGACCGTGTTTGGCGAAGGCGATGGCAGCGACCTTACAGTCCACGACACGCCGCTCGGCCGCCTGGGCGCTTTGTGTTGCTGGGAGAATATGCTCTCACTCAACAAGTACGCGATGTACTCGCAGCAAGAACAAGTCCACGTCGCTTGCTGGCCCAGCTTTGCGAACTACGAACCGTTCGCGCACGCACTCGGCTGGGAGGTCAACAACGCCATCAGCAAGGTCTATGCGGTCGAGGGCGCCTGCTTCGTGATCGCGCCGTGTGCGATCATCTCCCAAGAAACAGTCGACGAACTCTGCGACACCCCCGACAAGCACCAGTTGACGCACGTCGGCGGCGGCCATGCGGTAATCTATGGGCCCGACGGCAGCCCGCTGGCCGAAAAGCTCCCCGAAGACCACGAAGGCCTGCTGATCGCGGAAATCGACCTGGGTATGATCGGCGTGGCTAAAAATGCGATGGACCCAGTCGGTCATTACTCTCGGCCGGACGTCCATCGTTTGCTGTTGAACCGAAAGAAAATGGCACGTGTCGAAACCATGGCAATGCCGTTGGACTGCGCCGAAGCACCCGAGGCGCCCGAGGTGTCCGAATCGAACGGATAGGAAAGCTTTCCAAAAACTGGGGCGGAGCTGCTCCGGCCGACTGGCCGGAGTTCCTCACAAACCCACCCTGCGTTTACGCCCCATCATTGAATCGAGGAACAATCATGCTGTTTCAGGCATCATCTTCGCTGACACGCTTACCCGGACGCTATTTGCTGACCACGCGTGATCAACATCTTGTGACGGATTCCATGAAAAGCCGTGGCGGCCCGGGCGAAGCCTGGTCCGCCGGCGAACTGCTGGCAGGCGCCCTCGTCAGCTGCTGCAATGCCCTCGTTGAGTCCGCCGCCACCGAAAAAAACATCGCCCTGGATAACCTGCGCATCCAGGCCAGTTGCGAGCCAGATGAGAATAAGATGGGGCATTATGCCTACGTGAGGCTCGAGATATTCATCGATGGCCCAACACCAGCACAGGCCGAAGAGTTGGTGACCGTCTTTACCACGGTCTGCCCGATCTACGGCTCTCTGACCCGCGGTGCGCCAGTGACCGTTCAACTCAACGGCAAGCCCTTCCACGGCTAAGCGTCCCGGCCTTGCGGACGTCGGCCTGTCTGCGCGGCTTACGGACGAGCCGACTCTCGAACGGGCCGCGCGGGCCATCGCGCAAGCTCGGCGCACAGCTGCGTTTATTATCAACAAGCCACTACCTACTGGAGAGTTTTCATGAAAATCGCTGTGATTGGCGCCTCGGGACGCGCAGGCCGCGAGATCACCAAAGAACTTAGCGCTCGCGGTCATCAAGTGACGGCCATTGCCCGCAACGCCGACAAAATCGCAGCCGCCCCCGGCGTGACGCCCTTGTCAGTCGATGCCGCCAAAGCGCCGGCTCTGACCGAAGCCCTCAAAGGTCACGACGTTGTGGTGTCGGCGGTCATGTTCGCCACTTCCAATCCGCTCGTTCTCATCCACTCCGTGAAGGGGTCGGGCGTGCCGCGCTACGTGGTGGTGGGCGGCGCGGGCTCGCTTGAAGTGGCGCCGGGGGTGCGGCTCTTCGAGACACCGCACTTACCCAAGGAAGCGCTGCCCGAATCCATTGCGGGCGGGCTGTTTCTTGAGCAGCTACGCCACGAAAAAGATCTCGACTGGACATTCATCTCTCCGGCCGCGTTGTTCTTTGAAGGCCCGCGCCAGGGATCCTATCGGGTTGGCGGCGACCAGTTGCTGAAGGATGCGGACGGCAAAAGCACGATCTCGTTCGCCGACTTTGCCATCGCCCTGGTCGACGAAATCGAAGTGCCGAAGCACCACCGCGCACGCTTTTCAGTTGCCTATTGATCGGACCCCGCGCCGGTCCGTCGTGATCCGGCCCCTGGCAATATCCACCCGGACGAAAGCGAACGCGCCCGGTTCTCAGTTGCGGGAATTGATCACCCGCATCGCCAGCTGCCGCCCGGCCTGATCGAGTACGCGGATGGTGATCTGGCGGGCATGCATGCCATCCGGCAACGCCACTTTGCCGTGTACGTTCTGGAAGGCTTCAAGCGTGAGCGGCAAAGGATCGAGTTCTACCGTACCGATCCGGCCGCTGGGATAACGCCCTTCGACCGCAAACTGGACCGAGCCACGCAGCGCATTGCGCCCTTCGCGAGTCAGTACCAGATGGTAGTCGAGGGCGTTGCCCTCGTTGAAAAACCGGCCGGCGCGGATCTGGACCTCGCCCCCCCGGGGATCGGGCGGCAGGGCATCGAGCAAGAGCACGAGATCCTGTTGCAAAGGCTGCAGCGCGGTACGCGCTTTTTCGAGTTCGGCGGCCAACGCCGCCTGTTCGCTCTGGCGCCGCGCGATATCGGAGGTTGCCTGCTCGAGCTGGGATTGGCTGTTGCCTATCGCCACCTGCAGCTGCGCGAGCTGCTGCGTGAGCCTGGCCGACTCGCCCGCCGTCAGCCGCGGCGGGAGGTAGTTCTGTTGGACGAACAGCACTGCGCTGACACCCAATATGACGCCGAACAACAACCAAAGCAGCCAGGCCGGGACGCGGCGTGAAGGTCGGCTGCTACGCAAGGCGTAAGGCTTGAAGGCGGCAGACTTGGATCTTCCAAACATGCTGGGGAGGTTTCCTGGGAACGGGACTGCAAAGAATGTGAGGATACTACCCGCGACGCGCGGGCCGCGCAGGATGTGAGTCCGTTACCTTGCCAGACCTCGGCGTTTCTGACAAATCCCGCGTGCCGATTGCCCCACAAGCCCCGCTCGGCGCCTCCTTCCTCATAGATATGGCGATGCCAGCCAGATAATCTTATTGCGCAGGCGGCGCGGGAACGATAGCGCTTTCAATGCCTGCAGGGTAACCGGCCGCGCCTGGGCGATCGCCGTGTCGATGCGGTTGGCGATCCAGGCAGCCAGTTGCCGATCGTGCACTTCGATATCGAGTTCGAAATTCAGGCGCAGGCTGCGCGAATCCATATTGGACGAGCCGACGTAGCTCCAGACGTCGTCGATGGTCAGCAGCTTGGCGTGGTCGAAGGTCCCGGTGGCGCGCCAGACCCGCACGCCCAGCGCAATCAGCTGATCGAGCTGAGCGGTCATGGCGTAATCGACCAGCCGCAGGTTATTGCTATCGGGGATCACGACATCGACGCGGACTCCGCGGCGGGCGGCGATGGTCATGGCCGAGATCAGCGTCAGGTCGGGCAGAAAATACGGCGTCTGCAAGCGGACGTGACGCTGCGCCGATGCGAGCGCGCCCAGCAGCATGTCGTGGGTGCGGCCGATATTGCGGTCGGGGCCCGAGGCCACCACTCGCAAGGGTATGCCGGCGGACTCCGCCGCCATCGTGCCGAACGCGGCCTTGCCACCGCCCTCCAGCGCCTTCGCTTCCAAGCCGGGGCCGGGGGTTTTGCCCGGCGACACCTCGGGCACGCTGAACACCGTGGCGCTGCGCAGATTCTCGCCGGTGGTGAACTCCCAGTCGTGGGCGAATACCAGCATGAGCTGGCTCACCACCGGACCCTCCAGCCGGAAATGCGCATCGCGCGTAGGGGCCTCGCCCGCATAGGCCGCCATGAAACCGGCGCGGATATTCATGCCGCCCGTGAACGCCAGTTCGCCATCGACCACCAGCAGCTTGCGGTGACTGCGCAAGTTGGCGTAGGGCAGGCGCAGGCCCAGCACATCGCTCATGAACAACGCCACCGGTATCCCCGCCGCGCGCAATAGCCGGGTGATGGGCGGCCGCGAATAGCGCGCGCCGATCGAGTCGATCAACACCCGCACTTCGACGCCCCGTTCCCGCGCCTCGCGCAGGGCCGTCACGAACTCGCGGCCGACCGGATCGTTGTCGAAGATATAGCTGCCCAGGGCCACCGACCGGCGGGCACCGCGTATGGCGCCGAGCATCGCGGGGTAGGTTTCATCGCCGCCCATCAAGGGCTGGATCCGGTTGCCGGCCAAGACCGGAAACTGGCTGACGTGATCGCCCAGGCGTATCAGGCTGGCCAAATGTGCCGGCATCGCCCGGCTCAGCGCGGGATCGGAGATCTGATCGCCGCGGCGCAACAGGGGATCGGCGGCGTCGCGCAACTGCGCCAGCTTGCTATAGCGGACCCGGTTGATTCCCGCCACCAGATAGAACAGCGCCCCCAGCAGCGGCGAGAACAGCGCCAGGGCCACCCAGCCGATCGCCGCCCGGACATCGCGCTTGGTCATGGCGGCATGGATGGCGGCCGCGGCGCCGGCGGCGAAGCTGAGGACCACCGCGAGATGCGGCCAGTAAGCGGCAAAGAAGAGATGAAGGTCGGCAATCAGCGTATTCACGTGGCGCGCAGAGACAAGTGACTGGAGTGATAAACGGCGAAAACAGGCCTGCCGATGTTAGCCGATCTGGCGAATAACCCTGTGAAGAACTCCGGCATGCAGACTGCGGGATGGGCCGGCTTGCGCTTGGGCGCGTGGTCATCGTGTACGGCAGTCTCCTCAATCGCGGGCGGGAGCCCAAGGCAAACCCCCCCGGCCGGCGCCGCGAAACCCCTTGTTCGCCGGATAAGCATGCCCGGCCCGGGGCGCGCAGCCCCGCTGGTAGAATCCACGCCGTCCCCGCGGAACTCGTTCATGCTCAATATTCTTTGGCTGGCTTTTTTTCTCATCGCCGCCGTCGCGGCGCTGGCCCGCTGGTGGCTGCTGGGCGATGCGGCGGTGTTCGCGGGCATGGTCGACAGCCTGTTCACCATGGCCAAGGTGTCGGTCGACCTCGTCATCCTGCTGTTCGGCACCCTCACGCTCTGGATGGGATTCCTGCGCATCGCCGAGCAGGCCGGGCTGGTCGATTGGCTGGCCCGGGTTCTGGCGCCGCTCTTCGCCCGCCTGATGCCCGGCGTACCGAGGGGTCATCCGGCGCTGGGCCTCATCACCATGAACTTCGCCGCCAACGGCCTGGGGCTGGACAACGCCGCCACTCCCATCGGCCTGCGCGCCATGCGATCGCTGCAGGAGCTGAACCCTCGGCCCGACACCGCAACCAATGCGCAGATCCTGTTCCTGGCGCTCAATACTTCTTCGCTCACCGTCCTGCCGGTGTCGATCTTCATGTACCGGCTGCAACAAGGGGCGGCGGAGCCAGCGCTGGTGTTTTTGCCCATCTTGCTGGCCACCACCACATCGACCCTGGCCGCGTTGCTGGCGGTGGCCGCGGTGCAGCGCCTGCGGCTCTGGGATCCCGTGGTGCTGCTCTGGCTGGGCGGCACCGGATTGGTGCTGGGGAGCCTGATCGGCGGCATGCTGTCGCTCTCGGCGGCGGCCTTATCGTCGCTTTCCACGCTGATGGGCAACCTGACGCTCTTCGGCCTGATCATCGTGTTTTTGGTGGCTGGCGCGATCCGGCGCGTGCCGGTGTACGACGCCTTCATCGAGGGCGCGCGCGACGGCTTCGAGGTTTCCAAAAGCCTGCTGCCTTATCTGGTGGCGATGCTTTGCGCCATCGGCGCGCTGCGGGCTTCGGGCGCTCTGGATTTTTTGCTGGAAGGCATTCGCCTGGGCGTGCAATCCCTGGGCCTGGATACCCGCTTCGTCGATGCGCTGCCCACCGCGCTCACCAAGCCGTTCTCGGGCAGCGGCGCGCGGGCGATGATGATCGAAACCATGCAAACCTACGGCGTCGACAGTTTTCCCGCCCTGCTGGCGGCGACCATCCAGGGCGGCACCGAAACCACCTTCTATGTGCTGGCGGTGTACTTCGGCTCGGTGGGCATCCAGCGCAGCCGTCACGCGGTCAGTTGCGCCCTGATCGCCGACGTGGCGGGCGTGCTGGCGGCGATCACGGTCTGCTACTGGTTCTTCGGCTGACCGCGCCGGCGCCACCTGCGGCACCGACGGAGAAGGCCGGGTGATGGCGCGGCTTGTCGCAGCCCCGGCGCGGCACGCCTCGAGCCCGAAAGGGACAACGGCTCAAGCCTCCGGCACGTTCCAGATCGTCAGGCAATTGGTGCCCCCGCTCTCGCGGTCGGTGCCGCCGTGGGTCAGGATGATGGCGTCGCCCGGCTCCAGCGCCTGATGCCGGGCCAGCACACGCAGCACCACCTGCGGCAACTCATCCTCGGCATAGGGGTCGGGGTCGAAATGCACCGCCTGCACGCCCCGCACCATCGCCATGTGGCGCAAGGTGGACTCATAGCGCGAGAACGCGAAAATCGGTACCGCCGAACGGATGCGCGACATGATCAGCGGTGTATGGCCGCTCTCGGTGAGGCTGACGATCGCCCGCACGCCCGGATAGTGATTGGCGGCGTACATCGCGGCCAACGCAATGGTTTCGTCGCGGCGGCGGAACACTTCGCCCAGACGATGATGGGAACGGCTGCTGACCGGCTGGCGCTCGGCGCCCAGGCACACGCGGGTCATGGCGCGGACCGCTTCGACCGGGTATTTGCCGGATGCACTTTCGGCCGACAGCATGACGGCATCGGTGTAGTCGAGCACCGCGTTGGCGACGTCGGAAACCTCGGCACGCGTCGGGATCGGGCTGGCCACCATGGACTCCATCATTTGCGTCGCCGTGATCACCAGCTTATTGAGGGTACGCGCCTGCTGGATGATGCGTTTCTGGATACCCACGAGCTCGGCGTCGCCCACCTCCACACCCAAGTCGCCTCGCGCCACCATCACGCCGTCGCTGGCGGCGATGATGTCGTCCAGCGTGGCATCGCTCGCCACCGCTTCCGCACGCTCGATCTTGGCGATCAGCCAGGCATCGCTGCCGGCGTCGCGCACCAATTGCCGGGTCACGTCCATATCGCTGCCATGGCGCACGAAGGACACCGCCACGAAATCCAGCTTGAGCCGCGCGGCCAATTGAATGTCGGCCTTATCCTTGTCGGTGAGCGTGGGCGCCGACAAACCGCCGCCGCGGCGGTTGATTCCCTTGCGGTCGGATAACCAGCCCCCGGTGATGACTTCGGTGTGAACGACATCGCTGCCCGACTCCAATACCCGCAGCACGATGCGGCCGTCATCGAGCAGCAACTCGTCGTCGGGCCGGCAATCCTCCACCAGCTCGGGGTAGTCGATGCCCACGATGGCCGCGGTGCCCTCGCCCTCCGGATGGCTGCGCGACAAGGTAAAGCGCGCGCCTTCTTCCAGGCATACCTTGTTGTCGGCAAATCGCGCGATTCGGATCTTGGGGCCCTGAAGGTCGCCCATGAGCGCGACGTAACGGCCATGCCGGGCCGCGATCTCGCGAACCCGGCTGGCCCGTTCGGCGTGCTCCTCGGCCGTACCGTGCGAGAAATTGAGGCGGGCCACATCGAGGCCGGCCAGCACCAGGGCTTCAATGCGTTCGGGGGAACTGGTGGATGGCCCCAGCGTTGCCACCACTTTCGTACGTCGTATCGCCATCTTGGTCTCCGGGTCGATGCCAGCCCTTATGGTGACATGCCCCCCCGCTTGTCGCTACTGCGGCAGAAAGGAATACCCCCACGCTTGCCGCTGACGCGGCGGCGCTGCCCCCCAAGGGGGCTGTCTCGCCTTGGGGCGGCCCGGCGGCGGGACGAATGCCCCCACGCTTGCCGCTGACGCGGCGGCGCTGCCCCCCAAGGGGGCTGTCCCGCCTTGGGGCGGCCCGGCGGCGGGACGAATGCCCCCACGCTTGCCGCTAGCGCGGCGGCGCTGCCCCCGGCGCGGTTCCCAGGCCGCCGTCGCTGAGGGCATCCGCCATGGCCTGGAAGCCGGTCACCGAGACTTCCTCGGCGCGAGCGGTGGGGGCGATGCCCAGGGCGTCCCAGGGCACTTTCGTGGCCCAGTCGCCCAGGCTGCGCCGCAGCATCTTGCGCCGCTGGCCGAACGCACGCGCCACGAGATCGGCGAACAGCGCTTCGTCGCGCGCGCGTGGCCGGTCGGCCGGCAAGGGTTTCATGCGCACCACGGCGGACACGACGCGGGGCGGAGGATCGAAGGCGTCAGCCGGCACCTCGAATAGATTGTGCATGCGATAGCGGGTTTGCAGCATCACGGCCAGGCGGCCGTAGCCATCGTCGCCCGGCCGCGCCACCATGCGTTCGACCACCTCGCGTTGCAACATGAAGTGCTGATCGCGGATCTGGTCGGCAAAAGGCATCAAGTGAAACAGGATGGGCGTGGAAATGTTGTAGGGCAGATTGCCCACCACGCGCAGCCCCGGCCCGAATGCCGAGAAATCCACCGTCAAGGCATCGGCCTCGGTAATGGCCAGACGTTCCGCCGGCCACTCGCGGCGCAGTCGCGCGGCCAGATCGCGATCGAGCTCTATCACCCGCAGGCGATCCAAACGCTGCAGCAGTGGCCGCGTGAGCGCCGACAAACCCGGCCCGATCTCGACCAGATTGTCGTCGCGCGCCGGCGAGATGGCGCGGACGATGTTTTCGATCATCGCATCGTCGACCAGAAAATGCTGGCCAAAACGCTTGCGCGCCTGATGTTGACTCATGGAAAATCCCTGAAGGTGCGCCACTGACAAGGCACCGAAGCCTTATTTTATCGAGCTGGCGCCGCGCCATTCCGGCCGGGCCGCCGACCGGAGACATCGATGCCCCCCATGGCCCGACGCATTCTACCCCTGCTCTTCGCCATCCTCGCGGCCTGCGGCGGCAGCGGCGACGACCCCGCCCCAACGCCATCGCCCGAGCCGCCCGGGTCGCCGCCGGCCACCCCCGGGGTGCCCATCCCGCCGGGCCAGATCGAGAACGCCATCGGCCAGCTCGACCACCTGGCCGCCGACATCATGGCGCGCACCGGCATTCCCGGCATGGCTGTCGCCGTAGTGCACGACGATAAAGTCGTTTACGCCCGCGGCTTCGGTGTACGCGAGGTCGGCAAGGCCGGCGCGATCGATGCCGATACGGTCTTCCAGCTGGCGTCGGTGTCCAAATCGATCGGCGCCACCGTGGTTGCCCGCCAGATCAGCCTGGGCGCGGTGCGCTGGGATACCCTTATGCTGGAGGCTTTGCCCGGCTTCGCCCTGAAGGACGATTGGGTCACGCAGCACCTGACGGTCGGTGATCTCTACGCGCACCGCTCGGGCCTGCCACTGCATGCCGGGGATGATCTCGAAGACCTGGGCTACGACCGCGCCCAGGTGCTGGAACGCCTGCGTCTGCTGCCCCTGGCACCGTTCCGCGGCCATTACGCCTACACCAACTTCGGCATCACGGCGGCGGCCGAAGCCGTGGCCCGGCGCAGCGGGCTGGATTGGGCCACACTCTCCGAACAGGCCCTGTATCAGCCGCTGGGCATGATCCGCACCAGCTCGCGCTTTGCCGACTTCATCGCGCGCGACAATCGCGCCGCGCCGCACATTCTCACCGATGCCGGCTACCGGCCGCGCTATCAGCGCGATCCCGATGCGCAATCAGCCGCCGGCGGCGTGAGCAGCAGCGTCAACGACCTGGCCCGCTGGCTGCGCCTGCTGTTGGCCGAAGGCGAATGGCAGGGCCGGTCCTGGATCTCGCCGACGGCGCTGTTGCCGGCCATGACGCCACAAATGATCTCCAGCCAGCCGGGAGCTCCCAACGAACGGGCGAGCAACTATGGCTATGGTTTCAATGTCTCGGTGCAGCCTTCAGGACGAACCCTGATCAGCCACTCCGGCGCCTTTCTCCTGGGTGCGGGCACCAACTTCGCCCTCTTGCCCTCGGCTGGCGTCGGTATCGTGGCGCTCACCAACGCCCAGCCCCGGGGCGCCGCCGAAGCCATGGCGCAGAACTTTCTCGATCTGGTGCAATTCGGCCGCATCACCCGGGATTGGGTGCAAGCCTACGGCGACGCGATGGCGGGGCTGTATCAGCCCTTGGGCCAATTTGCCGGCCAGCCGCCCCCGGCCCATCCGGCTCCGCCCGCCGCATCGGGGCACTATGTCGGCATTTACGCCAACGACTACTTTGGCCCGCTGGAGATCCAGCTCGATGGCGACCAGCTATGGCTGCAGGCCGGTCCCGCCGCCGTCCGCTGGCCCTTGCGGCACTGGGATGGCGATACTTTCATGTTCGACCTGCAGGGAGAGAACGCGCCAGACGGATCGGTTTCGGCGGTCTGGTTCGAACGCAGCGCCACAGGCGCCTTTGCCGTGCGCGTGGAATGGATGGATCAATATGGGCTGGGCACCTTCCGGCGCTAGGTGGCGCTTGCGCTCATTGCGGTTGGGCGCGCCGGTTCCATGGCATCCGCATCAGCACTCGCGCCAACCCGCAGAACCCGCTGACCCCCGCAAACACCAGGCCGGCGCCCACGAAGCCCGACACCAGGTAGAACCAGGGCGACACCGCCGCACCCAGGATCACGCCCAACAAAATGAGAGAGCCGGCCGAAATCTGCACCTGGCGCGAGAGCTCCATGGGCTGCGAGCGATCCACGCGCACCGGCAAGCCGGCACGCTTCCAGGCATCGAGGCCGCCTTCGAGAATATAGGTTTCGCAGATGGCCGCCTCGGCCAATTGGCCTGCATTCATGCGTGTGCGATTGCCGGAGCGGCAGTGATAAATGATGATCGCGCCTTCGTTGGCGGGCAGCGTGGCGCCCGCGAGTTGCTCCATCGGCACGTGGCGGGCACCGGGAATGGCTTCCCGCGCGTGCTCGTCGGCGCTGCGGATATCGATCAGAGTGGCGCCGGCCTCGATCAAGCGGCTGGCTTCCTGCGGGGAAACGGTACGTGCGGACATGGCGTGGATTCCTTCCAAAAGCGGCGGGGGGCCGACTCGCGCGTTGGCGCATAGTCAGGGACAAAAAATTTCCTTCAGGGTGGCGATCAGGCGGCCCACGGCCGGATCGGCGATGCGGTAGTACATGGTTTGAGACTCTCGCCGACAGGCCACCAGGCCCTCTTCGCGCATGCGGGCCAGGTGTTGAGAGAGCGCGGACTGGCTGAGCCCGACCTCGTGCAATAGGGCGCCAACGGACATCTCTTCACGCTGCAGCAATAGACACAGCACCAGCAGACGATGCTCGTTGCCCACCGTGCGCAACAAGGTGGCCGCCTGGCCGGCGCCCTCGCGCAGCGCCTGGAGATCGTTGGCGTCCACTAGTGGTGTTTGCATGATGGTACCTTTAACATCAACACTTGCTAATTTAGCAAAATCTAATTTAAAATGCAAGACAGTTCAAAGGCCCAAGGCGCAAGCGCGCAGGCGGCCACGTCACAGGAGAGACACCGATGGAGCCCCACAACGCCCGCTCGCGACGCGACTTCCTCCGATCGGGGCTAGTGGCCGCGGCTGCCGCCTCCGTCGCGGCCAACGCCTCCGCACAGGCCCAGACCAGCCAGGCCCATATCGTCATTGCGGGCGCGGGCATGGCCGGCCTGGCGATTGCCAATCGCCTGCGGCGGCGGCTCGAGGGCGCCCGCATCACCCTCATCGACGCCAAACGCGAACACAACTACCAGCCCGGCTATACCCTCGTCGCCACCGGCGTCTGGCCGATGGATAAAGTCCGCGATCTCAACCAGGATTTCGTTCCCGCCGGCGTGGAATGGCTCCAGGAGATGGTCGGCGGCTTCGAGCCGGACGCCAATATCGTGGTCACCGCCAGTGGCCAGCGGATCCGCTACGACTATCTCATCGTAGCCACCGGCCTCGAACTGCACTACGGCGCCATCGAAGGCATGGACGTCGCCGCCATCGGCCAGCACGGCCTGGGCAGCGTCTACGCCAGTCCAGCGGCGGCGGCGGCCACCTGGGCCGCCATGGATCAGTTCCGGGCCCGCGGCGGCCAGACCTTCCTGACATTGCCGGCAGGCCCGCTCAAATGCGCCGGCGCGCCACTGAAGATGACCTTCATGCTGCGCGACCGCCTTTATCAAAGCGGCACGCTGCACCGCTCACGCATCGAGTTCCTCTCCGCCCTCGATACCGGCGTCGTCTTCGGCGTGCCGGTGGTCAACGACAACGTCCTTGCCCGCTGGCGCGATCTCGGCATCGAAGCCAGCTACCGGCAAACCCTGCGGGCGGTGGATATCCCACGGCGCGAGGCCTGGATCGCTCAGGCCGATGGCTCCGTTCAAACCCGCTCCTACGACTTCCTGCATGTCGTCCCGCCCATGCGCGCTCCGGCACCCGTGCGCAACGGCCCTCTGGCCTGGCAAGAAGGCGGCCTGCAAGGCTGGCTCGAAGTCGATGCCCAAACCCTGCGTCATCGTCGCTATCCCAATGTTTTCGGCCTGGGCGACGTCAACGGCACGCCGCGCGGCAAAACCGCCGCCACCGTGAAAAAAAGCGTGCCCGTCGTCGAGTCCAACCTCCTCGCGCTGCTGGCCGGGCGCGAACCCGCCACGACCTTCGATGGCTATACCTCCTGCCCGCTCCTGGTCCGTGAAGGCGCCGCCATGCTCATCGAATTCGATTACCAAGGCCGTCTGACCCCGACCATCCCATTTCTCGAACCCCTCAAGGCCAGCTATTTCGGCTGGCTCACCAAGTACGCCCTGCTCAAGCCCGCCTATCTGGCCACCCTGCGCGGCCGGGTCTGACCAAGCGCCCGAAACCCATGCGGCACGCCCGTCAACCTCGAAGGACCCATCATGTATGAAATCTGGCTCGGCCTTAATATCGCCTGGGAGCTGACGCTCCTCCATCCATGGGTGGTGGGCGGCTACCTGGTCCTGCTCGTCGCGCTTCATGTGCTGGCACTGGGCCGCTCCTTCACGGCCTGGCGCCAAAGCCTGGCCGGCGCGATCGTATTCGCCCTGCTGCTGGCGCTGCTGTCGGCTTTCGCCCTGCCATTGGCCACCGATTCCAGCCTGGCCAATGTCACCTATCTCCTCGACTGGCTGGCCGTCATTGGTCTGGCGCTCGGCGCCGGGCTGGCCGGCGGCTTGTTGTTCTGGCCTCTGCTGGCCCTGATCCGCCGCGGCGGCGGCCGGCTCGAGGGCATCTGATCCATGGCGCGACGATGGCTGCCGATTCTCGAATGGGCTCCCAGCTACCGGCGGGAACAACTGGAGGGCGATCTCCTGGCGGCGGCCATCGTCACGCTCATGCTGATCCCGCAAAGCCTGGCCTATGGCATGCTCGCCGGGCTGCCGCCTCAAGCCGGCCTCTATGCCAGCCTGCTGCCCCTGCTGGCCTACGCCATCTTCGGCAGCAGCCGCACCCTGGCCGTCGGGCCGGCGGCGGTCACTTCCCTGATGACCGCCGCGGCCGTCTCGCAACTCGCGCCGGAAGGCTCGCCCGCCTACTGGGACGCCGCCCTCGCGCTCGCCCTGCTCTCGGGGCTCGTCTTGCTTGTGCTGGGGCTGCTACGGCTCGGCTTTCTGGCCAACTTTCTTAGCCATCCCGTCATTTCGGGCTTTATCTCGGCGTCCGCCCTGCTCATCATCGCCAGCCAGCTGCGGCATTTGTTTGGTGTTGCCGCCCGAGGCGACACCCTGCCCGAGGTCATGCGCTCCCTGGCCCCGCAGCTCACCGCGGCCCATCCGCCCACTGTTCTCATCGGCCTCTCGACCCTGGCCTTTCTCGTGTGGTCGCGGCGGCGCCTCAAGCCCATGCTCGTGCGGCGCGGCGTAGCACCCAGGCTGGCCGACGTCATCGCCAAAGCGGCCCCGGTGATGGCGGTCATCCTCACGACCCTGGCCACCTGGAGCCTGGCGCTGGACGCCCGCGGCGTGGCCGTGGTCGGCGCCGTGCCTGCCGGCCTGCCCGCCCTCACCGTGCCACACTGGGATGCCGGACAATGGCGGCAATTGCTGGTACCTGCCTTGCTGCTTGGCGTAGTGGGCTTCGTCGAGTCGATCTCGGTCGGCCAGACTCTCGCCGCCCGGCGCCGGCAGCGTGTAGACCCCGACCAGGAATTGGTCGCGCTCGGCGCCAGCAATATCTCGGCGGCCTTCACGGGCGGCCTGCCTGTCACCGGAGGGTTTTCGCGCTCGGTGGTCAACTTCGACGCCGGGGCGCAAACCCCAGCCGCCGGCATTTTCACGGCGGCGGGGATTGCGGTCGCCACCCTGTTCTTCACTCCCGCCCTGCATTATCTGCCCCAGGCCACGCTGGCCGCCACGATCGTGGTGGCGGTGGCCGGGCTTATCGATTGGAGCATCCTGCCCCGCACCTGGCGGTATTCGCGTTTCGACTTCAGCGTGGTGCTGATCACCCTGCTTGCCACCCTGGGGGGTGGCGTGGAAGCCGGCCTGATCACGGGGGTGTCCACCGCCATCGCGCTGCACCTTTATCGCAGCAGCCGGCCCCACGTGGCCATCGTGGGCCAAGTCCCCGGGACCGAGCATTTTCGCAACGTCGAACGGCACGAAGTCCGAACCTCGCCCCGCATCCTGGGGCTGCGCGTCGACGAAAGCCTGTATTTCGCCAACGCGCGTTACCTGGAAGACCGCATCAACGACGCGGTGGCCAGCTGCCGCTCCCTGCGACACGTCATCCTGCAATGCAGCGCCATCAACGAGATCGACGCCAGCGCGCTCGAAAGCCTGGAGGCAATCGCGCTGCGCCTCAAAGAGGCGGACATTCAGCTGCATCTGTCGGAAGTCAAAGGGCCGGTGATGGACCGCCTGCGCCGCAGCCATTTCCTGGAGCATCTGACGGGGCAAGTGTTCCTCACCCACTATCAGGCCGTCGCCGCCCTGGCCCCCGAAACCCTCCGGGACCAGCCGCCCCCTCGCCGCACAGGATGAGCCCGGCGGCAAGCCCAGCCCGCGGACGCTGATGTTCAGGCGCGCGGCAGGACCGGCTGGCCGGCTTCCGGCACCACCAACGACGGCAGCAGCTGGCGGATATCCGCCAGCGCGCTCAAGTCGTCGATCGCGGCCAATACCGTGGCGGCCCGGCCCTCGTCCAAGGTCCATGGCGCGTAATCCAGGCAATCCCGGAACCGGGCAAGATGCTGCTCCGGCGCCAGATCGGCGCCCGGGTAGCCGGGCGCCACGTCCAGGCCCCGCCGCAGCACCCGGCCATCCCGCAATGTCAGGGAAAGATCGACCGCGGAATGGCCGCGCGCGTCCAGCGCGCCATCGGCCAGCACCGCAATGCGCTCGATCACCGGCCGCAAGCGCGGCTCCGCCACCGCCGCCGGCGTGAAATGCTGAAGGCGGGACGAGCCCCGCACCAAGGCGTTGGCCACGCAGAAGCCGGCATTGAACTGGGCATCCACACGCGGGTTGCCGCCGATCTGAAAAGCATGCCCCACCAGGCGATGGGCATAAGGCGGCAGGCGCACTTCGCCCGAGGCCACGTCGGCGGCGGCGATTCCATGCTCGGCCATCAGGGCCAGCGTCAGCTCGGTGACGCCTTGGGTCACGCCGCAACTGGGGTATTTCTTGAACATCATGCGTCGCAGCCGCCATTCCCGCCCGAGGTCGGCGGCCACGTCGCCGGGTTGCAGGGTGCCGCGGCCATAGAGATGGGCATAGCCATAATGGCCGGACAAAAAGCGGACAGGTCCGGTGATGCCGCGCTGCGCCATTTGCGCACACTCCACGCCGGCCTGGGCGACCCAGCCCTGCACCACCCGCACTCCCAGCGACCCATCAACATGGCTTTGAAAGCTGCCGCCGCAGCGATTGAAGGCCAGGGCCAGCGCATGCAGGGTTTGCTCCGGCGTGAGGCCGAGAAGACGAGCGGCGGCGCCAGCCGCGGCGAAAACGACGCAGATGCCCGTCGGGTCGAAACCATCGTACTGCGCCTCGCTCAGATTGAAGCGCGCGCCCAGCTCGGCCCCCGCCACCAAGGCGGTGAGAAACTCGCGCCCCGAGCAACCGCCGGCCAGCTCCGCCGCCGCCAGCGCCGCGGTGAATAACGACGAGCCGATATGCGGACCGGGCGCCATGGCATCGCAGTAGTCCAGCGCCCGGCACATCGTCGCGTTGAATTGCGCCGCCGCGGCGGCCGGCAGACGGTCGCCGAACACCAGGGTAGTTGCCTGGGGCGCGCCGCCCGCTTCACACAGGATCTCGCGCAGTGCCGCGATGCCGTCCTCGCCGGCGCCGGCCATGCCGGTGCCGATCACCGCCATCATCATGTGTTGCACGACGGCCTGCGCCTCCGCCGGGACGTCGTCGAGCGACAAACGATGGACGAAATCAGCCAGGGCGAGTTCGGGTGACGGCATGGGGTTCTCTCGACGAGGGAAAGAAGGTGTAAGGACCGCGCCACGGGGCACAGGCCTTACAGACTAACAAACCCCCGTCCGCCCTGGTTGGACACATGTGCACCGATCTTGCCCCGCTGTGCAACCCTGGCGCAAACCCCAATCGGAGCCGACTCTCGCACGGCCTGCACGACAGCGCAACCTCCCCGTCCGCGTCTCTACTCCCTGCGCATCGCCCGCGGCAACCCCCCGCGGCGATGGCGTCTCAGGCGGCGGCCTGCACGGCCTTCTGCGTTGCGATCGTCAGTTCCGCCTGCCGTTTGAAGTGCGCCTTCAAAAGGCTGACAGCCAGGGCCTCGTCGCGCGCCAGCGCGGCTTCGACGATCTCATCGTGTTCGCGGTCGGCACCCACGGCGCGCTCGGTGTACTTCCAGAAATAACGCCGGTACCGCTCCAACTGATCGTAGAGCACATCGAAAAAATGCAGGGTCCAGGGCGAGCCGCAGGCGCTGCACAGACTATGGTGCAAGGCGCGGTGCCGCCCCTCCCACTCATTTTTGGCCTCTTCATCCGGCGCGTCGCTGCCCCTCAACTGCTCGCTCACCCGCCGCAGACGATGCTGCGCCGTCAAGATCCGCGTTTCCCAATCCTCGTCGCCCTGGCGGATGGACTCGGCAACCGCGAAGGTTTCCAGGTGCGCCCGCAGACGCGACACATCGATCATTTCGCCGAAGTTGATCGGTGCCACGATGAAACCCTTGTGGTCTTCCGCCACCACCAAGCCTTCAGCCACCACCTGGAACAAGGCTTCGCGAATCGGGCTGCTGCCCACGCCATAGAGCTTGGAGAGTTTGTCGAACGTCAGGCGTTCGGACGGCGCAAGCCGGTTGTGGATGATGTCCTGCCTGAGCCGCTGTGCCGTTTGACCGGCAAGCGTACGTGCCTGTTCGCCCAGCCCTAGGCGCGGCCTCGGGCCCCACACGCTGGGATGACTATCTTTCATCATGGATTCGGCAACCTCGGGGGTTCCGCCCCGGCAGTCCGGAGCGCTTCTTTATTCTAACAAACTATCCACTAGACCCATGATTTTGGATTATCCATATCGACTTTGGATTGGATATAAAATAGAATTATCCAAAATCTTATCCACTATCGAAAAAAATCTGCGCACCATGGGAAAAATCGTCTACGCGGCGGGTGTTCCTCACGCCCCCGGGCTCGTCGGCTTGTTCGACACCGCCTCCTCCGAGGTCCAAACCGTCGTGCGCGACACGTTCCGTACGCTCACCGCAGGCCTGGTGCAAGCCAAGCCCGACGTCCTGGTCGTGTTCGCCAACGATCATCTTGCCAATAGCCGGATCCGCGCCTATCCCGATTTCCTGATCGGCATGTCCCGCCGGCACACCGGGCCGCACGAGTGGTTCAAGCCATGGATCGGTTGCCGCGACTACGACGTCGCCGGCGCTCCCGAAATCGCGGCGTCGCTCTTCAAAGGCATGACGCAACGCGGTATCCGCATGCACCTGGACCGCGAAAACCTCAAGTTCGACGACAACATTTCCGTCCCTGTCGTTCTTACCGGCCTGGACGAACTCGGCATCCCGCTGATCCCCATCATGCAGAACTGCACGGTACCGCCCATGCCCGACCAGCACGCCTGCTACCGCGTCGGCCAAGCCCTGGCCGACTGGATCCAGCGCGACCTGCCCGACGACTGCCGCGTCGCGCTGATCGGCTCCGGCGGTCTCAGCCACGAGCCCGGCGGCGCCCGCTACTACTTCATCGACGAAGACTTCGACCGCTGGTTTCTGCATCTTTGCACCGCTGGCGACCACCAGCGCCTGCTCAACGAACTCACCCTCGAGCGCATGGAGCAATCCGGCTCCGGCGGCACCTGCGAGCTTCTGGCCTGGGTGGTGATCATGGGCGCCATCGGCCCGTGCCGCGGCGACTCGCCGGGCTATGCCGTGCATACCGACTTCAAGTGCGGCATCGGTGGCGTGATCTGGCAGCTGGAATCACAACTTCAATCCCCGGAGGACATGTCATGAGCCTGGCCAACTTCAACCCCGCCCTGGCTTCGCACGACTTGGTCCAGGACCTGAAGTGGAGCCCGCCGCTGCGCCGCCGCTTTCACGAGGAGGAAGCCGCCGTCCTCGATCTCTACGACCTGCTGCCCGAGGAACGCGCGGCAATCGAGCGCCGCGACTTCCGCGCCCTCTACGATCTCGGCTTTCATCCCTATCTCGGCGGGCAGCTGGCTCGCCTGATCTGGGGCAACGAAGCCGGCAAGGGGGCCAAGGTCGCCGTCGATCTACTGGTCAAATCCCTGCAAGGGGAGGCGCCATGACGGTGTCCGCGGCAAACGCCTCCATGACCACACATTTCCTGCCGGCAAACGCCTCGACGACACGACAGGGGGTCCTCGATCACGGCCACCCGCCCATCCTCGACATCGATTCCGGCGACGTCGTGGTGCTTGAAACCCTGGGGATGTGGGGCGGTGCCGTTACCCCCTCCACCACCTTCGACGAAGTCTTGCAATTGCGCCGGCGGCACGCGGGGCAAGGCCCCCACACGCTGACCGGCCCGATCCAGGTACGCGGCGCGCGTGCCGGCATGGTACTCAATGTCGAAATCGAGAAGCTGGTGCTCAACGAACATGGCTTCAATCTGCTGCTGCCGTCCGGCGAAACCCGCGGCTTGCTGTCCGATGCCTTCGACAAAGGTTCGATCCGCCATTTCGCCCTCGACCGCGATGCGATGACCACCCGCTTTTCCTCCGGCATCACGCTGCCGCTGCGGCCATTCCTGGGAATCATGGCCGTGGCCCCGGAAGCGCCCGGCGCCCACATTTCGTCGGTGCCCGGTAACTTCGGTGGCAACATCGATTGCCCCGAACTCGGCGAAGGAGCAACGTTGCACCTGCCGATCTGGGTCGAAGGCGCCCTGTTCTATGCCGGCGACGCCCATGCGGTGCAAGGCTGCGGCGAAGTCTGCCAAACCGCGCTCGAGACCTCATTTCGCGAGGTGCGTCTGCGCTTCTCACTCGATACCGGCAAATCGCTCGTCCGGCCCCGCATCTCGACTCCAGCGGCGCTGGTGACCCTGGGCTTCGACCCCGACTTGCGCACCGCCGCCAGGCAAGCCACCGCCGACATGGTGGCGTGGCTCAGCGGCGAGTACGGCCTCCGCGCGGACGATGCCTACGTCCTGTGTTCGCTGCAGGCCGACCTGATGATCACCCAGATCGTCAATGGCAACAACGGCGTGCACATGAAGCTGCCGCGGCGGCTTCTTGAGCGTCGGGCGTAGACGCCTGAAGCCCGGGCAGGCCCGGTTGTATACCGTGATACAGACCGCCCGCCGCAGCTGACGGCACAATGACCCGGCATTCCAGCCAGAGAACATTGCCGCTTCGGGATCGTAAGGCAAATGACACAACAAAAAATGTAGGGATATTTTCGGTAATTTCGCAACCCTGGCGAATCTGGAAGCGACTGGAACCTTCCAGCGTTTCGGAGGACGCGTCACTGCGTTGGCGGCGACGCTACGGCAGTGCCTCGGCTTGGCGCCCGTGTCGCGCGGGCGAGAGCCGATGGCATATACACACATCCATCTTTTTAAGGGCAGGATAAATCATGACTTCCATCCGGAATCGACTTCGGGCGGTTAGTGCCGCGCTCGGATTGATATCGTCTTTCTTGGTCGCGTCCACCGCGGCAGCCGCCTATCCCGACAAGCCGGTGCGGCTGCTCATTCCCTTTACCGCTGGCGGCCACACAGACCACCTGGCACGAATGGTCGGTCAACGACTGGGAGACGTTCTTGGCCAGCCCGTCATCGCCGACAACCGGCCAGGCGCCAACTCCATCGTTGCCATCCAGACCCTGATGAACGCCCAGCCCGACGGCTACACGCTGTTCTTCGCCGGCCTCGGCCCCATGGTGCTGACTCCCGCGCTGTATAAAACCCTGCCTTACGACGCCGAAAAAGACCTGGTTCCGGTCGGCGCCACCGCCAGCATGCCGCTGGTGATGCTGGTCAATCCCGACCTGCCGGTCAAGAACCTCGACGAATTCATTGCCTATGCGAAAGAGCACCCCGGAGAGCTGAACTACGGCTCGCCCGGCGTGGGCAACCCTTTGCATCTGTCGGTTGAAATGTTCACCAGCGCCGCCGATATCGATATGCATCATATTCCGTTCAACGGCACGGCTCCCGCGCTTACCTCGTTGATCGGCGGCGAAATCCATACGGTTTTCGACGTCATCCAGTCGGCGCTGCCGTTCATCGAGTCCGGCCGGCTGCGCCCCTTGGCCGTCACGACGCCGGAGCGCAACGGCGCCCTGCCGGACGTCCCCACCTTCGACGAAAGCGGATTTCCGGGATACTCCGCAGGCTCCTGGTACATGGTAACGGCTCCGGCGGGAACCCCCGAAGACGTGCAGCAAACCCTGAACGACGCACTCCGCAAGATCGTTGCCGAACCGGAGTTCGGCGCCTCCCTGCAGAAACTGGGCCTCATTCCCCATCCGCCCATGGATTTCGAACAAATCGACACTTTCATTGAAAGCGAAAGAAAGCGTTGGGGCGACATCATCGAAGCCAATAACTTCACCCTGGACTGACTCCCGGCAAGTGGCGGAGAACTTCATCCTGAAGATCGCCGCCCCCCCCCCGGGGAGCCCGGCCGGGCGTCACCTGTCGGGTGGGCGTCCCGCCCATCGCAACAGCGGCAGGAGGCCACGGAGTCCATCCCGCCCGGGATGAAGGGAGTCGCGTTTTGTGCGGCGGCGACACGAACCGTGGCGTTCTTGTCGGATTCGACCGACAGACATCCCGGCTGTGGTTGCTATGATTTTCGTTGTCACCCATGCTCCTTGGAGATACGACAATGATCGCCAATAACTTCCGCTCCTCCTCCGTCCGCCACCTCGGAACGTTAGCCGCGGCCGCCCTGTTTGGCGCCTTGCCCCTCACGGTCCAGGCCGCCGATGACGCCGCCTCCCGCTTCCAGGCCGAGCGCGCCGCCTGCAGCCAGATCGCCAACGAAGCCAGCCGCCAGGCCTGCGTGCGGGAAGCGGGGGCTGCCCTGCAAGTCCGGCGCAGCGGCACCAATGGCCTCACTCAGCCCACCCTGGAACAGCAGCGAGCCAACGCCTTGCGCCGCTGTGAGCGTCTCCCGGCCGACCAGCGCGAGAGCTGCGTAAAACTGCGCACGTCCCCCGACGTTCAAACCGAGGGCAGCGTACGCGGCGGCGGCGTCTTCCGAACGCTGACCATTCGTGAAGTTGGCACGCCCGTACCGGCCACCAGCGTCCCGACGCCGCCGGCCCCGGCCACAACGCCCCGCATGCCGTCTCCGGCGCCGGCCCCGGCACCCATGGGCGCCCCTGCGGCGCCGCAACCCATTCTCCGATAAACCCCGGCCGGGTTTGGTAAACTCCTGGCGGCGGCCGTGGTGGCCATCACGGCCCCAGGCCTCCGCCCTTAGCTCAGTTGGATAGAGCACTCGCCTTCTAAGCGAGCGGTCACACGTTCGAATCGTGTAGGGCGGGCCACGGCACCATTTCCGAAATGGGCCGGGAGCCAGCCCATATCAAATTTGTGTATAATCGTTTTCTCTTCTGCAAAGCATTCTTGCTTTGCCCGTGCCACTCTGGCACCGAATGGTGGCTGTAGCTCAGTTGGTAGAGTCCCGGATTGTGATTCCGGTTGTCGTGGGTTCGAGTCCCATCAGCCACCCCAAGAATTCTTTTGCATATCAAGCTTTTAGCGTACGGCTCTCATTTTCATGATGTGAAAATGAGAACAGGGCCTCAAAAGTGAGAACCACTACTCCGTTGCGTCGGCATTTTTTATACGTCGCCGATCGTAACTTCGATGAGTCGTCTGTGGGTTCGCATGTGCAGCAAAGTCGTACACGTCGGTGTCTCGACGCTCAAATTTTTTGGATATTGCCACTGGCCTGATGTCCTGTAGCGCGAAATAACTTGCGTGAGTAGTGATTGAGCGGGCAGCGTCCAATGTCGGATCAAAGCTTAATATCCACGATCGCATTACATCCTGCCAAGACGAGTTCCAGCCGGATTTTGTGTACGAGAGCCGCTTCTTCACTTTCTTCGTTGGTGCGAACAGATATGGGCTGCCCTCAACGTCTGGTCGGTCCATAGATCTGGCAATGACCACTGCAAGTCGACGTGAGCAACGACGATGCTTTACTACAACGTCCTCACCAAGCTTTCGCTTTGCTGCGACAATCTGAACACCACTCTCCAGCACGCCTGACTTCAGAAACGGCCGAACTTCTGACGCTCGGAACCCGGTCAGATATGCAAACATCGCCGCGCATCCGAAAACACGCTCCCTTAGTCCTTGCCGGACACTCCAAAGGTAAAAGCGAACGACTTGTCGACGTGACACTGTGCGAACCTTTCTCTCCGTTCTGTTGAGCTTGAGACTCACGAAGGGATTTGCTTCGACGAGCCCCCACCTCACAGCGTAGTGCAAGATCGTCTGCATCATGGCCAACTCCTTGTTGGCCCTGGCCGGGGCCCCAGCCTCTGCTCTGGCATCAAGGAACTGATATCCATGTACACCCCGTAGCGCTCCGGGCGCCATCCGGCCAAAAAATTTTGTCAAATTTCGATAGATGGCCTTACGGTTACTCACGCTCTCTTCAGCCTGGTCGAGGAAATGTCGCTTGTCCTCTTGATGCTCAAATCGCTCGATCAAGGCTGCGACGCTATTAGCAACCACTGCACCAGCCTGGATATCAAGTGCTAAACGCATCGCGACCCTTTGTCCTACCTTCATTCCTTTGGGATCGCTTAGCAGTGCCTTACTGAGTGTCTCTGTACATCCGTTACGGTGTTTATATACCCAGCTAGCATATTTAACGCCTTCTCGACGATAGAGGCGATCAACACCTGTTCTCTCCCACTTTGCGGAATGCATCGAGATTGGGTGAGGCGTCGAGTTTGACTTGTCGCGCATCTACAATCCCCATTTTCTTATCGTGATATGCACGCGCAACCCGAGGCATTCCATCGCGTCCCATGACGTACACCCATCGCTGCATTAAGAGCCAGCGAGTCATCATTGAGAACTGGTTCGGCTTACAGCCAATTAATGCTGCGAGCTGAATAGCAGGCAAGTAGTCATCACATGAATTCATTACAATTATCGAGACAAAATGATCACTGACGATCTCGATCTCCATTTACCTAAAATAAAATCACACATTAAATAAATTCAATTCTTATTATCCACCGGAAATGACAGTCGATCCAGATCCTTCCTAAGAGAGGATTTTATATCATCAGCCATTAAATCTAAATAATCAATCATCAAAGCTCGAAAAGAGTGAATCTCATCTATCAGAACAATCCTTTCCTGCAGCGATTTTCTAATAAATGTCGACTCATCCAATCCGGCCATTCTTGCAGCGCACTCAACCTTTTCCTTCAGCTCTCTTGTAACACGAGCCTTAATGAAGCAAGGCTTGCTATCTAGCATTTTCTCTCGCATCTCCAAATAGGTTTTCATGAACCTCTTAAAGAGGCGCCCGCGTATGCAGGCTCTGATTTTGGCTTTTCAGCGCCACGGTTGACTCATTTGTTCTCTTGAGTCGGGCTCTGGGCAGTCCAGTCAATGGCGACAACCGTCGCTGAGCAGACAACCCTGTATCGTTTCCCTCATTACCGTGGCGCCGCACCCGCATACCTCCCCTGCGTTGCTACGGGGCCATGCTCATAGCGTGGATACAGTCTTCGTCGTGTGCGCGATGCGCGCGCCGACACTCCGGAGCGGCTTCGACTCTGACTGACTTTTCCGCAGATTTCTCCAGTTCTGCACGACCCTCTTGTCAATGCGGGGGCGTCACGACTGCGCGGCTACTTTCCAGACATAGCTGGGGTTCCCGCTGTATACGTGAATCATACGAAATTGTTAAGGAGCAGTAAATCAGCTCCAGTATAGGCGATTCATTTTGAAATGAAAGTGTTACCAAGAAGAAAATTCGTTATACGCAAAAATTTTCTAAATTAACAGGAATGAATCAAAACCTGGGGAGTGGGAGTAGGCAGATTGCTCTTCTGCCAGTGTGCCATGCCGTTCTCAGATTCAAGGGCAGCGCGCCTGCGGCGCTTGCGGCTTCGCCGCCGAAGGCCCTTGAATCTTGCGCTGCGGCATGCCGCTAGGCATCAGGCAATTCCGCCTGATCATGGAGGCCATTATGACCCAGCTTACCCTCTCCCTGAAGCCCCAAGAGTCGCGGGCTGTATCTCACATCGCATCGGACTTCTCCTGCGACGACCACATCGTAGCGAGAGGAATATCCATCCTGGAGAACAGGGTCAAAAGGAGTCGGCCTCTCGATTCTCCGAAGGACGTCCGTGATTTTTGTGTGCTCAAGCTTTCACCTCTCGAGCACGAAGTTTTCTATTGCCTATACCTCAACAATCAACTCGAATACATCGATTCCCACGAGATGTTTCGAGGCACGCTATCACAAGCGACAGTCTACCCGCGGGAAGTGGCCAAAGAAGCGTTGAAGCGCAATGCCGCCGCGATCATCGTGGCGCATAATCACCCCAGTGGGAGGCTTGATCCGAGCCGCGCTGACATTCAGATGACCAAGCAGCTTGAGCAAGCCATGCAATTGCTCGACATCCGACTGGTGGACCACATCCTCGTCGCTGGTGGCAAGTCGCTTTCGCTCAAAGAAGGTGGCTACTTCTGAGGCAGCCCAGGGCAGCGACCGGGCTGCCCATAAAAAGCGCCCGTCCATCGAGGCGCTTTACACTGCCATGAACGCTCCAAAGTCGCCAGCTTGCCGGAAGGTTTCGCATGCGAAACTGCTCGATCCTCAATGATTGGCGGCGGCGAGCGAGATGATGCGGACAAGGTTTCACCGTGAAACTTTCAACCGCCAGGGCTGTGGCGTCGGCCGGAGAGAAGGTTCCGCATGCGAAACTCGCTACTTGCCCTGGTCGATCTCACCCGACGGCAACCGCACCATCTCTGACCGGTCCAGCGATAAAAAATTATCCGCCGCACGCACTCAGGAGGACGTCTGCAGTTTCGCATGCGAAACTTTTCACTCGAGCGGGCCACCCGGCCTCGGAGAAATCACGCGCCGTGCCACCGCTGTTGACAAACTTTCTTTTTTATGGCTAATCCACCGTCACTGCGACTATGTGAGATCTGCGGTACGCCCGTGGTTCGAAAACGACGGACATCCGCGAAAACGTGTAGCGCCGCATGTAACGAGGAAAGGCGGCGCAGGCTTTCCTTACGACGCTACTATGACCTGAAGGCTCTTTGTGCTCCAGCTTCGCATGCGAAAAAGTCGCCTCAAAAGCTAGATCCATAGCGGACACGGCAACGAACCGGGTGTTGCCGACTACCTCGAACCGCGATCTTTGTCATAGAATACTGTTTTTTTATACAGTTTCCATGGACACACCCCAACCACTGCGACAGCTACCTCTGTGGGTCTGGGAAACCGATGCAACGGTGCAGTGCGGGTTCCCGAGCCCTGCGGAGGATCATCAACATAGCCGGCTAGATCTTAACGATCTACTCGTTCGTCAGCCGGATGCGACGTTCTACATGCGTGTTCGAGGGCCATCCATGCGCGATGCCGGTATCGATGACGGCGACTTCGTGATCGTCGACCGCTCCATCCAGCCCCAGCATGGTTTTATTGTCCTGGCTGTCATCGATGGCGACTTCACCATCAAGCGCCTGTTCAAACGGGCAGGCCGAGTGAAGCTATGCGCCGCAAATCCGACGTTCTCCGACCTCGTGATTCGGGGCGCGCAGGAGTTGGTAGTGTGGGGGGTAGTGACGTGGACACTCAAAAAGCACCTACACGTCGCATCGCGTTGATCGATGGTAATTCGTTCTATTGCTCGTGCGAGCGTGTCATGCGTCCAAGTTACGAAGGCAAGCCGCTGGTTGTGCTTTCGAACAACGACGGGTGCGCAATCGCTCGCACCTCTGAAGCGAAGGCTCTCGGCATCAAAATGGGTGAGCCGTGGTTCAAGATCCGGCACCTCGCCGACCGCGACGGGTTGATCGGTCTCTCTGCCAACTTTAGTTTGTATGGAGATTTGAGCGCCCGCATGATGTCGGTGATCGGCCAGTTTGCACCAGTGCAAGAGATCTATTCGATCGACGAGTCGTTTCTCGACCTCACCGGGGTACGCGGCTCCGGCCGGCAACTCGGCGATGCGATCCGGCAGCGCGTCAAGCAATGGGTAGGTATCCCAACGTGCGTTGGCATCGGGTCGACAAAGACCCTGGCCAAGTTGGCCAACCATCTGGCGAAGAAAATCCCGAGGCTTCAAGGGGTCTGCGACTTATCGCCCCTCGACCACGATGGACTGATGCGTGCCATCCGGCACGTGCCGATCGATGACGTTTGGGGGGTTGGCCGCCGGCTCTCCGCCAGACTTGTGCCTCTCGACATCAAAACAGCGGCCGACCTGGCCTTGGCCGATCCCAGGGTCATCCGCGACGCGTTTTCCGTCGTGCTGGCCAAGACAGCTCGAGAGCTCACTGGCGAGCCGTGCATCGCCCTTGAGGATCTGCCTGCAGATAAGCAGCAGATCATGTGCAGCCGATCATTCGGCAAGCCGGTGCTCGAGAAAGCCGACCTCGCCCAGGCACTTTCGGTGTTCGCTGCGCGAGCGGCTGAGAAGCTCCGCCGGCAAGATGGAACAACTCTCTCGGTACAAGTTTTCATCCGGACAAGCCCGTTCCGACACGATGATCCTCAATACTCCGGCTCGACGGTGGCACGCCTGCCCCACCCCTTCTCGAGCACTGCAGACATCAATGCCGCAGCGTTGCGTGCGCTTGACCGAATCTATCGGCCTGGCTTTCGCTACGCCAAAGCCGGCGTCTGTCTGCTCGACATTGCTAACGTTGACACCGTGGGTGCGCAAGGACGCTTGTTCGACACGCCGGTAGAGCCGCCGGCCGTCGCAGGGCGGCTTATGGCCGTGGTGGATAGCATCAACGGCAGATTCGGGCGATTCTCGATCGCGCCGGCAAGCACCTACGGCGACAACGATGCTCCTTGGCAAATGCGCCAGGAGCGGATGACTCAGGCCTACACCACCGACTGGGATCAGATCGTGGAGGTATGGCGGTAACTGTTCATAAAACAGTGGTTTTCTGAGCAGGTGAAAACATCGCAATTTTTCATCGTGAAAATCACTTGGAAGTGTTAATATATACGTCAATTTTTCAATGTCTTGGTTGCGTCCATGAATCAACGCACAGGATACGCCCGCGTATCGACTGATGATCAGCACCTAGACCTGCAGCGCGACGCGCTCCAGCAGGCTGGATGCGGCGTGATCTACGAAGAAGCGGCCAGTGGCAAGAATACAGCGCGGCCGGAACTTGAGCAGTGCCGTAAGGCCCTGCGGGCAGGGGACACCCTGGTGGTGTGGCGGCTGGATCGGCTCGGGCGCAGCCTGCCCGACCTGGTGCAGATCGTGACCGATCTTGGGCAGCGTGGCGTCGGCTTTGAAAGCTTGACGGAAAAGATCGAAACCGGCAGCGCGGCGGGCAAACTGATTTTCCATGTGTTCGCAGCGCTGGCCGAATTTGAGCGTGGCCTGATCCGGGAGCGGACGCAGGCCGGGCTGGTTGCAGCGCGCGCCCGAGGTCGCGCTGGTGGCCGCAAGCCGAAGCTGGAGGAGAAACAAGTAAGGGAGATCAAAGCCCTTCTGCGCGATCCTGACATTCAAGTCTCGGAAGTGGCGCGTCGATACGGTATCTCTCGCACTACGCTCTACAAGTATGTAGGGGTGATTAAGCCTCGCGAAAAAACTGGTCAAAAGTAAGCGAAGGCATCCTTGGATAATTAGCAGTCATTGACCTTGCGGAGGTGACCGACTGCAAAATCGGGGACAGCTTAGGCGTCGAAAACGCAAGCTCGCGCCCGGCTACCGCGCCCCGGCGACAAGCACAACACGGAAATAGGATCACAAATGGCAATCAAGAAGTCAGACCTCTACTCATCGCTCTGGGCATCTTGCGATGAACTGCGCGGCGGCATGGATGCCAGCCAATACAAGGACTACGTCCTGTTCATGCTGTTCATCAAGTACGTCTCGGACAAATACGGTGACTCTGATGAGTTTGCCCCGCCAGTCACTATCCCGCCAGGAGCCAGCTTCAAAGACATGGTTGCCCTCAAGGGCAAAAGCGATATCGGCGACAAGATCAACACACAGATCATTCAGCCCCTGATCGACGCCAACACCCGCCTTGCACGCAGCGACTTTCCTGATTTCAACGACCCGAATAAGCTCGGTGAGGGTCAGGCGATGGTGGATCGCCTCAGCAACCTGATCGGCATCTTCCAAAAGCCCGAGTTGGACTTCTCGAAGAACCGCGCCGAGAACGACGACATTCTGGGCGATGCCTACGAATACCTGATGCGGCACTTTGCCTCGCAGAGCGGCAAGAGCAAAGGCCAGTTCTATACGCCATCCGAGGTCAGTCGCATCATGGCCAAGGTCGTGGGCATCTCCCCCGCCAATGCAGTGGCCTCGACCACCGCGTATGACCCCACCTGCGGCTCTGGCTCCTTGCTGCTCAAGGTGGCCGCCGAGGCTGGCAAGCACATCACGTTGGAAGGGCAGGAAATGGACGTGACCACTGCTGGTCTCGCCCGTATGAACATGATCCTGCACGACTTTCCAACCGCCAACATCCAGCAGGGCAACACGCTGGCCTCGCCGAAGTTCAAGGATGGAGAGTCGCTACGTACCTATGACTACGTCGTCGCCAATCCGCCGTTTTCAGACAAGACCTGGAGCACCGGCCTGACCCCTGCCAGCGATGCGCACCAGCGTTTTGCTTGGGGCGAACCGCCGAAAAAACAAGGCGACTACGCCTACCTGCTGCACATCATTCGCTCAATGAAGAGTACCGGCAAAGGCGCCTGCATTCTCCCTCACGGTGTCCTTTTCCGAGGCAACGCCGAGGCCGTCATCCGCGAGAAGCTGGTGCGGTCGGGCATCCTCAAAGGGATCATCGGCCTACCGGGCAACCTGTTCTACGGCACGGGCATTCCCGCCTGCATTCTGGTGCTGGACAAGGAAAACGCTTCTGCACGCAAAGGCATCTTCATAATCGACGCCTCCAAGGGCTTCATCAAGGACGGTGCCAAGAACCGCCTCCGTGAGCAGGACATTCACAAGATCGTCGATGCCTTCACCAAGTTGGCAGAGTTGCCACGCTACTCGCGCATGGTGCCACTGACCGAGATCGCAGATCCCAAGAACGACTACAACCTCAACCTGCCACGCTACATCGATAGCACCGAACCTGAAGACATCCAGGACATCGATGGCCACTTGCGTGGCGGGATTCCAGAGCGTGACCTGGATGCGTTGAGCGACTATTGGAAGGTGATCCCCGGTGTGCGCAATGCCCTGTTCGCATCCGCCGGACGCGCTGGTTATGCACAGTTGACGTTGCTCATCGCCGAGGTGAAGACCACCATCTTTGCGCATCCTGAGTTCACTGCATTCAATCAGGCAGCTACCAAGGTCTTTGCTGATTGGAAGCAAGTCAGCACCCCGCAACTGAAGGGATTTGCGAAAAACGGCCACCCAAAGCAACTGATCGAAGCACTGTCCGAGGATTTGCTTGCCCGATTCAAGCCGACGCCCTTGGTTAATACCTATGACGTGTACCAACACCTCATGGACTACTGGGCCGAGACAATGCAAGACGACTGCTACCTAATATCCGACGCAGGCTGGCAGACTGGGGCGCAGCCGCGTGAAATTCTTCAAATCAAGAACAAGGACGGAAAGCTGGCCTGGCCCGAAGCGCATGACTACAAGAAAGGCAAGCGCCGCTTCAAATCCGACCTGATTCCCGCTCCAATTCTGATCGCCCATTACTTCACCGTTGAGCGCGACGCCATTGAAGCGCTCGAGGCCAAGCAGGCAGATGTGGAGCAGCAACTTCAGGAGATGATGGAAGAGAACAGCGGCGAAGAAGGGCTGCTGGCCGAGGTCATTGAAGGCGAAGGCGACAAGCAGAAGATTACCGCCAAGGCTGTCAAAGCTCGCCTGAAGGAGATCGGCAAAGATCCTGACTACGCCGACGAGCGTAAGGCGCTGCAAGACTACGCCGCCTTGCTCGACAAGCAAACCGACATCAAAGCCAAGCTGAAGGCGGCGCAGGATGACCTTGAGGCCAAGCTAGATGCCAAGTACCCCAAGCTGACCGAGGAAGAGATCAAGCAGCTTGTAGTGGACCACAAATGGTTGGCGACCTTGGCCGATGCCGTGCAAAGCGAGCTGGATCGCGTTTCTCAAACCCTTACCAGTCGCATCCGCCAGCTTGCGGAACGTTATGTCACGCCGCTGCCGACGCTGACCAAAGAGCTCGCAACACTCTCAGCGCGGGTGGATGAGCACCTTAAAAAGATGGGGGCGGTATGGAACTGATGCCTGGCTACGAGCACAGTGATGTCGGCGTGATCCCGGACGACTGGGACGCCAAGCCGCTGGGCGAGATCGGCGACAGCCTCATTGGATTGACCTATCGCCCCTCCGAAGTTCGCAAGTATGGAACCTTGGTGCTGCGTTCATCCAACGTCCAAAACGGGGCCCTTTTCTTTGACGACAACGTCTTTGTCGACACCGATATTCCTGATCGCATCATGGTCAGGCCGGGAGACATTCTTGTCTGCGTCCGAAACGGCAGTCGCGATTTGATTGGCAAGTCCGCTCTTATCGACGAGCGGGCCGTTGGCATGACCTTCGGTGCATTCATGGCGGTGTTCCGAAGTGAACACGGCAAGCTCCTGCATCACGTATTTCAGTCGGGAATTTTCAAGAAGCAGATTAATGAGCATCTGGGCGCGACCATCAACCAGATCACCAACAAAAGCCTGAATTCCTTTAAGGTTCCGCTACCGCCAACCGACGAGGAACGAACGGAAATTGCAGATGCGTTGAGCGATGTCGATGCGCTGCTCGCTACCCTTGACCAAGTGATCGCCAAGAAGCGCGACCTGAAGCAGACGACCATGCAGCAACTGCTTACGGGGGAAAAGCGCCTTCCCGGATTCTCAGGCGACTGGGAAGTAAAGTCATTTGGCGACTTGTTTGATTTCAGCGGCGGTTATTCGGCCTCGCGAGATCAACTGTCCAACGAAGGTCATTGCTATCTGCACTACGGCGATATCCACGGATCGTCAAAAACCTCCGTAAACACTAGACGGGACTTCTTGGTCATCCCTAAGCTAAGTATTTCGCTCGGGCGAATTTCGGAAGGCTCACTACTCAAACATGGCGATGTTGTTTTCGTTGATGCATCCGAAGACGCCGCTGGAACAAGCAAGCATCTCGTTATTGAAAACGAGGACGATGTCCCGTTCATTTCCGGCCTGCACACGATAGTCGCCAAGAGCAAGGCAAATGATCTTGCACATGCTTATAAGCACTACTGTTTCCAGACACCGGCAATACGTCAGCAATTCATGTTCTATGCGGTTGGCACAAAAGTATCCGGCATCAGCAAAACAAACATTGCGAAACTCACACTTCCTATTCCGTCGATCCCGGAGCAAATAGCGATCGCCGACGTACTCTCAAGCATGGACGTCGAGTTAGCTAATTTAGAAGCTCGCCGTGATAAAACCCGCAACATCAAGCAAGCCATGATGCAGGAGTTGCTCACTGGTAAGACGAGGCTGGTTGAACCACGAGGAGCAAACGTATGAGTTTGGCCGCTTCGAAGCATGACGCCGGGGGTAAAGCTCGCCCAGCATGGCCTGCGGATTCCACCGTCACCGCCTTGTTTTCCGAGTGTCAGCAGTATCGATACCAGCTTTCGGAAGTCTGGGACAAGAACACCCCCCTCGTCCTTTGGCTGCTCATGAACCCTAGTGTGGCTTGCACGGAATTCAGTGACCCGACGCTGCGCAAGACAGGCAAGTTTGCCCGATCTTGGGGCTACGGTGGGCAGCTGGTCGGCAACGTCCACGCCTACCGTGCTACCGACAAAACCGGTTACTGGAAGTAGCCGATCCCATCGGACCGGAGAACGACCGAATGATTCTGGAAATGGCGACCCAGGCCAAAACCATCGTCTTGACTTATGGACAACCGCCAAAGGCTTTGCGTCAGCGCGAAGAAGCAGTCGCTGTCCTGCTCAGTCACCACAAGGGCCTCAGCCACTTGGAGCTCGCCAAGGACGGCACGCCTAAGCATCCCCTCTACCTACCGGATAACCTCCGCCCTCAACCACACAGATTGATTGCGAAGGAGGGAAGCCATGTCTGAACAAGCCCGATCTGAGCGCAAGACGCAGAACCGTGTTGCCGCTCTGTTTACCGATGCAAGCCAACCTGATTGCCTGGGGTACGATCACCTGGGCGAGTGGAGTAAACGCGATAATAACCGCTCCATCGAAGCAGTTTTTTTGCGCAGCAACCTCAAGAAGCGTGGTTATTCCGATGCGCACATTTCCGCTGCGCTGCAAAAGCTCCTGACCGCCGCCGACTCCACCGGCATCACCCTGTATCAAGCCAATCTGCGCACCTACCAGCTGCTGCGCTATGGCATGCCGGTACAGATTGCAGCCGGGCAGGCGCATGAGACCGTACACCTCATCGATTGGGAAACGCCCGGCAACAACGACTTTGGCCTGACCGAAGAGGTCACCTTGCGCGGCGGCTACGAGCGGCGGCCCGATCTGGTCGTGTACATCAATGGCATCGCTGTCGCCGTCATTGAGTTGAAACGCAGTTCGGTGGAGGTGGCCGACGGTGTTCGTCAGCTCATCACCAACCAGGAAGAAATATTCAACAAGGGGTTTTTCAGCACGGTGCAGTTGGTGCTGGCGGGAAGCGACTCGCAGGGTTTGCGCTACGGCACCACGGGCACCCCGGAGAAGTTTTTCGTCGAGTGGAAGGAGCGCAAGGATAAAGGCGCCGCCACATCAGAGTCACTCGCAGAGGGTGTGCTGCTAGATAAACCACTGGCACAGATGTTTGACAAGGTGCGCCTGCTGGATCTGATCCGCAACTTCATCATCTTCGATGGAGGGCAAAAGAAGGTACCTCGCGTCCATCAATACCACGGTGTGAAAGCGGCCCAGGAGCGGGTAAAGCAGCAGGAAGGCGGTGTGATCTGGCATACCCAAGGCAGTGGCAAGAGCATTTTGATGGTGCTGATTGCCAAGTGGCTGCTGGAATTTGACCCGCACGCCCGCGTCCTGGTCATCACTGACCGTGATGAGCTGGACAAGCAGATCGTGGGTGTGATGCGTAATGCAGGCGTGATTGGCGAGGATGCGGCATCGCCGCGCATCACCTCTCGTGCGGAACTGGTTGAAAAGCTAGGGGCAGCCACGCCGCGCCTGATGTGTGCGCTGATTCATAAGTTTGATACGACCGACCTGAAGGGCGAGCCTCCGAGGGTGGTAGGCCGTGTATACGTCTTCGTCGATGAATGTCACCGCACGCAAGGCGGCGACATGAACAAGCAGATGAAGCGATGGCTGGAGAACGCCATCTTCATCGGTTTCACCGGCACGCCTCTGCTGCGCAAAGACAAGCAGACCACCCGCGAGGTTTTCGGCACCTACATCCATACCTACAAGTTTGACGAAGCGGTGGCTGACAAGGTGGTGCTCGACCTGAAATACGAAGCGCGTGATGTGCCGCAGCGACTGACTTCAAAAAAAGCCATCGATGCCTGGTTCGACCAGAAGACCAAGGGGCTGAACAACTTTCAGCGTTCGGTTCTGCGGAAGCGCTGGGCGACGATGGAAGAGCTGATGAGTGCCGGTGAGCGCAAGCAGCGCATCATTGCCGACATCATCCATGACTTCGGAGTCCAGCCGCGTCTGAACAATGATCGAGGTACGGCCATTCTGGTGGCAGCCTCCATCTACGACGCCTGCCACTACTTCCGTTTGCTCCAGAACACGTCGTTTGGCAAGTACTGCGGAATCATTACGTCCTACGAGCCCAACCACAACGCGATTTCACGCGAGCCCAAGGACAGCGACGAGCGCTACAAGTTTGACACCTACACCCAGTACGTCCTGCAGAAAAACCAGACCACCAAGGACTACGAGGACAAGACCAAGCAGCGCTTCATCGATGAGCCTGCCAATCTGAAGTTGCTAATCGTGGTGAGCAAACTGCTGACCGGATTCGATGCGCCTTCCTGCACCTACATCTACCTCGACAACGAGCTGCGCGATCACAACCTGTTCCAAGCTATCTGCCGCACAAACCGGCTCGACGGCGACGACAAGGACTATGGTCACATCGTCGACTACAAAGAGCTGTTCGAGAAGGTGCAGGATTCCATCGCCGTTTACACTTCGGACGAGCTGGACATCGACGAAGGTGGCGATGACGGCAACGTAGCCGTGAAAGACTGGCTGAAGGAAGGCAAGGCGCAGCTCGATGCTACCCGGGAAGCACTGCGCTACTTGTGTGAGCCGGTGGCCATACCCCGCAAGATGGAGCAGTACCTCCACTACTTCTGCGGTGATGCCAACGATCCAGAGGCGTTGCTAAACACCGAGCCGCTGCGCATCTCGTTCTACAAGTCAGCAGCCGCATTCCTGCGAGCCTATGCGGCAATTGCCCAGAACCTTGAGGACGCAGGATATTCAGCGGCTGATATTGCTGCACTCGAAAAGGAAATCGAGTTTTACAGTGACACTCGCACGGCGATCAAGAAGCATTCAGGCGAAGAGCTGGACATTAAGCCTTATGAGGCGGATATGCGCCACCTCATCAACACTTACATCCAAGCAGACCCAGCTGAAGATTTGGGAAATCTCAGCTCGCTCTCATTGACCGAGCTGATCATCGAAACCGGCATTCACAACGCCATTGCCAAGAAGCTCAACCAGAAGGGCAAGCTGTCGAGAAATGCGATTGCTGAAGGCATCATCAACAACGTCCGCAAGACGATCATTCGGGATCAACTGACTGATCCGAAGTTTTACGACGAGATCTCCAAGCTCCTAGAAGACTTGATCAAGCAAAAGCGCGACGACACCGCTGCCTACGAGAAATTCCTCCAGAAGGCCGATGAGTTGGTGAAAAAGATGGTGACTAAGAATACGGGCATCCATCCGCACGTGCTCAACGGTCACCCGGAAGCGATCGCTCTCTTCAACAATCTGGCCAGCATTCCGATCGCAATTTTCGTTTGTCCGACTGACGACGATGGCAAGGCGACGCTCGCGCTCGAACTCGATCAGGCGATGCGAGAGCAGGCACCGGCAGGCTGGAAAGGGGATGACACCCGTGAGAAGCAGGTGCTCAACGCGCTGTTTCCCATCATGTCGCGGGATAGGGTGGCGACGCAGGCTATTTTCGAAATCATCAAGAATCAATCGGGGTATTGATGAAAGAGACGATCCAACTGGGCGAGATTTCAATAGCGGTGACCAGGAAGGACATCAAGAATGTCCACCTCACCGTTCATCCGCCTGATGGACGTGTGACCCTCGCCGCCCCAACCAACACTCGCCTAGAAGTAGCGCGTGCCTACGCGATCTCCAAGTTGGTCTGGATTCGTGACCAGCAGAGAAAGCTGGAATGTCAGGCACGGGAAACACCACGCCAGTTCGTTGAGCGCGAGAGCCACCACGTTTGGGGGCGGCGCTACCTAATGACGGTGGACTACCAGGATGTAAAGCCCAGTGTTGTCCTCAGCTACAAACGGATCACCCTGATTATTCGTCCGGGCAGCAGCGCAGAAAAGCGCGCGGAGCTGATGCATGAGTGGCACAAGTCGTTGCTGCACGGGGTTGTACCGCCACTGATCCAAAAGTGGGAGCAAAAGCTCAAGGTGAGAGTCTCAGGCTATTTCCTGCAACGGATGAAAACCAAGTGGGGTAGTTGCAATCACGCAGAGGGAAACATCCGTCTCAATACGGAGCTGGTGAAAAAGCCTAAGGATTTGCTGGAGTACGTCGTTGTGCATGAAATGGCTCATTTGATCGAGCCCACGCACAGTGATCGCTTCATCGCCATCCTTGAAGAGCATTACCCCAGCTGGCGTGAGGCCCGCGCCGAGCTCAATGAGTTGCCGCTGGCTGCAGAGGTCTGGAAGGAGTGATATGGCACTGAATCTGGCAAAGGTCGTCATCGGCCAACCGCTGGCTTTACGCGGATGTAGTAGGTGGAGGACCTGGGCAAGGAGTGGCACTGCGAAGTGCGCGACTGCGTGTGATCGCAGCAGTCGTTCGCGGCAGGAAGTGGATCGACTGCTCTCGGCCTCAACCAGACATTGAAGTCTGCAAACTGAGTTTCTGCTTTGGGTTGAACAGAGACAGCCGCAACTGGCCAAGAGCAGCCAGTTAGCAACCGAAAGCGAACGCCCAATTGTCAAACTCAATGTTTGATCTGCGCGGTTAGATCACGGCCACGCAATGTAGCCAGACGATAGTGACTTGAAGCGACTGTCAAAAACAGCCTTTCCTGTAGCCGGGAGATGTGCTATCAAGAAGTCGATACATTCCTGCAAACGTTGGTTCACAACGCTGGCCTTCAAAACGTCCAGAGCCAAGCAAGCCTGCTGGCGGCAAATGTCACGCTCCAGTTTTGCTTGAATCTCATATTGAGTAAGTGCAAAAAGTGCCGTCGGAGTGAGTTGGTCACCTAGCAAGCCAAGAACTCGGTCGTAGTATGAGCGTCCGCGCGGAGACACGCCATTGCAGTACGACATACCGCGGCCAATGCGGCACATCAAGACCACTTTGATTAGTTTCGGTGCAAAATTCGGCAGAATGTCTTGTTGGCCGTTTATGTACGATGAGATGCTGTCGACAACCGGTGCTTCATGATGGAAATTATCCCAGCCATTATGCTTTTCCAGCAGTTGATCTATAAGCCCATCGACAATTATGGCGCGCTCAGCATTGGAACGAAAGGCGTTCCCTCCAACGGACAGGAAGAACTGTTCACCAAGTTGATATTTTTCACGGTAAAGGTTGGTGTTGTAGCCTTCCAGTGTCAATCCTAGTCTGTATTTGGTGTCATCGCTGCTCGCCTTCCAGACCGCCATGGATAGCAGAGATATGTTCTTTCGTACTTGTGGGTCTGTGTCGGGAGCGACGTAGATGCCGAACATGGTTCGGAGAATGTTGCCGCAATGATGAGAAGCGAGCTCACCTATCTTGTTTGAAATACTCGCCAGATTGGCTGGGTCAAGTAGCTGAGTATATGTTTTCAGGTTCTGAATGAACGCCTGCACCTGAAGGGCCGCTTCTGTCGGTCGATCATTTAGTACGTCTTGAATGCATGTTTGTAACCAGCCCAGCAGCTCAAAGGCGTTGATGGTGTAGTTAGTTGGATGCGAAATGCCGATATCGTTTCGCATATCCAGAATGTGCTTGAGCTTCTTATGCGTTGTATCGCTGATTAGTTCGAGCTTTCTACACGTATCAAGGAGCACTGCATCCTTGAGGGAACGAAGATCGTCTTCGGTCTGGTAAAAATCTCTGGCCTTCCCACCAATTGCAGCGTCGTAAAAAATATCGAGACCATACGCTATTGCCTTTTTATGTAAATCGAGAACAACTTCGTTCCAAATGGCATTCAGCGAGTAGTCGAATAAACCAAAGCCCGCACCGACAACGAACTTCGATAGATATCGGGCACCTTGCTTGACCTCGGCAGGCAATGACTCAATGAAGTTAGGTAGGTTTTTTCCGATGATCGCTCTTTGATCGTGTGCAGCAATTATGTTGTCGTGAGGTAATCCTACGTTCCTCAAGAAGTCGACAACAATTTGTGCCTGCGGATCTACCAACTGTATTTGGGGCTTAGGTATAAGAGCGCTCATTGACTCATTCCTTTGACGCGATAATAGGATTGATGTTATCTACGTAATGTACCCGGCAGACCTTGTAGCGTAAACGGGACTGTGCAGTTATCTAGCTGCCGATTTCTCCTAGGTACGGTTCGCAGTCTGGGTTTGCATGCATGGTGCTGTTCAAACATCTATGCATAAAAACTCTGTGAAACCCAACAAGCAGCCACTCGGAAAACTATAGTCTGGCATCAAACCGGAAGCGAATCTCCGAAACGACACGTCGCGACGATCAAGCATCAGTGTTGGTAGTTGCATTCATGATGACCCTCCGTGAATGACATGGACTTCCCAACGACAGTGATAAAAAAAGCTACCGTAATTTTGCATGCTTAATGGCCGTTATGTTCCTAGTGTGGCAGGTTTGTCAACGAGCCGTATATCTTCTATCGTGTAAAGCTCGAATGTAAAATTTATCCAGAGGTTTGGGCAAAAATCTCACGAAATAATTTACGTTTTCATAATGAATGCTGCTTGCTGTAGGATAAGTGGCTAGAAAAATAAAGGGTTTTTGCTGACGCCTTGTTGATTTTTGTCTGCTAGGTGTTAAGGATGGTCTGCACAATTGACCTCAGTTCCTCGCCGGCGTCGGTCGGCAAGCCTGGAGGGGGCTTTGATGACCGTCGCGATAGATTTTTCCCGACACGATGGCCAATGGCGTGGTGATTTTCACCTGCCCGGCGGATTTCGGGCGTCATCACGCCAACCCCGCCTGCAGCTTGCGGCGTGCCAGCCAGAGATTGGCCAGGGCAAACAGTGTCTGCAACTGCGCCGTGTTCTTGGCCAATCCCCGATAGCGCACCTTCACATGGCCGAACTGACGTTTGATCACACGGAAGGGATGCTCGACCTTGGCTCGGATCTGTGCCTTGACACGCTCGACCTGGTTCAGGAGCCATTGACTCAGGCGGGTTCGATCCAGCGCCCGGCGCTTACCTGGGCGCATGGCCACATGCCAGATCACACCGGCTCGGGCCTCAGGACGCTTGTCGGCACCCTGGTAACCCGCATCGGCAAACACATCCGTTTCCCGACCGTGCAGCAGATCGTTGGCCTGCGTGACATCACTGACATTGCCCGAAGTCCCCACCACGGTATGCACTAGGCCCGAGTCCGCATCCGCCCCAATGTGGCACTTCATCCCGAAGTACCACTGCTGGCCCTTGCGGCTTTGCTTCATTTCCGGATCACGCTCGCCCTTGGGATTCTTCGTCGAGCTGGGCGCGGCAATCAGCGTGGCATCCACCACGGTCCCGCTCTTGAGCATCAGGCCTCGCGAACCGAGCAACGTGTTGACCGTGGCCAGAATCCCAGCCGCCAGATCGTGGCGCTCCAACACATGCCGAAACCGAAGAATCGTGCTCTCGCCGGGCAACCGATCACCCCAGCCCTCCAGACCCGCGAACTCCCGGAACAGCGGCCTGTCGTGCAGCGCTTCTTCCATCGCCGGATCCGACAGGTTGAACCACTGCTGCATGAAATGGATCCGCAGCATCGTCTCCGCACCAAACGGCGGACGACCCCGTGCTCCCGACGGCAGGTAGGGCTGCACCAGCACCACCAACGCGCTCCAGGGCACCACTTGTTCCATCGACTCCAGGAACTCCCGGCGCCGCGTCTTCTTGCCCGTCATTCCCAGGCCAAGGCTGTGTTGTTTCATCTCAATATCGTCTCAGACGCCGCCAGCATTCGCAACCAAACCAGCGACGGCTTTATGCAGACCATCCTTAACAACCCTTCTAGCGCCTAACACCGTGACCGATCCCGTCAACCGATGGGATCCCTCATAAAACAGGAGATCGTTATGAAAACCAATCCCGCAGAACTCGCCGCCGTCTTCGCCACTATCAAACGTCACGACATCCCATACTCCCGCCTGACGCTGAGCAGCACCTATCAGGCCCGGAGCACACCGGAGGATCCGGAGCTTCCCGCCCTCGCGGCGACGATCAAGGCGGTGGGACTGTTGCAGAACCTAGTCGTGGTGGAGGGACACGGCGACGATTTCGAAGTCTGCGCCGGCGGACGACGTTTTGCTGCCATCGGTATGTTAGTGGCCGATAACGTCCTGCCACAAGACCATCCCGTCCCTTCCATCATCATCGCGGCCGAGCACGCCCAACACACCAGCCTCATCGAAAACGACGCGCGCAAAGCCATGCACTTGGGAGACGTGTACACGGCCTACGCACGATTGAGGACTGAGGGCATGTCCGTGTCTGCCATTGCTGCGGCGCACGGCGCGTCGGAATCGGCCGTGAGAAAGCTTCTCGCCCTGGGCAATGTGTCGCCAAAACTCATGCAGCTGTTTAGTGGCCTTGCCTCGGTTTCACGTACAGCAGCTTATGCTGCGTTAAGCCTCAGTGCCATCTGTACCGGGGTGCGATAGCCGATGGCCGAATGCAAGCGAGTTCGATTGTAGAAGCCTTCAATCCAGTTGACGATATCCAGACGAGCCTGAGCTCGCGTGGCATAGCGAACTTGGTAAATCCGCTCCACCTTCAAGGTCTTAAAAAAGCTTTCCATCACCGCGTTATCCCAGGCATTGGCTCGGCGGCTCATCGAGGCGACCCTACCGTAATCCCGCACCAGCGTGCGGTGAGCCAAGCCTGCGTACTGACTACCACGGTCGGTATGCATCAGCAGGCCCGGCGCCGGCTTATGCCGCCAGTAGGCGGCCTTCAGAGCATGGCAGACCAGATCCGACGTCATCCGATCACTCAGGGACCAACCGACGACGCGGCGAGTGCCTAAATCCAGAATGACCGCCACATAAAGCCAACCCTCTGCCGTGGCGATATAGGTCAGACCTCCCACCCAGGCCCGGTCCGTGGCCCACCCGTCAAACCGGCGAGCCAACACATTGGCGGCGATGGGCAAGGTGTGGTCCGAGTCGGTAGTGACGCGATAGCGCCGTTTGTAGACCGGTGCCAAGCCTTGTCGCAGCAGACTCTGGCGAACGCGTTCATGGCCGACCCCATGGTTTTGCTGGCGCAGGGCCTGCACAATACGAGGCCGCCCGTAGCTGCGTTGGCTGGCCAGGTAAAGCGCCTTGACCTGGGCATCCAGCGCGGTATTGGCTTGGCTGCGTTTGCTGGCAGGACGAACCCGCCATTGGCAATAGCCCGAACGGGAAACACGCAACACCCGGCACAGGCGGGACACACGGTAATACGCACGTTGGGTCTCGATCCACGCGTACCTCACCGTAACCCCTTGGCAAAGTACGCCGTCGCTTTTCCCAGGATTTCGGCATCCAGGCGAGCACTGGCCAGCTCCTTGCGCAAGCGCGCATTCTCAGCCTCAAGCTCTGACACGGACCGGGATGGCATCGCCCGCCGCGCCACGCCATCTGACCCCAACGGATTGGCTGCCAGTCGTCGCGCCCAGTTGCCCAAGGTGGCTGACGGCAACCCCAGGCGTCGCGCTGCCTCGTTAATCCCCACGGAATGCGCCAAGCGGTCACAGTGGCCAGCGGGCGGCCGCTGTCATGAGCCTGGTGCAATCGGCCAAACTCAATGGTGTGGATCCACATGCTTATCTAAAGGATGTGCTGACGCGGCTGCCGACGCAGAAGGCCAGCGACATCAGCGAACTGTTGCCGCATCGCTGGAAGCCTATCTCCGCATAAACAAAAACCGGCACGGCACGAACTCGATCGTCAAGATGGGTTCGCCGGCCGCTTACTGATCTACGAGGAAGCGGCCAGCGGCAAGAGCGCAGAACGTCCTGAGCTTGAGCAATGTCGCAAGGCGCTGCGGGCCGGAGACATCCTAGTGGTATGACGGTTGGATCGACTCGGGCGCAGCCTACCCGACCTTGTACAGATCGTGAACGATCTTGAGCAGCGTGGTGTCGGCTTTGAAAGCTTGACTCACTCCCATGCGCCTGCTTGCAGCACTCCTCATCGTCACGGGCATCGAGCTCATGAAGTTGTCCTCCTGAACCTGCGTTTGCCCCGCTCTGAGACTGCGGTAGAACGCCAGCCCAGCGTAGGGCCCTGGAAATCAGGCAGAATCCGCACTCTCGAGCAACCAGTCCAACGAAACTGTGGCGCGCTATTGCCCTTCACCATCCTTACAAGGCCGGCATTTGCCATCCCCCGTGCGAGCTTTCGAGGAATTGGGCCACAACCAGCGCGTCGGCATCTCGCCAAGGCCGCGCCGTGAGCTGTACACCAATAGGAAGGCCCCCTCTGGACGTCCCAGCTCTTACCACTGCCGAAGGCCATCCCGTCAGATTATGCAATTCGGTATAGGCAATGGCACCCCTGGCCGCGAAGTCGACCCACTCGCCAGGTAGGCACGCGGGCGTCGGAAATACGGGACCGATGAGCAGGTCATAACGCTCCATGTACAAGGAGAGGTCCAGGCGCAAGACATCAATCTCTTCTAGGAGCAAAGTAAGCTCACCGGCACTTTGCAACCGAGGGTTTCCGATACGCTGTCGTAGCCAGGGATGAGCATCTTGCTCCAGGGTTCCAACCATGGCCAGCCGTCGCTGCATCCAAGCGCCACCATCTGCCGACACGAGTTGTGTGTAAAGGGAGTTTCCCCGCTCCAAGTAGGCTTGCAGATCGGCATCTTCAACATGATGCACGACACTCGACAGGCTGCGCGCGACTTCCTCGAGCACCTTCGCGGTATCTTCGTCCATAGCGAGAGACTTATTGCCCAGGCACATCCCTATACGCAGTTCGGAAAGTGCCCTGGGCCGCAGGACAGAGTCCGGCATCGGGATCGCTGCCGGGTCACGCGGATCCACACCTCCCAACAGCTCAAGGAGCAGGCCCAGATCCTCCACCTTGCGCGCCAGAGGGCCAACGTGAGTCAAGCGATCCAGTGCACCTAACCCTGGGGGCAACATGTGCCCCGCCCTGGATACCAGTCCCCAGGTCGGCTTCAAAGTAGCGACGCCGCAACAATGAGCTGGCCAGCGCAAACTACCACGCGTATCGCTACCAATATCAAATGGTGGCCCTCCTGCAGCCACGAGCGCAGCGCCGCCCCCGCTGCTGCCACCGGGCGAGCGTCTTGGATCGTAAGGGTTACGAGTTGCGCCGTGCACCAGATTGATTGTGTCGCCTGCGAGCGTGAGTTCTGGCGTATTTGATTTTCCCAGGAGAATCGCGCCAGCCCGGCGCAACCGAGCCACGGCAGTGGCATCTCGCTCCGGCGTGTGTCCGATGCGGCCCCGGGTACCGCCACAAGTCTCAAGATCGCTCGTATCGAGAGAATCCTTGATGGTCATTGGCACGCCATGCAAAGGTCCTAATGCAACACCCTGGGTCACCATTTCATCAGCTCGCCGGGCATCTTGTCTGGCTGCGTCAAAGCGCTCCGCCACCAAAGCGTTCAGGGCTGGATTGATCGCCTGAAGATGTTGGACGCAATCCTCCACAACTTCCTCTGCCGAGACCTTTTTGGCGGCGATTGCAGCAGCAATCCTACGGGCCGACATGCTCTTCAAATCCATGACTCTTCCTTCACGATCCTGTACAGCATGCCATAACTTCATCTGCCTCCAACAAGACACTGCCGAAACTTCCCCTTTGACTCTATTCGGCGCCCAACCAAGACTCACCACGATCCTCAGCGGGGAACTCCGAAGACGCCTCTCCTGAATCGAATTCCTGCACCGGCCTACGGCGCTGGCGATTCAACAGTAGCCGAGTCACGTCGGGCCGGGCGTAATGCCCTGCGGGGTCCGCCCAGACCTTCGCGATGAGGATCTTGCTCAGGTCGATTTCGGCCACCAGGAGCCCCTCTTCGTGCTCACCCAGTTTGTCGACAAGCGGCGCGCCATCAGGCCCATAAATAATGGCGTGTCCGCCGCCAGCCTGCAGGATTTCACGCTTGTCATCCGAATCGCACAACATAGCCACAGCCTCTTCGGTCATTACCATGCTAGGCGCGAGCACAAAACATGAGCCTTCTATGGCATACACCTGGCTCATCGCATTCGATCGCGCGCCCCGACTCGTCGTACAGATAGGATCGCGCATCGAAAAGCTGGGCCAGGACGCGACATGCACCTGCTCGTTCTGTGCAAACATCGCATACTTGGATAGCGGCTGCAGATGCTCAAAACAGCACATCGCTCCCACGCGCCCAATCGGCAAATCGTGCACCGCCAAGTCACTACCATCACCCTCCCCGAACACCGTGCGCTCGGCATGCGTCCCTTTCAGCTTGCGCCGCTGGGCGATCGTCGCACCGTCTGGGCCGATGATCCACTGCGCGATGTAGAGCGTCGTGATGTCGCGCTCGGCCATGCTGAGCACCACATACAAACCCAACCGCCGCGCCGCAGCCTGGATGGTTCGGGCGTGTTCGCTGTTGTAGACCAGCGCATTTTCGTAATAGCGCCGCACGAACCCTCTCTGGATGGCCCAAGCCGGCGCACCCAGGAAGATCCACTGCGGATACCCCGGAATCCAGGTTTCAGGAAACGCTATCAAAGTTGCTCCTTCCTCTTTCGCCTGCTCCATCAGTCTGATGGTTTTTTCCACCGTAGCCTTGATGTCGAGAAATTCTGGAGCTGCTTGGACGACAGCGACTTTATAAGGTTTGATTTCAGTTATCACGATTTATCCCGTCAAACACATGGGGCACGAGCTATAGATTACTGGATCGAGATTCCCTTGGACCTGACATAATCCGACCATCGCCGCGACTCTGCATCGACAAAGTCGTTAAACTCCTGATGAGGCATAACGGCAGCCTGATCTCCGATACTCGAAAAATAAGCCTTGGATTCATCTGAAGCAATAACCTCAGTAATTTCCTTGCTTAGCAGTTGGACTATTTCCTCGCTCGTTCCAGCCTTTGCAACTATTCCTGTCCAACCCACCATATCGACGGATTCTTGCCCTAGCTCTTTCAAGGTCGGCACATCGGGTAGAGAGCTCAAGCGCTCCGGCGAAGCCACGGCAAGAGCTTTCAGGCGCCCCGACTTGATATGCCCAACTACTGCCACTGCAGCCGCGAACATGAACTGCACCCGGCCCGTTGTTGTATCGATGATGCCTTGACTGAACTGATTGTACGGAACATGCGTCGGCTTTATCCCGGTCGCTTCGGAGAACATTTCCGCCATGATGTGGGCAGGGGTACCTGCGCCTCCCGACGCATAGCTGCCCCCATCGGAAGAAGCCTTGATGGTGGCGACCAACTCATCCACCGAACTGACACCAAGAGAGGGGGGCACAACCAACACGTTGTATTGCCATGACAGTTGCGCGATCGGATCTATCTCGTCTTCGATGGAGGTTTTGAAATTAGGATATAGGCCGGGCGCCATCGCCAGAGGCGTAGGGAATAAAAGCAGAGTCTGTCCGTCCGCCGGATTTCGCAGAAGCTCCGCAATCGCAATCGTACCACCCGCACCCGCCCGATTCTCCACCACGAAAGGTTGCCCCAAACGACTAGAGAGCTTTTCAGCGATATAGCGCGCATGCGCGTCCGGCGGACCGCCCGGCGAATAGGGAACGATCACCCGGACGGCGCCCTTAGGATACTCTGCAGCGCCAACATTGCCGGCAGACATGAGCAGCCAAGCCGAAGTCATGAGGCCTGCAAAAACCTTCAATGATTGCCTTCTTTTCATAATCTCCACCTGTTCATTTGAACTTCAACATCAATCACCCAGCGCTACCAAAGCCATGGACGCGCCGTTCCCCTTCTATTTTCTATGCAAGCGCAGACGGATAGGGCGACGTCTCGATATGCTCCAGCATCAAGTAAGCGAGTTTCTCCAGCATTACTGCTTTCATAGCCCCGTGCTCGGGGCACCCCCAAAGGTTCTTCATCTCGTGAGGATCCGAGCGCAAGTCATACAACTCCCCCCATTCGACACCGTCATAGATGGTGAGCCGACGCCCGTCCATCAATAAGGTCCGGCAGCGAATGCGGGAATCAAATCCCAAAATGACCCGCTGCCCTTCCTCCTCGACCAACAAGGCATCACGAACGCGACTAGCACCGCCTTGCATCAAGCTCAATAGGCTCTTGCCTTGGATACCGTTATAAGGATCGGCAGTCGCCCGCTCCAGAATCGTAGGAGCAATGTCAATCGTGCTTAGCAGCGCATCCTCATTGACCCCGGCAAGGTTTTGCGAACGAGGATCAAACCAAATGAAGGGCACACGAATCAGACTTCTGTAGTGGATCGGACCCTTGAGCAAAAGCTGATGATCTCCCAAGTAATCCCCATGGTCACTGGTAAAAATAACCACCGTGTCATCGCTCAACCCCAGCCTATCAAGAGCGTCAATAATCCTTCCCACTTGGCTGTCGATATTTGAAATGGAACCGTAATTCAGCGCAATTGACTCTTTAGCCTCTCTTTCATTGCAGGCAAATATTGCGGGGGTACTCTTCAGGGCAGTCCCATCGTCTCTTTGGTCACGCAACCACTGTACATGAGGGGGAGGGGCTGTATCACTATAAAAAGAAGGAGGCAGCTGGACATCGTCCGGGCTGTACATGTCCCAATACTTACCTGGTGGCGTAAAAGGATGATGGGGATCCGGGAAAGAGCATTGCAGAAAAAAGGGCTTTCCTTCTGCAGCGTACTCTTCGAGCTGCTCAATAGTCTGGTTGGTGATGTACGCCGAAGGATACAACTCTTCCGGCACCCTGGTCCGCCACGCCTGCCGAAACTTGCTCAATTCGTATTCTGGCGTTGGCACAGCCGCGTCCGGCCCCACCATGGCTTCCACCTCAGGATGATTTTCTCGCAACCAGTATCGATAATGCCCATGCACCTCATCACTATGGTCGTCGACCAGCGTGACATGCTCAAAACCGTAATATGGATAACTCAGGTCGTAATCATCCTGCTCCAGCCACAGCTTGCGCTTTTCCTGATCGTAATTCCCTTCCTCGGGAGCCACAGCTTCCGGCGTAAGCCGATCTTCCTGTTTGACTGGCCAGCTTGGCGGCGTGTCCGTCATATTTTGCAAATGGGCTTTCCCTACCAATGCCGTTCCATAGCCTGCTCTCCGCAGTACTTCCACGAACGTCATTGAACTCAGGGAAAGGGGTATGCCGTTATGTCTCGAACCATGTGCCGACGGATAGCGGCCCGTCATCAGGCTGGCACGATTGGGCATGCAGATCGGAGTTGCCACATGCATCCCACCAAAACGCCAACCCTTTTCTGCCAGTTGATCCACGTGGGGGGTCCGCACCACAGAGTTGCCATAGGCACCAATATGGTCCGCACGATGTTGATCGGTAATGATTAGAAGAAAATTGGGTTGCTTCGCCGCCATGGCTCTCTCTACTGCGTGTGTCATCGGGGAAGGCCCAGTCTGCCTCATCGCGCACTTGCTGTAAAATGAATTAAACTAGCAAAATCATAACCAAAAATATATGATGAAGCATGAGCCAGCTCCGGCCATTTTCCTTAGGCAGCGTCAAATCGCCCTGCTTCTGTCGCTCGTCCAAACACGGCATCTGGGCCGGACGGCAGACGAACTCCACATGAGTCAGCCAGCAGCTTCCAAAGCGTTGGCACAACTCGAGGAACAGGTCGGCCATCAGTTGTTCGAACGCAGTGGCAGTGGCACCCACCCCACCTCCTTAGGGGTGCTGGTGATTGACTACGCTCGGAACCTGGCCGGTGCTGCCCATCGTGCTGCAGAGGATGTCGCAGCCGCTCTCGAGCGCGGACGCAAGACACTGCGCATAGGCATCCTTCCTTCGACCTCGATCCACATCACGCCCAGGCTGGTCGCCGCCTTGCTGGCACGTGATCCCGCAATCGAGATCTCGATCATCGAGGGGTTGCTGCATGAACTACTTACCCAACTCAATCGCTACGAACTCGATTGCGTCATCGGTCGGAATAACACCCTTGTGAAGAACAATGAGGTTGCCAGTCTGTTCCTTCATGAAGATCCAGTCGTGCTCGCAGTCGGCGCCGAGAGCCCAGCCGCGTCAGAAGCAGCACTTTCCCTCGAGCAGGCGTTGTCCCTCCCTTGGATCCTGCCGGTTCAAGGAACGGTGTTGCGTGCAAGAATGGAGGAAATGTTCTATCGCTTGGGGGTGCCCCGACCACAGCGGCATATCGAGTCAAACGCCGTACTGACGAATGTCATCCTGCTGAACCAGCACGCTTGGGTCGCCGGGTTTCCTAGTGTCATTGCCGAGCATTTTGAGGCGCAGGGTCGTCTCAGAACCCTGCCTATCGACACCAGAAGCAACATCGGGAATGTCGAGGCCATGACCCGCCGCGATGAAGCTCCCTCTCCTCCGCTGGCTCTCGCCCTCGACTTGCTCATGGAGATGTTTCCAAGAGAAGCCACCACCACTCGCTGAAGTGAGCGCCTCGTTCCTCGTTGTGTGGGACGCCCGTACCATTCAGATCCAGCTTCAGCACCTCGCCGGAGGCGCGTGGACAGCAGGACATCATGCGTTGCTGGCGGCGGAGGCGAGATGGATCAATTGGATGGGTGTGGGTGCTCTTGCGAACCCCACTGGGGGTGGTGGTGCTCACGGCGCCCAACTCATGCGCAACTGGGTCAACCTCGACCCCAGCTACGACACGCTCACCTTCGACTTTGACACCGATCCGCAAAAACTCGAGCTCACCTACAACCCCGACTGGGCCGTGTTGGTGGAAAAAGACGGCACCCAGCACCTGTACCTTGTGGTGGAAACCAAAAGCAGCCTGTTCACCGACGACCTGCGCGACAAGGAAAGCGCCAAGATCGAATGCGGCAAGGCGCATTTCACTGCGCTAGTGGCTGGTGAGAACCCGGCCCGGTATGTAGTTGCCCGCTCGGTTGGTGATCTCTTGGCCGAGGCGGAAAAGGGGTAGTTTTCTTGCTGTCGTGGCGAGATGAGGTAACTTGATCAGCAAGCGCCTCAAGAGCCTCAAGCGTCCTCCAACGGATGCTTGAGGAGCATATTTTCTAGCCACTAGACCAGAGGAATGGGGATGACGCACCTGAATCTAACCGACTCGGCCGAGCCGTGTTCCATCACCGACGGACCGTCGTCCAATGACCTGCCGATGCCTCCACACCGGAGCCTGAACTTGCCGCAAATCCTGGAGGGTCTTACCGATGACGAGTTGGCGAGGTGGCCCGGAGACCTCGTCGACGCCGAGCGGGAGGAGCGGCGCAAGACTGGACGTCGAGCACCATCCGATGGCACTAGCTCAACTTCTCTAGGTATCGCATAGTACTTTTAATGGCATCCAGGCCGCACCTCCTGCTGCACCCAGGCCTGCTAGGCGTCGTAGCTTCTGGCGGGCGAGCCAGGGATCGCTGAGCACGGCTCCGCCAGCCGGCTGCCGGGAGCCCTGAGGGCTGGACATCGTATGAACAGGCGCCGGCCAGCGTAGTGCCGCTGCACCGAGCTGGTTGACAGATCCGAGAATCTGCAAGGAAAGCCGCTTCCTGCATCCTCATCCCCACCTGACTAAGCTCCCTCACAGAGATTTCTGCGGGGCCAACGTTTACGGCGAAGTCCCCGTTTCGCAGGCGAAAACTGCGCCCGACCACACCACAGTCGGGCGTGACCGCTTTCTACGCGCCCACAATCCAGGGCGTTGCGCGCTGCGCTTGCGGGTCAGAGGCCGGCAAGCCGGCCTGGCGGCGCTCGCCGCGCGGCCGAATCGAGCACTCCGATAGCCGTGGCTCGCATCGCACCCACCCTGTGAGTTCGTCGCCCTAGAACGCCGACGCTACCTCTTCGCTCCTTCACTTTGCGGGCTTTCGCGGCATAAACGGTGCCCCCCCGCATGCGGGGCCCCCCATTTATTCCACGGTCCCGCGCCGCTCATCGCTACGAGGTCGTCATCGGCAAGGGCGACGAACTCACAGGACGGGCGGCGATAAACGCGAGGCCCAACCTCCGGAGCCCCGATCCGATAACCCTACAAAGGGGGGCTCGGAATCTTCAGTCTAGGTCAGCACAACCCCAGCGCGCGACGCGCATCTATCTGAAGGAGAAACACCATGGCATCGGTCAACAAAGTCATCCTCGTCGGTAACCTCGGCCGCGACCCCGAAGTGCGCTATAGCCCCGAGGGCGCGGCGATCTGCAACGTGTCGATCGCCACCACCTCGCAATGGAAGGATAAAAACTCCGGCGAACGCCGCGAAGAAACCGAATGGCACCGCGTGGTGTTCTACAACCGCCTGGCCGAGATCGCGGGCGAGTATCTCAAAAAAGGCCGGTCCATCTACATCGAAGGACGCCTCAAGACTCGCAAATGGCAGGACAAAGACACGGGCCAGGATCGCTACTCTACCGAGATCGTGGCCGACCAGATGCAGATGATCGGCGGTCGTGGCGACATCGGAGACGGCGGCAGTGCACCGATTCAGCAACCGGCTGACGACGGAGCATACGCGGCTGGCAAAGGTAAACGGTCCAGTCCCCGCAAGGCGGCAGCGAAGACCCCCAGCGCACCACCCTCCGCAAATTTTGCCGACATGGAAGACGACATCCCGTTCTAGCGCCTAGCACCTTGACCGATCCCGTCAGCCGATGGGATCCCTCATAAACAGGAGATCGTTATGGAAACCAATCCCGCAGAACTCGCAACCGTCCTCGACACTCTCAAGCGTCACGACATCCCATACTCCCACCTGACGCTGCGCAGCACCTATCAGGCCCGGAGCACTTCGGAGGATACGGAGCTTCCCGCCCTCGCGGCGACGATCAAGACGGTGGGACTGTTGCAGAACCTCGTCGTGGTGGAGAGACACGGCGGCGACTTCGAAGTCTGCGCCGGCGGACGACGTTTTGCTGCCGTCGGTATGTTAGTGGCCGATAACGTCCTGCCACAAGACCATCCCGTCCCTTGCATCATCATCGCGGCCGAGCACGCCCAACACGCCAGCCTCATCGAGAACGATGCGCGCAAAGCCATGCATCCGTCTGATGTGTACGCCGCCTATGCGCGCCTGCGAACGGATGGCATGTCAGTCTCGGCCATCGCAACTGCTCACGGCGCGTCGGAATCGGCCGTGCGCAAGCTGCTGGCACTCGGCAACGTCTCGCCGAAAATCATGATGCGCTTCCGCGATGACAAGATATCCCTCGACGAGATCCGAGCCCTGGCATCTGTGGACGACCACGCCCGCCAGGAAGCCGCCTGGGCTGCAGCGAAGAACATGTGGGGCCATCGGCCGTCCGACATACGCCGCTTACTCGCTGACAACGAGGTTCGTGGCGACCGTCCAGTCGCGCGCTTCCTGACTGCCACAGCATACGAGAAGGCCGGTGGAATCGTCCGACGAGATCTCTTCGAGACCGGCCCCTCGAGCACATTCTTTACCGATCCCGTCCTGCTCGAGAAATTGGCCCTCGATAAGCTCAAGCGCTCGAAGATTGCGAGGTCGGTGGAAAAGGAAGGGTTGGCCTGGGTGGAATACAGAGCATCCCTAGGCTATGAACAGCGCAAGGCCTACGGCGAAGTCTCAGCACAACGCCGCGAGCTCACCTCCGACGAGGATCAGCAATTGAGCGCGGCCGTGATGGTCCTTGCCCAGGCACAGGCGAAACTAGAGGAAATCGAACAGGCAGACGAGTTCGATCACGACGCTCATCAACGTGCGCACGCACACCTCAACGCGTGCAACGCCGAGGTGGACGCCCTGGAAGAGTCTTTCAAGGGCTATCCCGCCGAGCTGATGCCCTACCTGGGCGCTATCGTCTACATCGACCACGCGGGCGACCCAGTCGCTGAACACGGCTTCATACGCCAACAGGACCGTCATGCAGTAGCATCAATTCTCGCGGCCGACGCGAACGGCCAATCCAGTGCTGGCATCGAACTGCCGCCCGCACAGACAAGGCCGGTGCACTCGGCCGCGCTCGTAGCGAGGTTGCAGGCTGAGAAAACCATCGCGCTCCAGGCCGAGCTCATGGACCGGCCCAAGCTGGCTTTGGCCTTACTCATCGAGAAGTTCGTCATCCAACAATCTCACATCTCCGGATTCGGTATGACTTCGGCCGCGCTGGATATTCATACTTCAGAGGCAGCTTTCGAGCTCAAGCAGGTGCACCCTGACATTGTCGGCACCAAAGCCTGGAGGGCGGTTACCGAACGTGAAGACGAGCATCGCTCCCGAACTCCTGATGATGAAAAGGAACTGTTGCCTTGGTTGTCGAACCAATCGGAAACCGATCTGTTGGAGTACCTCGCTCTTCTGGTGGCCAAGACAGTTTTCCGTCATCGCCTACATGCCAGCTCCGACGACGCCAAACATCTCGATGGCCTGATGCACGAGTTGGGACTCAATATGGCCACTTGGTGGCAGCCGACCGCCGCTGATTACTTCCAGCACGTCTCGAAGGAGCGCACGTTGGATGTGATTCGGTCGGCACAGGGCGACGTCGATGCGGCATTGACGAAGCTAAAGAAGGGCGACTTGGTAGCTCAGGCCGAGACTCTCATGGCCGACTCGAACTGGCTTCCCGAGCCTCTGCGCACCCCTACGTCGAACGCCAACGCCTAACCCAGTCGGGCGGGTGATGCCCGCCTGCGAGGAGCCATCATGGAATCGAAGCAGCGCTTTCAGCCCATTATCGAAAAGGCTTTGGAGAACCCCTCCATTCGACGGGCCGTCATCGGCGTGCAACGCATGCGGCGGCGGGCCGATCAGTTAGAGGCCCAGGCGGTTCGGCTCGCTGATGCAGGACAAGACATCGCAAAACGCGCCGCCTTAGTCCGGGATCAGGCCGATCAGTTGGACCGAATCGTACAGAGAAAGCTCAAGCGACGGTAATACGCAAAAAAATTCGCTTTACTTCAATGAATTAGCGACGTTAATACGTGATATTGTTGGTACATAATCTGTAGCATGGAGGCCCTCATGAAAACAATCGCTATCGCGAACCAAAAGGGCGGAGTCGGCAAGACGACCCTGGCCCGCAACCTCGCGTTCTACGCCATCGAACGTGGCCTTCGCACTCTGTGCGTAGACCTGGACCCACAGAAGAACTTCAGCAAGACCTTGTTGGCTCACCGCACTCGCAACATCAAAGAGCCGGCACCCGACTCTTCGTTGACTGCGAGCCAGCTCTTCCAGTCTTCCAACGAACGACATCTCGATCCGCTGTATTGCGGCCTGGGTGCTGCCCTCATCGCCGCCGACCGTGAGCTGGTCGACGTCGCTGCCCTTCCGCTGGATGCCCTCCAGCTGCCACGTGAAGGCTTGGCGGGCCTTTCGGATCAGTACGACCTATGCATCATCGATACCGCGCCGACACTCGGCAACCCGTTGTACGCCGCGCTGATCGCGGCGGACTACGTCGTGTGTCCCTGCACCGTGGACCAGGACGCGACCGATGGTTTGGCCGATCTGTTTGAAGACATTGCCCGCGTCCAGCAGCTAGGCTGGAATCCAGATCTGCAACTGCTCGGAGTCCTGGCCAACTGCGTTAACACGCGCCGGGTGTACGACCAAAGCGGTCTGCAGGCGCTTCAGGCCGGTCTGGGCGAGTTGCTGCTCGACACGGTGCTCTATGAGAGGGCCGCAACGAAGGTGGCAAAGGAGCGGCCGGTGTGGCGGGCGCAGAATGGAGAGAGTCACGCACGTGCCGCGCGTGAGATGAAATCGGTGTGCCAGCGCATCTTCCAGCGCACCGCCATCCAGCTGGGAGCCTGACATGTCAAAACCCGCCCTGCAGCTCGGCCGCCTGTCGGCCGTAGCTCAAATTGCCGTCCACAAGCCTTCGACGCCGGCCGACGCTGAGGTTGATCTAGATTTCATTTGGACCCGCACTCAGGTCCGACGCACGTTCCACGATTTGGAGAGCTTGGCCGATAGCATCCGCGAGTCCGGTGTCATCCAGCCCATCCTCCTGCACGAAGAGGAAGGTGGACGCTTTCGCCTCATCGCCGGAGAGCGCCGGCTCCGGGCTGCCAAGCTTGCTGGCCTCACGAAGATCCCTGCCAGGACCAAGCGGGGCCTGACCGAAATCCAAATCCGCACAATGCAGGTTGCAGAGAATAACGATCGCGACGGTCTCACGGCATATGACATGGCCCAAGGTGTCATTGAGGACGTAGACTGCTATGGAGCGGAAGAAGCGGCACGGATCTGGAATCGTGGAAAAGCCTGGATCAGCAAACGCGTGGCTACCCGACGCTACGCCGAACCCATCATGGCGCTCCTGCGCGATCGTCTGGTCGAGGACCTCGAGGTACTCCATTGCTTGAACGAGATCCACAAGTTGGCCGCAGACGAGCTGACCATTTGGACCGACCAAGTGGACGATGGTCGGGTTCCCTCCAGAGGTGACCTGCGCAGGCGCATTGCAGAGCTTAAAGCCCTGTGCGAACGCGCGGAGGCGGATTACATCCGAGCCAGCAACGAAAAGGCGACTGCAAGACCAACCCAACGTGAACAGTCTCTAACATCTGAACGGCAGACAACCTTACGACCGACACCGTCACACTCGCCAGCTTCTGCGGATGAACCCAGCATACCCGCAACGAGATCTCCTCAAACCCCACAGGTTGGGTCTGCAGCGCCCAGTGCGCTGGACGAACACTGGAACGCCTTCCTGGAAGCCGTGGCTCCGGCACTACAAGGACTCACGGCTGACACTGCCACTGACTATCTCGCTCGCCTGGGCGAGCTCGTCCAGCGCGTGCCCGTCGATCAGTTGCTGAACCATCCCAAAACTTAATGACACGTGTGCGGTTTCGCATGCGAAACCGCCATACACGGGAGATCACAATGGATTTCAACCACCTCATGGCGAAAGTCCGCACGGTTGCAGCTGTCGGAGTTGGCACAGTGTCGACAGGCGAAGCATTGGCTGCAGCCCTGGTACTGAACCGCCCTGACTTGCTTGAGTCGATGGGCTATTCCATCACCGAGGCGCTCGACCGCATCGATGACGATACGGCCCCGCTTCTCTCCCGAGCTGCAAAGAAATGGGCTGCAGAGATACACACACAGAAGATCCAGCAGCAGGAGCGTCCGTTGCGGGAAACCGCCAGAGCCACCTTCGAGGATCAGCCTCCTGACCCTCTCATGCTCGCGGCGCAACTGGTGACCTATAGCGAAGCGCCGGGCTATCGCGAAGTGAGCTTTACCTTCGACGTGCGTGTGCTTGGGCTTGACGTTCCCTACGAGGCTCGCCGGGTTGAGCTGCGCATTCGACCAGAGGATGGTGAAGCTATTGCCGCCCACCTCCAGAGTGTTCATTCCTTCGCGTGGTCAAGTCCTAGGGCACGTCCGCTGGATGCGAAGCCTGGGGAAACGCGCCCCGCCTGGATCAACCGATAACAGGAGGTCAAGATGTCAACCGTGTTCCCCATCACCGTTGGAGACAAGAAGTACTCCCCGGTTTTCAAGAGGCTGATGACTACGCCCGCCAGTAGCAAAGCGTGCTGGCCAAGGCGTATCAGAATGGACCGGCGACGTGCCTATGCCAAAGCCCAGTCATCGGGCAGCGGCAGCTCGCAATCAAACCTCGACGGAGCGCAAACCAATACTCCATAGCCCGGTACGCGCATTCGGGTCAAGAACATATCCTAGAGTGTCGGTTCTACTCCGAAGCCATCTCAAGAAGTGGGCGACAGGTTTACGCGGAAGGTGCGCGGGAAGAGGATGGTGAGGAGGGGTGGTGGCTGCGTCTTGAACGTGGAATCGATGCGTCGGTACTTGACCGGCTGCCCGCGGCACTCAGCTTAGACGGCATCGATCGCACGACCGGCAGCACCCGCGCCTTAACTCTTTGAGGCGTGGTTTCGTCAGCTTTACGCTATGAGTGGCCGCTGGTGTCAGGCGAACGCGACAGGTGCGGCCGCGACCCGTCGCAACAACCACCGGATGTTGTGGGACAGGCGCCAAGCGCCAGCGGTCGTATTAGGCCAAAGCCGAAGGAGATGGACTGTCATCGGTATACTCGATCATCTTTTGCGCCAACCGTTCCAGGAGTTCAGCACGCGTTGCAGCGTATGCAGGGTCGGACCATAGGTTGACGCACTCGCCGGGATCGGCTGTCATCCGATACAGTTCACCCCACTCAGCCCCTTGATAGACGCTCATACGCCAATCGTCTGTTCGCAGGGTACGCATGCGCACGCGATTTGGAAAGCCAAATAGGGCGCGCTGTGCTTCCTCTTCAACCACAATCTCTGTTCGCTCAACAGGTTCGTTGTGCCTAATGGTTGCAAGTAGGGAGTGCCCCTGAATGCCATGGAAAGGTTTGACGCCGGCCCGTGCAAGAATCGTGGGTGCGACGTCTATGGCGGAGCTAAGAGTGGAGCTACGAGAGCCACCGTTCTGCTGAGGGTCCACCCACACAAACGGAACCTGGATGATGCTGTTGTAATGAAGTGGGCCTTTAAGGAGTAATTGATGATCGCCGAAGAAGTCTCCGTGGTCGCTGGTGAAAACGATAATGGTGCTTTCGGCCAAGCCTAACCGGGTGAGTTCGTTAACTATCCGTCCAACGACATCGTCGATATGTGTGATCGAGCCATAATTGAGGGCAATGGCCTCTCGCGCTTCGCGTTCTGTACACGCAAATACGGAGGGCGTATGTTTGACCGCCCGACCGGAGTCTCTTTGCTGATGCAACCATGCCACGTGCGGCGGCTTGGAGCCGTTGTGGTAGAACGAGGCTGGTAATATGATCTCGTCTGGGTGGTACATATCCCAGTAACGACCCGGCGGGTTGAACGGATGATGCGGTTCGGGAAACGAACACTGTAGAAAGAAGGGGCTACCATTCTTGGCGCACGCGCGAAGTTGGTCGATGGTGCGATCAGCGATCCAGCTCGTTGTGGAGAGTTCTTCGGGTACTCGTGTGCGCCAGGCTTGCCCCACCTTGGCCAGCTCGTAGTCGGTAGGAAGGGCTTGCTCTGGGCCAATGATAGATGCGACATCAGGATAGTTCTGCTTTAACCATCGGCGATAATGCCCTCCAGCCGTATCGCCGTGATCGATCACAAGGTCGACATGCTCGAAGCCATAAAATGGCAGGCGTACATCGGCATTTGGGTCGTCGCGCCAGCGTGGACCCCATTCATCATCGTACGCGCCTGGTTCAGATTGCCAAGCCTCTCGGGTAAGACGCTCCTCAGGCTTGGGCCACAGTGGCGGTTTGCCTGTCATGTTTTGCAAGTGCGATTTGCCAACGAGCGCAGTGTAGTAACCGCTCTCGCGCAGTACCTCAACAAACGTGGTGGCTCGACGAGACAAGGGAATTCCGTTGGAGCGCGCGCCGTGAACCGAGGGCATCCGTCCGGTGAGCAAGCTGGCACGGTTCGGCATACAGACAGGCGTGGCCACAAAGAACTGTTCAGCCACCCAGCCTTTCGACCCCAAGGCGTCTATGTGAGGGGTTTGAACTATCGAATTACCATAGAGCCCCAAGTGGTCAGCGCGTTGCTGGTCGGTGATGATGAACAGAAAGTTTGGTGGTGTGGTCATATGCTGCTAGGTCTCTGTTAATCCAGTGAGATGTTGTTGTTCTTGATAACCATGGCCCACTGCGCGGTATCTTTTTCCATGAGCTCCTGCAGCTCCTGCGGAGAACTGGTGGCCACGTCCAAGCCTTGGTTGTCGAGCAACTCCTTGACTTCAGGTTGCATCACCACGGCGTGTAACTCAGTATTGAGTCGCTCAATGATCGGCTCACGTACTCCTTTTGGCGCAAATATTGCGAACCACATATCGCCACGCGCACCTGCCACGCCGCTTTCCTCAAGCGTAGGCAAGTCGGGGGCTTTGCTGTGTCGCTTCGGACTACCTACTGCCAGCGCCTTGACCCGGCCTGCCTCAGCTGCCGGCATCCCAACGGACACACCCAAGAATGAAACATCTACTTGCCCGCCCATCAAATCAGCTACGGCGCCAGCAGTTCCTTTGTAGGGAACATGCAGCAGCTCAACGCCGGCTGCATCTTGGAAGAGCTCCATCGCCATATGATGGGGTGTTCCCACCCCCGGTGACGAATAGGTGATTCCGTTCGGTTCACTCTTTGCCTTAGCAATCAAGTCGGCGACGCTATCGATGCCGCTCTTTGTGCTGGCCGCTAGCATGAGCGTACCATTGGTAAGAAGCGAGATCGGTGTGAAATCGACCAAAGGATCAAACGGAACGGATTCGTACAGCAGAGCCGCCGTCAGCATCGTGCTGGCGCTCAGCAGAAGTGTGTAGCCGTCTGGTTTCGCTTTTGCCGCGGCATCGGATCCAATGTTGCCGCTAGCGCCTGGTCTATTATCGATAATAACCGGAGTGCCCATGCGTTGCGAAAGTTTCTCTCCAACTACCCGTGCTACCGTATCGGGCCCGGTGCCGGCAGTGTAGGGCACGATGATTCGAATGATCTGAGCGGGATAAGGTGTTTCAGCCGCGGCTGAGAGAAAAGGAGCTACCGATATAGCCGCAGCACAGGCAATTGGTGCCAGAAATTGCTTGAATGGGGTGGAAGATAGCTTTGAGGGTCGAGTAAACATGAAGTCTCCCGGGTACGATTGTTATGCACCCTTCCTTTTTTGGATGGCAAGGTCAAGCTCAAGTAATCTGCTATTAAATTCATAAGAGACTCTGAGCCAGCTGCCACATGATAGTGTGCGACAACGAGTCTGTCGCTCTACGAACCATAATGTGGTCTATTAAAATTTTTAATATTACTTCGAATGTCCAAGATTGACCTTAAACACTTGCGCACCCTTGTCGTGCTATATCAGACACAGAGTGTCACAAAAACTGCCGAGCAACTTGGTTTGAGTCAGCCGTCGATCAGCGTGGTGCTGACAACCTTGCGGCGCCATTTCAATGATGCGTTGTTTGTTCGAACGGCTAGAGGGATGAAGCCAACCCCCCACGCGGATCACTTGATGAAGTCTCTGGGTGTAGCACTGGACGTGATTGACGAAACCCTTGGTCGCGAAGTGCATTTTGATCCTACTCAATCCACCAGAGTTTTTCGTGTTTGTATGGTGGATTTGGCTACCGTGGTAATCCTTCCCCGACTTCTACAGTACTTCGAGTCTCACGCTCCTTCTACCGTGCTTGAGGTTTTGCCACTGTCGAGCAAGACCTCGATCATGCTGGAAAACGGTGAGACTGATATTGCGATCGGCGTCTCGCCGCCGCTGGAAGTTGGATTCTATCAGAAGCGATTATATCAAGAGCACTTGGTTTGCATTGCCCGGAAAGATCACCCCCGCGTGCGAAATAAGCTTACTGCTAAAGAATATCTCGCAGAGAGACATATTATCATTTCGCCCCCGGGCACTAGTCATTGGGTACTCGAGAAATCACTGAGCGAAGCCGGTATGCAACGCAAAGTGGCTGCCCGTACTCAAAGCTATCTCGGAGTGGCTAATGTCGTGGCGACTACCGATCTCATCGCTACAGTGCCTCGTAAGCTGGAGGAGTATTTTGTGGCTAACGGACCCATCCAAATTCTTGAAGCGCCACCAGGGTTACCGTCCTATGTGATGCGGCAGTACTGGCACGAACGCTACCTACGCGACCGCCACAACATCTGGTTGCGAGGGGTCATATCCGACCTATTCACGCGGTGACCAGAGCTCTGCAACGGGGCATCATTAATAATTTTAATGTTGTGTATTAAATTAATGCTAAAGACAGAATAATGCGGGGCAACTATCATGGGCACATCCAGGATCCGGATCCGGTGTAACTCAATCAGACTTCCAGAGAGGATGATATGTCTGCGATTGCTCCCAATAAAGCAGCGAGCGAAACGTTGCTTTCTATACGGCGTGTTGGTGTTTTTCTCGGTGCCGAGATTTCAAATATTGATTTATCACAGCCTTTCGATGAACCCGTCATTGACGCACTTCGACAAGCACACGCCGAGCATGGTGTTCTTATCTTTCCTAATCAGAAGATTACCTCTGAACAATTCATGGCCTTTGCTCGGAATTTCGGAGATCTAACGGTTCATCCTTTCTCTAATAGCACGGAGGAGCGACCTGAGTTGATCATTTACGATAACAAAGAGGCCAATCCACCGGGGTCAACGGATATTTGGCATACCGACGAGACATTTAGAGAAGTGCCCCCGATGGCCACGGCACTGTGCTCGAAGATCGTTCCCGAAGTAGGTGGCGACACAGCGTTCGCCAGCATGACGGCAGTCTATGAAGGGCTTTCCACCAAGATGCAGAACTTCATCTCGGGTCTCGAAGCTGTTCACGATTTCAAGCCCTTCAAAGCCTTGTTTCCGAAGACTAAGGAAGGGCTTGCTAAGCTGCGTCAATACGAGGATTTATACCCGCCGGTTACGCATCCTCTGGTTACTGTGCATCCTGTCACTGGGAAAAAAGTTCTCTTCGTCAACCCCCTGTTTACACTGTATATCAAGGGGATGTCGGAAGATGAGAGTAGAGTTTTGCTGGAGATGCTATACCGGAAAACCTATATCCATGAGTATCAGTACCGGCATCGCTGGGAACCTAACATGGTTGTGATCTGGGACAATCGCGGAGTGCAACATTCAGCACTGCACGACTATTACCCACAGCGGCGAATGTTAGAGCGGGTGACCATTAAAGGCACCAAGCCGATTGCTGCAACCGAGCCGGCCGACCCGGCAGATACCCAGAAATTCCTGATGCCGCCCATCACTGCATTTGAACGGGTGCGCGCGAAACGTCAGCACGAACTGTAGAAACTTGAGCATTATCGAGTAGGGTGAAGGGTTACCCCCCCCAGCCCTCTCACACCACCGTATATGCGGTTCCGCATACGGCGGTTCAGTTGACACGCTGGAGGTGGGCCACGGTCTCATAGATCGAGACCAGCCCGAGTCGCTCGAAGTAGGCGTTCGCGAACGCCTGCTGCATATGTGAAGCCCCCCGCATTCCACCAAGGTCCTCGACCGTTGACGCTGGATTTCCATGCCCGCTCAGGACTGAGACCCCGACCAGCGACTGGCGCTTCCTTGTTCCCGGTCGTTTCTATTGTCGCCATAGCAGGCAACGCAGCCGACGGCGCACCCAACCGTCAAGGCACAGCGAAAGATGCAACGGCTGCAGATGCAGCCGGTGCAGTCATGAGCCGGGAGCCGAAAGGCCATCGGTTCGGCCCTCAGGGCCGGCCACGTGGGGCCAGGATCGGTCGCTCTGATCGCTGAAAAGTCTGCCTCGGCACCCGAACAACGATCACAGCAGACCTTCTCGGACCCCGCTGGAGTTATGAAACAGTCTCATCGAGGCCCTGATCGATGACTTCTCGTCATTTAGCTAGCGGACGTGGTTCATCTGTTGGGGTTTAACAAGAACACCATCTAACGCATCTTCCAGCGTCAGGGCTGGCACGTCCGCAACATCTCGCTGGTTGTAGGCTTCGGCTCCTAGCGCCGCCCACGTTGGCGCACCTTTGCTTGGATCACTTGAATGCCTGCCGAACCGGTCTTGCTTCATCAGCTTGCTGCTCATTATCTGAGCTTCCATAGACCTGCGCGACCAGTTTTTTCTCCTGAAAGTCGACGATAGGCCCGCTTGGTCGATCTCCTTTCAGAGTGACGCGTTCCATTCTGCGACGTGCAGGGATATAGTCGCGACATGCATAGTGCTGGGTAGACCGATTGTCCCACAGCACAATGGCGTTCGGCCACTTCTGCCATTGGAATCGATATTGGATTTCAGGCATATCGACTTGCCTGTGCAGCACATCCAACAATGCGGCAGACTCATGATCGCTGAGCCCCTTAATGCCTATGGTGAAAAGTCGATTTACGAACAGGGCTCGGCGTCCAGTAGTGGGGTGTATACGTACAATAGGATGAGAAATTCGAGGAAATTTATCTTCAATTTCTCTAAGCTTCTGCCGTGCCTCGGGAGTGTCCGCGAACACCTTGCGAAAAGGAACGAAATCGTGGATAGCCTCAAGACCCTCAATATGCACCTTCATTCGATCACTGAGACGATCATATGCAGCAGTCATACTAGCAAAGAGAGTATCCCCTCCCAACTCTGGACAGATCGTTTGGCGCAATACCGTAGCTAGGGGAGGAGTCGACCTAAAAGTTTCATCGCTATGCCACACATCTGTCGCTAACGGCTCATTTTTCCCATGATTATCTAAGATGATAAGTTCCGGAAGCTCAGGCACATTGGGCGAGAACGGATGAATTGATAGCTCTCCAATCTGACGTCCAAAAGCGACAAAGTCTTCCACCGGCCCTACCTGATCGGGCACGACAAGAAGCTCGTGCTCATCCAACGCATCACGAACAACCTGGACCTGTTCGCCGTTAAGACGTTTGCGGATGTCTATACCCGTAATCTCTGCTCCAAGGCAAGGTCCGATGCGTTGAATGGTCAACCCACACGAGGTGTAGCGATTTGGCTTTGAGTGCATTTTAAGGCTTCCTGCAAAAATATATTAAAGCGTTTGTTACTGAGGCTTGATATCTGCGCGTTCGACCGCTGCGCCCCATTTCCTGTAATCATTCTCAAGGGCTTTTGCTAGCTCTTGCGGAGTTCCACCTATCGGATGCATGCCGAGCGATCCAATTCGTTCCTGCGTTTCGGGAGACTTCAAAAGAGCATTAAGTTCTTGGTTCATACGCTGAACGATCTCCGGAGGTGTACTTGCAGGCACCAACACCGCATTCCAGAAACTTGCGTCTGCGCCAGTCACTCCTTGTTCACTAAGCGTTGGAATGTCTGGATAATTAGGTAGACGTTCCGGTCCGGCAACTGCAAGCAGACGGAGCTTTCCTTCCTTTGCGTGCGCAGCAAGTGCGCTAATACCGTCGAACACAAGGTCCACTTGACCGCCAAGCAGCCCCATCATCATGGGCCCACTCCCGGTGTATGGGGCGTGGACCATCTCGATATCGCTGGCGTTGGAGAAAAGTTCTGCACAAAGATGGGCGGTCGTCCCCGTGCCAGGACTTCCATAGGTCAAACCGCCGGCTCGTGTTCTCGCCAGTTCCTGAAGTTCTTGCACAGAAGAGACGCCAAGATCGGAACGTACGGCAAGCACCATGGGAGCGCTAGCAACCTGTATTACCGGTGTCAGATCGCTCTTGAAGTCGTAGGCCAGCGACTTATACAAATACGGGGGTATGGTGAGATTGGCGCTCGTGGCAAATAGCATCGTTCTACCATCTGTCGGAGCTCTTACCGCGGCGGAAACCGCTATGGTTCCCCCTGCTCCGGGGCGGTTGGTCGGAACGATGCTTGTATCGAGCGCTTTTGCTAGCCCGTCCGCAATCAAACGGGCGACTGTGTCGTTTGGGCCGCCCGGTCCAAACGTGATGAGCATGGTCAAGGGCTTCTCAGTCCACGCTTCAGCGTAACTGGTATGGGCCCATATAGTGGATAGTGGTGTGATCACTCCGATCGCTATGGCTTTAAGGATCTTTCTGCGCATGATGTCTCCTCCTGACACTACTGCCGGTTAAACAACGAACACACTTTAATTACGATAAGTATGATGTATAATACCTATCATAAATTCTGAACCTCCTACGGTCAAGGAACAAATGTGCCTAATGGTAACAATGAGAAGTTGGGAATACAGTCTGCAGAAGTAGCCGCGGAGTTGCTTTCGGCGCTGGCAGACCTAGACAAACGTGCACCCTTAAAGGACGTAGCGCAGAGAGCAGGACTCCATCCTGCCAAAGCCCATCGATACTTGGTCAGCCTCGTACGTACCGGACTGGCGGCGCAGGATTTGGCAACAGGTCACTATGGCTTGGGCCCACTTGCAATGAGAGTTGGACTGGCGGCCCTGAGTCAGAACGACGTCGTAGGAATCGCAACGGAGCATTTGGCAGTCGCCAGGGCTAGTCCCGCCTATAGCGTTTTGCTCTCCATCTGGGGCGGCCACTGCCCCGTTATTGTTCGTCGCTTAGAGGATGCGCGCAGCCCGGTCTATCGCAATGCAAGCGTAGGGTCGGGTTTACCACTCTTCAATTCGGCAACTGGGCTTACCTTCGCCGCTTTCCTTCCAGGTTCGCACGTCGAAGCCCTGCTAGCAGAAGAGGTGCAGAGGATACCGAACGCATCTGTTGCTCAAGAGTTTGTCGACGATCGAATGAGCGCCATCATCGACGTTCGCCAAAAAGGTTTTGCATGTATCCGCGGAAGCTATGTTGCCGAAACGGCATCGTTGGCCGCTCCTATCTTTGACCTCGACGGGCACGTCACCGCAGTAGTCGCTGTGGTGGGACGCTCCGTCGAATTAGCAGGCGACTCAGCCTCCGATGTTGACAAGTTACTCACATGCACCCTTCAGATCACGAGGGCAATTGGGGGAAAGGTCTACTCTCCCAATGCAGGATAAGTCATAGAGCGGACGAACCCGAGTACACCGATACAAATGGCTCGGCAGCAACGTGGCATTTTCTCTATTGCGTTACGATACCTAATACCTCCTCCTGTCCTGAGGCTGGAACTTCCAAGCCACCAGACTGGAACTAACGTGGGCAGTAGAGGGCGGATGTCGGCTACGTTACCAAAAAATTCCTCGAGATTGATCGCCAGGTCTTTGGCAAATCGCACCACCCCGAGTAGCATCTAGCTGACCACTATACCTTACGTTGACATGGTGGACTGTCCCAGATCACTCGGCTGTTCGTTGCTGTCCTTAATACGAATGATGGTGAGAAGTTGCCACTTTTCGACCGCCGAGAAAATTTAGGAATCGCCACGCTAAAGCAAGGCACTGTTCGTAAGTTCGAGGTGAGTACTCGACTTCCGCAATTTGGTCACGGCATTACCAAATTTCAAGGTTTTCAACCGACTGTATTACTTTGGCATCAGAGAGGGCCTAAAACCTGCCCCATCCGCCAAGCGGTTGGGGCCCCGCCAATGTAGACGCCCCTCGCTTTGCTCGAACCCCTTAATGGCTTTAAGGGCCAAAAAACGGCCCTTAAAGCCTCCACACAGTACGCACCTACGGTTCTGCGATATATCCAATTGATTTTTAAAGATAATTTTTTTATGCATCGCGGAATTCTGTGCCACGAAAATGGCCACGAAACGAAGCTCTCTCATAGAGAGAATCTGTGGCACACGGCGTGGCCCATCTATCCCCCATGCGCGCTTATCCCTCTTTACCCGCACTTATCCCTTCCTTATCCGCGCCCATTCGCACTTATCTGTACTTATCCGCATTTATGCGCATTTATGCACACTTATGCGGCGCTTATGCATGCTTATCCGTCTATATGTCAAAACTCTCCCAGGAGATGCCGGTCCATCCATAACTGTCAGTCAGGCAGGCCCACCAAGCGCCTAACGCCCCATTTCTAGCGCGGCCATCCTTTCTGTTTTGCTCATGTCAGGACGCTCTTTCGTCATGGCCGTTGGTGATTTACGGCGTGGATCGATTACATTCTGGTGAGACGGTTTGACATTCTTTTGGTTCCTTTCTATGCCAATCTCAAGTGCCGTCCGCTTAACGGATTTCTGAGATATCGCCGTTGGTAATTTTGCTCTGTTGTCAGTATAAATTACTGCCGACTCGCGCCCTCGAGATACGGCTACGTAATACACATCATCTTTGGTCGTAAGACTTTTGGTTTCCGCGTTGATCATGACTCGCTCATAAGTCATGCCTTGCGCCGAGTGGACTGTGGTCGCGTAGGCTAAATCCAAGTGCAACCGTCGGTCTGTTGGCAATGTGATTATTCTGCCTTCAAAAGACAATTCTATCGATTTCTCATTTATGCCGACCACTCTCATTCGATTGCCATTGGCAATATCCTGCTTTGCGAAGTTTCGTGTAGCCCGGACCCAGTCTCCCACCGAAATCTCATGATTCTCACTTTTGTACACTGACGATTTTTTAACTTGAGCTGGATTGAACTGTATTAGCTTGCCGCCAGCCGATCGAACGCTTAACTTGTTGCCTGGCCCGTTATCAACCACAAGATACGTTTCACCCTGCTCTAATCCTATTAGTTTGTAATCACGCTCAGGTTGGATCACATCCCCTGTTGTAAAGTATTTTGAGTGCCGGCGTTCTACCTGGGTGGAATCGTGGCGTATCAAGAGGTCGAATTTTTTGCCAGTCCCTTCCAGATTCAACGCCTTTCGGATCTCCTGATTGATTGTCTCCCGTGATTGATTCGTACCGGTCACCACCAGAGTCTCGTTGCGTACCGTTTCGGGCAGCGCGGCGTAATCCCTGGCGATCATGGCGTAACGGACGTCACGGCTTCTGATCGCATGCACTTGGTTGACCAGCGAGAGGGAGGCCGCAGGCCGACCACCGGCAGCCAGTTCAACTGCGCGCCGAAGCTTTGCAACTTTTTGGCGGACGATCTGGGTCATGTACGCGGTAGCCATGCCAGCGTTGATCAATTGCGAGAAGGGCGCGCCGGCTTGGATCGCTTTGGTTTGCCCGCGATCACCCAGCAAGATGGATCGCGCGCCCTTTTGCTCCACGAATCTCATCAAGCGAACGGCATCCACCGCCGGCATGACACCTGCTTCATCGACAATCACAATAGTCTTGTTGTCGACCTGGAATCGATCCTTGTTGCATGCGTATAGCATCGATGCCACTGTGCCAGACTCCACCTCCAGACCCCTCAGTTCGCGGGCCATGTTGCCGTAAGGGGCTACGGCCACGACCGTGTAACCCTGTTCCTGAGCCAGGGTGATCATGTGCTTGAGCATATGGGTTTTACCGGTGCCGGCATGCCCCTCAACACCCGCGAAGCGATTTGTTGTGCGGAGGATATGCTCCACGGCATCCCTCTGGCCAACGGTGAGTGACGTCTCAGCCATCCGTTGTCGCACCACGTCGACGTCCAGGACCGCCTCGACAGCATTTCTACCTGCTCTCTCCAGCGCCAAGATTGCCTGTTCGCGGCGCCGGTGTTCGACCGTTGTCAACTCCGTTGGCTCCGCCACCAATCGTCCTTCCCGGATTCCCTGCATGACGCATGCATTCGCGGCGGCTTCCGTCAGGTTGACGTTGGCCACCATGTGCATGGCCCATTCACGGTGAGTCAGCGCAGGAAGTGTTTCGTCACTAGCGCTCCTGTAGCGGGTTTCACCGTGGACTAAGTGGCCACACGCTTTACGTTTTGAGACCGCTGCATGGATCTGAGAGATAGTCGCTTTGCCGCCCGCATGTTTGAGCGCAGTCACGATCAAGTCTTTCTCCAACATCACCGAATTGCGTTCGGTGAGATGGCTTACCGTCCAGACCACCGCCGCGTCGGCGATCTCATGTGGCGTGCTCTGAAGCTGCACGGAAGGCGTGCCAGTTTCCTTGCCTGGGCCTGCCCACTCTCGCCTTGAGAAATCCATCCCGAGCTCCGCGGCTTGAACCTCCCACGCAGACCGCAACTCATCGCGCGACCTATCCTGAGTTTTGGACTGACGAGTCGCCAAGTTCGCCCGCTGCTTCTGATCGGGTGAAGCCGTCATTCGAGTCAGTCCATGAGCCTGCAGATGGGCTTCGATCTGCTGAGATCGCTTAGAGAATCCTTCAATCTGATCACGGGAAAAGTGTGCGAGCTCGATGTTCCCTCGTTCGTCCCACCGCAACTGATAACCCGCCACCTGCAGCCCTGCGGCCAATTCCATCATGTACTGTGCGTCGTACTTGGCTTTGCTACGAAACAGCTCGTCGTTTTGTAGCGCTACCCATTTCCCGTCCGCACGCTGGGTCAGGTTCATGAACACCGCGTGGCTGTGGAGTTGCGGATCCGGTGGCGCGCCAGGACTCGGGCGTGCCGTCTCGTGTCGAAAACTCGCGGCAATGACATTGCCGGTGAGCTCCACGTGGCTCTTGCCCTGCACCTTCATGCGAGCTCTGGCATCCTTCTCCATGTGCTCGATGGTCCTGGCAACCGCGGCGTCATGGATTGCGATGATCCGAGCATCCTTGCCCACCAACGCCTGCAGCGACACCGACTTAGGTGCCGAAAATGTGAAGTCCACCCCCGAGCGGCTCTTGCTACCGCCAGGAGTCGTGTCTGCTCGGGCCTGGCCCGGCGCGATTTCACCGCGAAGCAACCGAAGGAAATCCTCAACCTGGACCTCGCCGGAGAGCCCAAGACGCGCGGCGCCATTGCCGTGCCAGGTACGCGCTTCGTCTTCCTTGCTGTAGTAGTCATCCTTTTGATCAGAGTAGTAGTGGGCATGGTCCTTGGCGGCACTGCTGTGAAGGATCTTGGCGGTCAGCATATGTCTTTAGCAGAATTGTCATCATGACTTATCAGTTCGTGGCGCAATGTTCTCGCCACGAACTGGAAAGGGGCGTGAATAATGGGTAAATGGCACGGTGCGCTGATTTTCACGAGTTGGCGATTAGCTGTTTCCAGTCTTCACCACCGGGCATACGCTCAAAGGCTTTTACGCTGCTCTTGTACTCATAGAATGGCTGTTTGATCTTTGCAATCGGCAAATTGCCTGCGAATGCCACATACCCGGTCAGTTCCGGAAGAGCCGCGATTTGTGAGGGCGTCACTATCCTCTCGACGGTTCTTTGGACACGAAGGCTGGGACTGGTCCCTCTTGCGCTAAGTCCCATCGAGTAATCATCTCGTTCGACTTCATGCTCGCCCAGGCTTTTGCTCATATCGTCAGCTGTTTGCGGGTCGGTCTTGGCCCCGCCCAAGACCACCAGGCTACGGAAGCTCGCCCGAATGGTTTGTGCGGATTTTTCGCCATAGATGTCGGCAAGCTGTGAAGTGGACTGCAGCCCCGCGACGATACGTAGACCGTGTTTACGACCCTTGGTGAGAGCGTCCAGCAGGCTGGGGAGCTTCTCAAGGGACGCCAGTTCATCGATCAGCAGCCAGACCCGGCGGGTACGGCTCTCGGGCAGCGAAAGGATCGAGGTGCAAAGGACGTCCACCCAGGCCGAGAGCAGCGGCTTCATGGCGTCCTTCATGTCTTCCCGCCAGGTGACGAACAGGTTGCCGCCGGCGGGATCGTCCAGCCAATCCCGCAAACTGAAGCGGCCGGCCGGCATGTGGACGTGTTCCGATAATTTGTTCGACAGCACAAAGCGGGCACTAGACAGCGCTTTGCTGGCCTCGCTGGACCCCGCAAACAGCGATTCCGCGACCGTGCCCTCCAGGAACTTGCGCAGGTCCTTGGGGTCGGCGATCGTGCACCACTTAAACAGCTCTTGGATGGATGGGCTACCCATCGTCGCTAACTTGCGCGCCGTTTCGCGCAGCAACAAGCGGCCGAAGTCATTCCACTCTTCGGCTTCGGCAGTCTCTCCGCGCGGCACCATGGACAACGCAAAACGCTTCCAGTCGTAATCCTCACGAATCTCGTTGAAAAACGACCAGCCCTGTGTCCGAGCGTCGTAGGGGTTCAGCACCTTGTCGCCAGGCCGCAGGAACTTGCTCAGCAGATCGCCGTTGGGATCGACCGCGACGATACGATCCCCACGTCGCAACGCTGAGAACACCAAGGGGCGCAGCAAAGCGGACTTACCCGATCCGGTGGCGCCGTTGATCATCAAATGCAACGTCTCTACGCCCGAGGGCATGGGCAAGCCAGCCACCTCGATCTGCGACTGGCCGGGCTCCTCGCACTGCGCACGGAGGGCTTTCATCGATACGATTTTGCTGCCACGAAGCCAACGCTTGAACCGAGCCCCTTCAAAAGCAGATTCGCCCACGCGCATGAGGGCTACGGATGCCACGAGGGCAAGCAAGAACCCTGCCGCCAAGGCGCCCAACAAGCGTGGGGTCTCCAACGTCAACGGTGCAAGCTTGGCCACTTGGACGATCTCTCGCCCGCCGGTGGAGCGATACACCAGATCCTGGGCCATGAGAAACCACGCGATCAACGGGAGAACCACGAACAATAACGGCACCAACCGGCGCCGAGTATCGGGAGCGAGCATCAATTCACCTACCAGGTCAAGTACAGCGCGAAGGAGCCGAGCAGCCCTCCGGCAACGCCGGCCACTCCGCTCAGCAAAAGAGCGCGATGCCACAGATGGAAAATGGAATGTTGAAGCGAATGCGCCGCTGCGACGGCGTCACGCACCGTCTGCTGGACGCTGGAAGTCGAGTCGCGCATGGCCGCTTCGCATTGGCGCCTCAGATCCGGACCAGCTTCCGCGACCAATCGACGAGTCTCTTGCTGTGCAGCTTCAAGTTGCTCGATGGACTGTTGAAACAGCACGGCGGACTCGTGCAGCCGCTGGACCAACTCGTGTGATTCTCCGAGCACATCTCGGTACAGCGCTTCCATTTTTGTTTGCGGGTCGGCGGCCATGTGTCACTCCATCAACGCATTGAACGCGATTGAAAATTGTCGCTCTACGGGGCCGGCCAACGATTGCAAGAGTCGTTTGTCGACCAGGCGTGATCGCTCGTCGATGTCCTCGGGATCCAGTGCCCGAATCAGTGCGCGGTAATCCGTCGTATCGCCTAGCACATCAGCCAAGCTCATTCGACGGCTCGACAGCAACTCAAAAATCTCGTTTTCGTAAACCTTGACGCGCTCGTCAAGATGAAAAATTGGTTCTTCCTCATGAAATTGGAAGACCCCCTTGAACTCCTCATAGATATCTGACTCCACTCGATTGAACAACAACCGAATCTTGCCCGATGGCACGCCGACGGCGCCCAACGCCCGTGCCGTCTGGATCGTTTCGCGCTGGGCTTTTCCCGTGGCGACGACTGGCAACACGAAACGATCGATCTCCTCGTGCGAAGACTCGTACTGAGTCATGCAGGCGAGAAAGTCCTCGATATTGGAAGCCCCGACGTCCACGATTGCAGTGTCAACGGCCAGCAGCGCCCGGTAGAGCTGGCCAAATCGGTTACCTCGCAATTTTTCGATCTCTAGGCCAAGGTCGGCTGCGGTTTCATTGGTTGACTCGATGGCAAAGATCGTCGGATTCCCCATGCGTGGTGCCAGCAGGTGCGAGGCAACGGTGGTTTTACCAACGGATCCGGAGAAGTTCAGTGCTGCGATTCGCATGATTTACACCTTCTTGGTTGATGGACGATTGAAATCAAGGTTGATGCTTTTTCGTCGTGCCTCACGAATTGCTTCTCTCGGATCAATCGGAATGGAAGAGTTAATATCTTTATCTTGAGAATTTCTTATCTCTATTGGATTTTCCGTCAAATTTAGTTTTTTACGTCTTCTGGGTTTCACCACAACTCCTTTCTCACGCCGAATGATCTGGAGATCTCTTCGGAATTGTGAGAGCGTCATGGAAATCCCGTTTGATCTCAGGACTGCCAGTGCTTCACTTTGCGTTATCCCTGCATTGAGTTGCGACTCCAGCACATTGAATAGCTCTCTGATGGCATTTCGCCGACTGCTGAACGAGGACGAGGGTTTCAACGCATTGAGTTGTTGGATGACGCTTTCTTTCATGTCGCAAGCCATTAGATTCTCCCTGGCGAGTTCAAGTCTCTGCCTTCTTTCGTCGACGACGTACAGGAATGCCCTTTTCACGTCGTATGGCATAGAGTGCGATACGAAACTGCACCAAGGTCATCGAAACGCCATTGGCCTGCAGCACTCTCAGCACATCCAGATGCGACGAGCCGATACGCAATCGAGCCTCGATGTCGTCATACAACTCGCGCAGGATGGCTTCATGTTCACGAGCGGTATTCGGTGGCGTGAGTCGGCTCAGATCCTCCCGAAGCCGTTGTTTGTTAATCGTCATTTTTTTATTTCCAAGAATATCGAATTTATTACTGGATGACAGAGGGGCTCCGGGGATACCCCGGATTCCGGGGGGAGCCGGCGCTAGGCGCCGGGGGGCCGGTAGGCCCACGGGGGGTCGGAGGCGCGGCCGCAGGCCGGCCAAGGGGGCGGCTGCCCCCGCGCCTGGTACAGCAAGACGAGCCACGAGGCGGTCAGCCGCGCAGTCGGGCGGTGCGTATCGTTGGGGGTCTACTTTTCCCCCGCCATAGGTGGGGGACTCGATTCCAGGGGGAGGGGGAGCCGCCGCAACGCGGTGGGGGAACCCCGCAGGGGTGCCCCTTGCCTGGAGCCGTGATCAAGCCAGTTTGCTTGGTCGGCATCGGGAGCCGTCAGGGACGGGGGTTATCCCCAACTCGCGCGCACCTCTTCTACTTATCTCTAATCTTTTATATATACCTAATACCTATTGTGTCCCGTTTTTGGGCCTGGTTCCGGTCCCGTTTTTGGGACTGGTCGACCGCCGTAAATGGGGTTTTCCAGAGCCAGCCATCCGTTCGTCCATTCGTTATCCACAGGCCAGCGAACGGTGTGAGGAGGCAGTCCCGCTAGCCGGATCTCTTGGTCCAGATGCCGCTGGATGCGATCTTTGAAGTGTTCCAGACGCTCACCTGGCAAGGCGGAATGGATGCCCAGTTGCAAGGCTTTTGCCTGCATAGACGCCTCGTTGCGCCACCAACGTTCGTCGTCGACTCTACGGCTTCGGTGTACCAGTGCGTCGTTCTCGCGCAGCACCCAGAGTCTCCAGCGACCCTCCCAATCATCACTTGTCGCTTTGGCGCCCGTCTGGCCTCGACAATACGCGTGGAACACCGATGCGACCCGGTCCACTTTTGCCCTGTCCCACCCAGGACGGTTTTGTAGAGCCCACACCTGCCAGTGCTCGGGTAGTTGCCACGTCTCGGGCAGGCGGCTGCCGTTCCATGGGCAATCACTCGTGGTAGACGTTTCCCCCACGATGGCAGGTCGCTGCAGGGGAAAGGAGCGCACCTTGCTGACGTTCTTCGATGTCGACCGAACCTGGGCCAACGAGTCCGTCGTTAACGTCGGCGCTACCGCGGGCGAGCGAGATGACACGGTCTGCGTAATATGCGAGGCCACCACTTGTTTGCGCAGAGCGTCTTGATCTTTGACGTCACGCCGTAATGCTGCCCGCATGATCTCCAACGCTGCGGCTGGATTCAGCGCGGTTTCCGACGCAGGTTCCGACGGCGGATCAGTCGGCACGTTTGTGTGGCGATCTTCATGCTCCTGTAACGTGGCCGTCACCGCATTGACATCTATCTCGCCCAGCCCTTTGATATGCTGATGCAGCCAGGTTTTCGCTTGTCCGACATCGATTTGTGGCCAAGCCGTCTTGTAGTCGATTTCATAGACTGGGATTTGCTTGTTAACTCCAGCTTTCTTGCCCGTTGCTTTCAAGATTCCCTGGGAGCGCAGCGCATCGATCGCACTGACAACTGTCTTTCGATTCAGTGATGTTGCGGCCACCAGATAGCTGATCGAAGCATGGGTTTCCCAGCATTCTTCGTGCGGTCGTACGAGGTGGGCGAGTATCAACAAAATGAATTTGTTTGACGAACGACGAATATCTTGATGCAGGGACCAACTGACAGCTTTGACGCTCATGACGACTCCGGAAACGGGCGACAACAGTCCGCACCGCATTCGCGGCGGGACTGGCAGAAACAAGGAAAAGGGGAAATCGGCCCAACAGGGCCTCAGAGATCAGCGCGAGGGGATGCGCATCAGCGCATTGCTGTTCTCGGTGAGTTCGATTGTTTTGACGTCGTCGATAGTTAATGGAGTCGCCGGAGTCAAGCGGTACTTCAAACGATTGCCCGGAAGGATCTCGTGCGATATGTATTTGTCGTGCGCCAGGTCTGCAATGCCGCCGAGAACTTGCGTCATTCTCAGTGCGGTGTAGTTGCGCAGGGCCTTGATCTTGATTTGCCCTGTCAATTCAGGACTGTCGATTTGTGCAGCTAACGCGAGCAGGATCATCTTCGTTGCCGGCACTTTCAGCGGTGTGCTAATTGCCCATTGCACGGCAGCTTCTACATGGACATCGGAGGCGGGGGGAATGGATTTGTCAGTCATGGCTCAATAGCCCACTCCCTTGGCGTGAGCGATCGACACGGCAAGAGTCGTGAGGCGCAAACGTGTAAGAAGCGGAGTCCCAGCGGGACACCATGAGGTGGGACTGCAACGCGGTATGGTCACCGCGTGATTGCCCGTTGGCAGGGATCAACAGGTAAAGTTGGCGCCTTGGCGGACGCCGAGCATCAGAGTCGGATTCGACAGTTCAGATGTTCACCGGACTGCCGTACTTGCAGCAGTTGGTCGGCCGCCAAGTGCCGAAGGCCAAGTTCGAGCTCTTGGGGATGCAGGTCGGTAAGCAGGAGAAGGTCTGTTTGGGGTATCGATACGGACCACTCGGGGCCCGGCCCGTGGGCGAACGCCGCCAGCGTGCTGAGTACGCGGCGATCAATCCTGGACAGATGAGGGACCGAGAGCGCCTTCTCCAGCGCGTAGGGATACCCGCTCATCGCAGAGCCTCCACGCTGCGAGCGTACAGTGGGTCGAAAAAGACCTCCCGCACGTGCCGACGCTCCAGGTACAGCACGACATCCAACGTCCGCAACAGCAATTGCCTCAAGGCCGGTAGCTCCAACGTCCGTCCGACCGGCGATTGCTTGACCAACAAGCTGACACGGTCGAAGGTATCGGCCGCGGAGTTGGCATGTGTGGTGGCGATGGAGCCCGGATGGCCCGTGTTGAGCGCCGTCAGATATTCCCATGCCTCATCGCCGCGAAGTTCAGCCAGAAACAACCGATCGGGCGACAAACGCATGCACGTGGCAATGCAGCGTGTCGCGTCCACCCGGCCGGCGCCGTGGCCATAGAGCAGGTTTACCTGGTTGGGATGGTTTGGCAGGAACAGCTCGCGCACGTCCTCGATCGTGATGAGGCGTTCGGCCGTAGGCACCCGCTCGATCAGCGATCGGGCAAAGGTGGTCTTTCCGGATCCGGTGGCGCCGGCGATGATGATATTGCGGCGTCGTGCGATGCACGCAAGCAAGAAGGCGGTCCACGCCCCTTGACGCTTGAGCTCGAGGAGCTCGAGGTCTTCGTGTGACAAGCGCAGGTGATCGCTACGAGCGGCATGAGTGTTGGCCTCCTCGGCGTTGAGCTGATGAAAGGAGACATCGCGCGTTGCGGCAAAGGCGCCTTCTGCCGCCAGTTCCTCCAGGGTCTTGACGGTGGCCATGTGCTTGCGAATGGCCAGGCTGATGCGCCCATCGGGCAACACGGGTGGTCGAACGATCTGCACGCGCTCGCCCCCCGGCAGCACCGCTGACGTGAGCGGACCCGTTCCGAGGCCGTTGGCGGTGATGACGGCATTGGCCAGTGCCTGGAGATAGCCGAGGCCGATCCCACCAGACACATGGGATTGCCAGTGGGCCGCCCCCTTGGCCAAGACAACGTCCGGTCGGTCGATCACGATTTCGGTGACCTCGGGGTTGTCCAACCAAGGTCGAAGCCGTTGCAGCAACTGCGTAAGGACGGCGGTTTTATCGGCGTCCAGGGGTGCTGAGGGGGGGCTATGCATCAAGGCGTCTCCTCGCGCGCATACACGCTACTGAAGTCCAGGTCGCGGGCCACCATGACGGCGATCAGATCGCCTTGGTTGGCGTACAGCGTCGGTGGGATATCCACTGTGCGCTCCAGGACGGTTGAGATGGCGTCCTGCGCGCCGCTCGTGGTGTTGTTGAACTGCATGCCGCTATCGCGGCTGGAACGGCTGGATATCCATTGCCCCAGGTCACCGAGAATGCTGACGAAGACGGCGCCCTGGAAGCGCTCCCAGAAATGCGTGTCGACATGGCCACCAAGCCCCGCTTCGCCCAAGGGGCCAACGCCAGGCGAGTCGAGCGCCACCACCACGCCCCTGGGGCTCTCGGCACGGGACCAAGCCACGAAGATCCTGGCCTGACCTTGCGACAGTCCGCCTTGCTGATAGCCCGTCAAACGCGTGCCGCGATCCAGCACGACCGTCGAGCCATCGGCCGAGTAGATGTCGCTTGGCACTTGGCACGTGACCAGTCCGGACTGTGTCGTCACCAGGCGGGTGAGCAGGACGCAGTCAATCACACTGCCCTGGGTCAACAGGTGGCTCCGGTTGTGCAGCCGCGATGCGACGCTCGATTGCATTCGTAGCGGCTGCAGTTGCCGCGTGAATTCTGACCCGGCCGGCGAGGTGGACGGCTGGGCTTGCAGCGCAGCCAGGTAGCCCTCGGTGCCGGCGCCCTCCCCTGCGCCGGTCACCTGGGCTGCCCCCCCCTGCAGGCGGCTTTTGAGCCGGCGAGCGCGTAGCGCGACGTCTTGCGGTGAGGGGCCCTGGGGCAGATAGCTGGATTCAGGCTCGGGCATTGCAAGCGGAGCCGGGCTTACCACTGGCGCTGGCGGGGGCGGTACCTTCGGTGCCGGCTCGATCTCCGGGAGGCGCAGTCCCGGCAGGTTGTTGCGTATCGTGCCGGTCTCTGGAACGGACTCCCGATCGATGCCGCGCACGACCGAGAGATAGACCACCCCGGCGGCGATCCCGAACGACATCACAATCACCACCACCATGAACGCTCTCATGCCGGGTACATGGCGGCGCTGGCGTTGCAGTTGATCAGGGTCTCGCTCACCCTCGATCTTGGCCAGCTCCGCTTGGGCATCAATGGTTTTTTTGCCAAACCCCATTACGGTCTCTCCTGCGATACCAGGGCGTCGTTCTGGAGCACCAGGAACGCATCGCCACGCGAGAGCAGCCAGCGCGGTGCCACCCGATCCAGGATGGCCAAGCTGCCGTGCTCGCCGGCGCGCCGGATCTCTACCAAATGCAGATCCCCGGAGCGATCCTGTGCCCGAATCAAGATCTGATCGGCCGCGCCGGGCTCGTTGGCGAATTGCAGCCAGGTGCGCTCTCCGTCGTCCCAGGCGTAGAGCGGCCGCAGCCGTATGTCGCCCACAACGCTGTAGCGCAGGTTGCGTCCGTCGGAAGTGGGCGCTTGCGCCTCGGGCTCCTTGGGCGCGACAGCTGCTGGCGGCGTCACCTCGATCATGGCGACGGTTTCGGCGGGGATGTTGTTCTGCATTGTGATCTGCCCCGGTATCGGGGCTTCAGGGTGCGGCACTGCTGCAAGGGCCGGATTCGGGGCGGCTTCGGCTGCCGGCGGGGCAGGTTCGGCCGGCACATGCGCGAGGGCGGCATCAAGCGCGGGCATGCCGATCTCCGTGGAGGCGGATTCGATGAGTATCGGGGCATCGCCGGGCGTCCCATCGTTGTGGATCGACAAGACCCGATCACCAAAGCGCAAATGCCAACGTTCGGCCACTCGGTGCAAGACCATAAGATCCAGCCCTGGGCCGCCAACGTGGTGATTCACCAGGCGCTCCTGGCCATCGGGGCCGACCAGATAGGCCACAGGCAGTTCTTGGCCAGGACCAAACTGCAGGACCGTCTGACGGCCATCATCCCAGGCCGCCATGGGAGCCAGGCCGATATCGCCCGACATGGTGTAGCCGCGCCAGTTCACCACCGGCACAGGCTTGGCCAGCGCCTCCCGCCGTCGCTCTTCCCGCTCGCGTTCGGCTCGGGCCTGGGCCTCCTGCTCGGGATAGCGAAACTCCAGGCGATAGACTGCCTTCGCGGCGCGGGAGTCGCGGAAACTCAGCCGGAAGGCATAATTTCTCAGGTTGGTCACGACCAACAAGTTGGTGTCCGCCTGATCCGCCACCGGCTTGAAAAACAGATGGTTCTGAACGGATGACAGCTCGTACGCTTCAGAGTCCCCGAGGGCGTGCGTCACATACTGCTCTCCGGGCGCAAACGTGATCTGCGTCGCCACACCAATGACAGTGTCCAGCTGGACCACGTCAATGGGATCAAAGTCGACAAAGCGAATGCGATGATCACGCTCGGACTGCGTCGGGTCGGCCAGCGCCCAGACGCTGGCTGGCGTCCCCAGGGCGATCGCGCAGGCCAGAGCCAATGCCGCTCGTTTCATCGGCCGGCCTCCCGCTGATGCTGATGTTGATACATTCTGTCTCGCTCCAGCGTCGAGTCGGCTTTCTGCAGATCGACCAGGCCGACACGACCATGGGGATACCGGATTTGTACCTCTTGCGAGCCATGCGCTCTAGGATCCATGTCCAGGCTGCGCCGGCGGTGCAGGATGACGTCTTCACTGTCTTTGAGGCGCTGGAGCACGTGCCTGTCCGTCGTACCGATGATCGGTCCGTCGTAGGTGCCGCCGGGTTCGGCACGGCGCACGTACACATCCCGATCGCCCGCGACCTGCATTTCGCGCCGGCGAGAGTCTTCGAAACGAGCCTCCACGAGCGCGATCATGCGCAAGGCTTGCGGCATGGCCCCCGGCTGTTGCTGAAGTTCGGGCGATGCATGCTCTTTCCAGAGATGCAAGGCTTGTGTGCCGTCCTGCCGAGCGAAATCCTCCAGCTGCTGCTGCAAACTGTTCTGGCCTGCCGACGAGCGATGGACGTCGGCCATGTCGCGGGCCTCGCGAAGCTGTTGGCTCAATTGCTCACGCTCGGCTTGAGAGTGCTGATGATCGGACATGGATTACCTCGACAGGAATTCGGGATCGACCTGATAGGTCATGACTTGAAAGCCGAGCGGGTTGAGCATGGACTCGGCGGTTTTGAGCGGTGCATTGATGTACTGATAGGCGAGCGTGGCCACCAGATGTTCGGGTTGACCGGGCCGGCCATCAACGGGGTCTTCGCGCCGCGAGAACCGCACGACGGCATTCCCTTTGGTGCCCGGCGTAATGGATCGAATGGCGATGTTGTAGCGAGCGTGATTGCGCAGACGTTTATCCGGCGCGGTATCGCCCTGCCAGCGAGCACCGTACTGCCGCTGCACTTCCGGCGAACTCATCAAGCCGCAGGTTTCGTACTGCTGCTGGACTAGCCACCAGTCGTAGCCTTCACACGCTTGCACGTACTCGGCAATGAAATAGCGCGCGATGCGATCGCCATAGTCCTCTACGGCGTCGCCGAGCCGGCTTACATGCTCCACGGCACCGGTGGCATGATCCACGCGCACCACGGCGACCTCTGGCGGTGACTTCAGCGGTGCGAGGCTCGCGACGGCCACCACGCTCAACGCCGAAATGGCGAGCGCTGCATACGTGAGCCGCCATGCCTTGCGACGAGACTCGATGAGCTCTTGGATCCAGGAGCGTTCCAGCCCCCGGGTAGTCTCCAAGTGGGCATCCAGATCCTGGGCACGAACCGCAGGCAGTTCAGAGATGACATCTGTCATGGCGACACCGGCTTGATGAGATTGATCGGGATGCGAGGGCCATCGGGCGCGCTCGGCGGCTGAGGCGGCACGAACGCGCAGGCCGTCATCGACAAGCACAGCGCCAGGCATAGAAGGGTGTGGGTTTTCATTGGCAATAGGAAACCCGCCCGGGCGTCTTGAGACGCCAGGTAACAGGTGTCAATCGAGAGTTGGAATTACCGGAGGAAGCGCAGGGCCGCGGACTTGGCCATGAATGCACCTTGCGAGGCAAGACGGCCAGCCTGGCCGGCGGCGCTGCCGATGTTGGAGCCGAAAGATCCGGTCAAAGTGGAGGCCCAGCCAGGGATCATGTAGAGGATCACGAAGGAAGTTGCCGTGACGACCAGCAAGGCCAGAGCGTGGGATAGGAGGTTCTCAGGCGCTTCGGTCAGCGATTGAGCCAGATGTAGGACCCAGCCAGCCAAGGTACGCAACAACAAGCCGGCGACGATGGCAAAGAACCCCATCAGTAGAAAGAAGTTCATCAACATTGCGACCCATCGCTTGCCCATATCACGGCTGTAATCGAACAGAAACGCAAACAGAAACAGTGGTCCCACTGCGGCCAGGATGCCCACCGCCATCTTGACCAGTGCAATGATGATCACGCCAAGAATCACCAGTGCGGCAATCGCCAACACCATGATCAAGGTAATCAGGCCCGCGACCAGCGCTTTGACTGGTCCCATCAGACCAACAGAGCTGAACAGGTTCGATCCCAAGGTTGCTGCCCCGGAGAGCGACACGTCGAAAAGCTCAGTGAAGTACGCTTCAGCTGACTCCCCATGCGGTGTGCCGCCAATCAAACTCACGGCAAACTCCACCGGTGCCGTGAGAAGGATCTCAATGATGTCGGTCATGTACATGCCACCGGGCAAGGCCAGCGACACGACGATCCCGATCTGTAGAGAGCGCTCCAGAAACTCCATCACGGGCTGCTGGCTCTTGCCGCGCATGATCATCAACGCCTGCCACGTGAAGGAAAGCCACAGGAAGAGTCCAACGAAAGGCGTCGCCAGTGTCGTGGCGTTCTCTGCGACCCGGCCAACTTGCTCAGTCAGGATCGAATCGATCAAACCAAACAGCCAGGCCACCACCTGGCCGGCGACGGGCATCTGAAAGTCCATACTCGCCTCATCGCAGTTGTCTTAGGGGAATCGCTGATGGGTCGAACATCCGCTGGAACAGCTGATCACCCTGCGCCTCGATCAGTTGCTTCTCGGCCTCGTTCATCTGCTGAACGACTTGCAACCTCGCCTGGTCGATCTGGATGTTGCCCAGCTCAATTTGGATGCGGGCCTGCAGCTCGCCGATGGCCATGGGATCTTGTGTCCGGTTGATCTCAGCCTGCAGGACGTCGAGTTGCTCCATGCGTAACTGCAGACCTTCGTTGGCTTGCAGCGCCACGGCGCGGGTGGTCGCGCCCAGACGTTCGATTCGCGACTGCAGGCTCGCCTGGTTCACGCTGAAGTCCGATGTCGATGCAAACCGTTCCTCTCCCATGATGCGATCCACGGACGAATTGAGAGAGCCAACACTGCTGCCCAGACGTGAGTACACGTCCTGGAGGTCCGCGGGGATGGAGCGACGAATCGCCGGGTTGTTGAGAATGTCACCCAGGTTACGAGTCCCTGTGAGCGCTTGCAGCTGCGCATGCGCGGACTCGAGCTGCTGCTTGAGCAACGCTATCTGATCGACATAGCGAGCCAGGGCCTCCAGATGAAAAGCGACCTGACGAGCGGTCGACACCGTGTCATGAACCGGCACCTGGGCGTGGACAGGTGTACCGCCCGCTGTCATGACGAAGGCCACGACGCTGTAGGTCAAGAATCGACGGACTTGTTTCATGCTGACTCCTCCGCGCTGATGCGCTCCAAATATGCGGGTACCCAAACGTCGGGATCGTTGCCAACCTCGGCCATCACGAACTCGACCAGTTGTGCCTGGTCGGCTGCCCCTGAGAAAATGTGCAGCTCTTCAAAGCCGTGCAGATCCAACTGTGCCACGGTGGCGTTCTGGCCCTGCTTGACGAGCATCTTTCGGCTGAACTCGCCAAATCCACGCATCGTCTCGAATTCAGCGTCGGACAGTCCGAAGCCTTCGACATACTCGGTGCGTTTGCCATCCGGATTGGGCAGGTAGAATGCCGTGGCCGTTTGTTGGGTGAGCGAGGAGCCGACCGGATTGCTGAGGATTGCAGACGGCTCCTGGGTCGCAAAAATGAACACCCCATTTTGTTTGCGAATTGTCCGGCTCTTGTTCTGTGCCAGATCCTGGAAGTAGTGATCCTTCAGTGGGTGTTGGCACTCATCGAACACGTAGATGAACCGGCGACCATCGATCATGCGTTCCGTGCGATAAAGCAGGTACATGTTCACGACGGATCGGATGGCATCGAGCTCGAGAAACTCCGTCGTATCGAATCCGAATATCTGCGTTTGCTCCAGGTCGAGTCCATCCGTCACGTTGTCTAGGATCCAGCCATATTCCCCGCCTTCGCACCACCGCTTGAGTCGATCAGAGACGGAGGTGGGACCGGTAACGACATCATCGGTCAGTGCGGGGTTGGGCAAGAACTGGCGTAGTGTCGACAGACGGCGCAACGGACGGTCGATGTATTCCATCAACTGGTCCACGGCCTGGGCGACTTCGTCATACTGCCGACTCGAGAGGGGCTCTCCCGTGCGCGTGGCCAGATGCTCGATGAGCTGCCGCAGGAATGCCCGATGCGAGGGCGTATCGGCCAGCACGAAGGGATTCCAACCGGTTGGCTTTCCCAAGGTCAGTGGAAAATAGCGGCCACCCAGCGCAAGAATCCACTTCTGCAGACCTCGATCCTTGTCGAAGACCGCCATCGTCGGCTGGAACTTCTGCGCCATCGTGAGCATGGCCGCCAGCAATGCCGTCTTGCCCGTCCCGGACTTGCCCACCACCATGGTGTTACCCAGGCGCCGTTGGCCCGTGTCGTCGACCTCTTCGAGTGAGCCGTGGAAACTCACGTAATAAGGCACGCCGCCAGCCGTCTTCAGAGGCATCACGGCCGGTCCCCAGGGATTGCCGGTGGCTTTGCCGCTCAAGTAGTTGTGAAACGAACTGAAGCACAGAAAGTTGAGCGAGGTGATCATGGCCGGGCGCGGTCGCCAACGCCAGTTGCCCGGCAGTTGTGCCCACCATGCGGCCTCCAACGCCGTATCGACCAGTGTCGGGATCACCGAGACCGATTCGAGACGGGCCGACGCCGCCGCCAGGTGCTTGCGTACCGCCTCGGCGGAGTCGCCCCAGACACACAGGGTCGCATGGTGCTCGCCCATCACCAGGCGGTCCGACATGAGGTCATCGAGCGCCAACTTCAGGTCATCGACTTGCGAGACGGCATCGTCGCCGGTATCTGTCATCAGTTGAGCATGCCGCTTCAAGCGTTCCCGCGCTTCGCCCTTCATCGCTAAGCTGAAGGACTGCGTCAGGACGAACTCGAAGGGGCTCTCCAGCAGTTCGTTCAGATGCCCGGGTCTCGATTCCTCGGGGTATTTGTAAAGTTCGAGCAAGCCGAAGCGCTTGGTCTTGCGCGTGCCGCGCAGCTCGCCAATCTCACCCCAGCGGCTAAACAGCGGCCGCACTCGAGGCAGATATGACCAAAGATGATCCGGCAACAGCGGGACACGGTGGTGTTCGCCGTTCAGGAGTAGGCCTAGGGCTTCGGCAGCCGCCGAGAAGACAAAGCCGTTGTGCTCGTACGTGCCAAGGAGTTCGGGGTCGTAGCGATGGAGAGATCCCGCCAGACTGCGATTGAGATCGTCGAGCGTATCAATGGCCGTGGCCTGCCAGGCCGCCAGCGCCTCGGCCGTGCGACGCTCGAACTTGGCCATGATCCGCAGCGTCGGATCGGTGGACGGCTGCACGAGCACGGTCAGGTACAGTTCATTGGTCAGCGAGTTCTCGAAGGTCGCTCGATACCGCTCGTCGAATCGACGGCAGAAGCCGCTCGTGAACGACGTCGAGGCTTCAACCAGTTCGACCCGCCGGCGCACGACGTGGCTCCAGAAAGCAATGCCCTTGTTGGCAAGGGTGCGCAGCGTGTTGTTGAGATCGTCGACCCAGAGCATCTGCGCCTCGATCGACTTGCCTTCAAAGGTGCGGCCCCCAAGACGCCATACCGACAGATACTCGGCGTTGCGGGTGGCAATGATGGTGGGCGTCACGTGATGGGAATACGGCACGTAGTCCGACACCGGCCGCTCCAGGCCGGCCAGAGATTTCACGGCTTGCATCAAGGATCCTCAGAGTCGACGCCAGGGACGGCGGCGGGAGTAGGGTGTCGCGGTGTAGCTGGAGGCCTGCCAGAACCGCTTGAAGCGATTCAGCGCCCGCGTCTCGAACCACAACCACCACATCCGAAACGCGCGATCGTCCTGCCTCGTGATCATGGCCATCAGCATCCAGAGCAACGGTGCTAGGAGCCACAGCATCAGATGCAGCATGGAGGCCAGAAAGGCGACGCAGGTCAGCATGACCAACAGGGGAACTGTAGCCACACCCCCTGTCGTCGGCACCCGGGTAGCGCCCGCAAACAAGGGGTAGGCTGAACGGCGGGCTTGGGGGCTGGGGGGCGCGCTCATGTCACAGCAGGAACATGGCGACCAGTTGAGCGACGGACGCCACGCCGACCAGGCCGATTAACCAACGGACGAAAGAGTCGCGTTCCATCCAACGGGCGCTGTACATCGCCCAGATGGCGATGCCGACCACGACCGCAAAAATGGGAACCAGAATCTCCAGATTCTCTTGCAGGCTCTCGAGAATCGTTCTCGCCCGCGTCAAGCCTTGAGCCGTGGCAGGATACGTCCACAAGAACAGCGCAGCGGCACCCAGCCGCCGTCCAATACGAGACAGTTTCATAAGCACTCCGAAGGGAAGAGTTCGGCAGAACGCCGGTGCGATAGGCCAGCCCGGGGGCGTTGGCCAAAAAATGTCAAAAGATCGCCAGAGATGGCTCCGGCGCCGATGTTCCAGCCTCGAACACCAGGATCAGAATCACGGCCGAGACAGCCATGTAAGCCCACCCCTGCTCAACCTGGCGGCGCAGGAAGGCGATGACGCCGGCACTAAAAGCAATGAGAAAACAGAGGCACAGGATGACGATGAGCAGGTTAGCCATCCGGGATCCTGTCCAAGGCGTCCGGCCGGTGCGCCTCGATCTTGCCGTCTCTGTATGGCGGCGCGAGTGACGGCGGCGCGTCCAGACTCGCCGAATCCCCCAACGCCCCGCTTTGGAGAATGCCCTGGTGAAACGCCCCCTCGACGCGATCCGAGCCGAAGACATCGGGCATACCCCGCTTGGGGGAAGTTTGCCTGGATGGCCCAGGCGTCGCGGAGAGTCCCGGCACCGTGACACCAGCCTGGGCGGCGACTTTCTGGACATAGCCGTTTTGCAGGCCGCGCTGAAAATGGCCGGTGTTGTAGCAGCTGAGCGCTGCGTACAAAGTAGCTTCTTCCGACGACTGGTTGGGCGCTGCCCGCTGGTAGCAATCGGCCAGCACTCTCTGGGCTGCCGCGAGATTCGTGCAGGGATCAAACACGGTGTCCGCCGTTAGGCCTAGCCACTGCCAGTTGGCCACGTTGATCTGCGCCAGTCCGGCGTCAAAATTGTGGCCGGCGGCTTGTAGTTGCCTGGCCACCTTGACCGCCTCGGCGCGACTCGTGGGCTGCTTCGCCAATCGAGGGGCGCCGCGATTGACGCCGATGGCAAACGGGTTGCCCCCGCTCTCCTGCAGCACAACCGCGGCGAGGGTGGAATGATGGACGGCCGGCGCGCAGGTAGCGGCCAACGCCATGAACTCGATCATGAAAGCCTCACTGAGGACGATAGGTGGTGATGTAGCGGCCGCCGTGATAAAGCTCGAGCGACCAAGGGTTCTCTTCCTGCTCGATCCAGATCACGGTGTCGTAGATCCGGACCTCTTGGCCAGTCTGATCGCTGACGCCAGGTACCCAGGACGAGTAGGAGGCTCCGCCCACACACGCTCGGGGTAGGCCGTCGTACGCCATCGGCATGTGCCAGGATCCGGCCGACTGTCTCGGATAGCCGTTTATCTGCAGTTGGCCCCCCGACATCAGCGTGCCCTGTGCTACCAAGGCGTTTTCGCCCGGCGCGGGCACCGTACCCGAGGGGCAGTCCTCATACCATTTCACGTTGGAACGCAGGCTCATGGCCACGCCGTCTTCGCCACGGCACGTTGGCATCGAGCGGCCTTTGGCGAGTTCCCTCCAAAGTTTCTGAATGGGTGGGCGACAAGCCGGCTCAGCCGTCGGGCCACGAGGGTCGCCGAGGCATAGCATGACGGTGCAAGCCCAATCTGCATGAGCGACAGGCGTGAAGAGTCCGCCGCCGGCGAGCACGCCGCTGGCGAGTAGTGAACGAATCATGGGAGTTCCTGCGATGGAGCGTGCGCCGCATTGGCACGCGGAGAAGTCAGGTCAAGGGGAACAGAGGCGAAGGTTTCGCATGCGAAACTCAGCGGCTTGGGTGCTCATCTCGCCGGAAAACCTCCCCCTCCAGGACTGCTGCGGCATGCGCATCCAGGACTTGGAACAGCACATCCGCGTCGTTTGCCGCATCCACGGGATCGCGGGCAAGAGCGGCCCGTAGCGCCTCCTTGAGCCAGCGGCTTGTGCTTATTGACTCAAGGATCGCGCCCGGTGACGGAACCACGTGGGTCTGAGGAATCGGCTCGGGCGGCGGTGCTTCGATCACTGCCAACTTCACTGGCCACCATGAAGGGTCGCGTTCAGCAAAAGTCGCAGACCCTAGTGCAAGGCCGTAGCGGCCGTCTGCATGCTGATAGAGCACTGCCACGTTATCGATGGGTGTGGTCATCATGAGTTCCTGAAGTTGATGGGTTTCGCATGCGAAATTTTTTGCCGGTGACGTGTCCGGCGTCAGTTGGCCACTGACCGTGAAGCCCTGTCCGCCGCTTGCCAAGCGCAAAATTTTCATCAGGGTGCGAAAGTCAGATGTTTATCTCGTCGACCAGCGAGTCGCCAGCCCTTGGGGTTTGCTGCCCAAGTGTCAATCTGGCAATTTCAAAGACGATGTGACTAAAGGTCGGATCAGAGCGCGCGATTTCGCATGCGAAACTGGTCGAGGTCGCTTGCAGTCCGGCGGTAGACTCCCCCATCCCTCCGCCCTTCCCCCAGGAAGGGCACCCCTCGCCGCCGGGTGGCTCGCAACCCCACACCCCACCCTCTAGCCAGCAGCGTCTTGCCCTGCCCGGCCGTCAAGGGGCCGAGTCCTGGGCTACGCCTGCGGTCCGCCCCTACCCCTTGACTGCCGGCTCGGGCCAATCCAACACACGGGTGACGTTGTTTCGCATGCGAAACTCCCGCCGTGACGGTGGGCACGACGAATCAGTCCCGCCGATGGCGCCGATGTAATGACCCAGCAGTTTCTGCTCAGTTCAGGCGGCTAATGCAAAGGCTTCAGCCGGGGTTTTCATGTTCAGCGCCTGGTGTGGGCGCCGGTGGTTGTAAAAGCGTATCCAGTCGCCGATCACGCGGCTGGCATGCTGCAAGGTTTCGAAGCGGTGCCGGTGGGCACACTGCTCTTTAAGCGTCCTGATGACCCGTTCCACCATGCCGTTTTGCTGCGGGCAGTGCGGCGTGATGAACTCCTGGCGTAGGCCGTAGCTGCGAACCAGGGCCGTATAGTGGCGACTGGTAAAAACGAGGCCATTGTCCGACCGAAGCAGGAACGGCTCGGGGACACGTCCCAGCGTGCCGAAGCGGGCGATCAGGGCGTGCTCCAGGGCGCTAGCGGCGGTGATGGCCTTGCCGCTGCGCGAGAGGTGCCAGCCAAGCAATTCACGCGTGTGGCAGTCGATCACCAGCGCCAGCGTGGCCCAGCCGTCACGTCCCGCCCAGATACGGCACAGATCGGTCGACCAGCGCTCGTTAGGCACCGTGGCAACGGACGGCAAGGCCTGGATTCGTGGCCTGAACCCGATGGCCCGCTTCTTCACCTGCCAGCCCTTGAGTTGGAAGATACGCTGCACCGTGTTCTTGTTCATGGCCAGCAGCGCCGCCACCGTGCGATAGCCGAACGAGGGAGATTCCTCGATCATCGCCTTGATAGGTTCTGCCAGTTCAGGCTTGATCTTTGGGGGTGCCTTCGTGGGCTTGTAGTACACCGTGCGCCGGGGAATCCCGAACCACTGGCACAGCCTGGAGATCGAGACGGTATAGCCATCTTCTTTCAGTCCCTGGCGGATCGTCTCGATCACTTCTCGTCCTCGCCCAACAGGGACTGCAATTTTTTTCTGGCACGTAACTCCAGCATCGCTTCGCCGTACGCCTCTTGTAAGTCCTTGATCTGGCGCTCGTACTGCTCTTTGACATCCAGCGGATTGGCCCTCAAGGCGTTCTCCATGCCGCGCTTGGCATCGTCCACCCACTTCTCCACTTCGGAAGGGGACAGATCGTAAGCTCGGCTGGCCTCCGAGACTGTCGTCTTGCCCTGGATGATGTCCAGCACCAGCGCACTCTTGCGCTTGGCCGTCCAGCGTTTGATGTCTTCGTCCATCTTCAAACTCATGTGATTTCCTCAATTATCACCTGAGCAGGAATTCACTGGGTCATTACACCGACGGCAAGAAAGTGTCAAGCCATGGGAAGTTCTCAAATGGTCATGCGTTTGGGGCCCGTTAGGTTGCATCGGATCCCAAATAGCGGATGGTCACCGTTCTATGAACATCTGGGAATGGCTATCAAGTCACCACCCATCCTGCCCATGTCGCAGGAAGGCGATCATGCTTGCTCAGCCATTGCGCAAGCTGGGGATCGACCCAATGGATGACCGTCAAGCCAACCACGTGCTGGTCAATTAGCGCTGGTGTCAGCCACAACAGCGGCTCATGGTGAAAAACTCGGTTGCGCAGGTCGCGAATCTGATTCAGTGCCGACGAGATGTTGTGCCGTTTTCTTTGTGTTTTCGGGCAGCGGGCAAACACAAGGCGAAGGTCTTTCCAGAGTACCGTCTGAAATTGTGCATTGAAGAGTGAACTCCAGAAGCCGAAAGTTAACTCCGCTAGCACTTTGTCCGGGGTCTGCGCTTCATGTCTTTGAGCTAGCTTTGCCTTGGCGTTGGCTACTTCTTTGTTCTGCCACTTGAAGGTCGCGTTACCCTTCCAGGATTCCCACCAATCCGCCCGGCTATAGAGCTGGCTCAGGCGAGCATGAATGCCGTTGCGCAGCGCAATCTCCAAGACGTTGAGCAGGGGGACCATAGCTTCGGACAGCAGGAGGTTGCTGGAGTAGTCCGCCGCTGCCCTTGCGAGATCGCCGCCCCGCGCCGCCCGGTAGCGTCCCAACCGAGCAGGGGAAAAATGCTTCTCTAGGTCGTTCCAGTTCATTCGTCGTCACATTGACTCGTCGAGCAGCGCTGCTATACTGTGTGTGCAGCCCTAGGTTCAGTCCTCTCCCAGCCGCCATACTGGTGATGACACTAGGTTCGTTCTGGCCCTGTTGACTCAGGGCCACCTCATTCTTCAACAAGCCCGCCTCCTGGCGGGCTTGTTGTTTCTGACTATCGGCATCGCAATCCAAGCATGCCTCCAGTTTGCGTTGACGCCCGCACGAAGTCAGCAAGGGCAACGGGCTCGTCAGTCGGCGCAGCTCCTATGTCGCCAATCGCGATAGTGTGAGTGCGATTTGCTGAGAAGCTCCCCAGCATCCCGTCATGTCACGCGAACCAGTCGCCGCCCTCAGCGCCGGTGCCTGCATCGCCCACTACGACTAACTCATGGTCCCCGGTGTGTGGAGCCGTCCAGCCAGTGTTGGTGTCCGGGGACAACTCCCAGCTCTCCAGCAGCAGCACCAGGTCGTCGTCCAGTTGGAGCGGCGAGCTCATGGCCGCCAGGCCCGCCACAGTGGCCACCGAAAACTCCCCGGCCTTGATTGCTTCGATCCGAAGGTACGCGCTGGCCGCATCCGTTACACCGTCGAGGACACCGGCAAGGTCAAGGCTCTTGCCGCTACCGCTCACGTCCTCGCGTGCCACGTACTTGGCAACCTCAAGGCGGGCCGCCAAATAATTTCCATCGCCCTGATCTTGCATCGCGGCGTACAGAAAATCGGCCAGGAACTTCTCGCGGGCAACGGTCCCCTGTTCAATTTCTTCAAACCAGTACGCCAGGCCCTCCGCGTCGGCCGAGCGTCCCAGCACATTCTGGTAGACATGCTGGATGTAGGCGGCGGTGTGCTCGATGTCGGTTCCTCCCTCGCCATGGAGCCAGCCGGCGTAGTACATATCGCCAGCAAGCGACTGAAGAGCCGCTCCGCCGTCTATCCCGGCATCGATCTTGTCCTGCAGGGCTGACTTCCAATGGTTCACACCATCGAACTCTCCAGCGCGCTTGAAGGCAGCGACGTAGAGTCCGATCGCGAACGACTCGTGAAAGCCCACCTCCGCCGGCGGTGTGATGCTGCCCTCCGGCACCAGGCCGTTGGTAGTGGCGTGATCCAGCACCGCCTCAGCCGTGAGCGTGCCTCCCTCAACACTCACCAGGACGATCGACGCTGCGAAATCCACCGCCGAGGCCTCGCCAGCCTCGATCGCGGCGATCAATTTGGCCTGTTCTGCGGGGCTCATGTCCGGCGCGAAGAAAGACACGATCTCCTCGGCGGAGATGGCCTTCTCCCAGCCAGTGGGCAGGATTCCAGGGGGGACATGCCAAGGAACTGTCAGCTCCCGATCATCCCAGCTAATCAGCCTAGCAAGGTGGGCGGGGAAAGTCTTCATGATGCCCGCTAAGCTGTCCGAGGGGCTGTATCCTTCAGCCTCATAAGCTTGAACTATACCCAGCCATTCGTCCCAACTTTCTTGCTTCCTGTCGCCCCGATAACGCTCATCATGGATCTCCGGGATGAGTTCGGCGTACACATAGTTCACGTACTCGGTGACATCGTCAAAAGTCATAGCCATCGTCGCAATCCTTGTAATAACTGGTCATAGAATAACAAGATTTGATCGATCAGGGCACTCGAGTGATTCTGCAGCGGCGCCCCGATCCTGGGACCATCTCGGCTAAAACCGAACCAGCGGGCTTCCAGCGGCGATTGGCCTCCGACTGACAATCCCAGGAGCCATCGTCGTGATTGCGGTCGAAAGCATCTTTGATGAGGCTTAGCACTTCACCTCGGGTTTGATCGCACATCAGCCCCTGTGTCGAATACACCTCCACGATTGCCCACACCCAGTGCTCGAAGCCGCCTCGCTCGGGGCAGCGACCATACTCGGACTCATTGCGATACGTGGAAATGACGGAATTTCGGAAAGAGCTTGTGATGCAGATTTTTTGGTTCGGATTGCCCGGAGGGTCGTAGTGATAGCCAGGGTCCGAGGATCCACAGATTAAGTCTGCACGGAAGTTGAACGTTTGCCCGACCTCCGGTGGGGGCGGCGGCGGGATCACGCAATCGAGTTCCACGCGTGTTTCGTCGGTTTCATTGTCCGTGTGATGACTGATCACGCGTTGCTCCACACCATCACCGTAGTCAATCCACCAACCGAAATAAGTACGGCGATGTTCCCGTAAGGTTTTAATGCTGCCTACCTGCCCCGGTGGGCAAGCTCGCTCATTGATAAGTACCCAATGAGACTCGGCATAAAGACCGTAGGGCGACACACAGCGTCTGAAGCGGGCATCGAGCCGCTGCCCCGATGGGCATCCGTCGTCAACGGCATCCTGGGAGATGACGATATGCGCGCGAAAAGGGTTGCTCGGATTGCTCTCGAAGATCAGATCTGCCCACGGTCTGTCGTCCGGACGATGGCCGGGTGGGAAGGGTGTCGGCCCAGGGCTTGGGTCGGGGCCGGTTTCGGGCTCTGGTTCGAGTTCTGGATCTGCGGCTTTTTGAACCTCCGCAATGGCTTCAGCTGTGCAGGTTGCTATTGATTTCAGATTCACCCTGCAGTTTATGTAGGTTTCCAAGCCTTCAGAATGACATAAGTCCCCGTCGAACTGTGACTGGCAAGCCGCTGCTGCGTCCGCGAACTCAGCGCACATCGACTGAAATCTTGACTGCACGGTCTGAATGCAGAAATTGTAGGATTCGGCTCTTGTGTAATTCTTGGCATGAGCAGGCAGGACGAATATCACTGATGCGGTTGAGACCAGAACGACAACGGCACTCTTCCAGTTATTGAATAGATTTGAAGGATCCATGTTGATTTCTTCACCCCAAAGTGCAACCAGAGACAGCCAGTACTCGAGCACCGGGATCCGCCGGGCTGATATTGACTGTCCAGGGCCCAGATGTGGGCCCTAGAGCGGTAACGGATTGACGAACTTGAATCTCGCTATCTAAGCGGCTCATGAGCTCGCCGGTGACAGCGCCTGAGATCGTGACGGGTCCACCACCACCGCTCACAGTGCCTGAGCCTGTCACTTCACCAGCGAGATCGCCGCGAACGCTGATATCTGCACCCGGAATCGTGAAGTCCATCGTGGCACTCGCAACCTGAACAAAGGGCACTGCCTCCGCCGGACAACTGGGTGACGGAATGACGTCGCCATGGCTGTAGAGCCCTTGCCTGGCGACGACATGGCGGGTCAACTCGATCCAGCTGCCGGCCCCGGCCGCGCCGACACACTGCGCCAGCACTCCGTTCTCGGATCTGGCCAAGAGTCCTGGCGCATCGCAGCCCATCGCGGGAGTCACAACGGTCTCCAGGAGCAAGCCGGTGCGGCTGGCCACCTGGCCTTCGACCGTCAGCGCATTACGGAGATGGATATGCCGGGTATCGCCCTGCCGGACGAACTGGTTGAGGTGTGTCTGGTTCAGAGACGCGATCAACGCCACTCGGCCGAGAGTCTCGGGGGCGCCCAGCGTCGCGTTGTCAACGCTATAAAGCGAGCCTCGCAGTGTGGAGTCAAAGAAGTTGCCGGCACCGAGCCCTTCGGACTCTTCCAGGATCTTCGCAACCAAGGCTGGGTCGAAGCCATCCGTCCGGTGCGCTGGCACGGTGCAATCTGCAGGCACGGTGTCGGACCGACTGCGCGTGGCATCAATCGGCTGACAAGTCCAAATGTACGCTTCCACGTTGCAGCTCGATCCTGGGCATGTGCCGCTGCGATGGAACGTAATGTGTGCCGAGCCTCCCAGGCGCGGTGTGGCGGCAAACCCGCTGGGAAGAAACCCATCATCGAAAAGAGGTTGCAGCGAGATCGTATGAGTCTCGCCGGCGAATTCGGTCCAGGCGGGGGCGGGCTCGTAGATCCCGGGTGGTGCGTTCGTCGTATCGATCTCGTGAAACGCTTCGTAGTGACGGCTGAGCGCCTCCACCGTGGCCGCCCGAACCCGTTTGAGGTATTGAGCCGTCGCCTGCGCGGCAAGGTCGTCTGACTGCCGGACGGCAGCCCACAAACCGTAAGTCGCGAGCAGCGTCACGACGATGGCGACCAGCATCAGCTCCACCAAGGTGAAGCCACCCTGTCTGCGGTGAAACATAAACACTCCCTGAGGAGGTGATGCCGCGCCAGCGGGTGGCCAGCGCGGCGGGTCGAGATCAACGCGTGGTGAACGCGAACGTGTTGTTGTCGCCGGAGACGCATTCCTCTTCGGCGGCGAGGTGGTTGTACGTCCCCTGTTCGTTGTTGGTGCCCAGTGTCTTGACGGTCTCGCCATTGATCACAATCTGTTCAGCCATGCCTTGCAGCGTGGTGGCCAGCGATGGGCATGCATATTGAGAGACGTTGGAGAAGGTCACCACAAAGGCACTACCGTTGGCTCCGCCGCCCAGACTGGCGGGACCGACCGTGATCACGCCGTTGGTGCCTGTACCCGATCCGCCGAGGTTGTGAGCCACCGTGTTACCCGTGACACGAATCACATTCGAGTCTTCCATGGCTCGCACCAGATTGTTGGCCGTACTGATGTTGGCGTAAGGCAAAGCGCCGGATGCTTCCGCCATTGTCTTGATTCGGCCGATGTAGCGCTGCACCTCGCCGGCGACAGTCGGCACTTTGTTTTCGATGAGCAGGCCATTGATGACCGGCACGACCAGCGCAGCCAGAATCAGCGTCACGACGACTGCAATCGAGACTTCGACCAAGCCAAACCCACCCTGCTTTCGGCGCAACGCCCGCAAGGCGGCAGGATTGGGGGTTGTGGCAGACACCGGCGGTTCAGAAGCGGGGCCGGGCTGCTGAGATTGAACGGGCAGGCGACGGCCTGCTGAGTACACAGCGTGCATAGAAACTCCAGGGGAGGAAAGTGGGCAGGACGCCCGAGGAAACGAGAGAAAAACGAAAGCGGGCTAGAACAGCCCGGACTTCAAGAGCGAGGTGACTTCATCGAACGCTGCCCGGGTCCAGAGAAAGACCGCCAGAACGGTGAGCATCGCGAGGATGAGACTGATCCAGCGCCACAGTTTGCTGCGACGCTCCACGCCGGCGAGCAATGACGTCTCGACCCGCTGTCGAGAACGTTCAAGCGCGACATCCAGCCCCCGTGCGTCATAGACGTCATGGAGAAAAAAATAGGTGTCGCGGTCCAACAGACCCGTGTCAAAGGTTTCCGGACCCGTGACGGCGTCGTCCAGGCGCTGCATCATCTGCTCCAGGTGAGCGCCGAGCCATGGCCCAGCGCCCGTGCGCATCAACTCCAACGCGGCCCGCAACCCGGTTTGCTGGTTGGCCCCGGGATTGAGAATCGTCGACAACGTGCTCAAGAACTGGATGGCTTGCAGATCACGGTACTGACGGAAAGGACCCCAGCGATCCAACATCGAGCGCCACGGTCCTCTCATGTGCATGAGGATCCAACCTCGCATGACGAGCCCGGAGAGCAGCGCCAGCAGGATTGGCGGGCCGTACGTTTCCAGCCATCCCGCAAACGCTTTGATGGACGCTGCCGCTCCTCGATATTGATCCTCTGGCACCGGCATCGCATCAATCATCTGAGGCACCAGAAAGAGGGGCAACATGGCCAGGATGCTAACGACCAGGCCGATAGCCAGCCACTGGATCAGTGTGTTGGGCATCGTGATCTTGCGGATCGATACACGTAGGCGCTCGAGGTTGGCCAGGCCTCGAAGGCCGGGCACCAGGTTGCCACCGCCCGTTTCCTGAACCGCAGCCAGGATAGCGACGTCCGTGTTGGGTAATGTGCCGTCAAATGTTGTGGCCAAATTGCCGCCTGACTCCTCGAGTGCGTTGGCCCAGTGCCGCGACAGCACGCCGCGTGGCTTCCCCTCGTATCGGACCGCATCATCGGCAAAGATGTCTCGTAATGTCTTATGTCCTTCCGTTGCGCCGATGATCTCGGCTAGATGTTCATAGTAGTCACCACGCTTTCGTCGAAACAGCAGCGCGGCCAGGTGTAGTGGTGAGAGACGATCCATCATGTCATCGCTTGCTCCGTTGACGTTGCAACACCAGGGTTTCAAACGCCACAAACCGTGGCTCGATGTCCCGGGGATCGAGTTCACCACGCGTCATCTTGTAGACCGCGCAGTCCATCGCCGATTTATGGGTCATATCGGGATCGGTAATCCCCGTCCGAGGCAAACCCGCCATGTGCTCCACCAAGGCCAGTTGATCGTTGCGTTGGATCGCGCGCAGGGCATCATGGTCGTGAGCCAGCTCATACATCTCGGCCACCACGGTGCGGCCGCGCCAGCCATACAGATCAGGCAGGCGGTTTTTTTGACACAACGGACAACCGGCCGCGTTTCGCACGCGAAACTGATCATGATCGATGCCATAGACGTCGTGGAGGATGCTGGCATAGCCGCGCCAATACTCCCCCGGCCGGTGCCGCTCAGAGACGTCCACACCCCCACCAAACAAGCTCTCTAGGGGGAGCGCGCAGTCGCAGAGCTGCGGGAGCAGCGCTTGATAGACGGCCAGCTTGAGCACGCCGGGCGCGGCCAACAGTTCTCGGGGAATACCAATTTGCGAGGACGACAAGCGATCCGGTATGGCCAAGGCCCCCGCAGCGTGGGTAGTCGTATAGAGTCTGCTGCCGGATTCGATCACGTCAAGCGCGGCACGGCCTGTCACCCTGTCGCGGATCTCGCCCAGCATGACATCGTCTGGCGCGGAACGCTTCAGCGCCAAGAGCTTACTGTGGATTCTCGAATAGTCCTCCTCGACCCCCAGGTCTCTGGTGATCGTGCTTTGTAGGGCACCCTGGATCAGACGCTCGACCGGATCCTCGATTGTCATGACCTTGCGGTAAGCGGGAACTTGTCCGATCAGTCGGGCCAGCGTGGTGGACTTGCCAGACCCCACCACACCGCCCAGGATGATGGCTCCGCCCTCGGCGAGCAACGCCCGCTCCATCGCAGCGCCCTGCGACGGGAGGTACCCCAAGGCTTCGTAACTGTCGACCCGTGCATCGGTATCAATCTGCAGGATGCGCATATTGACTGAGGGTCCCTGGTCAGCAATGAAGGACATCCAGCGCAGCAAGTAGCGGCGGCCGTCCACGACCTCATACAGGCGCCCTTGCTGCTCCCGGTCCTTCTCAAACACAGCACCTTTGCCGCCCTGGACGTCTAGCCACATGACGCGGGCGATGTCGTGCAATCGATTCGTCGGCATCCTGAACTGACTCGGGGAGACGAATCGGCCATCGATGCGGTACCGGATGTCCGAGTCGATCTCGCCCAGGTTGATGTTGAGGTCGATGTCCGAGGCGCCGTGCCTCACGCCCCAGGTAACGATCTCCAAAAATGCCGACGTGATGGACGTTCTGTCCTGACTGCCGTGTGACCGCCGGATTTGATCCGCTTCCAACCTCTCACGGGTCAGCGTCAACAGCAAGGTCGGTGAGCTTTCGGCAGAACTGAACGGATGGCCAAGTTCCTTCAGCTTGCGTTGTAATTCTCGATGGGATCCGCCCTCGCGGTGATCCTTCGTCACCAGGATCAGAAATGTCCCGTCCTCCAACTCGGCGGGGCACACATGGGCGGCCACCAGGCTGCCCACAAGATCCACCCGCACTCGCTTGTAGGCGGGTCGCCACTTGGCCAGGTCGTCCAGCCCGAGCAGTACGGTGGGAGGATCGTCTGCATCCTGGCGTTTGCGCCCCAGCAACGCAGAGAGGGCACCGTCGCGGCTGCCCATCACCGACTCCCCAGGCAAATACGATCCCGGTGTTGCTCCCAGTCTACGGTGACGCAGGGCAGCGCGATGCTGAGCAAGTGCAATCCGGTCGCTCTGTCTCGTTCGCCGGCCGCGAGACGCACGGTGTTGGCTCCCACCACGAGCTCGGCGACACGTCGATCGACGCCATAGATCGCGATCAGGGCAGGCAGTGTCCTGGCCACGGGGATGACGTCGATCTCAGCGGTGGGGCGCACCACCTGGGTCGGTTCCCTGTGTGATAACAGCGCCTCCTGACGCTCCAGTGCTCTCCGCTCGTTTTGAACGGCTTGCTGGGCGTCCAGATCCAATAGTTCGCCAAGGTAGCGTGTCACAGGCGGTGGAGGGACTGGCGCGTTCTGGCTTTGAGCATTGCCGGCGAATCCGGCACCTGCCATGAAGATCACCGCAATGGTCCAGAGGTTAACGGCATGGTTCATGGGGGCCTCCATATGACAGCGTGCCAAGCGCATCGATCCAGGCGCGCAAGGTATGAATGCTCTGAATCAGCTCCTCACGGTTCAGCGTGGGATAGTCCACGAACAGCTCGGCGCCAGAGGCCATCAGTGACTCCAGCCGCGCCCAACGCTGTGCATCGAGATCCCGGAGCGGTGACGACGCCATCGAACCGCCGGTCGGCCTTTGCATGTACTTGTGCATCCAACCCCGCAGGGCGGAGGCGATGGTCATGGGGTCGCAGAGTCGACCTACCGGCACGCACTCGCGAATCATGGTTTCCATCCAATCAGGATGGTCATCAGGGGGAATAGGCATAGTAGGTACCGTGAAGCGTTGCGGCAATGCGGCTGCGCGCCAGGCGCGGCTCGCCGTCAGAGGTGCGAAAGGTGATCTCGTCGATCGCCACGTGAGGCGGAAGGTCCAGGGCCAGGAGCGAGCGCAGGGGTCCCGTCAAGGTAAAGGTGCGGCTCATGGGCAATTGCATCCCGGAGGGACGTGGAACGGCTTGAGCTCCGGTCAGCGTCGTCACCGTCGGCGTGGCCGTCAGGACGGTTTGTGGTGGATTCAATCGCGCCGATTCGAAAAGGCTCGCGGCGCGTTGCAATGACACGGAGAAGCCCTGGTCCACCACATTCAGAGGCAAGAGGTCTTGCACCCGCAGAGGCTGCGACGCAAGCTCGAGAGGCACATGAACGACAGCGTTATCAAATCCCTCCCAACTGACAGACCAATGTGGTGGGATTGCCTCGGTCAGGGAATCCCGTGTGCCCAATCGCAAGCGCTGGTAGCTGCCTTCGCACGACTGCGGCAGGCACCGCACTCGCGATAGTTGCCAGCGGCCCGGATTCAGCGGCATATCCTCCAGGTGTCGAAACACGCTCCAAAGGCCGGCCGTGCCGTGCAGCTCTACGCCTTGACTCCAGGCGTTCAGAGTGTTCCGCCACAGCCCGGCTGCGTCGACTTCCACGGTATCGAGTGCCGCACGAGCTTTCAGGCGTTGTTGCTGCTGCCACCAGTCGCTTCCGTAGTCCCAGGCGATATACGCCAGCGCTACCAAGGCCAACGCACGGATGGGCCACGGCACTGAGACGATGTCCATCCTTGCGGGGATGAGAACCGCTTCCTCGCGTAGATTGGACTGGAGGCTATGCTCATTGAGCTCGAAATCACCACCGTCGCCATAGACCGTCATCCCGGGATGGCGGGCATGTAGTTCCGCCAGGAGGTCCGCGGCTTCCTGCACGGATCCGATGCGATCGCTATCTGGCAAGACCGAGCCGTTGAGCGCGGCGGCGATCCAGACTCGATCCTCGTCGAGTGCAACCCGGGCGGCCACGACGCCTGACGATCGAGTGTGACTGCGCGCAAAGGCGGCTGCGGCGGAATAGAGCCGCACCTGCCGTCGCCGATCCGCCTTTTTTACCGTGAGCAAGCCAACGACGTTGCTACGGCCGCCCCGACAATAGTGCGTGGCTTTGCTGCGGCGTGCTTCAGACCGTGCCAGCTTGTCGAGCTTCTCGCCCAGCAAGGCACGCCACGTCATACCCATGACCAGGGCACGGCGGCCGCCCTGCAGGGTTTGAATGTCGTAGGTCATACACCATCTTCCGGTATGGCGGTCACCATGAGGACCGTCATCTGTTGCTTTTGATTGGCGACCGTGGACCCGCCTAGCAGAATCGGTGCCGAGCGGTCCACGCGGCGGTTATTCGCATCGTCCTGGCGTTGCTCGAAGGCCGCCACCACCGAGGGTTGACCAGGCCGCAGCTCAATCTGCTGGACGGCGCCATGACCGGTGATCCTCGGTTGCTGCACGAACGACTCACTCTCACCCGACCCGATGGTTTGCTTCTCCAGGCCAATGAGGCGCGTGTCGTCGTAGGCCATGGTCAGCAACACCTGCCCATCGTCCTGGGCATCTGGCACCAACGTCAGAAATGTCCCCACCGTCTCCTGTTGCTGAGAGACCGTCACCGTTGGCGCAGTGCTGTCGGAGGTGGATTGCGTTTGCTGAAGTTCATCCACGTAGGAGAACGTATCCCGCACCGCATACGTGACAGGTGCCCGATTGAGTGTGAGCAGCGGCACGCTGGTATGCCGGACCACCGTGCCCAGTTGGGAGAGCGCTTTGATGGCCACCGATGATCCCGCCCACTGGCCCGACCCAATCGTGCCGCCAAGGCTGAGCGCTCCACCGGCGGCAGTATCAAGAAGCGATCCCAGAGCCGACAGGTTCATGGCGTTCTCTCGGCCGGCCGAGTTGAAGATCAGGTTCCAGTCGATGCCGGCCTGGTCAGTGTCATCGCGCGCCACGGTGATCTCCTCGAACACCAGGCGCACTCGGCGCGTGAGGGCGCGATTCTCGGCTTCCAAGAAGCGTTCTACGGCACGGAGTGCGTCGACGGTGTCGGTCACGACGATAGAGTTCGTGCCACCCTGGGAAGCGGCAACACGACCGGAACGGCTGAGAAATTGCTCCACTTTGCTGACGACCGACGCCATCGGCGCGTCAACGTCACCCTCAAACTCAGTTTTCGACTGGCTGGCGAACTGGCCACCGCCAGCGCCGGTGTTGCTTGCCGATCCCGCGAGACCAAGCTCCATGGAGGTTTTGGCCGCTTGCGCGAGCACCCGAACATTGAATGAGCGGGTTTGCGTGCGGTAGATGACGATCGCGCCCAGATCCGCGTCATACCGCCAATACACACCGAGACGCAGGCCGATGGAGTCCAGCACCGTGGCAAGCGGGTAGTTCCCTGGCGGCAAGCGAGCTGGCGTGTTGGGTGCAGCCGTGGCCATCGCAGGCAGGAGTGGCCCAGCGTTGCGGCCCAGTGCCTGGTGGATGCCAGGGACGATATGCGGTGACGTTCTCGATGGGGCAGGCACGACTGGAGCTGGCCGGGCAGTATCGCCACCGAAGCGCGGCAGGAAGTCCTCCTGGGGCAGCAACGTATCTGGCTCCACGCGGATCAAGATGCCGCTGGCCCGCTGGAGCCGCTCGGCCAGCGTCGGGAGATCGACGTCGCCATCCCCCCACAGCATCGTCGTCGAAACGTTGGCCCGCAGCGCCCGCGGAAGTGTCACCTCACGCGCCAGAGGCTGCGGCCTGCCCGCAATCCAAGGTAAGTCGACCGACTGACCAACGCGTCGGCTGGCATCAGAGGCTTGCATGCCAAACGTGTCGAGCTTCTGGCGGGATGACACGCGCACTCCGTCCGCCTGCTCCTCGATTTGGGCAGGAATTTGCAGCGTCGTGCATCCGGCCAAGGTGACAAGCGCTGTGGCAACGCCCACGATTCGATAGTTCACGAAGGACTCCTAGCGGCTATGACCGCGCGGTGCGGTGCGGTTGCACAGCTCGTTGTAAGGGAGGATGCGCAGCACCCTGTTGGCGTAAAAGCAAGCCCGAATGGGACTCGACGACAAACCCACCGATTCGGCGACAAGTTGAACGGCGGCTGGAAAGTCACCCGGGATCTCCGCTGTGGCTTCGATCGGAATGTCGTGCCGGACCTGCCACTGATCCGAGCCGAACGTCCAGTTCGCATCCATCGCCCAGCGCTGAAGCGCTTGGCGAACCGTGTTGTCTTCCGGGCCAAGGCGCCAGACCCGTTCCATCGTGGCCAGAGCGAGCAGCTCGGCCGCAGAGCCCATGATCTCGGGTGGCGGAGGCGGCAGAGGCGTGGTGCCGCTTGGGATGACCGTGAGGGCGCCTTGAATGGGTGGGTCGGGAGGGGTGGTGTCGGCGGCGGCAGGCAATAGCGGAGCGCCGACCAAGATGGCTGCGAGAGCCACGGTCGTAAGGCCGTGCATTTGGAGATCCTCAGAGTTCCTCGGTCGCGTGCCAGCTAACGCTAGAACCGCGATCATCCGAGCAAGAGACAGAATAATGAGAACGGCTCGTTGCCGCTCCAGGGGAAAAGTTGGTGAAAATCGTACGTATCGTTCTCACCAAACTATCGTAAGCAATTGATTTTTATAATCTTTATCCCGACAAAAAACGGGATTGTGATTCCGGTTGTCGTGGGTTCGAGTCCCATCAGCCACCCCACTATTTCCCCTCAAAAAAAACAACACCTTAGAGTGAGTCGTTAGTCCTTCGGGGAGACTCTGGGGAAAATGATGGCAGCGCCGCCCTTAGCCCTGCGCGGCTGCCGCCAAGCGTTGCATACGAGGCTGTACCAAAAACGTCATCGTGAAGCCGATGAACAACCCCAACGGAAGCGCCTTCACGAAAGTCAGCGCCCACACAGACGCCCAACCGGACCCGAAGCCATGCTGGGCGAATGTAATGGCCAGCGCGATCAGGCCTTCCATCATGGCGGCGACGCACACCGCTACCACGCAGCGAATGGCAAAAGGGGATGCATTTCCGATCACAGCCCGCACGGCCCTGGCGACAAACGGGATGATTTGCAGTGCGAGCGGGATGATCAGGAAGGCGACGATAAAGCCTTTGGCCCAGTTCTGAAGAAACGCGCCTTCAAACCCATAGTTGATGGTGGTCATCACCAGGCTGAGCGCCAAGGCGATGGCAAACTGAATGCTCAACTTCAATAACAGCAGTTTTTTCTTGGTGTTCTTGTCCATCATTCGTCCGCGCGATAAAAGCCTCGATTATACGTATTTTTAGTTGATAAAATCAACATAAAAGGCCCCAAAACCCCGCGCCCCTGCAAGGTGCGCGCGGCCGGCCTATACTGGAACCTGAACGTTCCGTCCGTACCGGCTTCGTCTACAGCACGTCCTTTTATCGTTCGTCGCCCCGCCCATACCTACGGCGGCGGTCGCCTTTCGCATCTCCCTACCGTGACACGCGTTCTTTCCACCCGCTCGGGCCATCTTCCTCGTCAAGCCGTTCGTCACTCCTGTTGAAGGCCGGCAAGGTCAGAGCCACCGCCACTCGGCGGTGATGCGCTTCGACTTGCCGGCTTCGAACGGCCAGGCGTCCTTCCCATGGCGGGCTGGGCACGCCGGGCCGTGACCCGTGACGAGCCTTGTAGATGAACTCCTTTTCCCATGATGTCCCCGGCGCTCCGGCGCCTGACTTTCTGTTGGCGGGCCCCCGCCATTGCCTGATAGCGACAGGACGCAGGCGGGAGCTACCCTCCGGCGCGCTTCCAACGCTGGCGCAGCGCGCCGCCACCTTCTTCGACCGCTGCCCCGACGGTCCGCCACGACTGGTCGGTGCGATCCCCTACGATCGCCACGCCAACGATCTGCTGTTTCAGCCAAATGCCGTCGGCGCCTCTCGCAGCGTGACTCCAGCCCCCGAAGCGACGTCGGTGAGCCCGATGCGCGTGCATGCCGAGCCATCCGGAGCTGGCTACCGCGCCGCGGTGGCCGAAGCCGTAAGACGCATCCAGCAGGGCGAGTTCGAGAAGATCGTTCTGTCACGCAGCCTGCGCGTGCAGGCCGGGCAACCTCATGCCGAAGCCGACTTGTTGGCTCGCTTGCAGCGCGACGCCCTGGCCACCGTATTCAGCACCCCGCTTCCTGCGCGCCATCCCGGAGAAAGCCGCCGTTTGCTGGGAGCGACGCCAGAGCTGCTCTTGCAGCGCCAGGGCTTGCAGGTCATTTCGCACCCCCTGGCGGGTTCGGCTCGCCGCAGCGCCGACCCGTCGCGCGACCGCGACGCCGGCGCCGCCCTGATGGCTTCGGACAAAGACCGCCGCGAACACGCCCTGGCGGCTGAAATGGTGCTCGACTCGCTTGCACCCTACTGCGATCAACTGAGCGCGCCGGAAGGCATGGCGCTGGTGTCGACGGCGCAGATGTGGCATCTGGGCACACGGATCGAAGGCCGCTTGCGCCGTGCCGACACGCCTTGCGCCCAACTGTTGGCCACGCTGCACCCCACACCGGCCGTGGGCGGCATGCCGCGTGCCGCTGCCGAAGCCGCGCTCCCCGGCCTGGAAGGCTACGACCGAGGCTTTTATGCCGGCGCCGTGGGCTGGCTCGAGGCCAACGGCGACGGCTGCTGGTACCTCGCCTTGCGCTGCGCCGAACTGTCCGGCGCCGCGGCCACGCTCTATGCGGGCGCCGGCATCGTCGCCGGATCCGACCCCGCCTCGGAAGAGGCCGAAACCTCGGCCAAGTTCCTGGCCATGCTCGAGACGTTCGGCATCAAAGAAAACGGCAGTCTGCCCGACATCGTCTCCTGACCCCATTTCCGATGGCCCGGCTCCGCAAGGCGGCGCCGGCACTCCCTTCATTTTCTCTGCGCGAATATTCCCATCATGGCTGGTCTACCCAACATTCCCACCTACCCGCTGCCCACGGAGGCCGAGCTTCCCGAGTCGCGGGCGCCGTGGCGCCCGCATCCGGCGCGCGCGGCGTTGCTGATACACGATATGCAGCACTATTTTCTCGCCAGGTTCGCCGCCGGCGCCAGCCCGCTCGCACCGGCAATCGCCAATATGGCCCGCCTCATCGATCAGGCGCGATCGCTGGACATCCCGGTGTTCTACACTGCCCAGAACGGCAATCAGGACCGGCGCGATCGCGGCCTGCAGGCCGACCTCTGGGGGCCGGGCATGTCCGCTGCGGCCGAACAGCAATCCATTATTCCGGAGCTTGCGCCGGGGCCAGACGACTTCGTTCTGGTCAAGCACCGCTACTCGGCGTTTCAACGATCCAACCTTGAGCACCTCATGCGCGTGCGGGGTCGCGATCAACTCATCATCTGCGGCGTTTATGCCCATATTGGCTGCATGACCACGGCCGCCGAAGCGTTCCAGCGGGACATCGAGCCGTTTTTCGTCGCCGACGCCCTGGCCGACTTCAGCCGAGCCGATCACGACATGGCCCTGAAGTGGGTCGCCGGACGCTGCGGGGTCGCTCTCAGCATCCGGGCGCTGATGGTCGCCCTTGAGATGGAGCAAGCAACATGCAACTGACAGGTTTCAAAAACCGCATTGCCCTGGTCACTGGTGCCGGTGGCGGCATCGGGGCGGCCGTGACCCAGGCCCTGCTCGGCGCCGGCGCCCGCGTGGTGGCCACCGACCTCGCCTGGCCGACGAGCGCCAACACGCGCGAGGACATGGGTCAGGACGCCGCCGGGTTGACGCGGTTAACGCTGGACGTACGCGATGCCGCGGCGGTGGATGCGGCGGTGGATCGGGTCGAAGACGAGATCGGGCCAATCCACTTTGGCGTCTCGCTTGCCGGCGTGCTGGCCACCGGCCTGGCCACCGAAACCTCGGACGAAGCCTGGCGGCAAACCTTTGCCGTCAATACCGATGGCGTGTTCCACCTCACCCGCGCCCTGGCGCGCCGGATGGGGCCCCGCCGCGCGGGCGCGCTGGTGGCGGTGTCGTCCAATGCCGCCGGCGTCCCACGCTACGGCATGGCGGCCTACGCGGCGTCCAAGGCCGCCACCACCATGTATATGCGCTCCCTGGGCTTGGAGTTGGCCCCGCTGGGCATACGCTGCAATATCGTCGCGCCGGGATCCATCCGCACCCCCATGCAGACCGGCATGTGGGCCGATGCGTCGGGCGAACAGCGCGTGATCACCGGCATCCCCGAGCAGTTCAAGGCGGGAATCCCGCTGGGCAAGATCGGCGAACCCGCCGATGTGGCTGCCGCCGTCATGTTCTTATTGTCGGATCAGGCCAAACATATCACCATCGCCGATCTGTACGTGGACGGCGGGGCCACGCAGCGTGCTTGATCGCAAGGCCGGCATTCTCGGCGTCGGCAAGTTCAGACCGCGATCATCTGCCGCACTCCATCGGCGCGCATCGCCCAACCCGCACCCGTGGCAACGATCGCGCCGCGGTCCATCACCGCATAATGATCCGCCAGCGCTTCGGCAAAGTCGTAGTACTGCTCCACCAGGAGAATGGTCATGCCGCGCTCGCTCACCAGCCGGCGTAGCGTGCGGCCGATCTCGGCGATGATCGACGGCTGAATGCCTTCGGTAGGTTCGTCGAGAATGAGCAGCGACGGCTCGCTCATCAGGGCGCGCCCGATGGCCAGTTGCTGCTGCTGTCCGCCCGAGAGATCACCGCCGCGCCGCCGCCGCATGTCGCCCAGCACCGGAAACAGCTCATCGATCCAGTCCGGGATGCCCGGCGGGGCCCGGCGCGTGGCGGCGCCGATCAGCAAGTTTTCTTCCACGGTCAGGCGAGGAAAGATCTCCCGGCCCTGGGGCACATAACCGAGGCCCGCCGCAACGCGGCGATGAGGCTTCAGCCCGTCCAGCGCCCTGCCCTGCCAGCGAATGCTGCCGCTTCGCACCGGCACCACCCCCATCAGACACCTGAGCAGCGTGCTCTTGCCCACGCCGTTGCGGCCCAGCAAGACCGTCAACTTGCCCTCGGGTACCTCGAGGCACACCTCACGCAGGATGTGGCTGCCGCCATAGTATTGGTTCAGCCCTTGTATCTCGAGCATGTTCAGCGTCCCAGATAGGATTCGATCACGCGTTCATCGCGCTGCACGGCGGCCAGCGTGCCCTCGGCCAGCACGCTGCCGTCGGCCAGCACGGTCACGATGCCGGTCTGGCCCGCGAGCGCCGCCACGAACGTCATATCGTGTTCCACCACCAGCATCGAGCAGGTGCCGCGCAAACTCTCCAGCAATTGCGCCAACTGCCGGGTTTCCTCGTCGCTGATACCCGCGGCGGGCTCGTCCAGCAGCAGCAAGCGGGGCTGCTGCATCAACAGCATGCCGATCTCAAGCCGCTGTTTCTGGCCGTGTGAAAGCTCGCCCGCCAAACGCCCGGCCACACCGGCCAGGACAGTGCGCTGCAGGATCTCATCGATGCGAGCGCGCGCCGCGGCATCGGGTGCCGCCGCCAGGGCGCGAAACCAGCGTTTGTCGGTGGCCCGCGCCAAGTCGAGGTTTTGCCACACGGTGTGGTTCTCGAACACCGTGGGCTTCTGGAACTTGCGGCCGATGCCGGCCTGTGCGATGCCGGCCTCATCCAGGCGCGCCAGGTCCAGGGTTTGTCCCAGATAAACCGTTCCGCGATCCGGGCGCGTCTTGCCGGTGATCACATCCATCATGGTGGTCTTGCCCGCGCCGTTGGGGCCGATCACGCAACGCAACTCGTTCTCGGCCAGCATCAGGTTCAGACCCTTGATGGCCTTGAAACCGTCGAAGCTTACGTGCACGTCCTCGAGATAAAGAATCTGTCCGTGGCTGGTGTCGATCTCGCCGCGCCGGTACCAATGGGCGTAGCCGGCGTCGGGCGCCGATGCGTCTCTTCCGATCGAAGTCCGGGTGGCGGTGGGCATCATGAACTCCTCCGGTGCAACAGGCTGATCACGCCGCGCGGCAACAGCAAGGGAACGAGCACGAAGATGGCGCCCAGGAACAGCAGCCAATAATCGGCGAAGGTCGAGGTGAAGAATGTTTTGGCGCCATTGACGCCGATGGCGCCGATGACCGGCCCGAGGATCGTGCCCCGGCCGCCCACCGCCACCCAGATGGCCATTTCGATCGAGTTCACGGGCGCCATCTCGCCAGGATTGATGATGCCCACCTGGGGAACGTACAGCGCACCCGCCAGGCCGCACAGCACGGCCGAGAAGGTCCAGGCGGAAAGCTTGTAGCCCAGCGGCCGATAGCCGACGAACATGGCGCGAGTCTCGGCGTCGCGGATGGCGGTAAGCACCTGGCCGTAGCGCGAGCCCACGAGAAACCGGCACGCGGCGATGGCGGCCAGCAACAGCAGGAAGCTGGCGAGCCACAGCACCACCCGCGTGGGGCTGCTGGCCAGGGGATACCCCAGGATGGTGGTGAAACCCGTAAAGCCGTTGTTGCCGCCAAAGCCGGTTTCATTGCGAAAGAACAGCAGCATCGCGGCAAAGGTCAGAGCCTGGGTGATGATGGAAAGGTACACACCTTTGACCCGGGAGCGAAAGGCAAAGTAACCGAAGACGAAAGCCACGACGCCGGGCACCACCATGGCCATGGCGATGGCCCAGACGATGCTATCCGAGCCGGCCCAGTACCAGGGCAGCTCCGTCCAACTCAAATAGCTCATGAAGGCCGGCAGCCCGTTGCCCGACGCCTCGCGCATCAGGTACATGCCGAAGGCGTAGCCGCCCAGGGCAAAAAACAAGGCATGGCCCAGGCTCAGGATGCCACAGTAACCCCAGACGATGCCCAGCGCCACCGCGGCGACGCAATAGCAGAGGATCTTGCCGCTCAATGTGAGCGCATAGTCCGACAGGTGCAAGGCATGGTCGGCCGGCAGAACCAACGCGGCGACCGGAACCAGTGCGCAGCCGGCCAGCGCGGTCGCGCTCAGCGCGACCGCGGCCCCATGACCGACCCCATCGGCGCCTTTGGCGTGCTGGACCGCCCGAATCGACGGAGGAGCCTCCGGCGTCCAGGCAGACGGACCCCGCTCGACGTCGTCGTGCACCGATGAGCCATGGTCAGGAACCGCCACCGCTGAAACCGGTCGGTCTCCGGGCCTCGAGACGGAATCGTTTGCCGGTGAGTTCACTCTCATCGTCTCATGCCTCCACGCTTCGGCCCTTGAGGGCGAACAAACCCTGCGGACGCTTCTGGATGAAAAGAATGATGAGCAGGAGCACCGCGACCTTGGCCAGCACCGCGCCCCAGAACGGTTCCATCATTTTGTTCATGATGCCCAGCCCCAAGGCGCCCACCACCGTGCCGGCCAATTGGCCGACGCCGCCCAGCACGACCACCATGAAGGAGTCGATGATATAGGCCTGGCCCAGATCGGGCCCGACATTCCCGACCTGCGACAGCGCACAGCCACCCAGGCCAGCCACCCCCGCGCCCAGGGCAAAGGCACGGGTGTCCACACTGGCCGTCGGCACGCCGGCGCAAGCCGCCATGGTGCGGTTCTGCGTCGTGGCGCGCACGAACAAGCCCAGTCGCGTGCGGTTCAGGACCAGCCATGTCGCCAGCACCACGACCAAGGCAAAGGCAATGATGACCAGCCGGTTCCAGGGCAGGAGGAGACCCGGCATGATGGCCACGGCGCCGCTCATCCAGCTCGGGTTCATCACCTCGACGTTCTGCGCGCCGAAGATCATGCGCACGCCCTGCATCAACAGCAGGCTGATGCCGAAGGTGGTCAGCAGGGTTTCCAGCGGGCGGCCGTACAGGTGGCGGATCACCAGCCGCTCGATCATCACGCCGACCAGGGCGGCGGCGATGAACGCCATCGGCAGGGCCGCCAGCGGATACCAATCGAAGGCTGCCGGAAAATGCTGCCGAAATAACTTTTGCACCAGATAGGTGGCGTAGGCGCCGACCATCAGGAACTCGCCATGTGCCAGATTGATGACGCCCATCAGCCCGTACGTAATCGCCAGGCCCAGGGCGGCCAGCAGCAAGATGCTGCCCAGGCTCAGGCCCGCGAACACCGTGCCCACGACATGCGCACGCTGCTCGGCGCGATCCAGCGTGGCAATGGCCTTTTGCGCCGCCTCGCGAATCGTGGGACTGGCCTCGACCCAAGAGCCGCCCGGCTCTCGCTCCAGCAATCTGCGAAGCTGCGCCCGGTAGCGCGGATCGCCACTGGCACCGATCTGATGCACCGCATTGAGCCTGCCCGCCGCGTCGTCTCCCTGCAGCGCGACGAGGGCGGCCAGCACCGTCAAGCGGGTTCGCAAGGCGGGCAGCGTTTCCTGGGCCAGGGCGGTGTTCACCACCTCGCTGAACTCGGCCGGCGGCGGTGTCCGCAGCAAGGCCGTGACGGCGGCGTCGCGGCGCAAGGGATCGCGGTGGGTCAACTCCAGTACCGCCGCCGCATCAGCCACCTTGCGGCGCAGCGCATTGTTGAGCCGCACTTGCGGAACCCGGTTGTCGGCGAGATCCCGCAGCCATTGCCGGGCCTGCGCATCGCCCTCGGCCACCGCGATCACGATCCGGTCGATCGCCGCGGCGCGGGCGGCAAAATCCCGGCCGTTCAGATCGGCAATCAGATCCGGCGTCATCGCCAGGGCCGGCCAGGGCGCGAGGCAGAGCGCCAGCAACAGACAAGCCTGGCGGCATCGCCACAACGTCCATGTAAAACCAGGCATCATGGAAACTCCAGACAAATAAGAGTGAAAAACTCCGACCTCTCGGTTTGGGCGTCTCCGCCATCATTCGAGGCAACCTTCGGCTTCGGGGAGCGACCGCCTCGCTTGGCCCCATCCCGAAGAACGGGGCTTGCGCGTTGGCCGATGGTCAGGCCAAGAGGTCCGTCCAGATACGCTCCGTGCAGAAAAGCGTCAGGACGCCACGTCGGGCTTCTCGGCATTGCCCTCGATGTAGGGGCTCCAAGGCTGCGCGCGCACCGGCTCGGGTGTGCTCCAGACGACATCGAACTGCCCGTCGCCGCGGATCTCGCCGATCATGACCGGCTTGTGCAAATGATGGTTGCCATCCATCGTCAGGGTGAAACCCGACGGCGCGGCAACGCTCTCGCCGATGATCGCCTTGCGCACGGCATCCACGTCGGTGGTGCCGGCCTTCTCCACCGCCTGCTTCCACAGGTTGAGGCCCACCCAGGTGGCCTCCATGGGATCGTTGGTCACCCGATCGTCGCCGCCGGGCAGGCCCTTGGCTTTGACGTAGGCCTTCCAGGTGTCCGCGAATTCCTGGTTCGCCGGACTGTCGACCGACATGAAGTAGTTCCAGGCCGCCAAATGGCCTTCGAGCGGCTGGGTATCGATGCCGCGCAACTCCTCTTCTCCCACCGAGAACGCCACCACCGGAACCTCGGTGGCGTCCAACCCCTGGTTACCCAGCTCCCGATAGAATGGAACATTTGAATCACCATTGATGGTGGAGACCACGGCCGTGGGGCCGCCCTGCGCAAAGCGCTTGATATCGGCCACGATGGTCTGGTAATCACTGTGGCCAAAGGGCGTGTATACCTCCTGGATATCCGCATCGGGGATGCCCTTCGAATGCAGAAAGGATCTCAGGATCCGGTTGGTCGTGCGCGGATACACATAATCGGTGCCCAGCAGAAAGAACCGCTTCGCGCCGCCGCCCTCTTCCGACAACAAATACTCCACCGCCGGAATGGCCTGCTGGTTGGGCGCGGCGCCGGTATAGAACACATTGCGCGACATCTCCTCGCCTTCGTATTGCACGGGATAGAACAGCAGGCCGTTGAGCTCCTCGAACACCGGCAACACCGACTTGCGCGACACCGACGTCCAGCAACCGAACACCACCGCCACCTTGTCCTGCGTCAGCAACTGCCGGGCGCGCTCGGCAAACAGCGGCCAATCCGACGCCGGATCCACCACCACGGCTTCCAGCGGCCGGCCGAGCACCCCGCCATTGGCGTTGATCTGCTCGATCGTCATCAAGGCCACATCGCGCAGCGACGTCTCGGAGATCGCCATGGTGCCCGACAGCGAATGCAATATGCCTACCTTGATGGGCTCCGGCGTCTGGCCAAAGGCCAGAGGCATACTGGCCGCCAGCACGGCGGCTCCCGTCCATGAAGCCAGCTTCAACCATGTGCGTCGTTGCATGTTCGATCCTCTCTATCGTGGGGCAGCCCGGGCGGGTGCATGGTAGGGAGGGAATGCAATTCGTGTGCCAGACTCTTGTTCGCGGGCCATCGACGGCGCAGGCGGCGAGAATCTCACGCCTCGCCCAGGCGGAATGGCACCAATGTGCGGCCATTGCCCTCGGGTCTGTGCGACACTGGCACCACATCAGTGCGAATCGAAGGACCCCATGACCGACAGCCTCAACGACCTGGCCCGCCAGCTCGATCAATTTGCCAGAGAGCGCGACTGGAAGCCATTCCATTCACCCAAGAACCTGGCCGCCGCCCTGAGCGTCGAAGCCGGCGAGCTGCTGGAACATTTTCAGTGGCTGACCGAAGCCCAGAGTCGGGCGCTCGAACCAGCCCAGCGCGACGCCGTCGGCGCCGAGATCGCCGACGTGCTGCTGTATCTCATCCAGCTATCGCATGAGCTGGGCATCGACCCCGTGGCCGCCGCGCAGCACAAGCTGCAGGTGAATGCGCGGCGGTTTCCCGTGGACAGCGTTCAAGGGGGCCGTCGGAGGCAGGATGACATCTAGATCACGCAGTGCGGTCCGATCCGACATACCACTGCCAAACCGGCTGGTGCGCCCCAGATGCTGGAGTGTGTGCCGCGACGAGGTTGTAGGGCCTTTTTCACAGAGAGGTAAGGTACTGGTCATGCCGATTTTATGGAAAGGTACGCTGCAATAGTAAGCCGGTCGCCTGCACCGGAAGCAGGCGGGCAAGCAGCGCGTGCGCCTCATCGCGGATCACCAGGGAATGCTGTTGCCACCTCCCGTAGCCAAGCCAGATCGCTCGCCCACTGCCGGCGCTCGGCGGCTTCGAGTTTGAACACGTCGCGGGTTTTTTCCAGCACCAGCGTGTAGGGCCGACCGCTGCGTCGTGTCTGGTGCCGCACGGGCAATTCGTGGCGGTCGATGAATTGGTGGATACGCTGCCGTCGGTCCTTGGCCAGCGGCCATTCCAGGCTTTGCCGCGTCGGTGATGCGAGAAAGCTCGCCAGCGGCCCGCCCAGTTGATCGCCGATGCGGTCGTAGTCCGGCGGCGGCTTGATCGACCAATCGTCTGCCGCACGCTCGGGCTGCGCAAGGCGCTCGGCCAATATCCGCACGCAATGCGTATGCACGGGCGCCAGATCGACTTTCACCACGTCTGGCGCCTCCGCGCTGGCCCTGCGCAGCACCGCCATGGGCACTTGCAGCGGTAGCTCGACGGACAGCAGGAGGTCGATGATGCTGCCGGGTAGCGCCGGGCCGACGGTCAGGTGGCTGGCCCGGATCAAGGCCAGCAGCGCCGGACTCGTGGCGGTCAGCGCCCGCACCCTGTCACTACCGCCAGTTTGGGCCTGCGTCTGCCCGAGGTGCTGGCGTAGCCAATCCCATCGCGCCTGAACGAGATCGTCCACCAATGCCTGGCCCTTCCCGTCGATTGCCTGGCCGCAAACCTGGGTAACGGCCGGCAACGTCTGCGCCAGCCAGCGCAGCTGATCGTCGGTGGACTGATGCGGCTGGCTCCACTGCCGCAAGCGCGCCTGGCACCAGGCAAGGCCGTGGCGCTCCAGCAGCCGGACCAGACTCGACGCTGCCGCTGGCGGCAGATCCACCAGCGCGAACGGTGCCAGCAGGCCCGCCGCGGTCGGCTCATCGTCGAGCGCCGCCGCCACGATCAGGGTATCACCCAGCAGGGCGCCGTCCCTTCCCACGCCGGGGTTCCAGTCTGGCAGCAGGGCTCGCGCCCATTGCCGCGCCTGCTCCAAGTCGCCAGCGGCCAACCGTTCGGCGACCTGGCCGATACCCCAGCGTGGCGACTGCCGGGCGCGAATGACGAAGGCACGTTCGCGCGGCCACATCACCACGGCAGCGCGGTGATACCAGCGATCGACCGTGTTGCCGTAGTTACCCATATAACCTTCGTATTCAGACTCGAATGGCGTGCAATCGACGGTGGGACGGTTCATACACAGCTCGGCATCAGCCACCGCACCAACCTTGAACGCAGGCTCACCGCCATCGGGCGCCAGCCAGTGGCGCAGTTCGATCTCGCTGTTGATCAGATCGCCCAGCGCCGGCTCGCCCGGCGCGCCGCCGTCCGAGTCCTCTTCGTCCTCTTCTCCTTCGTCGGCGTAATCCCAGTGATCGTAGCCCTGGTAGTCCTCCTCGGCTGACCACGTTTCGCGCACGTCGGCCAGGGCCAGGAAAATATCCGCGTTCAGTTGCCCCGCTACCTGACGCAAGGCGGCCGCGCGCGGCGCATCCACCCCTTTGAGGCGCGTCCAGGACAGACCACTTGGCGTGTACTGATGGTCGAGCAGATAGACCAGCCGGTCGGGCGGCTTGGTGGCGGTATCGCCCACCCAGCGCGCCTCGGCGGGCGTGTGCCAAAAGCGGCGCACCGCTTCGGCCAGCGCGGCGGTGTCCGGCATAGGCGCCTCCGCGGCGCTCGTGCCGTGGCGCACGATCAGGTTCCAGGTCAGTACCGCACGATAACCCTGCTTGACCGGACGCACTTCGTGATGGCAGTCGGCATAGAAGGCGACCATGCTCAGCCGGCTGGCCGAACCCCGCTCCCGCAGCGTCTGGCCCTGATGCGAGACCACGAACTCGCCACCGGTGAATCTCGACGGCAGGGTGGCCACCAGCGTGCCCAGCATGCCGTCGGTCTTCTCCGAATCCTGGTGCACGGTGAAAAACTGGCCCGGCGCATACACCAGCAGGTTGTGCAGTTCGGCGCTCAGCCGGGCGTCGGCGGACAGCCCCAAATCACGGCGGATGCGTTCGAGCGCACGCTCCAGCACGGCTGGCCACCGCGGCGAATCAAAACGCAGGCGGCTGGCCGGGATCTCCCAGGTATCGCGCACGCGCGGGTCCAGCCGCGTCTGGTCCTTGTAACCATGGTGCGCCGGCTGCGCCACCGCACACAGGCGGTGCGCGGTATGAATCGTCAGCGGCAACGGCACCCTGCCGACGCCTTCGACGTGCAATTGCGGGTCTGCCTCAATGGTCAGGCGCGTGGCAAAAGTGCCGCTCGTGCCGAAAGTAGTCAGGAGCTGGGCGAGAGCGTTGGCGGATGAGGACATTGGCGGGGCTATCACTTCCTGGATGGTTTTCCAAGATGGATCGTAGATCACCTCTTGCCGTCTGGTCTACTGAAGAAACGGGTGTAAATGGGCGTCGTAATGGCTATGACGCCTTTCGATACGCCTCGCCTGATGACCGAACTGGTGACCTGGTTCAACGCATCCCATTACACATATCTCACCCTTGTTGCCTGGCAAACTGAACCCCGCGAACAAAGGTAGCGATGTCGCGAAGGCCACTCCACAAGGTTTTGGCACCCGGCTCACCATCGCCCTTGCGGGCTA